>Ga0187807_1000404_pt1 | contig 13586 bp, 11 predicted proteins | sample NC_wetland_sal_i_4_FD_132432 | JGI IMG/M metagenome (GOLD analysis project Ga0187807, IMG submission 132432) | Wetland sediment microbial communities from Neuse River Estuary, North Carolina, USA - ASW_2 | ecosystem: Environmental > Aquatic > Freshwater > Wetlands > Sediment | place: USA: North...
GAGAACGGCGGCTTCTTCGACCACGTGCCGCCGGTCGCGGCGCCGGCCGGCACGGCGGGGGAATACCTCACCGGCACGCTGCCGTCCAGCGCGGGCGGCATAGCCGGCCCGATCCGCCTCGGCTTCCGCACCCCGTGCCTGGTCATCTCCCCGTTCACCGCCGGCGGCTACAAGTACTCCGGCGTCCTGGACCACACCTCGACGCTGCGCCTCATCGAGAAGAGGTTCGGCGTCACCGTGCCGAACCTGACCGCCTGGCGCCGCGGCGCCACCGGCGACTTCACCGGCGCGCTCGACCTCGTCAACCCCCCGGTCACCAAGGTCCCCGCGCTGCCGTCCACCTCGATCGGCAGCGACACCACGGTCATCGAGGAGGCCGTGCTCAACGCCCTGACCGGCACCCTGGACGTCGGCATCCCCTACCCGCTCCCCGCGAGCAACACCATGCCCTCCCAGGAGACCACCCCAGCCCGTCCCCCGGTCCCGTAGCGATCCGGTCTGCCCTGGCGCGACTCCCCGCTCATTCCGAACGTACGCGTGGTGACTCCGCGGTCCCGCCGCTCGGGTGGCGGCCGAACCAGAGGACGGTGAACAGCCCGGCGGCGAAGACGAGACCCGCGGACACGTACAGCGCGTCGTGCAGGCCAGTGCCGAACGCGCTGTACGCCGCGTTGATGACCTCCTGCACGAGCTTGGCTTCGCTCGGCGGGCCAGCGCCGCCAGCGCTCTTGCTGGACGGCACCGTGCCGGTCTCGATGGCGGTGATCACGATGGACTGGAAGTTGGCCGGGATGCCGAGGCGCCGCAGGCTGGCGATCAGGTTGGCGTTGAGCTGCGAGTTGACCAGCATGCCGAGGACCGCGACGCCGATGACGGCGCCGATCTCCCGGCTCGTGTTGGCGGCCGAGGCGGCCATGCCCGACCGCTGCGGCGGCACGGCCGACATCGCCGCGGAGGTGATCGGAACCACCGTGCTGCCGACCCCGGCGCCGGTGACGGCGAGCGCGGCGGCGAGTTCCAGGTAGTGCGGGCTGGGGCTGATCGAGACGGCGGTGAGCAGCAGCCCGGCGCCGAAGACCAGGCAGCCGCCGAAGATCGACCAGCGCGGCGCCGCCGCCGCCGCCCACCGCCCCGCCAGCACCGACACGGCCGTCATCACGATGGTCATGGGCAGGAACACCATGGCGATCTGGTAGCCGCTGTACCCGGCTATCTCGGCCAGGTACAGCGCGGTGAAGAAGAACACCGCGAACGTCGCGAAGTAAGCGCAGAACGCGACCACGTTGGCGGTGAGGAACCGGGGCACCCGCAGATAGTGCAGGTCGAGCAGCGGATGAGCGGCGCGGTGCTCCCACCACAGGAACGCCACGCCGGAGACCACGCTGATGCACAGCAGCGCGACGACATCGGGCGCCGCGAACCCCTCGGTCTCGGCGTTGATCACCCCGAAGATCAGCGCGCTCAGCGCGACGGCGCCGAAGACGAAGCCGCGGATGTCGACCCGGTGCGCGTCAGGGTCGGAGTTCTCGGGCAGCAGCACGGCTCCCGCCAGGAGCGCGCCCGCGCCGAACGCGAGGTTGAACCAGAAGATCGCCCGCCAGTTCCACACGCCGACGAGGGCGCCGCCGATCACCGGCCCGAGGGCGAGCGCGAGCCCGCAGACCGCCGTCCAGACCCCGATGGCCCGGTCCCGGATCCGCTCGTCCGGGTACAGGTGCCGCAGCATCGACAGCGTCCCCGGCTCGCTGGCCGCTGCGCCGATGCCCATGACCGCGCGCCCGGCGATCAGCACAGAGGCGTTCGGCGCGAGCGCGGACAGGACCGAACCGGCGCAGAACACCGCGACCCCGCTGAGCATGACCCGCTTGCGCCCGAACTCGTCCCCCACCATGCCGCACGCGAGCATGGCGGCGGCGAAGGCGAGCGCGTACGCGCTGACCACCCACTGCAGCGAGGTCACCCCCGCATGCAGGTCGCCCTGCACGCTGCCAAGCGCGACGCTCACGACCGTGTTGTCCAGGAATGTCAGGAACAGGACGACCATCAGCACGGTCAGCGCGGCCGGCTGCCGCCTGACGGCATCCCCTCCAGCGCTGCGCTGCGCGCGCGCGAATGTGGTCGGCACAGTTTCAGTGTCCGCACCGCGGATCACCTAGTGCAGGGACCGCCCTCCTAGGCGACCGGGCCCAATGGCCCGAATCACGCGAGCGCGAGGACCCCTTCGGTGATCTCGCGGGCGCAGCCCCACGCGAGGGTCACGCCGCCGCCACCGTGGCCGTAGTTGTGCCAGAGCACGCGGCCGCCCGGCAGGGACTCGGCCTCCAGGCGAACCGAGGGCCGGTACGGCCGCAGCCCCACGCGTTCCGCCACCACCTCGGCCCCGTCCAGCTCAGGGAACACGGCCGAACAGTCGCGCAGGATCCGCGCCGACACCTCGGGCCGTGCGGTCAGGTCCCACGCGCCCTCTTCGGCCGTGCCGCCGAGCAGCACGAGGTCGCCGTGCGGGAACAGGTAGACGTAGTCGTGTCCGTGCAGGTCGTGGTTGATGTAGAACTCCTCGATGCCCGGGTTGCGGACCACGACCACCTGCCCGCGGACGGGTACGACCGCGGGATCTCCCGCGAGCGACCGCGCGCCGACTCCGGTGCAGTTCACCACGACCGGGGCGTCGAGCGACGACAGCGAGGTGACCGCTTCGATCGCGATCGAGCCCCCGGCCGATTCCAGCCGCCGGACGAGGTATTCCAGGTACTCCGGCATCGTGACCACCGGCGCGGTGTACCGCCAGCCGGACACGAACCCGGACGGCAGCTCGTCATCGGCCAGCAGGCGATGGTCGGCGAGCATGTCAAGCCAGTCAGCCGGCGTCGCGGCCTTCGAGGAGAGCTCCCGCCCGCTGACCTGCCGCACTCCCGCGGCAGGCTCACCGGCGAGCGAGCCAAACACCGTCAGCCCCGCCCGCGCCCACTCCCGGCACCGGTCGGCGGGCCCGCACAGCACCGGCCCCCACACCGCCCCGGCCGCCGCCGACGTCGTCCGCGACGGCGGCTCCGCCGCGATCACCCGCGTCGCCACCCCGGCCTCGGCCAGCGAGATCGCGGTGGTCAGCCCCACCACCCCGGCGCCCACCACAACAGCATCAGCAACCGCGCTCATGCCTCCGACGCTACCGCCCGGGACTGGCGGCACCGAAGGCGGATTGCCGTGGTCACGGGGCGAGATATCAGAGCGTTAAAACGGTGGACGCCGTGGCGGATTGCTTCGCGTGCCAGCGGCGGCCATCGGACCGGGGCCTGACCAGGGTGAATGTCTCGAAGACGGTGTAGTCGGCGGTCGGCGCGCCCTTCTCGCCCGTCGCCGGGTTGACCGGGTCGGCGCCGACCGCGTGGTAGTGCGTGACCGTGATCGACGTCTGGCCGCCCGCCTCGCTGCCCGGGTTCACGTCGAACACCGCGATGCCGTACCCGGTGACGGTGTCGCGCCGCGCCGACCAGGTCGCGTCCTCCACCGCGTCCGCGCCCGGCCGGGCATAGACCCCCGGGGTGGCGGAAGGCACCGGGCGGTTTGGCCGGGTGAACACCTTCGCCTGGATCGCGTGGTCCGCGGCGTCCAGGCCGTAGTCGTCCAGGTTGGCGTCGGTCCCGCCGCAGCCGAGGATCAGGTGCACGGTGCCCTGGGTGGTGTCGAAGACGCCGCTGTCCACCGTGGTCACCGGGCGCGGCCGCCGGGTGTCGACGGGCGCGCCGGTCGCTGCCTCGGTGCCGGCCCCGGTGTCAGACCCGCGGACGGGGAACGACCGCTCGTAGTCGTGGTCGTGCCCGCAGAGCACCAGGTCCACCTCGTACCGGTCGAACAGCGGCAGCCACTCCTCCCTGATGCCCAGGTCGGAGCCGTTGCCGGTGCTCGAGGACGAGCACGCGCACTGGTGCAGCTGCGCGATGATCCAGTCGACCGAGGCGTCCCTGCGGGCCGCCGCCAGGGTGGCCTCGAGCCACCGGGTCTGCGCGCCGCCCGAGTAGCCCCGCACGTAGAGCGAGGTGCCGGCCGGGATCGGCGGGTTGCCGGTAGAAGGAGCCGGCACGAGCGCGGACGGCCCGGCGACGAACGCGCCCGCGTCCTGGTACACGACGTCGTCCGCGCTCAGCGACACGAACAGCACCGAGCCGACCCGAAAGGAGTACCAGCGGCCCTCGAACGCCCCGGTTCCGTTGGGCGGCAGCGTGTACCTGGTCAGGTAGGAGGTGAAGCCCTGCGGCCCGTTGCCGAACTCGATCTCGTGATTGCCCGGCACGGGCATCCACGGCCGGTACGCCGCCGAGGCCTGGTTGTTGTTGCCGAAGTCCCGCCATACCTCCGGCTGCGCCGCCGGGTTCAGATCCGCGTAGCACAGGTCGCCGTTGAGCAGGTGGAACAGCGGCTGGAACTGCTCCACGGCGCCGACCGCGTACGCGGCCTGGCCGTAGGAGAGCACCCAGCTGGTGTTCGGCGTGGCGAGGTCGCCGAAGCTGGTGAACCGGAACGCGGCCCGCCCCTCGGGCGCGGTGGTGAAGGTGGCGCTGAACGGGTCCGCGCCGTTGCCGTCGTTGTCCGCGGTGACCGCGTAGCCGTAGGTCGCGCCCGGGCGCAGCCCGGTGACCCGCGCGTGGTAGGTCCAGATGGTCTCCCCGTTGAGCGCGTCGGTGTAGCTGCGCTCGTCCGCCGGGATGACCCGCTGCCCGATCCGCACCCGCGGCCGCATGGCCTGGCCGGGGGAGGCCCAGGACACGATCACGCTGCGCGCCGGGTCGTCGCCCCAGGTCAGGTGGATCTGCTCCGGCGTGCCGTCGCCGGGGGCGCGGCCGCGGATCGCCGCCCGCGCCGGAGCAGCGCCGATAGGGGTGGTCGTGCCCGCGGCGGTCGCGGCGAGCAGCCCGGTTCCGCTCGCGGCGAGCACCTGGCGCCTGGACAAGCCGGACCCCGAGTCATCTGGCATGACGAGACTTTGCCGTCCGCCGGTGAACGTCTGGTGACGATAGGGAAGGTCGTGGTGCCAGTTCTTGATGAATATTCCGAACGGGCCCGTGATGGCTCGGGCCCGCGACCCCGCCTCAGGCGGTCGCCAGCAGGTAGACGTTCAGGGCGACGATCACGGCGGTGACCGCGGCGGCGGCGGCGACCGTCAGCCGCCGGCTGACCAGCGACCCCATCAAGGACCGGCTGGATGTGAACACGACCAGCGGGATCAGCGCGAACGGGATGCCGAAGCACAGGAACACCTGGCTGAGCACCAGCGCCCGGGTGGGGCTGAACCCGACGCCGATCAGCACCAGCGCCGGGACCATCGTGACCGCCCGGCGCAGGAACACGGGCACCTGGCGGTGCAGGAAGCCGGCCATGACGACCTGGCCGGACATGGTGCCGACACACGACGACGCGATGCCGGACACCAGCAGCGCCACGCCGAAGATCGTGCCGGTGTGCGCTCCCAGGTAGCCGTTCAGCCCGGCGAACACGGCCCCGAGGTCCCCGCCGGCCGACCCCAGCCCGCGGGCGTTGAACACCGCCGCCGCGGTGGCCAGCATCGCCAGGTTGATCACGCCGGCCAGTCCCATCGCGACGAGCACGTCGACGACCCCGTACCGGAAGATCTTCCGCCGCTCCCCGGCATCCTTGCCCACCACCCGCCCGGACGTGAGCGACGAGTGCAGGTAGATCACGTGCGGCATCACGGTCGCGCCGACGATGGAGACCGCGAGCAAGGCGGACCCGGCCGGCAGCCGCGGCGCCAGCGCGCCGGCCGCGACCGCGCCCGGCGCTGGCCGGCTCGCCAGCAGCTCGAGCCCGAACGCCAGCACGACGACGAGGACGAGCCCGGTGATCACCGCCTCGAGCCGGCGGAAGCCGCGCACCTCCATGGCGAGCACCGCGAACGTGGCCACCGCGGTGAGCGCCGCGCTCACCCACATCGACAGCCCGAACACCAAGTGCAGGCCCAGCGCCGCCCCCGTGAACTCCGCCAGGTCGGTGGCCATCGCGACGGCTTCCGCCTGGAGCCACAGGAACACGACGAACCGGCGCGGCAGCCGGGAGCGGCACACCTCGGGCAGCGACTGCCCGGTCGCTATGCCGAGCTTGGCGCTCAGCGCCTGGACGAGCATCGCGAACAGGTTCGCGGTCAGCACCACCCAGCCGAGCGCGTAGCCGAACTGCGCGCCGCCGGCCATGTTGGTGGCGAAGTTCCCGGGGTCGACGTAGGCGACCGACGCGACGAACGCGGGGCCGAGAAACGGCATGACCGCCCGCAGGCCCCGGCGTTCCCCGGCCAGGGCCTGCTGAGCTGCGAGGACGGTGCTAACCAACCGAGGGACCGAGGCCCAGTGACTGCGGAGTGCTCGCGTCGGGCGACGGCTGGTGCAGGCCTTCGTCCAGTGACCCGTACTCGGTCATCAGGGCGGGCGACCCGCCCCACGGCGTCTGCTCCTCGGCGACCAGCGTGTTGGTGGTGAGCAGCAGGCCGGCCACCGACGCGCCGTTCTGCAGCGCCGAGCGGACGACGCGCAGCGGGTCGACGATGCCCATCTCGATCATGTTGCCGTGCCGTCCGGTCAGCGCGTCGAACCCGTCGTCGGGCCCCAGGGCCGCGGTCCGCGCGACCACCTCCGGCGCCTCGTACCCGGCGTTGAGGGCGATCAGCGTGGCGGGCTCGCTCAGCGCCCGCCGCACGATGCCGACCCCGATCGCGTAGTCGCCGGTGACGTCCGCGGCGCCGGCCACGTCTCCCTCCAGCGCGGGCACGGCGTGCAGCAGCGCCGCGCCGCCCCCGGCCACGATGCCCTCGGCAATCGCGGCCCGCGTCGCGGACAGCGCGTCCTCGACCCGGTGCCGCACTTCCTTCAGCTCCGCGGACGTCGGCGCGCCGACCCGGATGACGGCGACGCGGCCGGACAGCGCGCCGATCCGCTCGGTGAGCACGTCCTCGTCGACGCCGAACGTGGCCCGCTCCAGCTCGGCCCGCAGCTGCGCCAGCCGGAACTCCACGGCCTGCATGGACCCGCCGCCGCCGATGATCGCGGTGTTGTCCGAGGTCACCCGCACCTGCCGGGCCCGGCCGAGCTGCTCGGCGGTCATCGTCTCGAGGGAGAACCCGGCGTGCCGGGAGTACACCGCGCCGCCGGTCAGCGCCGCGATGTCCTCCAGCTTGTGCAGCCGGCGGTCGCCGAACCCGGGCGCGCGTATGGCCACGCACTGGAAGATGCCGTTGACATGGTTGTGCACCAGCATGGACAGCGCCGTGCCCTCGACGTTCTCCGCGATGATCACCAGCGGCCGCGGCGCCCGCATGATCTTGTCGAGCAGCGGCATGAGCTGCTGGACCTTGGTGATCTTCTCGCTGCACAGCAGGATGTACGGGTTGTCGAGCACCGCTTCCAGGGACGCCGGGCTGGTCACCAGGTACGGCGACAGGTACCCGTTGTCGAACTGGAACCCCTCGACGAAGTCCACGCCGAGGCCAGGGCCGGGGGAGTCCTCGACGGTCACGATGCCCGAGTCGCCGACGGTGTGCAGCGCCTTCGCGATCACCGCGCCCACCGCGTCGTCGTCGTTGGCCGAGATCGCGGCGACCCGGCGGAAGTCCTCCTCGGTCGACACCGGGTGCGCCACGCCTTGCAGGTATTCGACGAGCCGCCCGACCGCGAGGTCGATGCCGCGCTTGACGAGCACCGGGTTCGCGCCGCCGTCGATCGCGCGCATGCCCTCCCGCACGATCGCCTGGGCGAGCACGGTGGCGGTGGTGGTGCCGTCGCCGACCACGTCGTTGGTCTTGATCGCGGCTTCCTTGACCAGCTGCGCGCCCATGTTCTCGAACTGGTCCTTCAGATGGATCTCGCGGGCGATCGTGACGCCGTCGTTGGTCACCACCGGCGACCCGGTGATCTTTTCCAGGATGACGTTGCGGCCCTTGGGCCCGAGCGTGGATTTCACCGCCTCGGCGAGCTTGTCGACGCCGGCCAGCAGCAGGCCGCGTGCCTCGGCCCCGAAGCGCAATTCCTTAGCCACGTTTACTCCTAGGGAACGAGGATGGCCCGGCCGCGGACGCGGCCGGCGTCGAGGTCGGCGAGAGCGTCGGGGGCGGCATCCAGCGGGTAGGTCCTGGTGTGCAGGGTGACCTTGCCCGCCTGCGCGAGGGCCATCAGCTCGGCCAGGTCGTTGTAAGTGCCGACGATGTTGCCGATGATGTTCCGCTCGGTGGAGATGATGTCCAGCGTCGGGATGTGCAGCGTCCCGCCGTACCCGATGACGAAGTAGGACCCGGCGGGCGCGGTCATGTTCCACCCGTCCATCTCGGCCCCCTGCTCAGCCACGAAGTCGAGCACCACCTCGGCGCCGTTCCCCCCAGTCATCTGCTTGACCGAGTCGACGTGCTTGCCGTCGGCGATGACCGTGGCGTCGGCCCCGAGCTGCTCGGCGAGCTTGAGCGCCTCGGGATTGCGATCGACAACGATGATCCGCGTCGCGGTCAGCGCCGCCAGGCACTGCACCCCGATGTGTCCGAGGCCGCCCGCCCCGATGACGACGCAAGTGCTCCCGGGATAAGCCAGCGGAATGGCCTTCTTGACCGCGTGGTAGGCGGTAATCCCGGCATCGGCGAGCGCAGCCACATCCTGCGGCTTCGTCGACGGGTCGAGCTTCACACATGCCCGAGCCGAGGTCAGCAGGTACTCGGCCATCCCCCCATCGGTGGAGAGGCCCGGGAAGCTGCTGTTCTCGCAGTGCATGTCATCCCCGGCCCGGCAGGCCCGGCAAAGCCCGCAGGTAGGCGTGGGATGCAAGATCACGGTGTCGCCGACGGCGACATTCGTGACCGCGGACCCGACCTCGTGCACCCACCCCGCGTTCTCGTGCCCGAGGATGTACGGCAGCGGCGTATGCTGCCGCGAGTCCCACTGCCCCTCGATGATGTGCAGATCGGTCCGGCAAACCCCGGCCCCCCCGATCTTCACGATGACGTCGAGCGGCCCGGTGATCTTCGGCTCGGGTACGTCATCGACAACAGGCGTCTCATGGAACTTATGGAGTCGTACGGCTTTCACTAGACCTCCCGATCATGGTCTGCGTTAGCGCAGGGGCACGGGGGGCTGAGGGGAGATCTCCGGCGGCGTTCCGAAGGACGTGCCGCCGGAATCTTCCCTCTCAGCCCCCACGCCCCGGATGGAGTACCGATGCCCGAGCATCCCGGAGCAGATGCTCGTGTTGGCTTCGATACCCGCCTGAGTGACCCGTGCTTTACGCAAGTGCAGTGGCACCGCCGTCGGATCGACCCGCTGCCCGGTGACGGGATCGATCAGGAGTGGGGCTTCGTCGTCCGCTGGCAGTCCCAACTCGGCGCGCCGTTGCCGGAGGCGGTCGAGTTCCGGCGAGTGCGGAACCGCACCGAGGGTCAGTGCCACCAGCTCGCCAGGGGAGACCCCGGAGGCGATGAGTGGCCGGCACACGAGATCGGTGCCGGCCATCACCGCCTTGCGCAGGAACTGCGCGCGAAGGTCGCCGAGTTCCGCGACCGCCTCGCCATCGAACGAGGCGACGAAGCCCGCCTGCGCGGCCACCCCGGTGTTGATCGCGTCGGAGGCGAAGTGGTCCTCGAGGATCACCTCGGCCGACCGGACGCCGGGCACCCCGGTCAGGGCGTCGTAGGCGTCGGCCACCATGAGGAACGCGAAGTTGGGCGCGCAGAAGTAGGTGGGCAGGCGCAGCCGGACCCGCGCCTGCCCGTCGGCGGATACCGTGCACGATGCGACGAAGCCGAGGGCGGTGATCGGCTCGTCGAGCTCCGGGTCGCGCACGGTCGACAGGGCGGTGAGAACGTCCTCCCTCATTGCCCGGAGACCAGCTGGGCGTCGTCCTTCGCGGCCGGCTCGCCGGGCTGGACGGGCACCAGGTACTCGGCCGGCACCTTGATGTCGTAGAGCTTGGCCGCGTTCAGCCCGAGGATCTTCTTCTTCGTCGCGGTGGTCAGCTTCTGGTAGTCGGAGAGTTCCTCGTCGTCCGGCATCTGCCAGTCGACGAACCCCTCGACCTGCCACTTGGGCTCCCAGATGCCGTAGTCGCTGCCGAACGTCATCTTGTCCTCGCCGACCCAGAACAGCAGCTCGCCCATCACCTTGGCGAAGAACTTCGGCCGTGCGTGCATCAGGCCGCCGATCACCACCGACAGGCCGGCGTAGACGTTGGGCTCCTGCGTCGCCATGAAGCAGAAGTCCTCGATCCGCGGCAGGCCCACGTGCTCGACGATGAAGTTCAGCTCGGGGAAGTCGGTCGCGGCGTGGTCCACGTCGGACACGTCGAACGCGTCCTTGTCCAGCGGCCAGATGGTCGGGCCCTTGTGCACGTGGATGTTCTTGATGCCGAGCTCCTGGGCCTTCTCCAGGAACCGGTAGGCGCCAGGGTCGCTCAGCTTGTAGCCGCGCGAGCCGTTGTTCCACTCGGCGGTGTAGAGCTTCACGCCCCGCGATCCGTAGCGCTCCACGTGGCGGCGCAGTTCCTCCAGGCCCGCGTCACTGTCGCGCGGGTCGAAGCGGGTGTTCGCGATGAACTTGCCCGGGTGCTTCTCGCCGAGCGCGGCGTTCCGCTCGGTGGTGTTGAAGCCCTCCTTGTACCACTCCTTGAGGTCGGTGGGCTGGAAGATCGCGACGTCCACGTGACCATCCTCGAACACGTCCTTCATCAGGTCGTCTTCGGAGTATTTCTGGAACTTCTCGATCGGCCAGTGGGTCTCCTTCGGGCCGAGCCCCTGGTAGGCGTGGAAGCACTCGATCCACCCCTTGGCGTACTGCTCGGCCCCCGGCACCCAGTTGTCGGGCGCGGCGTTCCAGTAGTGCATGTGCGTATCGACGATGAAGTACTTCTCGCCGTCCTTTTCGTACAAGTTGCGTCTCCTCTCTCCGCTCCGCTCCGTTACGACTGGGACGGGACGAGGTCGAAGCCGAGGTACTCGGCGGCGTCTTCGGGGTTGGCGAAGAACAGGGTGCGGTCGTCTTGGTGGATCATCCGGCCGTAGTGCGTGGACATGTCCTCTTCGAGCTCGGCGGAGTTGAAGAAGCCGGGCTCCTCGCCGAGGGCCTCGGAGATCTCGTCGTAGTTGACCTCCATCATCCCGGTGGCGTCGACGCGCATCATCGACGGCAGGTAGGTCACGGTGACGTTGGGCTTGGTCGCCATGACCTGGGCGACCACCTCGCCCACCTGGTTGTTCATCAGGGTGAAGCCGCACTTGTTCGACGGCGTGTTGTCGGACTTGAACGGGCTCTCGGCGGTCTTGAACGTGGTCACTGGGCCAGCTCCTTCGGGTAGTCCAGGTGCAGGTCGGACACGATGTGCGCGAACCGGCTCTTCGCGGCGTCGAGGCTGTCTTCGAAGCGCGGCGGCTTCTGGTCGGGCTGCGACCACAGCGGCTGCATGGTGCGGGCGGCCTGGATAGCGCGCGGCACCCACGTGCTGAGCCAGCCGTTGAGCAGCGCCTTGTTGTGGTCGGCGAACTCCCGGTCGGTGGTGAGCAGTTCGAACATCGCCCGCGTGTAGCGCAGGTCCCGCTCGGCGAAGTCGTACTCGGCCGCGCCGATGATCGTCGGTGTCACGAAGTCGCCGTTGCGCGGCGCGGCGTGCTGCACGAGCTGGCTGCGGAACAGCTCGCCGACCAGCGGCTCGAACACCACGTTGCCGGCGAAGATCGCCTCGCCCCAGTCCCAGATCGACGTGAGCTGCTCGGCGGTCTCGCGGACGCCCTGCCAGGCCGGGTCGGAGTTCCAGGTCTCCAGGTGGGCCGCGCCGTCGAAGCTGGGGAGCTCTTCGCTCAGCGTGAGGTTGTACAGCGCGATGTCCTGCGCCGCCCGGATGCGGTGCATGCTGTTGACCGAGATCGCGTTGTTGTGCATGTTCGTGGGGGCGCGCCGCTGCGCGTTGGCGTACAGGTACAGGCCGAGCCCGTGGTCGACATGCATCCACGCGCCGACGTTGCGCTCGACGAACCGCACCCAGTTCTGGTTCCACTGCTCGAACGCCTTGGACTGGCGGGCGTTCTCCACGTTCTGGTTGAGCTGCCGCACGACGTTGGAGTTGTAGCGGTACAGGGTGAGCTCCCACTCCTCGTTCGGGTCGCGGAACTCGTGCCAGCCGAGCGCGGGCCAGTCGTAGCCCTTGCCGCCCGAGCCGGGGTAGCGCTCGGGCTCGGGCCGGTCGGAGCCCCAGGCCTTCAGCGCGGTCCAGTCCAGCGGGTAGCCGCCGCGGCCGTCCGCGAACCCGTACAGCCAGCCCTGGGACAGGTAGTGCCGCGGGTCCGGCTGGACCTCGACCGTCACGTCCTCGTAGTGCGACTGCTTGCGCTTCTGCGGGATGAAATAGGTGAACCGGCGGTTATTCGAGTCGGGGAACTCCTTAGCGCCCGCCTCGGCGTCGGTGAAGACTGGTTTCGGAACGCTGCGTTCTTGCGTAGTCGTCATTGGGGCTCTCCGGTAGTGGTGAACTTGTCGTAATAGATCCGCTTCTCGGCGACGCCGAGCGTCTGCAGCAGCGGGAGGGCCGCCTCCACCATCGGCGGCGGCCCGCACACGTAGGCGTGCGCGCCCTTCAGGTCCCCGCTCAGCCGCTTCACGACGTCCGTGATGAGGCCGGTCTCGCCGTCCCAGCCGTCCGGCGACTCGTGCGACAGCGCCGGGACGTACGTGAAATCCGCCAGCTTCCCGGCGAGCGCCCGCAGCTCCTCTTCGAAGCACAGGTCGCCGCGGGTGCGGGCGCCGTAGAAGAACGTGGCCTTGCGGCGGATGCCGCGTTCGGCCATCGAGCGGAGCAGGGACAGGATCGGGGCCATCCCCGCTCCGCCGCCGATGAAGACGAGGTCCTCCTCGCCCTCGCGCAAGGTGAATACTCCGAACGGGCCCGTCAGTTCCAGCCGGTCCCCAGGCTGCAGCCTGGAGTCGAGAAAGCCGGAGAACAGCCCGTCCGGGTACACCTTGATGACGAACTCGAGCAGCCCGTCCCTGCTCGAGGTGTTAGCCATCGAGAACGACCGGACCTCTTCGGTGTCCGGCACCGCGATGTCCATGTACTGGCCGGGGAAGAACTTCACCTCGGCGGGCTCGACGAGGCGCAGCACCAGGTGCCGCATGTCGTGCGTGACACGGTCGTTGGACACGACCTCCGCGACCGCCTGCTGGATCGGCAGGCCGGAGCGGATCATGTCCTCGTCGTAGTTGAGTAGTTCGATCGTGACGTCCTCGTACGCGTGCGCCCGGCACAGCAGCGTGTAGCCTTCCTCCTTCTCGTAGTCGGGCAGGGCGAACGTGGAATACCTGTCGAGCTCGATGTCGTCGCCCTCGAGGATGAACGACTTGCACGAGGCGCACTGGCCTTCCTTGCAGCCGTGCATGAGCATGACCCCCTGCTCGGCCGCGGCCCGCAGGATCGTCTGGTTCTCGTCGACATCGATCTCGATGCCGACGGGTTCGAAGCGCACCTTGTGCTTCTCGCTCACTGTCACCCACTTTCGCCCTCCCCCCGGGCAGGCTCGCGCCCGCCCGGGGAGTCACCACGCGTCCGTTCGGGGCTCTACTAGC
>Ga0187807_1000405_pt1 | contig 13573 bp, 12 predicted proteins | sample NC_wetland_sal_i_4_FD_132432 | JGI IMG/M metagenome (GOLD analysis project Ga0187807, IMG submission 132432) | Wetland sediment microbial communities from Neuse River Estuary, North Carolina, USA - ASW_2 | ecosystem: Environmental > Aquatic > Freshwater > Wetlands > Sediment | place: USA: North...
CCCACCCCAAACGCCTCCTGGTGGGAGAGCTACGATCACCTGGCACGGGTGACGTGCGGCGGTCCGTCACGTGCGACGGTGCGCGCTTGGTTGTCCTTCGCCTGGATGGGGCCGGTCGCATGGATCTGAGTCGCGAGGCCGAAGCTGGCCACACCACTGCACGCGCCCATGCGGCGAGCGGGATGGTCTTGCTGACGCTCGCCTCGGCGCAGTTCCTCATGACGCTCGACAGTTCGGTCATGAACGTGTCGATCGCCACCGTGGCCAAGGACGTCGGCACGACGGTGACCGGGATCCAGACCGCGATTACCTTCTACACGCTGGTGATGGCTTCGCTCATGATCACGGGCGGCAAGCTCGGCCAGATCCTCGGCCGCAAACGTGCCTTCGCCATCGGGTGCGTCATCTACGGGTGCGGGTCGTTGATCACGGCGCTCGCGGGGAATCTCGCCGTGTTGATCGTGGGATGGTCAGTCCTGGAGGGCGTCGGGGCCGCGCTGATCATGCCGGCCATCGTCGCGCTGGTCGCGTCGAACTTCGCGCCTGATCAGCGCCCGCGCGCGTACGGGCTGGTCGCCTCGGCCGGCGCGATCGCGGTGGCGGCCGGGCCGCTGATCGGCGGCCTGCTCACCACCTACGCCTCCTGGCGGTGGGTGTTCGCCGGTGAGGTCGTGGTCGTGCTTGTCATCTTGGGGCTCGCCCGCCGTATCGCCGACACCCCGCCCGAGAAGGGCGCGCGGCTCGATGTCGTGGGTACCGTGCTGTCCGCGCTCGGCCTCGGCCTCGTCGTGTACGGCATCCTGCGCTCCGGGACGTGGGGTCTGGTCCAGCCCAGGGCCGATGCTCCTGTCTGGCTGGGGTTGTCGCCGGTGATCTGGCTGGTCCTGTCGGGCGGGATTGTGCTGCGGGTCTTCCTGTGGTGGGAGAATCACCGTCTCGCGCGTGGCCACGCCGCCCTGGTCGATCCGGCGATGCTGCGGAACCCGACCCTTCGCGGCGGGCTCACGGCGTTCTTCTTCCAGTACTTCCTGCAATCCGGCCTCTTCTTCGCCGTGCCGCTGTTCCTGTCCGTGGCGCTCGGGCTGTCGGCCATCGCGACCGGCGTCCGACTGCTGCCGCTGTCCCTCACGCTCCTGCTAGCCGCCGCGGGCATTCCCAAGGTCTTCCCGCACGCGTCACCACGCCGCGTGGTCCAGATCGGGTTCGGTTGCCTGTTCGCCGGCATCGTGGTCATGGTGGCCGCGCTCGACGCGGGTGCCGGGCCCGAGATCGTGACCTGGCCGATGCTGCTCGCGGGCCTCGGCATCGGCGCGCTGGCCTCGCAACTCGGCAGCGTGACCGTGTCATCAGTGCCCGACGAGCAGAGCGGCGAAGTCGGCGGAGTCCAGAACACGCTGACCAACCTCGGCGCGTCCATCGGAACCGCGCTGGCCGGGGCGGTGCTCATCTCGGCGCTGACCGCGTCGTTTCTCACTGGTGTCCAGAACAACCCCGACGTCCCGAAGGATCTCGCCTCCAAGGCGCAGGTAGAACTGGCCGGAGGTATCCCGTTCATGTCCGACAAGGACCTGCAGACCCAACTCGACAAGGCCCACGTGCCCGCCAAGACGGCCGACGCGATTGTCGAGGAGAACGCGAAGGCCCGCATCGCCGGACTGCGCGCATCATTGTCGGTGCTCGCCGTCATCGCACTGATCGCGCTGTTCTTCAGCCGCCGGATCCCGACCAAGCAACCGTCTGCCGCACCCGCGGGCGAGCCTGCCCCTGATGGCGGCGGTCTACTCGGGTCCGCTCAGGCCCCCTGAGGCTACCGGGTGGTAAGGTGCCCCGTGGTCATCTTGAACCGCCCGCTGCGCATCGCGCTGCTCTCGTATCGCAGCAAGCCGCACTGCGGCGGGCAGGGTGTCTACGTACGCCATTTGAGCAGGGAACTCCACGCGCTCGGGCATCACGTCGAGGTGTTCTCAGGTCAGCCGTATCCGGACCTCGATCCCGGCCCGGTGCTGCGGGAGATTCCCAGCCTCGATCTGTACCGTGACGGCGACCCGTTCCGCACGCCTGGCTGGCGCGAGTACCGGGGCTGGGTGGACGTGCTCGAGACCGCGATGATGTGGGGCGGCGCCTTCCCCGAGCCGCTGACCTTCAGCATCCGGGCGCAACGGGTGCTGGCCGCGCGCGCCGCGGACTTCGATGTGGTCCACGATAACCAGGGCCTCGGCTACGGCTTGCTCGGCGTGCGGCGGCTCGGGCTGCCGCTGGTGGCCAGCATCCACCACCCGATCAGCGTGGACAAGCGCATCGACCTGGCGGCGGCGGGCTGGCGCACCGCGCTGTCCCGGCGGCGCTGGTACGGGTTCGTCCGGATGCAGGCCCGGGTGGCCCGCCGGATGGCCAGATCGGGGCCGCTGATCACCGTGTCGGAGTCGTCCAAGCGCGACATCTGCCGTGACTTCCGGGTCCGGCCCGAGCAGGTGCACATCATCCCGCTGGGCGTGGACACGCGGGTATTCCGGCCGCGGGACGGAGCCCGGGTGCCCGGCCGGATCGTCGCGGTGGCCAGCGCCGACTCCCCGCTCAAGGGGATCGCCACGCTGCTGCGCGCGGTGGGCAAGCTCGTCACGGACACCGACGCGCACCTGGTCATCGTGGGCAGGCCGGCGCCCGCCACGGAGCGGCTGGCGGCTCAGCTGTCCCTCACCGACCGGGTCACGTTCACCCACGGACTCGGCGACGAGGCGTTCTCTGCCCTGCTGGCCAGCGCGGAGACGGCCGTGGTGCCGTCGCTGTACGAGGGGTTCTCGCTGCCCGCGGTGGAGCACATGGCCTCGGGCACACCGCTGGTGGCCAGCCGCACCGGGGCGCTGCCCGAGGTCACCGGCGACGCCGCCGTCCTGGTCACGCCGGGAGAGGACGAGGAACTCGCCGCGGTGCTGCGGCGGCTGCACGACTCCCCCGCCGAACGGGCCGCGCTCGCGGACCGCGCGCTGCGCCGGGTCGGCGAGCGGTTCGCCTGGCCCGCGGTGGCCCAGGCGACCGTCGGGCAGTACCTAGCGGCCGTGGAAGGACTGACCTCGTGCTGACCGTCGATTTCCGCCGCTTCCCCATCCGGCCCGGCCACCGCGTGCTCGGCCTGGGCTGTGGCGGCGGCCGGCACGCGTTCGAGGTGTACCGCCGCGGCGCGGACGTGGTCGCGTTCGACCTCGACCCGGCCGAGCTGGCCCCGGTGACCGGGATGTTCGGCGCGATGCAGGTAGCGGGCGAAGCCATTCCGCTGGCCGGGGCGACCGCCATCTCGGGGGACGCTACCGCCATGCCGTTCGGCGACGGCACGTTCGACCGGGTGATCGCGGCTGAGGTCCTCGAGCACATCCTGGACGATCAGCGGGCCATGAACGAACTCGCCCGCGTGCTGCGGCCGGGCGGGCTGGCGGCGATCACCGTGCCGAGCTGGCTGCCGGAACGGATCTGCTGGGCGTTGTCCACTGAGTATCACGAGGTTCCCGGGGGGCATGTGCGTATCTACACACGCGTCGAGCTGGAAGCCAAGCTGGCCAGGGCCGGGCTGCGGGCAGTCTGGCATCACCACGCGCACGGGCTGCATTCGCCCTACTGGTGGCTGAAGTGCGCGGTCGGCGTGCACGACGACAAGCACCGGCTGACCAACGCGTATCACCGGCTACTGGTCTGGGACATCATGCGCAAGCCCGCCGTCACCCGGCTTGCCGAGCAGGCCCTGAACCCCCTGATCGGGAAGAGCCTGGTGGTGTACGCGGTCAAGCCGGGGCAGCCGAATGACTGAGGGGCTGCTGGAGCGGGCCGAGGTACTCGCGACGGGTGAGGCCATCGCCCGGATGCAGGAACGTTCCGGGGCGATCGCGTGGCCGGACGGGCACGTCGACGCCTGGGATCACGTCGAGTGCGCGATGGCCCTGAGCGCCTGCGGGCTGCGCGAGCCGGCCAGGCGGGCCTACCGGTGGCTGCGCGAGAGCCAGCGCGCCGACGGGTCCTGGCCCCGGTCCGTGGCGGACGGCCGGGTGACCGACCCGGCGGCGGAAAGCCACCACGCCGCGTACGTCGCCGTCGGCGCCTGGCACGAGTACCTGGTGACCGGCGACGAGCGGCATACCCTCGTGATGTGGCCGACCGTCCGCCGCGCGATGGAATGGACGCTCGCGCTGCGCACGCCGCGCGGCGAGGTCCGGTGGGAGCGCGACGCCGCCGGCGTGCCCGGGACGTACGCGCTGCTTTCCGGCTGCTCGAGCATCCACCAGAGCCTGCGCTGCGCGATCGCGCTGGCCAAGCTGGCCGACGACCCGAGGCCCGACTGGGAGCTGGCGGCGGACCAGCTAGCGCGCCTGGTGGCCTGCCATCCGGAGGCGTTCGCGGACAAGAGCCGGTTCGCCATGGACTGGTACTACCCGGTACTCGGCGGCGCGCTCCGCGGCGCGGACGCGGAGCGCCGGCTGACGTCGGCCTGGGACACGTTCGTGGTGCCTGGCCTGGGCGTCCGCTGCGTGAGCGACCAGTCGTGGGTCACCGCGGCCGAGACCTGCGAGCTCGTCATCGCCCTGGACGCCTGCGGGATGCGCGCGCAGGCCCAGGAGGTGTTCGCGAGCGTCCAGCACCTGCGTCACCCGGACGGCTCTTACTGGACCGGCTGGCAGTTCGACAACCAGGCTCCGTTCCCGAGGGAGCGGTCAAGCTGGACCGCGGCCGCGGTGGTGCTGGCGGCCGACGCGCTGGCGGGCTTCAGCGGCGGCGCCGGGATCTTCAGGGACGCGGGCCAGCCGTCAGCCGATTCCGTCGCCGGTTCGCTCTAGCAGGCGGAGCGAGCCTTCCCCGCCCGCTTCGGTGAACGCGCCGGATTTCAGCGCCCGCTGGTAGATCAGGTACGGCGCCTGGCCGCCCTCGGCCGGGTCGGCGAACACGTCGTGGATGGCCAGCACGCCGCCGGGCGCGACCCACGGCGCCCAGCCCTCGTAGTCGGCCGCTGCCGCCGCCTCGGTGTGGCCGCCGTCGATGAACAGCATGCCGAGCGGCGTGCGCCAGAGCCTGGCCACCTCGGCGGACCGGCCCACCACGACCACCACGTGGTCCTCAAGCCCGGCCGCGGCCAGCGTGGCCCGCAGCCTCGGCAGCGTATCGAGGCGGCCGGTCCCGGGGTCCACCAGCCGCGGGTCGTGGTACTCCCAGCCCGGCTGGTGCTCTTCCGAGCCGCGGTGGTGGTCGACGGTGACGACCAGCTGGCCGGCCTGGCGGGCCGCCGCGGCCAGGTAGATCGTGGACTTGCCGCAGTAACTGCCGATCTCGAGCACCGGCCCGCGCGGGGCGTAGCGCATGGCCGCGTCGAACAGGGCGAGTCCCTCGGCGGTCGGCATGAAGCCCGTCGCCGCTTCCGCCGCGCGCAGCAGCTCAGCATTCATCTCGTTTATCTCAGTCATCTCACGAATCAAGATAGGCCAGGACGGGCAGGACGCGCCGGTTGTCGTCGTCGGAAGGCACCAGGTCCAGCTTGGCGCCTGCGTGCTTGGTCACGTTCGCCAGCGCCTCGGCGACCGAGAAGTAGACCGCCGAGGCGACCGGCATGTCCACCTGTTCGGGCAGGTCGATGTCGAGCACGGTGTGCAGCGGCGTGTCCAGCGCCACCAGCCGCGCCTGCGCGCCGTCGGGCAGGTCCCGCTCGATCCGGCGCAGTTCGGCGGCCGCGGTGTCCACGGCGTCGCCCCCTCCTGTGAGGAGCGGCTACCGGCGCCGGGCCGCCGCTTGCAGGGCCGGGCTGACCCATCCGCTGTCGGCGGGGTTGATGGTGATGCCGGGCGGCACGATCTCGTCGATGCGGTCGAGCACGTCGTCGGAAAGCTCGATGTCGGCGCCGGCCAGCTGGGACTCCAGGTGCTCCATCGTCCGCGGTCCGATGATCGCCGCGGTCACCGCAGGGTGGCGCAGGACGAACGCGATCGCCAGCTGGATCAGGGTCAGCCCCGCCTGCTCGGCGAGCTCCGCGAGCTGATCGGCGGCCTCCAGCTTGCGCTGGTTGGCTGGGAGCGACATGTCGAAGCGATCGGCGAGCCGCTGGCGCGCGTAAGAGGCCGGTCCGGTCACCTCGGAGCCCGTGCGGTAGCGGCCGGTGAGCCAGCCGCCGGCCACCGGGCTGTAGGAGATCACGCCCATCCCGTACCGTGCGCAGGTGGGCAGGACCTCGGCCTCGATCCCCCGGGTGAGGATGGAGTAGGTCGGCTGCTCCGACACGAACCGTTCGCGGCCGCGCTCCCGCGCGGTCCACTGGGCCTCGACGATCGCGGAGGCCGGGAACGTGGTGTGGCCGATGTAGCGGACCTTGCCGGCCCGGACGAGGTCGGTGAGGGCGCCGAGGGTCTCATCCAGGTCGGTATCCGGCTCGTAGCGGTGGATCTGGTACAGGTCGATCCAGTCGGTACCCAGCCGCCGCAGCGAGTTCTCGGCCTCGCGGGTGATCCAGCGGCGCGAGTTGCCGCGCTGGTTGGGATCTTCGCCCATCGGCCCCCATACCTTGGTGGCCAGCACGATGTCGTCGCGCTTACCGCCGGCCAGCGCCTCGCCGACGATGACCTCGGACTCGCCCTGGGAGTAGATATCGGCGGTGTCGATGAAGTTGATGCCGGCATCCAGCGCGCGGTGGATGATCCGGATGCTCTCGTCGTGATCCTTGGTGCCCCAGTCGCCGAACATCATGGCCCCGAGGCACAGCTTGCTGACCGAGACGCCGGTGCGTCCCAGCGGTCGATGCTCCATGGTGATTGCTCCCTTCAGCGCAGCGTGGAGGTATCGATCACGAACCGGTACCGCACGTCGGAGGCGAGCACGCGGTCGTAGGCCTGGTTGATCTGGCCGGCGCCGATGACCTCGATCTCGGCGCCGAGGTGGTGCGCGGCGCAAAAGTCGAGCATCTCCTGGGTCTCGCCGATGCCGCCGACGATCGAGCCGGCGTATGACCGCCGGCCGTGCAGGACGGAGAACACGTGCAGCGGCAGCGGCTCGGCTGTCAGGCCGAGGCTGACCATCGTGCCGTCCAGGGCGAGCAGGGAAAGGTAGGCGTCGAGGTCGATCCGGGCGCTGACCGTGTTGAGGATGAGGTCGAAAGAGCCGGCCAGCTTTGCGAACGTCTCCGGGTCGCCGGTGGCGTGGTAGTGATCGGCTCCCAGGCGCAGTCCGTCGTCCTTCTTGTTCAGCGACTGCGACAAGACGGTGACTTCCGCGCCCATGGCGTGGGCGAGCTTCACGCCCATGTGGCCGAGCCCGCCGAGGCCGACCACGGCTACCTTCTTGCCCGGCCCGGCACCGTGGATGTCGGAGTGGCAGATGCCGCAGTACTTGATCTCGATCAGCACGTCGTGGGGGCCGGGGTCCCGCCGGCTGATGGTCACCGGGCTGAGCGGCTCGGTCGCGGCCGTGGCGGCGTAGGCGTTGGCGGTGAGCATGGGTCCTCCGGGTTGCGCGTCAGTTAGGAGCCGGCTGAGCGAGGCAGCAGCCTGATCGTCGTGGAACGGGCGCCGGGGCTGGTGATGGCGTCCGTGATGCTCTTGGCGTACCGGTGGTATTTGGTCCGGTAGGCGGCGTCGATCTGGTCGTCGATGCCGTGGTCGGCGTCGCCGAAGGTGACGTCTTTGTCGACGCCCCCGGCCCGGATGTGGCCTTCGCGGCGTACCTGGGTGCCACGGAACCACGCAGCGGTGGGCCCGTTGACGGAGCGGACGTAAAGGTCGCCGCCGTACGGGACCACCCAGATCGTTCTGGGGCTGCCGAGCGCGCCGTCACGCCGGTGTGAGGCGATCTGCAGTTCCTCTGCTGCCCCGATTCTGGTCAGCTCGTCGTTCGTCCACGCGGTCACGGATGTGCCTCCTGTCTACTGCGGGTGGGGACGGGCGGCTCAGGGGCGCATGAGCATCGGCCCCGTGCATCACCGTCGCCCGCATGTAATCCTCCCGATCTCCTCGCCCGGCGGTATCCATGAAACCCGGGCCGGGGCCGGTGAGGGAGAGCCTGCCGTTCCGGGTACTGACAGGACCTCCCAGCGCAGCCGGGACGGAACGTAACCTCGAAGTCATGGACAACCGGAATGAGATCCGCGACTTCCTGACCTCACGGCGGGCCAGGATCACCCCGGAGCAGGCGGGCCTGCCCGCCTACGGCGGCCACCGGCGCGTCGCCGGGCTGCGCCGGGAGGAAGTCGCGATGCTCGCCGGGGTCAGCGTCGACTACTACACCCGCCTGGAACGGGGCAACGCGCAGGGTGCCTCGGAGAGCGTGCTGGAAGCCCTCGCCCGCGCGCTGCACCTGGACGAGGCCGAGCGGGCGCACCTGTTCGACCTGGCCCGGGCGGCCAGCACCCCGGCGCGGGCGCCCCGCCGCCCGGCCCGGCAGCAGGTGCGCCCGAGCGTGCAGCGCATCCTGGACTCGATGACCACCACCCCGGCGTACGTGCGGAACGGGCGGCTGGACATCCTGGCCGCGAACCGCCTCGGCCGGGCACTGTTCGCACCGGTCCTCACCAGCCCGGCCCAGCCTGCCAACGCCGCCCGGTTCCTCTTCCTCGACCCCAGCGCGCCGCAGTTCTACCTCGACTGGGAACGCCAGGCCCAGGACTCGGTCGCGATCTTGCGGTCCGAGGCCGGGCGCAACCCGCACGATCAGGCGCTGTCCGGGCTGATCGGGGAGCTGTCGACGCGCAGCGAGATCTTCCGCACCTGGTGGGCGGCGCACAACGTGCGCTTCCACCGCACCGGGGTCAAGCGCTTCCATCACCCGGTCGTCGGCGACCTCACCCTGGCGTACGAGGCGCTGGACCTGGCCGCGGACGAAGGCCTGCGGATCTCCGCGTACACCGCCGAGACCGGCTCCGCGTCGGAAGACGCGCTGAACCTCCTCGCCAGCTGGGCGGCCACCCTGGACGCGGCCGGGTCAGCCGCTGGCCAGCCGGGACAGGCGCGCTAGCGCCTCGGCGAGCACCTCGGGGCGCTTGCAGAAGGCGAAGCGGACGTGGCTGCGGGCCAGTTCCTTGTGGTCGTAGAAGACCGCGGAGGGGATGGCGACCACGCCCGCGCGCTCGGGCAGGGTGCGGCAGAACTCCATGCCGTCCTGCTCGCCCAGGCCCCGGATGTCGGTGGTGACGAAATAGGTGCCCTGCGGCTCGTACACCTCGAAGCCGATGTCGCGCAGGCCCGGCAGGAACCCATCACGCTGGGCCCGCAGGTCGTCGCGGAGCCTGGCGTAGTACTCGTCGGGCAGGGCGAGCGCCTCGGCCACCGCGTACTGGAACGGGCCGCCACTGACGTAGGTGAGGAACTGCTTGGCCGTCTTCACCGCGGTCACCAGCTCGGGCGCCGCCTTGATCCAGCCGATCTTCCAGCCGGTGAACGAGAACGTCTTGCCCGCCGAACTGACCGACACCGTCCGCTCGCGCATGCCAGGGAACCCGGCGATCGGCAGGTGCTCGCCCTCGAAGACCAGGTGCTCGTAGACCTCGTCGCTGACCACGAGCAGGTCGCGCTCGACGGCCAGGTTCGCGATCGCGGCGAGCTCGTCACGGGTGAAGACCGAACCGGTCGGGTTGTGCGGGGTATTGAGCAGGATGAGCCTGGTACGTTCCGTCACCGCCCGGGCTAGCTCGTCCGGGTCGGGGCGGAAGCCCGGCGGCCGCAGCGTGACCGGGACGCGGACGCCGCCCGCCATGGCGATGTTCGCGGCGTAGGAGTCGTAGTAGGGCTCGAACGCGATCACCTCGTCGCCCGGCTCGACCAGGGCGAGCATGGTGGCGGCGATCGCCTCGGTGGCACCCGCGGTGACCAGCACCTCGTCGGCCGGGTCGTAGCGCAGGCCCCAGAACCGCTCGTCGTGCGCGGCGATGGCCTGCCGCAGTTCCGGTATGCCAGGCCCGGGCGGGTACTGGTTGCCGCGGCCAGCCAGGATGGCATCGGCGGCGGCCTGGGCCACCACGGGCGGCCCGTCCCGGTCGGGGAAGCCCTGGCCCAGGTTGATGGATCCGGTCGCGACCGCGCGCGCGGACATCTCGGCGAAGATCGTCGTCCCCAGCCCGTCGAGGCGCCGATTGAGCAGCGGTCGGTTCAGCAGTGGTCGGCTCACCGGCTCATGACATCATGCCGTGGCCTCGCCTGCATTAGTTAGGCTGCGGATATGCGCGTTGCACTGTGCCAGATCCCGGTCAGCTCCCGGCCTTCTGTGAACCTGGAGCGGGTGCGGGCCGCCGTGCTTGCGGCCGCGGAGCAGGGCGCCGACCTCGCGGTGTTCCCGGAGGCGACCCTGGTCAGGTTCGGTTCGGACCTACGTGCCGCGGCCGAGCCGCTGGACGGCCCGTTCTGCTCCGGGCTGGCCGCCGCGGCGAAGCGGACCGGGGTCGCGCTCGTGGCCGGGGTCTTCGAACCTGCCCCGGACGGCCGGGTGTACAACACCGCGGTGGCCTACGACGGAACCGGCGAGCTGGTCACCTCCTACCGCAAGCTGCACCTGTTCGACGCGTTCGGGCAGCGCGAGTCCGACCTGGTCGCGCCGGGGTCGGCCCCGGTCATCTGCACGCTCGCCGGGGTGCGCACCGGCCTGGCGATCTGTTACGACGTGCGGTTCGGCGAGCTCTCCCGCGCGCTGGCGATCGCCGGGGCCGAGCTGCTCGTGCTGCCCGCCGCCTGGGCCGCCGGGCTGTTCAAGGAGGAGCACTGGGTCACGCTGGTGCGAGCGCGCGCCACCGAGAACACCATGTGGGTCGCCGCCGTCGGGCAGGTCCCCGACCCCGACGAGCGGCCCACCCGGGCCGCGACCGGAATCGGGCGCAGCATGCTCGTCGACCCGCTCGGCGTGGTCCGGGCTGACCTCGGGCCCGCGCCGGGAGTAACCGTCGCCGAGGTCGACGCCGACCTGATCGGGACCGTCCGGGCCAGCCTGCCCAGCCTCGCTAACCGCCGGGACGACGTGTTCGGCCCGCCGATAGCCCTCACCTGACCGGGGCCCTCACCTGACCGGAGACTGCCAGAAGACTGGCTCTTCGCCGGCCGGCGAGGCGGTGAAGCCGACGCCGGTCAGCGTGCTGCCGGAGGTGGTAAGGCTGGTGATGGCCTGGATGCCTGGCCCGGTCAGGCCCTGCCCGGAGGGCTCGGCCGCCCGCCACGCCGACCCGTTCGGCGACGTCCACACCACCACGTTCTGGTGGCCGGGGGTGCTGCCGTAGGTCCCGGTGGCGGTGAAGGCGCCGCCGGCCGCGGCCAGGGCCGTGACCGACGTCAGGCCCGCGGGAAGCGGGAGCGCCGACTCGATCCAGGTGGCACCGCCGTCGGACGAGCTGGCCGCGAAGGGCACCTGCTGGCCCGTCGTGGTGAACGCGGTACCGACGGCGGCCACGGTGCGGCCGGTGCTCGCGACGTGCTGCAGCACGGCCCGGGTGGAGCCGACCGGCAGGGGCAGGTCGGCCTGGCGCCAGCTGCGGCCGTCCGCCGAGGTCCAGGCCGACGGCTGGTCGCCGTGCGAGCCCACCGCGACGAATCCGGCCGAGCTGGCCGCCACGGCCACCATCTGCCGGGTGCCAGGTCCGTCCAGCGCGCCCGCCGTGGCGTCCCCGGCGCGCTGCCAGCCCGTCAGGCCGGCCGACCACCAGGCCGCGGCGACGGTACGGTCGGCGCCGGCCTGGCCGTTCTGCGCCTGCCTGACGTTCTGATAGCCGACGATGACGTAGCCCTGGCCGTCCGCGGCCGCCTGCTCGGTGAACAGGCCGGGCGCACCGAAGACGGTCTCACCGTCCGCCGCTTGCCAGCTTGTGCCGTTAGCCGAGACGACGACGACCGGATGTTCGGCGGCGCTCGCGGTGACGCCGCCGACCGCGAGCCATCCCATGGTGCCGTGCGTCACGCTGGTCAGCTGCTGCGATCCCGGCCGGTTGAGCACCGCCGGGGTGCCGCCGGTGGCGCGGGTCCACGAGTTGCCGCCGTCGACCGAGGTCCACGCGGCGGGAAAGCCGTTGGCGCTGCCCACCGCGACCTGCATGCTGGCCTGCGCGGCCAGGCCGTTGACGGCCAGTTCCTCCGTCACGGCGCCCGGGATCTTCGCGATATCCACGCGATCGGCGGCGTTGGGGCCGGCCAGGGTAATCACCGGCCGGCGGCTGTCCTGGCCTGCGCTGCTGCCCGCGGTGACCACGGTGCCGTCTGGGGCCAGCGCCACGCCGGAGAGCGCTTGCGACGCGGAGCTTCCGAGGGGACTCCGCTGCTGCCAGGCCTGGCCGTTCGCGGAGACGAAGGCGGTCAGCGTCCGGCCGGCAACGCCGGTGACCACGGCACCGTCCGGGCCACCGTTGGCCAGGTTGGCGGCAAACCCGCCGGTCGCGCCGAGGGTGGCGGTGAACGTCCAGGCCGCGCCGTTCGGCGAATAATAGACGTCGACGGCCGGTCGCCTGGCTACGGTGGCCGGCCGCAGCAGGACGAACCCGTTGCCGACTCCTGCCACCCCGGCCACCTGCGGCTGCGCGCCCGGCCCGGGCGGCGTCAGGGCCGGCCCGGCGGCCGTGCCCGCGGTCGGCACCCAGGTCGAGCCGCCGTCGTCGCTCAGCCAGGCGGCACCGACCCGGACCGTAACCGTCCGCTTGGGCTTACCGGTGACCTCGGTGGTGACGACGTCCCCCGCGATCAGGATCAGCTTCCCGGCCACCGCGACGTACCTGATGTCCAGGGCCTGGCCGCCGCCCGCGGCCAGGTGCAGCCGGGCCGCGTCGAGCCGCTCCCAGGTGATGCCGTTGGCCGACAGGAAGATCAGCGGGGTGGACCTGGCCTGATCACCACCGGGCACATTCGCGCCGACGGCGATGAAGCCGGCCGCCGTCCGCGCCACGCCGCTGATCTGGTCGCCGGGCAGCAGCGGCAGCCCGGTGCCGGGCGCTAGCGTCCAGGTGCGGCCGTCCGCGCTGGTCCAGATCGAGCCGGGGCCGAGCGCGACCCATGCGCCCGGGCCGCCGGCCACGAAGATGGCGCCGTGCCCCGGCGGCGGCACCCCGCCGCCCGTCGACCGGACCGTCCCCATCGTCCAGGAACGCCCGTCGTTCAGCGACACGAAGAACTGGGCCCGCGCGATACGCGCGCCGGCCTGCGACCCCACCGCCACGATCTCGTCGCCGACGCTCGCCACCCGGCCCAGCGTCGCTCTGATGCCGCGGTCGCTGTCCGCCGCCATGAAGTCGTTGCCCGCCAGCGTGGCGGGCGGGAAGCCGAGCGCGGTCGCGGACGGCGCGGGACCCGAGTTGCCGCTGTTCGCGCCTACTATCACGACGACGGCGACACCGAAGACGACCATGGCCAGGATCGGGATCGCGACCCTGGCCCACCAGCCGCGGAACTCGAGCCCGTCCCGGAACTCCTGGGACCACCGGCGTTTGGCCGGCTGGGGCAGCAGCGAGCGCAGCAGCCCGGCCCACTCGGCGCTGGCCGTCCTCAGATCCGGCCGCGCCCTCGGCGCCGGACGCGGGCCGGGCTCGCGCGGGCCGGGCTCGCGCGGGCCAGCCGGGCGCGGGCCAGCCGGGCGCGGGCCAGCCGGGCGCGGGCCA
>Ga0187807_1000406_pt1 | contig 13539 bp, 8 predicted proteins | sample NC_wetland_sal_i_4_FD_132432 | JGI IMG/M metagenome (GOLD analysis project Ga0187807, IMG submission 132432) | Wetland sediment microbial communities from Neuse River Estuary, North Carolina, USA - ASW_2 | ecosystem: Environmental > Aquatic > Freshwater > Wetlands > Sediment | place: USA: North...
CATTTCAAACTTTTTTTAGTATTAAAGCTTTAATATTCATTAAAATAAGATTAAAAAGGTAATTATAAAAAATATTGTAAAAAGAGGTAAAAAAATGAGGTAATAATGTGTTTAACTCATTACCTTGAATTTTACAATTGCTCCATTTGAATATTTTTTTTACTCAGATATATATTTTTTGAAATTGATCTCGATATTAAAATTCAATGGATAATGACATAAAAAAAATAGTTCGATGAAAAATTAATGGGCCCGCTGGGATTCGAACCCAGGACCTCACGGTTATCAGCCGTGCGCTCTACCGCCTGAGCCACGGGCCCTCAAATATAAAAGAGTTACATATACTTAATTGTATTCGTAAACAGTCAAAAATACTATAGGGGTAGATTCAACTTTTAGACTTCATCCTATTTAACCTTTTTCTCTATTTCATGTTTTTTTAGGTTGGACAAACGAACTTTTAGTAACAGAGACCAGTTTTTTATTACATGTGCTGGGTCATGGCTCTGTTGACAGCAGATTCACAAGATCATCGAGACAGCTGTCAAAATCATCGTTGTACAAAATTTTAAGAAAAGCACCACATAGAACAGATGCAGACATCATGGACATTCTCAACAACTGAACCTGTTCTTTAAAAGTTTTCAGATCAACAATTGGTCTGTTCCGTGTTTTGTCCCCAATCCTCCGAAGCAGAATATTTTCGTATGATGCTTCAACAACCACTATCAGATCTGGACAGATGGTCTCTATTGGTAACGACTGGATGTAACCATGATCAGATGTATCTAAACCATGCAGATCCACAAGAATATGCTGCGACTCTGCCATGGATTTAACTTTAGAAGCGGCCTGTTGCCATATGAATTCCTGAACTTCAAGTTCTAGATCGAACATTTCGTCTTGACTTGAAGCCAGGTCATTGGATGTGGCTACTTCAAGCATTAACTCTCCGTAGTTCACATATTTGAGTCCAATTTGCCTTGTTGCATTTACACCAAGTGAGGTTTTACCCACTCCTGGAACACCAACAAGGGCTGTGATGTTCCAATTCATGGTATTTATTTGTTGACCATTTCACAGATAGCGTCTGCCATCATGTGACCTTCAATAACTATTTCAGCCTTATCAATTTCATCTAAACTTTCTGCGGCTGTTCTGGCCTGCATGGCCATGTTAGCAGCACTCATGCATCCAGGGTTTGTAGGTGTAATAGTAATCTTAGCTGTTTTAGCTTCTTCATCCACTTCAATACCAGTTATCAGGCCCATTTCAACAATACTTACGCCCATATGTGGATCTGCTACAGTTGAAAGTGCGGTTTTTAATTTTTGTACTAGTTCTTCTGACATGTTATCCCTCAAATTGATTATTTTTCTTTAGATATTATTTTTTTAAATTTTTTAGGTTTTGTTTGTTAAATTTGAATCTAATTTAAATTTATCTAAAAAATTTATTCTAAATTAGAATGAATTAGTTGTCTTTTACTACCCTATGGTATTTATACTTTATAGAAATGATAAAAAAAAGGGTTCAATTCTTTCTTCTGTGTCTGATCTTCACTGCAACACCTTTAGTTGCGGATTTCATTTCATTTCCATTCAGCACAGCCTTACCCACACCCATAACCTCACCATTTCTTACCACAACAACCTCATCCATCGGTAATATGTTTGGATCAGCATCAACAACTCCTGGTGTGAACAGAGTGCTGGTTTTCATCTCAAAATCAATTTCAACCCAGTTTACACCCATTTCATACACCCTTTCACCACCAGGGAGGTTCAAGGAGTAAAGTCCAGTATCAAAGGATAGTGTTGCAAGCTGTTCTTTCTCATAAATCATCCTACGCATGAATCTTCCAACAGCTTTAGTTCCATCGGGTATGAAACTATCTGCCTTTCTGGTGTTAAACTGGTACCTGGCAATGGATCTGAAACCATTGATCCTTTTTTGACTGTTCTTAATTCGAGGGTAATTTCTGAGTTCCTTCTTGAGATTGTCCATGGATTCCCATGAAGTTGCTCTACCATCTTCACATGTGTAAATGGCATCTTCCAGGTAGGCTTCACATGCCTCCCTGTAACCACCTGTAACATGTGCAATCACATCTTTTCCATCCACATAATTTTTAAGACATTCTCCAGTGAGATCTATCTCTTCCTTGGACCAGTCCCCTGTGGTGGATGTGTCATAGGACTGGATTGGATAGGTGCGTTCCATCTCCCTGGGACAAACTCCGAAGGGTGATGTTAAAATTGCCTCTTGAACACCTTTGGTTGCCCTCATGAATACTGAGTGGGACTTGGAATTTGAGTAGGGTTTTCGCATGCTGCATGGTAAAACCACGACCACATCGCCCAGTGGTTCAAGTAAATTCATTCTTTCACGCCATCTAGCCACTTCAGGCCGATGTAATGATTCATCAATGGTACATGGTATTTTCATATTAAATTTTCCTCGTGATGATTTTTTTTAATCTTATACTGAAATTTAGTTGCTTATATTTAAATAATGTTCTCAATTGCCACAAAAAGAATCTACAGTAGAAAATTTTTAGGCAATATCATTAAAAAAATTCGGTGAAGAACAGGATTCAAAGGATTAAAAACTGGAAGTTCACTGATTTAAATGTGATATTTTTTTAAAATCAGGTTTTGGGAAAGTTTATCATTCCATTAGCCTGTAACTCAAGTGATCCGCTTTCTAATAGTTCCAGTACAATCCCTTCGATTCTTTTAGCTGTAGCTCCCCTTGTAACCTTTATTCCAAACAATCTAGATGTTTGTTTAACAATTTCTGCCATTGGAGATGCGTACTGAGTTTTTAACACGATCTGCACTGCTTTGGCAATTTCTTCATCACTTATGAGATTGATCTTGGCTGGTGGATCAACAAAACGTCTTCTGACCCTTAAAACTCCATTTCTTCCGTAGACAAATTCATCCCTGATAATAATATCTCCATTATTCTCTGCAAGTTCCACACCTGCCATTATGGAGTCATGAATTCTTTTACCTGCTCTTTTAAGACCCCAAACAACCCTTATTCGTCTAATTATTTCTGTGATATGTATTGGGCCTTCTTCATCCACAATTTGGGTCACGATCTTGGCCATGTCCTCAACAGATTTTTCATGGATCTGACCAGTCACTGGAATATTGAATTCAGTGCATGGAACATAATCTACAACACTGTCCTCTTCATCTTCCACAATATCTACAAACTCAACAGCTTCCTCAATAACAGGTTTCTCTATATCCTCTTCAACCACAGGTTTAGTTACTTCTTCGCCATTAAACTGTATGGATTCATCCATTTCAGCCCCATCATTCTCCAAGTCCGTACCTTCCCGTTCTTCAAACTCCGGAACATGATCCTCTTCTTCAAATTCAGGATATGGTTCTTCGAATTTTGAATTTTCAACAATTTCAGAGTCTGGAATGATTTCTGGGTCAGTTTCTGCAGATAATTCCTGATTTAATTCTTCATTTTCTAGTTTAGCTTTCTGGTTTTCTGATTCTTCCTCTTCAGGTATGGTGCTGTGTTCTGATGGTTCTGATCCTGTTCTCTCGTATGCAGGCTCGTATTCCCCGATGGGTCTGATATTTTCTTCATCAGATGGGGTTGTATCGAGTTTTACTATTGGTTTCAAATCTTTAGCATTTTGAACAGCTTCAAGTAACCTTTTTTCAGACTCTGCACGGTTTCTGTACCAATCTGTTGACCATACACGGTAAATATGCCATTCTAAACCCTCTAATATTTGTTGACGGAGCCTGTCTCGGTCCCTGGCAACTGGTGAGCTGTGGTAGGTTTCACCATCGCATTCAATACCAACCAGGTACTTGCCCTTCTCATCTGGATCTACAACTGCAAGATCGATCCTGAAACCTGCACATCCCACCTGTTTGTGTACATCGTAATTATGCGACCTCAGGAATTCATATAGGGAATCTTCAAATTCTGTGTTCAATTCATCATCAGAATCATACCTGGTATCAAGCATCTTGGTTTCAGAGTACTTTAAAAAGGATTTCAGTGCCCTTAATCCGAATGGTGCATTTTCATTCAGATTAATTTCAGTGTGTCTGAAATTGGAAAATACAACTGTTTTTTCTCGAGCCCTGGTAATAAGCACATTTAAACGTCTTTCTCCACCTTCTCTGTTTAATGGTCCGAAGTTTAAGCTCAGATGACCGTTTTCATCGTTTCCATAACCCACACTTATGAAGATCACATCCCTTTCATCTCCCTGGATGGTTTCCAGATTTTTAACGAAGAAATGTTCTTCAATATCGCTTGAGAAGTATTTTTCCAATATGGGGTTCTGTCTGAGGTAAAGTTCCACTTCTTCGAGTATTGCCTGTTGCTGCTTGATGTTGAAGGTTCCTATACCTAAACTCTTGGAGAGACCATGTTCTTTGTAGTGATCTCCAGCAGCTTCAACAACCCTTCTTGCTTCCAGCCTGTTGGAAGAGGTTCTGCCACGATCGTAAATGGTGTCTTCCATATATTCGAACTTGAGTCCGAGGCTTTCAGTTTCATGGCAAGGTGATGGATAGATGAGTAGGTTGTTGTCATAAAATTCCTGATTTGAAAGTGCGATGAGGGATTCATGTCTGCTTCTGTAGTGCCACCTCAACATCTTAGTTGGGAATCTACCCTTACAAAGATGCAGTATACTTTCCATATCAGAGATGGATGCAATTTCATAGTCCTGATTCTCATCAGTCTCGAGAATAATATCGAAAAAAGTTGTTGGTGGAAGCTGTCTTGTATCACCCATAACAACAGCCTGGTTTGCCCTTAAAAACGCACCAAGCGCATCTTCAGGTTTGACTTGACTGGCTTCATCGAAAATAACCACATCGAACCTGAGATCAACAGAATTTTTAGGGTCAATAAACTGGGCAACAGAGAGTGGACTCATCATGAAACAAGGTTTTATCTTTTTAACCAGGTTACCTGCATTTGAAAGCAGTTTTCTAATCGGCATGTGGCCCCGTTTTCTGTTAAATTCACTGAGTAAGATTCCGAGCTCGGAATTTCTCGATACTGCGGTGTTGATATGGGGTCTGTTGTAGGCTATCCTGTTGGAAATCCTTTTCCTGTTTAATGAAATGATTTTCCTATCAAGATCTATAAATCTACCAATTTTTCTCTCGTGAATTTCTCCAATAAAACTTGATAATATATGATTTTCAAGAAATGCGTTTCTTAAAAGATCATCTGCAAAGTTAGCCTTTAAACAGGGTATAATATCATCGATGTTGATTTGGTCTGCCTTGATCAATTCCACAATTGGCTGTGCAATTGGGCTTGGTGTTTCATTTAAGATGGCTGTTAACTGCGACCATTTCTGGAGCAGAGGCATACCCTTCTGGAAGTTTTCAATACGACTTTCCAGTTCATGAAATCTCACAAACCTCATTTTAGCCCCGAAGACTAATTCCTCATCAATTTTGATGTAACTTTTTATTGCCTTGTAAACTTTCAAAAAGTTGCCGTAGTCTTTGTTGAGCTTTTGGATGGTTCCATTGATGGTTGCAGTGTCAGGCCCGTCTATAATAATATCAAAGGTTCTTTCTGTTATCTTTCCAGTTTTTAACAGTTTTTTAACGGTTAAAACCCACTCTGCAAGGTCTTTAATTTTCTTTAGATCAGTTTCTGTACCCTTCCATTCATCTCCAAACACGGCTTTGGCTTCATTATTAAGTTTTTCAAGCCTTTTCTGGAGTTCTTGACAGGATTTAAGTGTCTTAAGATCCTGGATAACCACATCATCATCTTCTGGAACAAAGTCCCTGTAGAGTTTGGCTATTTTATCCTTAGACTTCTTATATTTTCCTCTGAAACTTTTTAAGAATTTGGAAGAAGTTTCCTTATAATCGTCCAGAAGACCCTGGATATCTGTATTTAAAACTCCTTTATTGAACCTTTTTTCGAGTTCTTTTCTGTTGGTATCGTACTCCACCAGGATATCGATGATCTTGATTATTTCGCTCCTGCCAATTTCCCAGACAGGGTTGAAAATGACATCGGGATCTGTTGTGAGGGGGTCAGCAATCAGAAGTGTGGTCTTGATGGTACTGTCCATCTCACTTTTATTCAATGGTTTCCTAATACCTGTGAGTTCAATTAGTTCGTAAAGATCAGCTTCAACATCGTTGAGTGTTAAAATTGCCTTTTCAAGCAGTTCTGATATGTCTTCACTGTCTGTTGGGAGTATGGTTCCGGGTTCTGTGTTGTACCATGCATTTTTTGATATGGGTTTAAGGGGAGTTATCACTTCAGTTACATTTTTAAGGGTTGAAACTGCATTTTTCCAATCTTTCTGGCTGTAGGATTCAGAATTTTCAATATGTGCACGTGGAATATTCCTTTCCACCTTTTTAAAGTGTTGAATAGCTTCCTCTTTCATACCAAATAACTGGAATGGGGAGAAACCAGAGTTTCCAATGGATGTGTGCAGAACTTCGTTGTACTGGTTGAGTTCCAGTTTCAACTTTTCCAGTTCCTCAAATTCCTCATCCATGGGTTTTAAACGATCGTACTGACTGTAAAGACTTCTTTCAAGTTCTTTTAAGACATTTTTTTTGTTGGATTTATGGCTGTGAAGCTCCAGACAAAACTCACCCAGACCAATACTGTCCAAACGCGTTTTAACAACCTCTAAAGCTGCCATTTTTTCACTCACAAACAGCACAGTCTTACCGTTAGCCATGAGTTCGGATATGAGGTTAACAATGGTCTGGGATTTACCTGTACCCGGAGGTCCCTCAACAACCAGGTTCATTCCGCTTTTAGCCTCTTCAATAACAGCTATCTGTGAAGAGTCGGCATCCACAACATTGAAAACATCCTTTGAAATCAGTTTTTTGTCCACATCCTCCTCACTAAACTCAGTTTCAACAATGGATTCAACATCATCGAAAAGAGTTTTTATGATGCTGTTTTCTGATATTGAAACCCCTCCCCAGCTAGCAGGGTCAAGGTCTTTGTACATCACGAACTTGGTGAAGCTGAAGAAGTTCAGATAAATTTCATATATCACGTTCCAGCTCTTTTTAGGTTCTATGGCATCTGAAACAGCTTCAAAATAGTGGTATATGCCCTCTTTATGTTCTGGCATTTCAAAATCAGGTAACTCCACGCCCTGTTCCAAGAGCTTTTCCTGGAGTGAAATATTTGGAATGATATCTTCACCTGTCCATTTGAGCTTGAAGGATCCCTTGACCTTTTTACGTTCCAGTTCAACAGGTATGAGTATCAGCGGTGCTTTTCTCCTGGTTTCAGGGTCGTTGTTTTCTGTCCATTCAAGAAAACCCAGGGCTAAATAGAGTATGTTGTAACCCTGTTCTTCCAACACAGATCTGGCCTGCTGGTTAATGTAAAACAATCTTTTTTGAAGTTCCTCAGCTTCATGATTGGTTTGAAGGAGAAGATTCCTGTGTTTACTTGAAACCTTACTGTTTGGAAGGGGTAACTTCCAGAGAAGGGAGGCTTCCTTGTCTGTAATGTCTATGGGTTTGAGTTTTAACTCTTCCTCTTCAACATCCACATCCTCAGGTTTATCAGCCTCTTCAGAGTCTTTTCTAACAGGTTTTCTGGCCCGAGGAATGAACTGCATCTTCTTATCCTCTAATACCATGAGTTGGTAGATCTCTGTGGGTATTTCATCAACTACCTTGATGGATTTGGCCAGTGGTTTGAAGTTCAGGAGCTTGTTTCGCATGGTCAAATCAAGCAAATTTTTTCTGAGTGCCCCTATCTTTGTGTCCGTGTTAACAATTGCTGATTCTTCCATTACAGATACCCCTATATCTTATTCCATCAAAATATATTCTTAAAAAACTATCTTGGTCTTATAGGGCATAAGTTTTTCTATTGTTGTTGGTATCTGTTCCAGTATTAAATGGATTCAGCTTCCATATCCCCAGACCCCACTAAAGGGTCTGAAGATTCTAAAAATCATGAAACAAATTTGATACATTAAAAAAAGTAAGATCTAAAAAAACAACTGGAGATTAGTTTAAATGATATTATCAGATTTGATACTCTCCATTTATCCACTTAACTCCAGTTATGGCTGCAAGATCTCTATTTGCAGATACTAAATCCGATTTATCTAGCTTAGAAACATCATTTTTACCTGTTATTCTGGTTAAATTAGCTATTTCTTCGGATGATAACTTGATGAAGTTACTGAGTTTTAAAACACTTTCATTAACATCTATCTGTTTTTCGAGTTTGGGGTTCTGTGTAGCAATACCTGTGGGACAGTTACCAGTGTAGCACAACCTGTACTGCTCGCAGTTAATTGCTATAAGTGCTGCTGTGCCGATGTAAACTGCATCAGCACCCAGAGCAAGACATTTTGCAAAGTCAGCAGAGTTTTTAAGACCACCACTACCTATGAGGGAAACTGTCCTTCTTGATCTTAATTCATTCAAGGTTTTCTTAGCACGTGGCAGGGCTGAATAAATGGGTATTCCAACATTTTCGCGAACATATTTATCTGTCGCTCCTGTACCTCCACCAAAACCATCAAGGGCTATGAAGTCCACTTCAGCTTCGACCAGAATCTTCACATCCTCTTCAACATTTCCACATCCAATTTTAGCACCAACCGGCGCTCCTGAACTTATTCTCCTAAGTTTCAATACCTTTTTTTTTAGATCCCTTGGAGTTTGTATGTCAGGGTGGTGTGCTGGGGAGTAGGCTGGTTCGCCATGATCCAAGTTCCTCTTACTTGAAACTTCTTCAGACATCTTCTCAGCAGGTAAATAACTTCCCTTACCAGGATATGCTCCCTGCCCAAATCTAATCTCTATTGCAGCTGCATTTTTTAATATTTCCTCTTCAACACCAAACCTTCCAGTGGAGTACTGGACAACCATGGTCTTAGATCTTGAAAGTTCCTCGTCAAGAACACCACCTTCCCCTGAGTTGAAACCAACAGTTAACTCCTGTGCTGTTTTTGAAATCACAGTTTTAGTGCTCTTTGAAACTGCACCAAAACTGAGTCCAGATATCATTATGGGACATGCCAGTTCTAATGGTTTTTTAGCATCTTTCCCGATAATAACACCCGTATTAACAGGGTCTGTCATGTTAAGGGGTATCCTCATAAGCTGGGCAGGAACAAAGAAGAGGTCGTCCAGTGAATATGGGAGTTTTTTAAGGGATCCCATGGATCCAACCACGCTTTTACCAACTGCACTTTGATCCTTTATATCAACCACAGATTGATAACGATTATCTTCTTCGTCTGAACGTTTTTTTCGCATGAAGACCTTGTTTTCACCAACCATGTCCTTGTCACAGAAGTATATTCCTTTTAGATCATATTCGAAGTAGATGGGGCAGGTATCGCAGATACAGACCTCAACATCCACATCACATTTACTTGGACCCTTCCCACAGTAGAGAACCTCTCCACCACATTTGTAAGGATAACTTGGACAAAGCTTGCAGTGGCATTTAGCACGATTTTCAGGCGAATTTTTTATTTTCATAAGTTTAGATTCTGAGTCTTGAACCATTTCTACCATGTCTCCGATGATTAAAGAAAAACAAAAATATAAAAAATAATCATTTTTTTTATACAAAACGTGTTGGATCGGTATTTATATCAACAATAACAGGTTTTTTAGATTTTAAAGCTTTTTCAACCGCATCTGGAAGATCTTCAGGTTTTTCAACTGTTATTCCAACACCTCCACAGCATCTTGCATAGGCTGCAAAGTTCAGATCCTGGAGTTCTGTCTGCCAATTTTCATAGCCTTCCATCTTCTGTTCCTGCATGATCATTCCAAGCTGTTTGTTGTTGAATATGAAGACCTTGATTGGAAGCTCGTTTTTGACTGCAGTCAGGAAGTCAGCCATCACCATTGAAAAGCCACCATCACCAGTAATACAAACCACCTGTCTGTCAGGGTACAGTAACTGCGATGTGAGGGCAGCTGGCAAACCAAAACCCATTGAAGCAAGATTTCCAGACATTATCATTTTCTGGGTATTTTTCATCCAGAAATTTCTTCCAAACCACCAGCAGTGCTCTCCAACATCAAGAGTTATTATGGCATCATCTGAAACCATCTTGTTTAATACACCAATGATGTACGGTGACCTGAGTGGAGTTTTATCAGACTCATATTCCTGTTTAAGAAGTTCTATCCATTCCTTCTTGAGCATAGCCACCTCTTCAAAGTAAGCATCCCTTTCTACCTCTTTCACCATGTCATGGAGAACAGGCAGAATTTCGGAGCAGTTTCCTATCAAGCCAACTTCTACTGGAAATCTCCTGGCAATCATCAGTGGATCAATATCAATTTGAACTGTTTTTTTCTCGGGTATCTGGGTCATGTCTGAAAATGAGGATCCAATCACGATAAGAAGGTCTGCATCATCAACAAGTTTGGTTGAGGCTGTTGATCCAATTCCACCGTGACTTCCAACGTAAAGATCTTCATATTCATCCACAACTCCCTTGGCCCTGAAGGTGGTTGTTATGGGTGCCTTGATCTTTTTTGCAAATTTCAGAAGGGCTTCGCCCTGTTCCTTCGAACCGAAACCAGCCACAATAACTGGCCTTTCAGATTTATCAATAACCTTCGCAGCTCTTTCAATAATATATGCTGCGGGTTTAGTTGCCCTTGTGGGAAAATTACCCTTGAATGGAACAAGTTTAGTTTGATGATCCAGCTTCTGAACATCGTTGGGTATTCCAATATGGGAAACTCCCCTTTCAATCAACGAATGTTTAACTGCAAGAGTTGCAAGGGTGGTTGTCTGGTCCCTTGACATGAGAATCTTGTTAAAAACAGTTAATGGTTCGAAAAATGAGTACTGGTCTATTTCCTGAAAGGATCCTGGACCAATCAACTGTCTCTTAACCATTCCTGTTAATGCAACCACGGGTGAATGATCGAGCTTGGCATCGTAGAGACCTGTGGCAAGGTTGGTTGCTCCAGGACCTGCAACAGTTAAACATGCAGCAACATTTCCTGTGAGCTTTCCATAGGCTGAAGCCATGAATGCTGCTGTTTGTTCGTGTCTGACCTGGATGAACTCTAACTTGGGATTGTTCTTAATGGAATCCACCACACCCAGTATTGATGTGCCTGGAATTCCAAAAACATGTTTAAGGCCAAGTTCTGCCATCTGCCCGACTAAAATATCTGAAACAGTCTTATCTCCCTTTAAATGTTCTTCAGATTCTTCTGGTAATGCTACAAAAACGCTTTTTGGAGAGTTACACACTGGACATCTCCAGTCTTCAGGCAGTTCATCAAATTTAACAGATTCAACCTCTTCATCATAAATATAATTACATACTGTGCATCGATATTTCCCCATTCAAACACCTTTTAACACGATAAATTAATCATTTCTATATTTATTATGACTTGCAAACTAGATAAAATCTTGTATTATGGGGTTAAGAAAGGGTTTTTTCAGGAAAACAATAAAATTTAGATTTAATTTTTTATAATCCAAAGTCCAAAGATAATTTATGGTAATTTTCAAGGTGAACACTGGATCAGAAAACCAGACATTCGTAAAAACAAGATCCTACCGGGATCTTTACAACAAACTGAAAACTCTTAAATCCAAACATGGAAGAATAATCCATGTGGTGGGAGCACCAGGAACAGGAAAATCTTCAAACCTCTACGCTGCAGTGAAAGAAGCCGGTTTAAACTGTTTTGATCTTGAACTGGAACTCATGGATCCTCTTGCTGATGCATCTGAAGTAATGGACCAGGTTTACCATGATCTGAAGTTTGGTTTGAATGCAAGATCCAAATCAGAATTGTATCATAAAATAGCAAAGTTTGATGCACTCCTCATTGCAGACCAGTTTCATGATGCACACTTAATTAACCCTGATAAGGTGGGTTACAGTTTATGGACAAAAACCAAGGGAATTAGTTCGCTTAAATTTTATTTCCTTTGCATGAAGGAATACCTATTAAACAGGAAGGAGTACCAGGAAATTAATATAGTTCTTCAAACAGCCTGGCGCGTGAAAGTAGGTAAAACCCGGCGCGATCTCTTCACAGATTTCGGAATATTCTCCAAGATATGTCTCGGCATACTTGGGCTGTTTTTTGAAGTTGTTGAGGTAAGGTACAGCCGTGAAGAAACTGTTGAAATTGTTCGAAAGCATGTGAATGTGGACCAAAAAATTATTGAAGCCAGTATCGATAAACTGGGTAACAAACCACGGTGGGTATGCCAATATATAGAAAATGACTCCGAAATATAAGTCATATTCATTGTTCCTGCAATTCAAATTATAAAAAATTATTAATGTTAATTATTTCCATAATGTTATATCCGTGAAGCAAAGATAGGTTATCAAAATCAAAGAAGAACTAAGATGGGGTTGTAACTTTATAAAATAAATGTATTTAGATGATTGTGGGTTTAATCCATTCATGGCCTGGATTGTCTGTTTAACTAAATAATATTCCCGATACCATGATTAAAACTCTTATAAAGTCCACTAGAATTAGCTGGGCTGCAAAAAATGTTAACATGTACCTTCTGGTTTTAACCTACGCATATTTTGCAGATGCATTTATAAGCAATCCCTTTGAAATTCTTGAAGGTCTCATTCTAGTTTCTGCCCTTTGGGGAGCTCTCTACAGTCTTAATGATCTAACAGATATTGAAGAAGATGTCAAGGACTCCCAGAAGAAGTCCAGACCTTTCATACAGGAACATATTGAGAGGAAATGGATAATTACATTTTGTTCTGTGATTATTGGCGTTGTATTTGTTGTTTCTATTTTAACTCTGCCAATGGCTTTTACAGTGATAATTCTTTTGATGTTGTTAAATCAACTACTCTACACTGTTCCACCTATAAGGCTTAAGGACACAATCTTTGCACCATTTTTCAGCACAGCAACTAATTCAGTTCTGAGAATGGCTTCTTGCGCAGTTTTATTGGGAAACATTGGAATAGTACCATTGAGTGTCTACCTTTTCATGTACACCGGAAGCATGGGTACCTACATCATGTACAAATCCAAACAGAAGCTGGCAAGTGTTTTAACAGCCATAACTGGAATAATACTTCTGTATGCATTTATCAATGGAGACATGAATCTGGTTCAGTTCGCAGTTGCAGTTCTACCAGCATCCTTTGCAACTTTACCATTGTATCTTTCGTTATTTACCCAGAAAGAGAAAATGTTTGATATTGCAGATATGCTTTACCACCAGGTTGCCATGATCTTCTTCTTGGTGTGCATATTCTACATACTCTTTTTCCATTCAACACCGGTCTAAATAAAAATCGAATGAATAATATACCTGCAGAATGTTGAATTTAAAAAAAAATAATCTTGGTTTTAACTTTAAAAATAAAAAAAAGGATTTAAACTAGAATAATTTTCCTAGTTTCAAGAGAGCCTTAGGTGAAACTTTAATGAGCAGTTTCACTAGTTCTGATGTGCTTATTTTCTCAAATTCATAGTCTTTGAATGCGTCTGCTATTGAATCGAGCTCATCATCAGATAA
>Ga0187807_1000408_pt1 | contig 13532 bp, 12 predicted proteins | sample NC_wetland_sal_i_4_FD_132432 | JGI IMG/M metagenome (GOLD analysis project Ga0187807, IMG submission 132432) | Wetland sediment microbial communities from Neuse River Estuary, North Carolina, USA - ASW_2 | ecosystem: Environmental > Aquatic > Freshwater > Wetlands > Sediment | place: USA: North...
ATCGCCCTGCAGTTGCAGCCGCCGCCATAGCACGGCGGTCGGCGAGATCTGGCTGGCGTGCAGCAGGGCGGCCCGCCGCTGCCGGGTCCTGCTGACGCGCACGCTCAGGTCGAGCAGGCCGGGCGGCTGCCCGGCGAAGCCCTGGCCGGTCTCGGCCGCGAGCTGGCCGGCGACGGCGGCGGGCAGCGCCCACGCCAGGACCGGCAGCCCGGCCCGCCGGCCGGCGAGCACCGCGGCGGCCGTGGCGGCGCGATGGTCGGGGTGGCCGGTGATCCCGGTGTCGTCGAAGACGAGCAGGCCCTCGGCGGCGCCGCGGGCTGCGGCGTCTGCGGCCAGTGCGGCCAGTTCGCCGGCCGCGACGCCGGCCAGGCCGCCGTCGGGATAGCCCAGCAGGGTGACGCTGGCCACCCCGAGCTCGGCGCCTGCCTGGCGGAGCTCGTCCTCCCGGGTGCTGTGAAGATCGGCGCAGGTCTCGTTCAGGGTGGATGCCTCCCCGTGCGTGTAGCACAGGATGTGCACGGCCGTGCCCGCCGTCGTCAGCTGGTCGATCACCGCGCCCAGCCCGAAGCTCTCGTCATCGGGGTGGGCGATCACCACCAGGGCAGCGGACCAGGCCGGCATCTGCCGGCCAGCCCGCCCGCCACCTGTTTTCACCAGTCGCGTCACATTCATAACCCGTCTCCTGTATACCCGCGGGGGTAATGTACGCCGGGTTGGCCCGCCTGGCCAATGACCTCTGCCCAGGGTCCGGGGGACCAATGACCCCTACCAGGCACAAAGCCCCTGCGAGCAAGACTGGCATCGCCTCCCGGGTCGATGCGCCCCGTCTGACCGCCGCGTTCACCACGCTGCTCGTCGCGGTGGCGATTTACACGCTGTGCCGCAGCGTCCCCGGGCTGGCGTGACCGCCGAGCCAGGCTCCGCCGATCGGGCCCCCGGCTACCAGAGTGCCAGGAGGAAGCCGACGGCCCGGGGGCGGGACCGTGTTCGTTCTCGGCGATGCCGAGTGCAGCGGGCGCGGCGCCAGCTCACAGCGGAACCCGCCCCTGGCCAGGCTGACAAGCAGTTGGTCGGTGCCGGCGGACGGCTCCGGCTCCCAGCCGCCCGCGAGTCCGCTGATGTCATAGCCCGGCTGCTCCCCAAATGCCTCCGGCGGCGGCGGCGGGCCCCGGGCCGCCACGCCCATGCCAGCGTCCCTGGTCAGATGCGGGCGGGCGGGCTGGCGGCGGGGCGGAAGCGGCGCAGCCGCAGGCTGTTGGTGACCACGAACACCGAACTGAACGCCATGGCGGCCCCGGCGATCAGCGGGCTGAGGAATCCCAGCGCGGCGAGCGGGATCGCGGCGGTGTTGTAGGCGAAGGCCCAGAACAGGTTGCCCTTGATCGTGCGAAGGGTGCGGCGCGACAGCAAGATGGCGTCCGGGACGGCGCGCAGGTCGCCGCGGACAAGGGTGAGGTCGGAGGCCTCGATCGCGGCGTCGGTGCCGGTACCCATGGCCAGGCCGAGGTCAGCCTGAGCGAGCGCGGCGGCGTCGTTGACCCCGTCCCCGGCCATGGCCACGACCCGCCCGGCCGCCTGCAGTTCCTTGATGACCGCGGCCTTGCCGGCGGGCAGGACGCCGGCGATCACCTCACCGATACCCACCTGGCCGGCCACGGCGCGGGCGGTACACTCGTTGTCGCCGGTCAGCAGCACCGGGCGCAGCCCCATCCCGCGCAGCCGCGTGATCGCCTCCGCGGAGGTGGGCTTGACCGTATCGGCGATGACCAGCAGGCCGCGGACGCGGCCGTCCCAGCCGGCGAACACCGCAGTCTGCCCGGCCGCTTCGGCTTGCGCCGCGCGGTCCGCTAGCGCGGGCGGGATGCGCTGCGCCCATTCGCCCTCCAGCCAGGAAGCCCGTCCGACGGCGACCGCGCGCCCGCCGACCACGGCAGTGACGCCGAGACCGTCCAGGCTGGCGAATTCTTCGCTGTCCGGCAGGCCGGAGCCGAGCCGGGCCCGTGCGCCGTCGGCGATCGCAGCGGCGATGGGGTGGCCCGAGGGGTCCTCGGCGGCGTCGGCCAGCCGCAGCAGTTCGCTCACGTCCTCGCCGGGCGCGGCGACAGCGTCGGCGAGCGACATCGTCCCGGTGGTGATCGTGCCGGTCTTGTCCAGCACGATGGTGTCGATCGTCCGGGTGGACTCCAGCACCTCTGGTCCCTTGATCAGGATGCCGAGCTGGGCGCCCCGGCCGGTACCCACCAGGATCGCGGTCGGGGTGGCCAGGCCCATCGCGCATGGGCAGGCGATGATCAGGACGGCGACCGCGGCGGTGAACGCCGCGCCTGGGCCCTGCCCGGTGACCAGCCAGGCGGCCAGGGTTGCCACCGCGATGCCGATGACGACCGGGACGAAGATCGCGGAGACCCGGTCGGCGAGCCGCTGCACCGGCGCCTTGCCTGCCTGTGCCTGCTCCACCAGGCGAGTGATCTGGGCGAGCTGGGTATCGGCGCCGACCCGGGTGGCGCGGACCACGAGCCGGCCGCTGGTGTTCACGCACCCGCCGGTCACCGCGTCTCCCGCCGTCACTTCCGCGGGGACCGGCTCGCCGGTCAGCATCGAGGTGTCCACCGCGGAACTGCCGGACTCCGCTACCCCGTCGGCGGCGATCTTCTCCCCCGGGCGGACCACGAACAGGTCCCCGGCCGCCAGTTGCTCCGCCGGGACCCGGATCTCCCGGCCATCGCGCAGCACCGCGGCGTCCTTGGCACCCAGGGATGCCAGCGCCCGCAGCGCCGCGCTGGAGCGCCGCTTGGCGCGGGCCTCGAGGTAGCGGCCCAGCAGGATCAGCACGGTCACCCCGGCGGCCGCGTCCAGGTAAATGCCAGATGTCCCGGCGTGCTGCGCCAGCATGGTGAAGCTCATCCGCATCCCTGGCATGCCCGCGCCGGTGAACAACAGCGCGTACACCGACCAGGCGAACGCGGCGGTCACGCCGGCCGAGATCAGGGTGTCCATGGTGGCGGCGCGGTGCCGCGCGCTGACCAGCGCTGCCCGGTGGAACGGCCACGCCCCCCATACCGCCACGGGCGCGGCCAGCGCCAGCGACAGCCATTGCCAGTTACGGAACTGCAGCGCTGGCACCATCGCCAGCACCACGACCGGCACCGCCAGGATCAGCGAGACGAGCAGCCGCTGCCGCAGCCCGGCCGTCTCATCCGGCTCAGCCGCCGGCCTGGACTCCGCTGCCCGCGGAACAGGCAACACGGCCGTGTAGCCGGCCTGCTCGACGACCGAGATCAGGTCTTCCGGGCTGACCGCGGGGGGGAAGCTGACCGACGCCTTCTCGGTGGCGAAGTTCACGGCCGCGGTGACTCCGTCCATCTTGTTTAGCTTCTTCTCGATCCGCGCCGCGCATGACGCGCAGGTCATCCCGCCGATCGCCAGCTCGGCCGAACGACGCTCGCCCGCGATGGCCGTCATCCGCGCGTGCTCCCTTCGTGTGATGCAGTCACCACCGCCCGTTCAGGGGAATTCACAGCACCTGGACGGACAGTGACGCCTCCAGCGGATCCTCGTCTTCCGCATCGGCGTGCTACCCGGCGAGCTGGTAATCTCCGGCCTCGTCCAGGGCGGCCGCAACCGCGTCGGCGGCCAGCGGTGCCCGTACACGCCTCCCTCCAGTCGCCTATGAACTTACCGTACCCTGGCAGGGTATTTTCGGGTCGCCTGGCCCGGCTGGGCATGACCTTCGTCCCAATCGGATCGCCCGTCTCGGGCCTACCGCCTTTTGTGGACTTGAGGTTAAACACAACAAAAGATACACTTCGAAGTTAATAAGCAGCTTGGAGGGGTCGATCGTGGTCGCAGGCAGGTCTGAGCCCGCGCGCCGCCTGCCCCGCGCGCAGCGGCGGGAGCAGATCCTCACTGCCGCCACCGAAGCTTTTGCCCGCAGCGGTTTCGCGGCGACCGGCCTGGAGGACATCGCCGCCGAGGCCGGCATCACCCGGGTGATCCTGTACCGGCATTTCGACTCAAAGACCGACCTGTACCAGGCGGTCCTTGACCGCATGTGCGCCCGCCTCGATGCCCACGTGGAGGAGCCCGTGGGCGGGTTCACAGACGCCAGCATCGACGGCCTTCTCGCAGCGGCGGCCGAGTCCCCGGCCGGGTTCCGGCTGCTGTTCCAGCACGCCCTGCGCGAGCCGGAATTCTCCGAGCGCATCGGGAAGTTCCGTGCCGACATCACCTCCGCCGCATTCTTGCAGATCTCGGCCCTGGTACCGGATGAGGCGCTGGCGCGGTGGGCGGCGCAGCTGGCGCCGGTGGTGGCCATCGAGGCGGTCATCGCCTGGCTCGATGCGGGCCAGCCCGACCCCGTCCAGGCCGCTGCCCGTGTCCGGCAGACGGTCGTCGGCGTTATCGGTGCCGCAGCCGCCTCCGACGTGGATTGCTCCTTTCCCCCGCCCGCGACCATGGGAGGACCAGCATCATGACGAGTACCGCCAAGGCGAGAACGTGCCAGACTCCGACGGCACGGCAGAAGCGGGTCTGGGACAAGACCGCGCCGGGCTACGACAGGCAGATCGCCTTCTTCGAGAAGATCTGGTTCGCCGGGGGACGGGAATGGCTCGGTGCGCGCGCCCGCGGCCGGGTTCTCGAAGTTGCCATCGGCACCGGCCGCAACCTGCCCCACTATCCGGCCGATGCCACCATCACCGGCATCGAGCTCAGCCCCGCGATGCTGGCCATCGCCCGGCAGCGCGCCGCGGGCCTCGGCCGTGAGGCGAGCCTGCGCGAAGCAGACGCCGAGCACCTGCCGTTCGATGACGCCTTGTTCGACACCGTGGTCTGCGCGCTGTCGCTGTGCACCATTCCCAGCCCTGTCGTAGCGATCGGCGAGATGCGGCGAGTGCTCGGCCCGGGCGGGCGCCTGCTGCTGCTCGACCACATCGGCAGCATCTGGCCGCCGGTTTATGCCGCCCAGTGGCTCGTGGAACGCATCACGGCCCGCGCGGCCGGGGAACACTTCACCCGCCGCCAGCTGCCCCTGGTCAAGGCGGCTGGGTTCCAGATCGTGGAGTCCGAACGGCTCAAGGCCGGCACCGTGGAGCGCATCCACGCGGTCAGACCTACCTGATCCGTCCCCAGCAGTGGCTGTCCGGCGCGTTCCCCGGACGCCAGCTGGAGCTTGCCCAGTTACCTGCTCTAGCCGGTGAGCGCGGCAGGCTCAGTAACGGATGTTGCGTGGCGTGGACCGCCGGGTACGCAGCGGCGGGGATCGCGCTGAGGGGCCGGGCGGGCGGCCTGGTGCCGTCCCTGGCCAGTGCGGCAGGGCAGCATGCGCTGTTCGCGATCGGGGCCGGCGGGGCCGGGCCGCTCGCCGCGATCCTCGGCGCGGCCGGGACGGCGGGGGAATGCCGGCACCGCATCGCCGCGGTGACCTTCCTGGCCACCCCGCGCCGCGCCCGGGTGGTCGCCGCCAAGCTCGTCACCTACCTGGCCGCCGGGATCGGTTACGCGCTGGTCAGCGTGGTGGCCGAGGTGGCCATGGCACTGCCGTGGCTGGCCGGCCAGGGAATCCCGGTCCCGCTGGCCGGGCACGGCAACCTGGCGGTGCTGGGCGCGGTCCTGGTGTCGGCCGGGCTGTTCGGCATGACCGGTGCCGGGCTCGGCGCGCTGCTGGGCAGCGAGATCGCCACGATCGCCGGCCTGCTGCTGTACCTGTATGTCGCCGAGCCGGCGGTGTCGCATATCGCGGCGTTCCGGTCCTGGACCGGGTACCTGCCCGGGGTGGCCGCCGACGGCCTGACCCAGGCCGTCCAGGCCGGGGTCCGCCTGCTGCCGCCCTGGCAAGGCGGCCTGGTGTTCGCCGCCTGGGCCGCCGCGACAGCACTCGCCGGGATCGCCGCCACCGTGCGGCGGGACATCACCTGACCCTTCAGTCGATGACCGCGCGCAGCTGCTGGCTGGCGCTGGTGAGTGCTTTCTCGACGTCGCCGGGGGTGCCGGCCTCGGCGAAGATGAAGCCGAGGTACTGATCGCCGTCGGGGAGCGGGCGCACCTGGCGGCCTGGCGGGATGGTGATGGTCACGCCGGTGACCCCGGGTACCGCTTCGGCGGCGGCGCGGCCCTCGACCGCGCGGAGCACCCCGGCGCGCGGCACCGGGAGCATGAATATCCCGCAGGGCCGCTCTGGTCCGCCGCTGGCGGCGGGGGCCGGGGCGCCGAGGGCGCTGGCGATGATCAGCTCTTCCAGGCTCTTGCCGCCGGGGAACCGCAGCACGCGGGAGCACAGGCCGCCGATGGAGCGTGCCGCCAGCTCCAGCATGGCGGTCCCGGTGCCGGTGACGCGCAGCTCGGCGTGCACGGGGCCGGTGCGCAGGCCGAGCGCGCGGGCGGCGTGCCCGGCGGTGCGGACGGCGCAGGCGATGACGTGCCGGGGCAGCCGGGAGGGGGTGACAAGCAGGGTTTCCTCGAACGTGGGCCCGTCCGGCGCGGCGGGCTTGTCGAAGACTGCCAGCGGCGTCAGCTTGTCATCGGAGAGTAGCCCGTCGATGCTCAGCTCGGGTCCGGGCAGGTATTCCTCGGCCAGCAGCGGTTCGTCCGCGTGCTGGCGTGCGGCGGACAGGACGCGGCGGATCCGGGTGGCCGCCCGCACCGCCTGGGCGGCGTCGTCGGCGCGCAGCACGCCCTGGCTGGCGCTGAGCGAGACCGCCTTGACCACGCACGGGAAGCCAGTCGCGGCGGCCGCCCGCTGGACGGCATCGTCGCTGGCGTGCGCCGGGACGATCTCGAACCGGGGCTGGGCCACGCCGGCGCCGGCCCACAGCTGCCGCTGCCTCGTCTTGTCCGATGCGGAGAGGACCGCGCCGACCGGGTTGTGCGGCAGCCCCAAATGGGCGGCGACCGAGGCGGCGAGCAGCAGCATCGGCGCGTCCGCGGCGATGACCGCGTCCACAGGCCCACAGCGGGAGGCGATCCGCTCGGCGGCGCGGCCTGGGACGCCGGGGTGGACGGGGATGACCGGATGGCCGCCGACGGGGAGCGCGCCGTCGCTGGCCACGGTCAGGTCCAGGCCCATCTTCGTGGCCGCGAGCATGAAGTCAGCCGCGCGGTAGCTGCGGGCGGGTACCAGCAGCAGCACCCGGCGTCCGGTGGTCATCGTTTCTCCGGGGAGAAGAACGGGTCCGTGCCCGCCTCGTGGTCGGTGACGTCGGCCACGCCGGTCATGCCGGGCAGCCGGGCGCGCAGCAGCGGCTCGATGCCCTGCCGGACGGTCACTTCCGCCAGGCTGCAGCCCTGGCACCCGCCCTCCAGGCGGATGCAGACCCAGCCGCCTCCGACGCTGACGGCGGTGACGTGCCCGCGGTGCGCCGCGATCGACGGGTTCACCTCGGCGTCCAGGATCCGCTGTGCTGCGCCGCGGAGATCCCCGGCCGCTGGCGGCGATCCCGGGTCAGCCGCAGCCAGCCGGACCGCGGTGACACCGGGCACGGCGGCGCGGATCTGCGCCTCGATCCGGCCGAGGATCGGCAGCACCGCGCCGGGGGAGCCGTCCGCTTCCAGCGTGATCACGCCGTCGTCACCGACGGCCGCGACGCGGATGGCGGTGGCACCGCGAGCGATGGCCGAGGGCAGAATGCTGCGCGCGAGAGCGGCCGTCACCGCCGCAGCGAGGTCCCTCACCGGGACCGGGCTTTCCCGAGCGCGGCTTCCAGGTCGGCGATCAGGTCCGCGGGGGACTCGATGCCCACCGAGATGCGGAGCAGGTCATCGGGCACCGGGGAGGACGGTCCCTCACCGCTGCGCCGGTGCTCGATCAGGCTCTCCACCCCGCCGAGCGAGGTCGCGCGCTTGAACACCCGGACCTCACCCAGCACGGCCCGGGCGTGCCCGGCTCCGCCGGCCAGCCGGATCGACAGCATCCCGCCGAACCCGCCGTCCATCTGCCGGGCCGCGATGGCATGCCCCGGATGATCGGGCAGTCCAGGATAGAGAACGGCGGACAGGGCCGGGTGCCGGCGGAAATGCGTGGCGATCGCCAGCGCGGTCTGCGAGGCGCGGTGCACCCGCAGGAACAGGGTGCGCATGCCGCGCTGCAGCAGCCACGCCTCGAACGGTCCCGGCATCGCGCCCGCGTTGCGGCGCCAGGACCGGATCCGCTCCCAGAAGGGGTCACGGCGGGCGGACAGCACGGCGCCGGCCAGCACGTCGCCGTGCCCGTTGAGGTACTTGCTGGCCGAGTGCACCACCAGGTCGGCGCCGTGCTCGAACGGCCTGGTGTGGACCGGCGTGGCCACCGTGTTGTCCGCCGCCACCCGTGCCCCGGCCGTGTGCGCCAGTTCGCAGACTGCGGCCAGGTCGGTGATCTCCCACATCGGGTTGGCCGGGGTCTCCACCCACAGCAGGCGGGTGCGGCCCGGCCGGATCGCGGCGGCCACCGTGTCCAGGTCGGTCGTGTCGGTGAACTCCACGTCCAGGCCCCACGCCAGCGCGAACTCGGCCAGCCACTTCCGCACCCCCCAGTACAGGACACGGGAGACCAGCACGTGATCCCCGGGCAGCAGCGACTGGAACACCGCGGTCGCCGCCGCCATCCCCGAGCCGAACAGCGCGCACGCGCAGTCGCTGCCCTCCAGCGCGGCGAGCAGCCGCTCGGCCTGCTCCGACGTCGGGTTATCCGCCCGGGTGTAGACCCGGCCCTGCGGGTAAGACCCATCCGGCCGCTGCTCGTAATTCGTGGCTAGGGTGATCACCGGCGCCAGCGCACCGGTGACCGGATCCGTCTCGCCCAGCGCCTGCGCGGCCAGTGTCTGCGGGGACAGGGACCGGTGTTCCATCAGGCCAAGCCTCCGTTCTCGTCCGCATACCTGCGGTCTCCGTGCTGCCGCGGGCCCGGCGGAGTCCCCGCGCGCCCGGCGGCTGTCATCACGCTGCCTTCTGGATAGTAAGGACCTGGAACGCGCCGGCGGCGGGACAGACCCGCCGCCAGAGCGCCTCAAGGAACGGGTCGGCATGCCAGCTGCCCGGGACCGCCCAGGGGTGAACAGCGCCCTGTGCAGCCTCACCCGGCCATGCCTTCCGCCGAGGGCGCGCAGCTGGCGGCGGGTGAGAAACCGCGCCGCCCGCCACGGCGGCCGGCGCAGCTGGCGGCGGCGGGCCATTCCCCAGGCACTTCGGCGGTGCGTGCCCGCAGCTCCCGGAGCAGCCGCACGCAGGCGCGGTCGCCGCCGTCGACGACCGGATCCGCGGCGGCGGGGTCACGCGGGCGCCCTGTCGGGGGGCTGCCGGGCCGGGGCCTGGCCGGCCGGGTGCCGCTCGCGGGACATGAGGTCACTGTCGCCCGGCGCTGCGGTTTTCCGGTGCCCGGCGGCTGCTGGCCGCGGCTGTCATGCGCTGGCTCCGGCGGTGACCGGGAGCCCGGCCAGCCGCCAGCCGGGCATCCCGCCCTCCAGCGGCCACGCGGAAAAGCCCCGTGAGCGCAGCAGCCGCACTGCGTCGGGGGCGAACACGCAGTACCGGCCGCGGCAGTAGGCGACGATGCCGGCGCCGGCGGGAAGCTCGGCCAGCCGCGCGGCGAGCTGGTCGTGCGGCACGCTGACCGCGCCGGGAATGTGGCCTGCGGCGTATTCGGCTTCCGGCCGCACGTCCAGCACCAGGACCTGCCCATCGCGCATCCGGCGCAGCAGCTCGTCCTGCGCGACGGGCTCCAGCGCGGCCACGTCCCCCAGGTAGCCGCGGGCGGCTCGTTCCGCCTCGGCGAGGCGGGCGGCGGCGAAGTCCTGAACCTGGCCGGCCAGCGCGGCGACCTCGTCGCCGGCGAGCCGGTAGTAGATCCTGAGCCCGTCCCGTCTGCTGGCCGCCAGCCCGGCGGCGGCCAGCGCCCGCAGCTGGGCCGAGGTGTTGGACACCTTCATGCCCGCGGCGCCGGCCAGCTCCTCAACGCTGCGCTCGCCCTGGGCGAGCAGGTCCAGCAGCTCCAGCCGGGCCGGGTTGGCCAGCGCCTTGCCGACCCGGGCGAACTGCTCGTACAGGGCCAGCTTGCGCGCGTGCTCATCCACCGCCATCCCCGATTCCGCGATACAGTGTTACAACGTTCTTTGGAATATTGTATCAGACGGGCAGCCGATCCACTCGCCGCATGGAGGACCCGTGAGCTTCGCTCGCGACAACCTGATCCCCCTGACCGATGAGGGCCTGGGGAACTCCGCGTACCTGGCCGACCTCGGCGGCGGGCGGGCGCTGGCCGTCGACGCCTCCCGCGACCTGCGCGCCCTGCGCCAGGCCGCCGCCAGGCGCGGCCTTTGGGTGGCGTTCGCGGCTGATACGCACCTGCACGCTGACTTCCTCACCGGGAGCGTGCAGTTGGCCGCCGGCGAGGGCGCTGTCGTGCTGGCTTCGGCCGCGGGACGGCGGGAGTTCCCGCACACGCCGCTGGCCGACGGGGACGAGGTGGACCTGGGCGGGCTGACGCTGCGTGCCCTGGCCACCCCCGGGCACACCGACGAGCACCTGTCCTACCTGCTGCTCGACGGGTCGCGGGAACTGGGGGTGTTCACCGGCGGGTCGCTGATCGTCGGCTCGGTGGCCCGCACCGACCTGCTCGGCGCCGGCCGGGCCGAAGAACTGGCCCGCGCCCAGTACCGGTCGCTGCGCAGGCTGGCCGCGCTGCCCGGCGCGACCGCGGTCTGGCCGACGCACGGGGCCGGGTCGTTCTGCTCCGCTCCGCCCGGCGCCGCGCGGACCACCACGATCGGCGCCGAAAAGGCTGGCAACGCGCTGCTGGCCGCCCCGGACGAGGACGCCTTCGCCCGGCTGCTGCTGGCCGGCCTGGGCTCCTACCCCGCGTACTTCGGCCGCCTCGCCGAGATCAACCGCAAGGGCCCCGGCGTCGTGACCCGTGCCCCCGGCCTGGCCCTGCTCTCCCCCGCGGCTGTCCGTTCCGTGCTCGCGAGGGGCGGCTGGCTGGTCGACGTCCGGCCGGTGGCGGACTTCGCTGCCGGGCACATCCCCGGGGCGGTATCCATCGCGCTGCGCGAGCAGTTCGCCACCTGGCTGGGCTGGCTGGTCCCCGCTGACGTGCCCCTGGGCTTCGTGCTCGCCCCGGGCCAGGATCCCGCCGAGGTCGCCTGGCAGGCCCTCAAGGTCGGCTACGAGCACCCGGCCGGGCAGCTGGGCGGCGGCATGGCCGCCTGGCAGGCCGGCGGCGGCCCGGTAACCGGAACCGGGCTGGTCAGCGCCGGTCGCCTCGACGGCCGCCCGGTACTGGACGTCCGGCAGGACAGCGAGTACCGCGCCGGGCACATTCCCGGCGCGGTACACGTCGAGCTCGGCGACCTGCCCGGCCTGGCCCAGGCCGCTCCCGAGGGCGCGGTGGTGATGTGCGGTCACGGCGAGCGGGCCATGACCGCCGCCAGCCTGCTGCAGCGCGCCGGGCACCACGGCCTGGCCGTGCTGGCCGGCGGTCCCGGCGACTGGGCGGCCGCCGTCGGCCGGGCACTGCAGGAGGGGTCGTGACCCGGCCAAGACGTACCAGCACGCCAGCCGGTATCAGCCCCGGTGCGGGCATACGGCTGGGGCTGCGGGCCAACCTCGCCCAGTTCACGTTGCTCGCGGTGGTGAACTTCTTCGTCGGCGGCATGGTCGGCCTGGAACGCACCGTCACCCCGCTGGTGGGGGCCGAGCAGTTCCACCTCGGCGAGATCACCATCGCCGCGTTCGTCGTTGTCTTCGGGTTCACCAAGGCGATCACCAACGCCGTCGGCGGCGCGATCGTGGGCCGCTACACCCGCAAGGCCGTCCTGGTGGCCGGCTGGGTCATCGGCCTGCCCGTGCCGTTCATGCTCGCCTACGGCCCCGGCTGGGGCTGGGTGATCGGCGCCAACGTCCTGCTCGGCGTCAACCAGGGCCTGACCTGGTCGATGACGGTCAACATGAAGATCGACCTGATCGGCCCCGCCCGCCGCGGGTTCGCCCTGGGCATCAACGAGACCGCCGGCTACCTGGGCGTCGCCGTCACCGCGCTGGCCACCGGCTACCTGGCCGCCGGCTACGGGCTGCGCCCGGCGCCAGAACTCCTCGGCGCCGGGTATGCCGCCGCCGGCCTGGCCCTGTCCGCGCTCGCGGTCCGCGACACCTCCGCCTGGGCCCGCGCCGAGGCCCGCCAGCACCCCCGCCCGGCCGGGCCGCACCCGTCAGTGCGCGAGATCGCCGCGCTGGTGTCCTGGAAAGACCGCACCCTGGCGGCGGTCAGCCAGGCCGGGCTGGTCAGCAACCTCAACGACGGCCTGGTCTGGGTCATCCTGCCGGTCCTGCTCGTCGAGCATGGCGTCTCGGTCACCGGCGTCGGCTACGTCAAGGCCTTCTACCCGTTCATGTGGGCCGCCGGGATGATCGCCACCGGCCACCTCGCCGACCGGATCGGCCGCAAGCCCCCCATCGTCGCGGGGATGCTGATCCAGGCCGCCGGGCTGGCTGTGATCACCGCCGGCATCTCACACGCCCTGGCCGCCGGGCTGACCGGGGCCTTCCTGCTCGGTACCGGCACCGCCCTGGTCTACCCCACCCTGCTCGCCGCGGTCAGCGACGCGACCCACCCCGCCTGGCGGGCGACCGCGCTTGGCATCTACCGGTTCTGGCGCGATTCCGGGTACGCCATCGGCGCCCTGATCGGCGGAATCACCGCCACCCTCGCCAGCCTCGACACCGCGATCGGCGTGGCCGCCGCCCTCACCGCCGCCTCCGGCATCCTCGCATGGGCCTTCATGAAAGAAACCCATCGCCGACCGCAGGCTGAGCGGGCACCCCGCCCATGACCGGCGGGCCGTCCCGGCGCCTCAGCGGGACGAGCGGCCGGCGCCGCCGGGCGAGACCGCCGTCGCCCTGATCAGCGAGCGGTACCCTCAGCCGCGCCGCGGGCGGTGATCATCCACCTGCCAGCGGCCCGCTCCGGCAGGACTGCGCATGGCCCGCGCTCGACGGCGTCGCCAAGCGCACAGCCCCGGAGCCCGGCCTCACGCGCGGCGATGCCGTCCGTGGCAGCCGGGACCGCGGGGGCGTGTCGCGGTCAGCAGCAGTCGTCGCCGTGCCAGGATCGGATGCCTTCCCGCACTGCTACCGCGGCGATGCCCAGGCCGATGACGGGATCGATCCGCCAGCCGCCAGGCCAGGCGGCGGTGATGGCCAGCACGGCCAGCACGGCGGCGGCCTGGGCCGCGCACAGATAGTTCTGGGTGCCTTCCCCCGCGGTGGCGGCCGAGCCCAGCCGGGCCGCGAGCTTGTGCTTGGCGCGGCCCAGCAGCGGCATCACCGCCACCGCGACCGCGGTCAGCGCCATCCCGATCACGGTGGTCCCGGATTGGTGGCCGGTGACCAGGTCGCGGATGGATTCGGCGACGATATAGGGCGCCAGCAGCCAGAACGAGACGGCGACAGCGCGCTGGGCGCGCCGCTCGGCGGTCCCGGACAGGGCGCGGGTCCCGGTGAACCGCCAGATCACGATAACGCTGGCCAGGCCCTCCACGGCGCTGCCCAGTGCCCAGCCGGTCAGC
>Ga0187807_1000409_pt1 | contig 13495 bp, 12 predicted proteins | sample NC_wetland_sal_i_4_FD_132432 | JGI IMG/M metagenome (GOLD analysis project Ga0187807, IMG submission 132432) | Wetland sediment microbial communities from Neuse River Estuary, North Carolina, USA - ASW_2 | ecosystem: Environmental > Aquatic > Freshwater > Wetlands > Sediment | place: USA: North...
GGCGGCGCCCTGGACAACGGCGCTCATGCGCCGTTGTCCAGGGCGCTTTGCAGCGACTGGATGTAGCCGCCGCTGGTGTAGGTGGCGCCGGAGACGGAATCGATCCTGGCGCTTTGCGCGGACAGCGTCTCGTTGATCAGCTGCGGGAAGGCGAACTGGCCGATCTGCAGGTCGTGCTCGGTGGTGGACGGCTGCTCGAGGATATTGACCTTGACGATCCTGCTGGCGGTCACCACGACCTGGACCTGGACCGGGCCATAGGCGGTGTTGGCGACGTTCCCGGTGATGGCGCGCTCGCCGGTCGGCAGGGTCGGTGGCGCGGTGGGAGTGGCCCCGCTCCGTTCGGAGGAGGAATGGGTTTTGAATGACAGCAGCGCGACGAGGCCAGCCACCGTGGCGGTGACAGCCAGGATCACGCGTCGCATGGTTTCTCCTAGAGCTCGAAGGATTCGTAGTGGATGCGGCGGCGGGGCACGCCGGCCTGCGTCAGCGCCGCGACCGCGGAGCCGGTCATGCCGGGCGGGCCGCACAGGTAGACGTCCATCCGGTGCACGCCCGGGGCGAGCCGCTGCAGCGTGCTCGCGGAGAGCGGGTCGGTGCCGAGGTCGGACCTGGTGCCGACCACGTAGTGCACGGTCGCGCCGCGCGCCTCCGCGATCGCGTCGAGTTCGGCCTGGAACACGATGTCCTGCCAGGTGCTCGCCCGGTAGATCAGGGTGACCTTGCCGGACAGCGTCGCGAACATCGCGCGCAGCGGGGTGATGCCGACCCCGCCGGCCAGCAGCAGGGCGGGCCGCCCGGTGCGCTCGTGGGTGAACGCGCCGAACGGGCCCTCGGCGATCACCCGGGTGCCCGGCCGCAGCCCGCCGAGCGCGGAGCTGTGGTCGCCGACGTCTTGCACCGTGATGCGCATGAGGTCGTCGCTCGGCACCGCGGACAATGAGAACGGGTGCGACTGCCACCAGTGCCCGCGGGCGAGGAAGCGCCAGCGGAAGAACTGGCCTGGTTCGGCGTCGAGGTCGCGCAGCCGCCTGCCCGTGATGTAGATCGATACGGTGTGCGGCGCCTCCCGGCGCACGCCGGCCACCCGGAACCCGTGGCGGACGAAGTCGCGGACCGGGACCGCCAGCCGGTACCAGAGCACCAGCGCGGCGACGACCAGGTACAGGCTCGCCCACCAGAACCTGGCGGGCAGGTCGCTGACGAAGGACGCGCCGTCCGCGAACTGGTGGCTGAACGCGAGCGCGATCGCCACGTACGTGTAGAAGTGCAGGTAGTACCAGGTCTCGTAGCGCAGCTTCTTGCGCACCGCGCGGGCGGAGACGAGGCCGACGCCGAGCAGCAGGAACCAGGCGACGGTGGCCATCAGCACGTCGGGGTAGGTGGTGAGCAGGGTGGCGGTCTCGCTTACCGGATTGGTGTGCGCGGTCACCGCGTAGCCCCAGGTGATCGCCACCGCGTGGCCGCTGACCAGGCCGATCACGTACCGGCCGCCCATCGCGTGCCAGCGGGCGAGCCGGTCGGCGCCGATGCCGCGCTCGATGGGCCGTATCCGTGCCATCAGCAGCACGAGGATGACGACGGCGTAGCCGGCCAGCAAGCCGAGGATCTCGCCCGCGCCGGTCAGCCAGCCGCCGAGGCCGGCGACGGTGAGCGTGCTGTGCCACCACAAGACGAGGACGGCGGCCGCGCCGGCGCCGATGGCGGCCAGCAGGCCGCGCGGCCCGATGGCAGCGCTCACCGTTGCTCCCCTCTTGTGGCCCTTTGTCGCTATTCCCGCGTCAGTCTAAGACGATGCTCCTCCACGTTTACGAGAACGAACCAGGGTTGGGCAACGTTCATACGCTGCCGTAACTGCGCCGTAAGCATCGCGCAGCCGGTCTCCGGGACGAACGTCACGGGGAGCTGGGGACGAACTGTTCGGCGAAGCGGGACGCCGGCCACTGAAAAGGTCATCTCGCCACGTCTAGCGTTAATTTCGCAGGGGTGGTTTACCCGCAGCGGCGGACAGCATAAGGAGATGCGGGACCATGTCGAGGATCATCGTTGGAATTGACGGCTCGGCCCATTCGCAGCGCGCCCTCGAGTGGGCCGTGCATGAGGCCGCGATTCGCCAGGTGCCGCTCAGCGTGATCGCCGTCTACCGGACGGTGGTCGCCTACTGGGGCGGCGCGGTCGTCTTCCCTGAGGACCACGCGATCGCCGACAAGACGCGCGCGGTCACCCAGGAAGCGACGGAAAAGGCGCTGGCGCTGGCCGGGGACACCCGCCCGCTGAACGTCACCGTGGAAGTGGTCAGCGGCATTCCGGCTGAAGAGCTGATCAACGCGAGCAAGGGCGCGGACCTGATCGTGGTTGGTTCGCGCGGCACTGGCGGCTTCGCCCGCCTGCTGCTCGGTTCGGTCGGCACGCAGGTCGCGCACCACGCGCACTGCCCGATCGTGGTGATTCCGGCCGAGGACAGACGCTAAGACCTACAGCTTGCCGTCCGGTCCGAGTACGGACGGCAAGGGCCTCCGGCGGCCAGGTGATCGGGGGATTCACTTGGCCGCCGCGCCAGGCAGCCCGCCGTAGGCGTCACCCCTGACCAGGACCGCCGAGCAGGGTGCCGTCCGGGTCGCGCAGCACGATCGTCCCCATGAACAAGTCACCGACCGAGGTCTTGCCGCTGCCGGACAAGGCCAAGAACAGGCCCATCAGGAGCTGGCCGTTGAGGCACCAGCCGAGAACTTGCCGCGACGCCATCCGCCGGCGTCCCGGGACCTGCCCGGTCACCGCGTCCACGCAGCGCAGGCCGAGCACGCGCTGCGCCGGAGTCTGGCCGCTCCCTCAGGTCTGCACGCTCCAGATCAGGTAGCCGATGCCGAGCGTCGCGACGAAGAGCAGCAGCCCAAGGCCGACACCGGCGAGGACCCGGATGTTCGGTACAGGTGTCGGCCTTGGGTTCAGCGATGACAGAGCGCAACCATGTATCCCGTGGGAGGTGAATGGTAGCGGAGCGTAATTTCCGCCTGCTGCGCGGCTTCCGCATCGGGAGGAAAACTTGCCGGAAAACTTGCATCGACGTTTCCGGAGCATGCCGCTGACGTGCTAGGACGCCTTTTCATATAGCGTCACCGGTAGCAGTTCCTTACCCCGCCGCTATGTCCATATCCCTGCACAGAAAGTATTCATATCTGTACGTAGAGAAATAATCTGACAGAGTAGACATCACGGATGGGACACGGACAAATGCTGAGAGTTAGCAAGGTCGAAGAGTGGCTGCGCCGCGCGCCAACCCGCCCGGACTTGAGCACGCACGGTGACTGCGTGGTCATTCGCTCGGCCAATCGCTGCGACGGCAAGCAGGGCGTGAGCCTGACGTCCGGAGTCAGCAGCCAGTCGGCTGGCGCCCAGGCGCTGTGCTTGCATCTGGTCATGATCCCGCCCGGCACCCGCGGCATGCCGCACTACCACGCGGGTCACGAGAGCGCGGTGTACACCGTGAGCGGCGAAACCGAGGTCTGGCACGGCGCGGGACTGGTCAAGCGGACCGTCGTGCGCGCCGGGGACTTCATGTACATACCGCCGGGCACCCCGCATCTGCCAGTGAACCGCGGTGACGTCACCGCGATAGCCCTCGTGGCCCGCACCGATCCCGCCGAGCAGGAAAGCGTCGTCGTCGTGGAACTGCCACGGCACCTCGCCGGCCTGCTCAGCTTCCCCATCGCCGTCCAGGAATAACCAGGCCCCGCGCCCGCCTCCCCGCGGGGTGCGGTGAAGCTGGCCCGCCCGCGCCGGTCCCTCCCCGGCGCGCCGCTCAGGGGCTTCTCTCTCCCCCTGCCGCCGGATTCACCGCAAACCGGCCGCGGTCTCCGCTGGTGTAGCAGCGGGGGCCGCGGCCAGATCCCCAAAGGGGTGTCACTGAGGCTCAGCCTAGCGGTCCGCGGGCCCGCGCGCCCGCGCCGCCCGACATTCGAACGCCCCTCACTCGAAGGCTTCCGGCGGCGGGCAGGCGCACACCAGGTGCCGGTCGCCGTAGGCCTGGTCGATGCGGCGGACCGGCGGCCAGTACTTCGCCCGGCGCCCGGCACCGCCGAGTCCGCCGCCAATGTGGGCGCCCGGGTAGCCGCCTTCGGCAGCCAGGTACGGGTGCTTCCACTCCCCGACGATGAGCATCTGCGCGGTGTGCGGCGCGTTCTTCAGCGGGTTGTCGCTGGCGTCGAGCTCGCCCGCGGCGACCCGGTCGATCTCGTGCCTGATCGAGATCATCGCGTCGCAGAACTGGTCGATCTCGGCCAGGCTTTCGCTCTCGGTCGGCTCGATCATGAAGGTGCCGGCCACAGGGAACGACATCGTCGGCGCGTGGAAGCCGTAGTCGATCAGCCGCTTGGCCACGTCGTCGACGGTGATCCCGCCGGGCAGCTTGCGCAGGTCGACGATGCACTCGTGCGCGACGAGGCCGCCCCGCCCGGTGTGCAGCACCGGGAAGTACGGCGCGAGCCTGCGCGCGATGTAGTTCGCGGACAGCACCGCGACCTGGGTCGCGCGCCGCAGCCCGGACGCGCCCATCATCGCGATGTACGCCCACGAGATCGGCAGCACGCCCGCCGACCCGTAGCGGGCGGCGGTGACCGGGGAGGACGCGCCGGGCAGGAACGGCGCCAGGTGGGAGCGGGCCGCGACCGGGCCGACGCCGGGACCGCCGCCGCCGTGCGGGATGCAGAACGTCTTGTGCAGGTTCAGGTGGGACACATCCCCGCCGAGCAGCGCCGGCGAGGCGAGCCCGGCCAGGGCGTTGAGGTTGGCACCGTCCATGTAGACCTGGCCGCCGGCCTCGTGCACCAGGTCGCACACATGCGTCACCGTGGTCTCGTAGACGCCGTTGGTGGACGGGTAGGTCAGCATGATCGCGGCGACCCGGCCCTCATGCGCGGCCAGCGCGGCCGCCAGGCCCGGCAGCGAGATCGCGCCGTCGTCGCCGCACTTGACGACCACCACCCGCAGGCCGGCCAGCACCGCGCTCGCGGCGTTGGTGCCGTGCGCCGACTCGGGAATCAGGCAGACGTCCCGCGCGGCCTCACCGCGCGAGGCGTGGTAGCCGCGGATGGCGAGCAGGCCGGACAGTTCGCCCTGCGACCCGGCGTTGGGCTGGACGGAGCAGGCGTCGTACCCGGTCACCGCGCACAGCCACCGCTCGAGGGAGTCGATCAGCTCCGCGTAACCCTCGGCGTCCGCGGCGGGCGCGAACGGGTGCAGCCCGGCGAACTCGGGCCAGGTGATCGCCTCCATCTCGGCGGTGGCGTTGAGCTTCATCGTGCAGGAGCCCAGCGGGATCATCGACCGGTCGAGCGCCACGTCCAGGTCGGACAGCCGGCGCAGGTAGCGCAGCATCGCGGTCTCGCTGCGGTGCTCGCTGAAGACCGGGTGGGTGAGGAACTTGGAGGTCCGCAGCAGCGACGCGGGCAGCAGTTCACCGGCGTCGCAAGCCAGCTCCACGTCAAAGCCGTCCAGGCCGGTGCCGGCGAGCGCGGCGACCACGTCCCGGAGCTGCCCGTCGGTTGTCGTCTCATCGCACGCCACCTGGATCACGCCGTCCCCGGCGTCGTGCAGGTTGTACCCGGCTTCCCTGGCCCGGCGCAGTGCCGCCGCCGCCTCGGCCGGCCCGTCGAGCAGGACCCGGATGGTGTCGAAGCAGGCGCCACCGCCCGTTCGGAGGCCATAGTGGCGCAAGGTGGCGGCGAGGGTAGCGGCGCTACGGTGCACGCCCCGTGCGATGGCGGCCAGGCCGTCCGGGCCGTGGTAGCAGGCGTACATGCCGGCCGCGACGGCGAGCAGGACCTGCGCGGTGCAGATGTCGCTTGTGGCCTTCTCGCGGCGGATGTGCTGCTCGCGGGCCTGCAGGGCCAGCCGGTAGGCGGGGTGACCGTCCGCGTCCACCGAGACGCCGACGAGGCGGCCGGGCAGCTGGCGGCGCAGGTCGTCGCGGACGGCCATGTACGCGGCGTGCGGCCCGCCGTAGAACATCGGCACGCCGAACCGCTGGGTGGAGCCGATCGCCACGTCGGCGCCCAGCTCGCCGGGCGGCGTGAGCAGCGTCAGAGCCAGAATGTCGGCGGCCACCGTTACCGTGGCCTTAGCGGCGCGGGCGGCCTCGATGACGGGGGCGAGGTCGCGTACTTCTCCGGACGCGCCGGGATACTGCAGCAGCACGCCGAAGACGTCCTCGAACGACGTCTGCGCTGTGACGGAGCTGATGCGAAGGTCGATACCGAGCGGTTGGGCGCGGGTGCGCAGCACGTCGAGCGTCTGCGGGAGGCAGTCGGCGTCGGCGAGGAAGACGTGGCCGGCGCCCGGGGCGGCCACCCGGCGAGCGAGCGTCATCGCCTCGGCGGCGGCGGAGGCCTCGTCGAGCAGCGAGGCGTTGGCGACCGGCAGCGCGGTCAGGTCGGCGACCATCGTCTGGAAGTTCAGCAGCGCCTCGAGGCGGCCCTGCGATATCTCCGGCTGGTACGGCGTGTACGCGGTGTACCACGCGGGGTTCTCGAGCACGTTGCGGCGGATGACGGCCGGCGTGATCGTGTCGTAGTAGCCCAGGCCGATCATGGACACCCGTACCGTGTTGCGGGACGCGATGCGGCGAAGCTCGGCCAGGGTCTCCTGCTCGGTGCGCGCGGCGGGCAGCGACGCGAGCCCCGCCGGGGGCTGTGTGCCGGCCGGCAGCGCGGCGGTGAGCAGGTCGTCGAGCGACGAGTAGCCGAGCGTGGCGAGCATCGCCTGCTGGTCTTCGGCGGACGGGCCGATGTGGCGGTTCGCGAACGCGGGCAAATCGGCGGTCAAAGGAGCCTCCCCGGTTATGGCTCCCCGTCTGTCACCGCGCCCGGCTCCAGAGTGCCTTGTCCCGCCCGGTCCTTGGTGCCTGAGAGGTTCCGGGGATATGTTGCCCCTTCGGCGCCCCGCTGTTGCCGGCACGGCCGTCGTTAACACGGCCGCTGTGACACAGCGGGAACTCTCCCGGACGGGATTGTTGGCTAGCCACAAAGCTTAGCCGATGACGGGCCGATCCCGCAGGTCAGCCTATTTTCCTGGTGGCCCGGCGTGTCGCCAGCTCGTCGGCGCCCGCGGCGATCAGGCCGTCCTCGGCGCGGACCGAGGGAAGTTCGGCGAGTTCACCGGCAACGTCTTGCCAGACAGGGCCGAGCGCGATGGCGAACACGCCCTGGCCAAGCGCGATCAGGTCCACTACCTCGCCCGGCGTGGTGCACTCGTAGATGCTCGCCCCGTCGCTGATGAGCGTCACCTGGGCCAGGTCGTCGACACCGCGGTCGCGCAGATGCTGCACGGCCGTCCTGATCTGCTGCAGCGATATCCCCGTGTCGAGCAGTCGCTTGACCACCTTGAGCACGAGGATGTCGCGGAAGCCGTACAGCCGCTGTGAGCCCGATCCGTGCGCGGCGCGGACGCTCGGCTCCACCAGGCCGGTGCGCGCCCAGTAGTCCAGCTGACGGTAAGTGATCCCGGCCGCGGCGCAGGCCGTCGGGCCCCGGTAGCCGATCTCGGCGTCGCCGTCGTAGAGCGTGCCGTGCGAATCACCGGACCCACCCTTTGTTACCGACACGGCCACCTCCTGTGACTACCTCCGGCACTCGCACCGTAAGCCGCCCCGGGCGGGCACGTCAACGACCCGCGACGGCGAGTCGCGACATTCGCGGGCAAGTAGGCGCAGGTCGGCCCCGGTCCTTTGGTCAACGGAGCATCAGGTCGACCGGCCGAAGTCCTCAGGGGAGATCGTGTCGAGGAACTCGCGGAACTTCTCGACCTCGTCCTCCTGCTCGTCCGGGATCGCCACGCCGGCCTCGTCGAGGATCTCGTCGCTGGCGAAGATCGTCGCCCCGGTTCGCAGCGCGAGCGCGATCGAGTCCGACGGCCGGGCGCTGACCTCCGCCCCGTTGGAGAACACCAGGTCGGCGTAGAAGATCCCGTCCCGCAGCGCGGTGATGTTGACCGTGCGGAGCTGGACGTTAAGCACCTCGAGCACGTCGCGGAACAGGTCATGAGTCAACGGGCGCAGCGACACCATGCCCTGCTGGGCGAAGGCGATCGCGGTCGCCTCGACCGCTCCGATCCAGATTGGCAGGTAACGGTCCCCCTGAGCCTCTTTCAGCAGGACGATCGGGCTGTTGGACGGCATCTCGACTCGGACGCCGACGACCTCCATCCGCCGCACTAGAGCTCCGTCCTCGCAAGCGCCAAGCGACGCCAAGCGACGCTAAGCGAACCGAATCACTCCTCTTGCCAAACTACACCCGCTATCGTCCGGAAGCCGAGCGCAGCCCCGGGGCTTGGGATGCAGTCTGATGTGTACCCGCGGCGGGGGCTCCCGATGCCAGGCCAGCCTCGTTAAGTCCGTCTTCGACCAATGTTGCGTGCAGCCGGGCGATGTGCCCGGCGACCTCGCGGGCGGCGCGCAGCGCCGGCTCGCGGCTGCCCTTCTGCCGGGCCAGCGGCGCGGCCACCTGCTCCACGAGGGAGATCTCGCGGTCGGCGGCCGCCTTGACAGCACGCAGGTGGCGAGGCTGGATGCCGTACTCGCGCAGCGCCACCGCCGACCGGACCACCCCGACCGCCTCGGTGGCGTAGTGCCGGGCGCGGCGCACCAGGCCGTAGTCCTCGAGCTCGGCGAGCAGCTCCTCGTCCGCGCCGGTCATCTCGAGCAGCTCGCTGCGGGTCATCGCGTCCGGCTCGGGCGCGGCGATCCCCTCCATGGTGTCCAGCCGGGACTTGATCACCCGCAGCGGCAGGTACTCGTCCCGCTGAGCGGTGAGGATGAAGCGCAGCCGCTCGATGTCGGCGACCGCGAACCGCCGGTAACCGGACTCCGCGCGGGCCGGCGTGATAAGCCCCTCGGCCTCGAGGAAGCGGATCTTCGAGGGGCTGATATCCGGAAATTCCGGGCGAAGCTCGGCCAGTACCTGCCCGATGCCGACGTTGGCCCGGGCCGCACCGTGTCCCTGTGCCAGCCCCGGGCGTGGCCCGCCCGTCATGCGTAATCCTGCGCTCCAGGTCCGCGACGCCTGCCGACCTCCGGGCTTCGGGTCAGGAACAGCAGCCGGAACTTGCCGATCTGCACCTCGTCGCCGCCGAACAACTCGGCCTCCTCGATCCGCTCCCTATTCACATAGGTACCGTTCAGGCTACCAACGTCGCGCACGGTGAAGCGGTCACCGGACCGGTAGAACTCGGCGTGTCGCCGGGAAACCGTCACGTCGTCGAGGAAGATGTCGCTGTCCGGGTGCCGCCCCGTGCTGGTGAAGTCGTCATCGAGCAGGAAGCGGCTGCCCGCGTTCGGCCCGCGCTGGACGACGAGCAGCGCGGTGCCCGGCGGCAGCGAGTCGGCCACCGAATAGTCGGGCGACGGCTCGTCGCCGTAGTCGGGCTCGCCGGTGATCGGCGAGATCATCGAGGTCGTCTCGCCGGGGCGTTCGGCTCCGCCGCCCTGCGGCGATCCCCAGCCTCGGTCGGGGGCGGCGCGCATCAGCGGCGCGCCGCAGTTGGAGCAGTACCTGGCCCCGTCCGGGTTCGGCCGACTGCACCGGGAACAGTAGACGCCTGGCATGGCCTCGCCCGGCCTCCCCTCAGCTGGCCTAGCTGCTGACATGGCGCCCTCGCGCAGCATCGCCTCGGGCGACGTTGCCAAAGGTACCTGCGCGGAGGGCTGCCGGTCTACGCGCCACGCGAACAGCCTGCGTCTGCCGCCTCGTTCGCGCCGTTTCCGCCACACCGCCGCTTCACCTCCGGGGTCCCGCCGCAAGCCGTACGGGTCCGCGTGGCCGTTTCCGCTGGCCCGCTTATTTCGTACCCCTGCGTAATTAACACAGATTACCTGAGGGCAGGGCCATCATAGGCCCGGTCGCGCACGGTTCGCATGGGAGTTGGGCCTGGTAAGACGCTCACTCCTCCGATCGCTGCCTACTCGCTCCCTGGTCGCTTCCCCGGTTACCGCCTGGTCACTGCTCGGCTTGCTCCACCACGGCGGCCCACTGGTCCAGCAGCAACTGCGCCGAATCGGCGTCGTGGCCCTCCGCCCACAGGTGCGTCACGGCGTCGGCCGGGTCGGGCAGCACCAGCACCCAGCCGCGGTCCGGGTCGACGATCCGGACCCCGTCGGTGGTGTCCACCGGGCTGGTGCCCGCCGCCTCGACCACGGTCCGCATCACGCTGCCCTTGGCCGCCCACGGGGTGGGTACCGACCGCCGCAGCAGGTGCGCGGGCGGGATGCGGGCGTCGATCTGGCTCAGCGTGAGCCTGGTACGCGCGACCAGCCCGAGCAGCCGCACGAAGGCGGCGATGCCGTCCACCGTCCGGCCGAACTCGGGTACCACGAACCCGCCCCGCCCGTCCGCCGCGAAGATCACGTCCTCGCCGGCCGCCGCGGTGGTCAGCGCGTCCATCGAGGTCGCCGTCCAGTCCACCTGAACGCCGTGGAACCGGCAGACCTGCTCGGCGACCCTGGTGGTGGTCACCGGCAGCGCGACCCGGCCATGCCGCCGCTCGGCGGCCACCAGGTCGAGCACGACAAGCAGCGCGCGCTCGTCGCTGACCAGGGCGCCCTTCTCGTCCACGAGGTGGATGCGCTCGCCCACCGGGTCGAACCGGACGCCGAACGCGGCCCGCGAGGACGACACGACCTCGGCGAGCCGCTGCATACCCGCCCGCTGTTGCGCGACGGTAGGGGTGGGGGTGACCTCGTCGAGCCGGTTGTTCAGCGTGTGCACCTCGACGCCGATGCGGCCGAGCAGCGTGGGCAGCACCAGCGACACGGTGCCGCCGGCGCAGTCCGCGACCACCTTCAGGCCCGCGCCGCGCACCGCGTTCAGGTCGACGCAGCGCAGCAGCTCGTGGGTGTACCACTCGACGACGCGCGGCGGGTAGGACAGTTCGGCGATCTCGCCGGGGAACGCGCGGCGGAACTCCTGCCGGGAGAACACCCGCTCGAGGCGGCGCTGTGCCGACTGGGACAGCTCGGCGCCGCGCTCGTCGAGGAAGATGATGTCGATCGACTGGGTGTCGCCCGGCGTGGTGCGCAGCGCGATGCCGCCGCTGTAGTCGCTGCGCGCCGTCTCGAAGCGCGCCACCGGCAGCGGCAGCGCCTCCAGGTCCACCACGTTGATCGCGCTGGCGTTCAGCGCGCCCTGCACGGCGCGCTTCAAGGTACGCGCGGCCCGCGAGACGTCGCGGGACGTCGTGACCGTCGATCCCTTCTTGAGCATGGTCGCGTACGCGGACGCAAGCCGGACGGCCAGTTCCGGGGTGACTTCGACGTTGATCAGCCCGGACACCCCGCGCGGGCCGAACAGGGTCCGGTGGCCCCGTGACTCGAAGATCACGCTGGTGTTGACGACGGCGCCGGCCTCGATCGTCTTGAACGGGTAGACCTTGACCCCGGCCGAGATGTACGCCTCGGGCTCGATCACGCACTCGTCGCCGATGACGGCGGACTCCTCGATCCTGGCGAGCCGCATCACGTCGGTGTTCTTGCCGACGACGCAGCCGCGCAGCGTGGTGCCCTGGCCGACGAACACGTTGTTGTGCACGACCGCGCGGTGGATGAACGCGCCCTCCTTGACCACCACGTTCGCGCCGATCACGCTGTACTCCCTGATGTGCGCGCCGGCCTCGATCTTCGCGTAGTCGCCGATGCACAGCGGGCCGGTCAGCACCGCGTCCGGGTCCACGTCGGCGCCCTCGGCGACCCAGACGCCCCGGGAGACCTCGAACCCCGCGATGTCGGTGTCAACCTTCCTGTTGAGCACGTCAGCCTGCGCCTTGAGGTAGCTCTCCAGCGTGCCGACGTCCTCCCAGTACCGGTCGGACACGTAGCCGAACAGCGGCGCGCCGCGCGCCAGCAGCTTGGGGAACACGTCGTGCGACCAGTCCACCGACTCCTTCGCCGAGACCTCGGCGAGCACCTCGGGCTCCATGATGTAGACGCCGGTGTTCACCGTGTCCGAGAACACCTGTCCCCAGGTGGGCTTTTCCAGGAAACGCTGGATCCGGCCGTCCTCGTCCGCGATGACGATGCCGAACTCGAGCGGGTCAGGCACCCGGGTCAGCCCCACGGTGACCAGCGCGCCCTTCTCCTTGTGGTACCGCACCATCTCCGACAGGTCCATGTCGGTGAGCGCGTCTCCGGAGATGACCAGGAACACGTCGTCGCGCAGCGCGTCCTCGGCGTTCTTCACGCTGCCGGCGGTGCCCAGCGGCATCTCCTCGGTCGCGTACTCCAGGGACATGCCCACGTCTTCGCCGTCGCCGAAGTAGTTCCTGACCAGCGCCGCGAGGAACTGGACCGTGACCACGGTCTCCTCGAAGCCATGCTTTTTGAGCAGCCGAAGGACATGCTCCATGATCGGCCGGTTCGCCACTGGCAGCAGCGGCTTGGGCTGGTTGGCGGTCATCGGGCGAAGCCGGGTACCCTCGCCGCCTGCCATCACGACGGCCTTCAAGACGCAGCCGCTCCCTTCACCAGGTCTCTTACTTGCGTGAGATACAACATGGCCGCCCACCAGTACAAGGCAATACCCCAGACGGCGAACGCCCACCCGAACACCCGGACCACCTCCGCCGTGATCCCGCTGTGCGCGCCGAGGAACAGCAGCGGGAAGGCGTACATCAGGCAGAGGGTGGCCGCCTTTCCGACGAAGCTCACCTGCAGCGCGGAGTACGGCGTGCGCTGCTTGAGCACGAGCAGCGCCAGCCCGACGCACAGCTCGCGGGCGGCGATGGCCGCGAACAGCCACCACGGGATGATCCCGCGCACGGCCAGCGCGATGACGGTGGCCGCGATGTACAGCCGGTCCGCCGCCGGGTCGAGCACCTGGCCGAGCCTGCTCTGCTGGTTGAGCATCCGGGCTAGCTTCCCGTCCAGCCAGTCGGTTATTCCCGCCAGGCCGAGTATTCCGGCCGCGACGAGGTCAGCCGTCGCGGTTCGCGGGACGAGGACCAGCCACAAGAACACCGGTACACCGGCCAGTCGTAGAGCGCTGAGCGCGTTCGGCCAGGTAAGAATCCGGTCGCCCACGTTGAGATCCTAATTGGCGCCAGATACGGCCGCCCCGCCGGTATGCGCTTAATCGCTTAATCGGGCGTAACCTTCTCGAACCGGCATGAAAATTCAAATTCATTATCCCGAACGGTGCGTGCCGCCTCCCCGCCCGCCCGTTTTCCGCCCGCTTGCGTGGTCGCCGCCCCGCGCCGATTCCCTGCGGTCGCCCCAGTCCCAGCAGCACCCGGCCGACCCCGCGCCACAGCGTCGACCAGACAACGTGGAGGATCCGGCCAGCTGGGGCCGCGTCTGTTATCAACTTCAGGCGTGTCGCGGTGGCTCCCCCGGCAGACTCGCGCCCGGTTTGCACCTTTGATGACACTATGCGTGGTTCTGCTGCCCGAGCGCGCTGCCGCCGTTTAAGGTCAGGGGCCCCGTGGCCTCATCTTATGAGGCCACGGGGCCCGGCAC
>Ga0187807_1000410_pt1 | contig 13488 bp, 10 predicted proteins | sample NC_wetland_sal_i_4_FD_132432 | JGI IMG/M metagenome (GOLD analysis project Ga0187807, IMG submission 132432) | Wetland sediment microbial communities from Neuse River Estuary, North Carolina, USA - ASW_2 | ecosystem: Environmental > Aquatic > Freshwater > Wetlands > Sediment | place: USA: North...
CAACCGGATGATGGCCAAGCTCGGCGCGCGAGACCGGGCCCAGCTGGTCGTGATCGCCTACGAGACCGGCCTGGTCCGGCCGGGCCTGTCCTGAGGCCGCCCGCAAGCCCGCCGACCCCGGACGGCTGCGCAGCAGCCTCCCATCCGCGCGCACGTCGCCACACCGCCCCCGAACCGGCACTATCCCCAGTCGCAGCAGCCTGACATCACCACTAGCTCTGACCGTAGGCTTGACCCCGGGCCGCTACGTCCGGGACAAGGGAGACGCGTGAGCGACGGCGGGCACGTGTGGTGGGAAGACGCGGTCGTCTACGAGGTGTACCCGCGCAGCTTCGCCGACGCGGACGGCGACGGCGTGGGGGACCTGCCGGGGCTGCGGTCCCGCCTAGGGTACCTGGCGGACCTCGGCGTCGACGCCGTGTGGCTGACCCCGTTCTACCTGTCCCCGCTGGCCGACGGCGGGTATGACGTCAGCGACTACTGCGCCGTGGACCCGCTGCTCGGGACCATGGCCGACTTCGACCATCTGGTCAAGGACGCGGCCGCCCACCAGATCCGGGTCATCGTCGACCTGGTGCCGAACCACTGCTCCAGCGCGTATCCGCTGTTCCGGGCCGCGCTGGCCGCGGCGCCCGGCAGCCCGGAGCGGGCCAGGTTCATCTTCCGCGACGGGCGCGGCCCGGGCGGGGAACTGCCGCCGAACAACTGGATCTCGCAGTTCGGCGGCCCGGCCTGGACGCGGGTGACCGAGGCCGACGGCCGGCCGGGGCCGTGGTACCTGCACCTGTTCGACACCAGCCAGCCTGACTTTAACTGGCGCCACCCAGACGTTCCCGCCCTGTTCGAGGGCGTGATCAGGTTCTGGCTGAACCGTGGCGTGGCCGGCCTGCGGGTGGACGTGGCCCATGGCCTGTTCAAGGACCCCGACCTGCCGGACATGGTGGGGCAGCACCCGCTGGGCGCGCCTTCCCCGTACCGGCACCGGCCCGAACTGCAGCCGCTTTACCGGTCCTGGCGGGCCATCCTGGACTCCTACCCGGCCGACGGCTACCCGGGATCGCGGACCGCCATCGGCGAGGTCTGGTACGACGTGCCCGACACCCTGAAGCCCTATCTCGCGCCCGGCGGCCTGCCGCAGGTCTTCAACTTCCAGCTGATCCTGGCGGGCCGGCAGGAGGCCGAGTTCCGCGGCGGGATCGACGCGGCGCTCGCCCTGACCAGCGGATCTCGCGCCCCATGGGTGATCGGCAACCACGACGTGGCCCGCCCGGCGAGCCGCTACCGGCTGGACGAGGGGTTCACGCCGCAGACCGTCGCCCGGCTCATCTCCCTCGGCGACCGGAACGCCGAGGCCGGCGCCCGGCGCGCGCGGGCGGCCGCGCTGCTGCTGCTCGCCCTGCCCGGATCGGCCTACATCTACCAGGGCGAAGAACTCGGCCTGCCCGAGGTCACCGGCATCCCGGATGACGCGCGCCAGGATCCGCGGTTCCGCCGCACCGCGGGCGAGGTTCCCGGCCGCGACGGCTGCCGCGTGCCCATCCCCTGGACCCGCACCGGTCAAGGTTTTGGATTCTCCCGAACGGATGATGGTGCGTGCCCGGCCGGACCCTGGCTGCCCCAGCCGCCGGACTGGGGCCGGTACAGCGTTGAGTCGCAGCTCGATGACGAACGCTCCTTCCTGAGCCTGTACCGGTCGGCCCTGCGGCTGCGCCGCGAACACCCCGCCCTGGGCCGCGGCACGCTGCGCTGGCTCGACACCGAAGGGCTGCTCTGCTTCGCCCGCGAGCCGGGGTTCATCCTCGCCGCCAACCTCGGCGCGGCCCCGGTGCAGCTTCCGGCCCACCGCGAGATCCTGCTCGCCAGCGGGCCCGTCACCCACGGCAGCCTGCCGCCCGACACCGCCGTGTGGCTGTCGTCTTAGGCGTTCCGCTAGCAAGTGGCACTACCCTTGGGTCATGCCGAAGGTGAGGGTGCCGCGCAAGAACGTGACGCCTGGCGAAGTCGTCACCGTGCTCAGCCGCCGGCTCGGCCCTGGCTACCAGGTGGAGAGCAACGGCGACCACCGGGTCACCGTGCGGAAGAGTCCGCTCAGTTACGCGACCATCTCGATCGCCGACCAGCCGGGCGCCTCGGTCTTCCGCGTCCACGGCGGCGGCCTCATCGGCGTCGTCAGTACCTTCGGCACCGCCCGCCGCGTGGCCGACGCCCTGCGCCGCTCCCCCGAGTTCCGCAGCCTGTGACCCGTCACAGCCTCTGATCTCTAACGGGCGGAGTGCGTCGCGGAGCTGCCCGGCTGAGGGGGCGGGGCTCTGGCGGCCGTGCTCGTCGAGATAGAGGCGGCACGAAACCGACGGCGGCTGGCCCGGCTGGGCAAACGGGTCCGCGCCGTCGACGAGCAGGGTGGGCGAGCCGGTCAGGCCCAGCCGTTCGGCATCTGCCTGACTGGTGACGACCCGCCGGGTGATCCTGAAGTGGCCCGCCTCGGCCAGCCGGGCGGCCAGCAGGTCCGCGCCGGGACAGCCCGGCACCTGCACAATCTCGAGCATCATGACGGCTCCGGGACCAGGTTGATAACATGCCGCTTGTACCGCACGGGTAGCGGCCTCCCCCCTAGCATGCCCAGGAGGCCCCGTCATGTCATCCGTCCAGGTGCGGCCGTTCCGCCGCGACGACCGCGACCAGCTCACCCAGCTCGTCAACGCCCACGCCGAGGCGGTCGTGCCCGGCATGAGCGCGTCCGTGAACGCCGTCCTGGGCTCACTCGGACGCCAGCCCGAGGAGTTCATCGAGGATTCCTGGGTCAGCGACCGCGTCACCCTGGTGGCCGAACAGCGCGACCGGGTCGCCGCCGCCGCGCACCTGCTCAGGTACTTCCCCGACGAGCGGGCCGGGCGGGCCGCCCGCGACGTCGGGGAGATCCGCTGGCTGGTCTACTGGCCCCAGGCGCCGGCCGGCAATCCGTGCTGGCCCGACGCGACCGGGGCGGCCGAAGCGCTGATGGCCGCGTGCACCGCCCAGTTCGGCGCATGGGGCGTCACCCGCCAGCATGCGGGCGGAGAACTGCCCGTGCCGGGCGTGTACGGGGTACCCGGGCAGTGGCCGCACATCGCCGCCCTCTACCAGCGGGCCGGGTTCACCCACACCGGGCACACCGAGATCGTCTACCTGGCCCGGGTTGAGGACCTGCCCAGCCCGGCCGGTCCGCCGGTCCCTGGCCTGACGGCGCGCCGCTCGGTCGGGATCAACGGATGCCGCCTGTCCGCTGTGCTTGGCCAGGAGGTGATCGGCTACATCGAGGTTGACACCCTGGCGGAGGGAGAACGACTATCCCGGCACGCCGGGTGGGCCGACGTCGGCAACCTGCACGTGGTGCCGCCCTACCGTCGCCACGGCGTCGGGTCCTGGCTGCTCGGGCAGGCCGCCGACTGGCTGGGCCTGGCCCGGGTCAGCCGGCTGCTCGACTACGCCTGGCTGGAAGGCACCGACCCCGGCGGATGCCGTTACGACGACTACCGTGCCTTCCTGCCCGCGGTCGGCTTCCGCGAGCTCACCCGCACCGCGCGGGGCTGGACCCGGTCCTAACCGCAGGCGGCGCCGGTCGTCGGGGAGGCGCTGGGTGATCCCGGCCCGGTCCAGGTACTCAAGCAGCGGGATCGCGACCCGCCGGGTGGTGCCGAGCGCCTGCCTGGCCTCTGCGGTGGTGAACGGCTGCGGCAGCCTGGCGAGGATCCGGGTCGCCTTGGCTTCCGCGCCCGGGGCCAGCACGATCTGCTCGGTGACCCGCAGCAGCAGGCCGGCCCGCGCGGCGGCGGCGATCGCTCGCGGGTCGAGCCCCAGTTCCCGCAGCCGGCCGGCTTCCGGGGCCATGAACGGCGCCGCCGCGAGATCCGCCAGGACGGCCCGCACCCCCGCCATCAGGCGCGGCGGCAGCGAAGGCACGGACTTGAGAACGGTCGGTGGCTCAGCGGGCCGCAGGTAGCCATCCTCGAGAAGGACCTGGACCCGGATACCCTGGGCCAGCGCCTCGATCAGCACCCGGTCGGGCAGGCCGAGAGCGGCGCGGGCGGATTCGGGCGGCATGCCGATGGCCAGCGGGTCCCGCTTGACGTGGGCGGCGACCGCCTCGGCCAGCTGGCGCCGCAGGCCGGCCCAGCGGTCCGGGTCGGCGAGCCAGTCGCCCGCCACGGGCGGCGGGCCGCCGGGAACGCCCATGGCAGCCAGCGCGCCTGCCCGCAGGAAGCCGTGGCGGCGCAGCAGGTCGGCGGCCGAGGGGAGGTCCGGCCACGCGGCGAGCTCGGCCCCGGCCGCGGCGGCCGCGCCGCGCCTGGCGAGCGCGGGCGGCGTGACGTCGAGCACCGTCGCCCCCAGGATCGCCACGCCCGCGCTGCCCGGGTCGCGGAGCAGGACACGGTCGCCGACGTGCAGCGGCAGCGCGTCGCGCAGCATCAGCCGGGCGATCGCCGAAGCCCCTAGGGGGCCAAGGGGACGAACCCGGGCCTGCGTGCGGGCGGAGCCGATGTGCAGGGTCATCTCGGGAGGCAGCCTCACCTCGGGGGGCTGCGAGAGCCGGACGTCCACCAGCTTGGTCAGCGTCCAGCGGCCTGCCTCGATCAGGGCCATGCCGCGCGCCGGGAAGCCGGCCGGGATGCCGCGGAGGTTGACCGCGACGCGCGCGACACCGGTGACCGACGTGACCGGCTCGTTCAGCGATTCCAGGCCCCTGATCCTGGCGGGCCGCAGGGACGGGGTAAGCAGCAGTTCCTGGCCGACGGTCACCGTCCCGGCCGGCAGCGTGCCGGTGACGACGGTGCCGCTGCCCCGGATGCTGAACGACCGGTCCACCCAGAGCCGGACCGGGGCGGTAGGGTCGGGCGCGGGCAGCGCCGCCACCAGCCGCGCCAGCGCGTCCCGCAACTCCGGCAGCCCGGCGCCGGTGACCGCGCTCACCGCCACCGCTTCTACCGCGCCCAGGCTGGTACGCGAGACGAAGTCGAGCGCCTGCCGTGTCGCCGGACCGGGATCGGCCAGGTCGCACCGGGTGACCGCGAGCAGGCCGTGCCTGATGCCGACCGCGTTGATGGCGGCCAGGTGCTCGGCGGACTGGGGCATCCAGCCACCGTCGGCCGCCACCACGAACAGCACGGCGGGCACCGGGCCGACGCCGGCCAGCATGTTCGGTACGAAGCGCTCGTGCCCGGGCACGTCGACGAAGGCCACGCGCTCCCCGCCGGGCAGCGTCATCCAGGCGAACCCCAGGTCGATGGTCAGCCCCCGGCGCCGCTCCTCGGCCCACCGGTCCGGCTCCATCCCGGTCAGCGCCCTTACCAGCGCCGATTTCCCGTGATCGACATGCCCCGCCGTGGCGATCACCTGCACGACTGCTCCTCGCAACCATGATCATGGCCAGAAATGGGCGTTATTTGCCCCGAACTGGCCACGATCATGAAATCGCCCTAAGAGCGGCCGCCAGGATGGCCTCTACCATGGCCTCGTCGTCATCCGGAGCAACTGAGCGCAGATCTAGCAGGAGGCGCCCTGCCTCCAAGCGCCCTACCACAGCGGGGCGCTCGCCTTGTGCCACCGCATCGTCCCAGCGCAGCGCCGCGGCCAGCGATTCCGGCAAACTCACCGCGGCGCTCGGCAACTCCACGCCAGGTGCCCCGCCGCCGCCCACGGCGGCCTTGGCCGCCGCCACCCGGGCGTCCAGGCCTGCCGCGACCAGACGCACTACGGCCCGTTCGGCCCGGTCAAGCAGGGAAGCCGGGTCGGCGGCCAGCGCGCTGGCTACCGGCGGTACCGGTCCGGCGAGGGTGGCCTCAAGCGCCGCGAGGGTCAGCTTGTCCACCCGCAGCGCCCGGGCCAGCGGGTGCCGGGTCAGCCTGCGCACCAGGCCGGCCCCGCCGAACAGCAGCCCGGCCTGCGGGCCGCCGAGCAGCTTGTCGCCGCTCGCCGTGATCAGGGCGGCGCCGTCCCGCAGCGCGGTCGCGGCACTCGGCTCGTCCGGCAGCAGCGGGTGCGGGGCGAGCAGCCCGGACCCGATGTCGAACACCACGGGCACGTCCCCCAGCCCGGCCAGCTCGGGGACGGTGGCGGCGGCGGTGAAGCCCTCGATGCGGAAGTTGGACGGGTGCACCTTGAGGATGAAGGCGGTCCGCGGCCCGGTCGCCTCGGCGTAGTCCGCGACCGTGGTCCGGTTGGTGGTGCCCACCTCGCGCAGCCGGGCACCGGTCGCCTCGAGCAGGTCGGGCAGCCGGAAGCGGTCGCCGATCTCGATCAGCTCGCCCCGGCTGACCACGATCTCGTCGACGTCGGGGCGCCTCAGCGCGGTGGCCGCGAGTACCAGAGCGGCCGCGTTGTTGTTGACCACCGCCACCGCCTCGGCCGCGGGGACGGCCCGGGCCAGGGCGTCGAGGGCCCCCGCGCCGCGCCGGGAGCGCACACCTGTGGCGAGGTCGAACTCCACGTCACAGTGGCCGGCCGCAGCTACGATCGCGTCCACGGCCGCGGCGGACAGCGGCGCTCGTCCCAGGTTGGTGTGTACGAGCACTCCGGTCGCGTTGATCACCGGGGTCAGCGCGGCGGCGCGGGCGGGCAGTTCGGCCACGGCCGCGTCCGCGACCTCCTCCGGGGCGATCTGCCCGGCCCTGGCCCGCTGCTGGGCCCGGCCCACCGCCGCCTTGACCAGCGCCCGGCCCAGCCTGCGTTCGGCGTCGGCCAGGCGGGGATCAGCCAGCAGCAGGTCGGTGCGCGGCACGCGGCGCCTGTTCGGGGGGTCAGGGGGGGCGTCCCCCCCGAGGGGCAGCGTATCCACGTCGCGAACGATACCCCGCGGGATCGGAATACAGCGTCCTCCTCCGGGTAGGGGCGGTCCCGTCAAGGGCCCGCACAACAAAAAAGTGACTCACTCGGGAAGTGATAGCCATGGCTGGGATGCTGCAAATGCGGCGCAGTAGAGGAGCTCTCAGTGGATTCCTGCTGGTCCTGCTCGGGCTGTGGGGTGCATTCATCCCCTTTATCGGACCTTATTTCCACTTCGCCTACACGCCGGACACCGCCTGGACCTATAACACGGCGCGGCTGTGGCTGGAGATCCTGCCCGGCGCGGCGGTCTTCCTCGGCGGCTTCCTGCTCATGATCGCCACGGGCAGGCACATCGCGCTGTTCGGCGCGCTGCTGGCCGCCGCGGCCGGCGCCTGGTTCACCCTGGGGACCGTGCCCGCCAGCACGGCGTCCGACTTGCCGCTGCGCACCCGCGCCGATGCCGTTCCGGCTAAGCACGCCAGGAACGAAACGGCCGGGGACACCACGCAAACCATCGGGTAAGCCCCGCTCAGCCCGGTTGCCACTATCATCGGCACGACACGCCGATGATGACGGTGCCTGACGAAGGGACGTTCGCGGTGCGGGCAGAGCCAGCGGCGGCAACCGAGGCCACAGCAGCTACCGGGCCCATCCCGCAAGGGCCACGGTGGCTGCTGCCTGCGGGGACCCTGCTGCTGGCGGGCGTCCTGGCCGTGTACCTGGCCGACCTGGTCTCGCACCTGTCCTACATGACCGCCATGCGCGACCTGGTGGTGTACCGGAACGGCGGGCTGATCGTCCGGCACGTCTCCCCCGCCTACGACGCGCACCGGTCCTCGCCGCTGTACGACTGGACCGGGCAGAACGGCGTCCAGTTCACCTACCCGCCGTTCGCCGCGGTGATCTTCGCGGTCGCCTCGGCGCTGTCCTGGACGGCCATGCGCTGGGCCATGACCCTGGCCAGCCTCGCTGCCCTCGGATTGTCGCTCTGGCTGGTGTTCGGCGCGCTCGGCTACCGTGAGCGGCCGACGGTCCGCCTGGGCGCGACGCTCGGGGTGTCCGCGCTGGCACTGGCCACCGAACCGGTTCAGCAGACCCTTAGCCTCGGCCAGGTCAACCTGCTCCTCATGCTGCTCGTGGTCGCGGACCTACTCACCGGTGGCGCGCAGGTCCCGGGGGCCAGGACCCGCTGGTGGCACGGGTTCGGCATCGGGATCGCGGCGGGGGTGAAGCTGACCCCGCTGATCTTCATCCCGTACCTGCTGCTCATCCGCAAGTACCGGCAGGCCGCCACGGCCGCGGCGACCTTCGCGGCCACGGTGGCGCTCGGCTACGCCATCCTGCCCCGGGATTCCCGTACCTACTGGGCCGACCGGCTGTTCCTAAACGCCAACCGGATCGTGTTCCTCGGCACCCGGGGCAACCAGTCCCTGCGGGGCATCGTGACCCGGCTGGCCGGCAGCGTGAATTCCGGGGCCACGCCGTGGATCGTCCTGGCCATCCTGGTCGTGATCGCCGGGCTGGTCACCGCCGCCCTGCTGTACCGCGCCGGGCAGCCGGTGCCCGCGATGCTGGCCTGCGCGCTGACCGGCCTGCTGGCCTCCCCGCTGAGCTGGGATCATCACTGGGTGTGGGTGGCGCCGGGGATCGCGCTGCTGGCTCATCTGGGCGCTTCCGCAAGCCGCGGCCTGATCCGGGCGGCGTGGTGGGCGGCGGCAGCCGCGCTGGTGCTGGTGTTCGCCGCCTGGCCGCAGTTCTGGGACGCCCAGGCCGGGCTGACCCCGGCGGGCCTGGTCTGGTACGGCCCCGCTACCTACTTCGCCACCGGCGACCAGCCCTGGTACCACGAGTTCCACTGGCACGGCCTGCAGCTGCTGGCCGGGAACAGCTTCGTGCTGGCCGGCCTGGCCGGGCTGGCGGCCCTGGCCGTAGCTGCCGTCCTTGGAGCCCGGGCCCGTGAGTGACGACGCGTCGCTGGCCGGGTTGCGGGAGCGCCTCGTCGCCGAGGTCCTGGAGACCAGCGGGATCCGCGACGAGCGCATTGCCGCGGCGCTGCGTGACGTGCCGCGGCACCTGTTCCTGCCGCACCTGCCGCCGGAGGAGGCTTACCTCGACGACGCCATCGTGACCAAGCGAGACTCCGAGGGCCAGCCGATCAGCTCCTCTTCCCAGCCCGCCATCATGGCGATCATGCTGGACCAGCTGGACCTGGCCCCCGGCCAGCGGGTGCTCGAGGTCGGCGCGGGCACCGGCTACAACGCCGCGCTGATCAGGCACATCGTCGGACCGTCGGGCGCCGTGGTGAGCGTCGACATCGAAGCCGATCTAGTCGACCGTGCCCGTGAGCACCTGGCCAGTGCCGGGTACCCGGACGTCGTCGTGGTGGCCGCGGACGGCGCGGAAGGCTACCCGCCTGGCGCTCCGTACGACCGGATGATCGCCACCGTCGGGGTCAGCGACCTCGCTCCGGCCTGGCTGCACCAGACCGGTCCGGACGCCCGGATCGTGGTGCCGCTCGACGTGCGCGGGTCGCAGCTGGCGGTGGCGTTCGGGCGCGCCGTGTCCTCGCATGCTGGCAGCGCCGGGCACTGGGTGAGCCGGTCCATCGCGCCGTGCGGGTTCATGCGGATGCGCGGCTCGCTGGCCGGCCCGGAACGCGTCGTGGTACTGCAGCCGGGGATTTCCGTCATACTGCCGGACGGGCTCACGCTGGCCGACGGGCAGGAGGTCGACGGTGCGGCGCTGGCCGCCTTCCTGGACGGACCGCCTGCGGAGTTCGCCACCGGCGTCCGCGCCAGTTCCCTGCAGGTCTTCTGGGGCCTGGGCCTGTGGCTCGCGGCTGGTGACCGCCGGTCGTGCGGCCTCGCCGAGGAGCAGCCCGCCGAGGACGGGGGCACCGCCCGGCTCGCGCGGGCGCCCCTGCGCGGCCGCGGGATGCTCGCCACGGCCGGGATCGTGGACTCCGGCGGCATCGCGGTGCTCGCCACGGACCAGCCCGACGGCCGATCCGGCCAGTTCACGCTGGAGGTGACCGGGTTTGGCCCGCATGGCCCGGAGCTCGGCGCCGCCCTCGTCGCGCACGTGCAGGCGTGGGACCGGGCGGGTCAGCCCGGCGCGGCACGGCTGCGGGTGGACGCCTACCCGCGATCGTCGCCGGACGAGCCCGCCCCGGCCAGCGACGCCCTGCTAATAGAGCGGCCCGCCACACGGTTCGTCGTGCACCACCCGTAGCCTTGGAGGCGTGACTGGCGACCACCTGGAAACCGAGCAGAAATATGACGCCGACGCCGACTTCGTCCTGCCCGAACTCGGCGGCCGACGACCCGCAGAGCCGAAACGGATCTACCTGAGCGCTACCTACTTCGACACCGACGAACTCGACCTCATCCGGCACCAGATCACGCTGCGGCGGCGCGTCGGCGGCGACGACGAGGGCTGGCACCTCAAGCTGCCGGTGCGCAAGGACACCAGGCAGGAAAGGTACGCGCCGCTCGACGAGGGTGGCACGGGCAGCGTGCCGGCCCGGCTCGCCGCTCAGGTTGAGGACATCACGGCAGGTCATACCCTGCGTCCCATCGCCATCCTGGATACCGAACGGACCGTGGTGACAGTGGCCGGGCCAGCGGGAGACGCCTTGGTGGAGGTGGCGGATGACCGGGTGACCGCCATCCGGTTCGACGAGACGGACGGCGAGCCGATGGCCTGGCGTGAGATCGAGGTCGAGGTCAAGTCCCCCGGCGGCGTGGACCTGCTCGAGACGATCGGCAAGGCGCTGCGCGAGGCCGGCGCCAGACCGTCGGCCGCCGGGTCCAAGCTGGCGCGCGTCCTCGGCGCCAGCTGACCCCAGATGACCCCGGATGACCCCGGTTCATCCTCAGAGCTAATTCATAGCTGATTCTGACCTGGGGCCTACACTATTCGCATGTGATGAGAAACCTAAGAGGAGAATCTCATCCCGCGCGTGGGCATACTAGGCACGGATCCGACTGACGATGGGCGAGCTTGACGAACATGGAGAACCACGGCCCGGCCGCGGCACAGGCCGCCAGCGCACGTAACGCTGGCATCCAGCGGGCGGACGGCACGCCAGTGCGCGTGCTCGTCGTTGACGACGAGCCGAGCCTGGCCGAACTGCTGGCCAGCGTGCTGCGCTACGAAGGCTGGAACGTCCTGACGGCGGGCAGCGGTGCCGACGCGGTGCGGACCGCACGCGAGTTCCGCCCCGACGCGGTGGTGCTCGACATCATGCTCCCCGACTTCAACGGCCTGGAGGTCATGCGCCGGCTCCGGGCCGAGATCCCGCAGGTGTGCGTGCTGTTCCTGACGGCCAGGGACGCGGTTGAGGACCGGGTGGCGGGCATCACGGCCGGCGGCGACGACTACGTCACCAAGCCGTTCAGCCTGGAAGAGGTGCTGGCCCGGCTGCGCGGCCTGCTCCGCCGGGCCAACCTGACCCGCGCGCAGACCGAGGGGTCGCTGGTGGTCGGGGACCTGACCATGGACGAGGACGCCCGCGAGGTCCGCCGGGATGGCGAGCTCATTGACCTGACCGCGACCGAATTCGAGCTGCTCAGGTTCCTCATGCGCAACCCCAGGCGGGTGCTGTCCAAGGCGCAGATCCTGGACCGGGTGTGGAACTATGATTTCGGCGGCCAGGCGCACGTCGTCGAGTTGTACATCAGCTACCTGCGCAAGAAGATCGACGCCGGGCGGGTGCCGCTCATCCACACGGTCCGCGGCGTCGGTTACGTCCTGAAGCCCGCTGGCTAATGTCCGCCCCGGAAGTGCATCGGGGCCGTAGGCTGGCGGCCGTGCTCTCGCTGCGCACGATCAGCGGCAAGCTCATCGTCGGGCTGCTGGTGCTGTTCGGGATGGCAAGCGTCATCGTCAGCCTGATCACCGCGAACTCGCTCAACAACTCGCTGATGTCGTCGCTCAACCAGCAGCTGGTGTCCGCCACTCACACCTGGTTCAACTGCGTTCAGCAGAGCGCCCAGGACAATCAGGGCAACAGCGCGGACCACAACGACGCCTACCAGGTTGATCCGGACGACTACGGCATGTGCAGCGGACTGGGGCAAGCCCCCGGCACGTTCGTAGGGCTGCTGACCGGGACTTCGATCGGCTACAAGCACACCGTGTCGCAGTCGTGTCCGCTATCCGCGGCGGACGAGGCGACGCTCGCAAATCTGCCGCTCGGCACCTACCTGGGTCCTGCTCCCCCGGCCGGTTCCGGAGGGTCGAACCCGCCAGGGCCCGCGTCGGCCGGACCGCCCGTCAAGACTTATATCCGGACGCTGGATTCGCTCGGGGGCGAGTTCATGCTCACCAAGGTACCTGGCCCCGAGCCGGGTACCGCGCTGGTCACCGGGCTCCCGCTGACCATGGTCGACAACACGCTGGGACACGTCGAGAACACCGAGCACGTGGTATTCGCGACCGTGCTGCTGCTGGCCGTCGTCCTAGGCGCCGGGCTGATTCAGGTCTCGCTCCGGCCGCTGCGCCGGGTCGCCGCCACCGCGACCAGGGTGACCGAGCTGCCGCTCGATTCGGGCGAGGTCACGCTCCCGGCCGGCGTCCCCGACACCGACCCGCGGACCGAGGTGGGCCGGGTCGGGGCCGCGTTCAACCGGATGTTGTTCCACGTCGAGAAGGCGCTGGGCCGCCGGGCCGCGAGCGAGGCCCGGCTGCGCCGGTTCGCCGCCGACGCCTCGCACGAGCTGCGCACTCCGCTGTCCGCGATCCGCGGCTACGCCGAACTGGCGCTGCGGCACCCAGGCCCCGTGCCCGAGGATGTCACGCACGCGCTGCGACGGGTCCAGTCGGAGTCGGCCCGGATGACCGTCCTGGTGGACGACCTGCTGCTGCTGGCCCGGCTGGACGCGGGGCGGCCGCTCGAGCGCGAGCCGGTGGACCTGTCCCGGCTGGCCATCGAGACGACGAGCGACGCGCGAGTGGCCCGCGGCGATCACCGCTGGCGGCTGGACCTGCCGGACGAGCCGGTCATGGTGCAAGGCGACGAGCACCGCCTGCATCAGGTGATGGCCAACCTGCTGAGCAACGCGGGTAAGCACACCCCGCCGGGTTCAACGGTCAGCGTCGCGCTCGCCCTCAACGCCAACGTCACGCAGGCGGCCAGCACCGCGGGCACCGCGGCGGTGCAGCGTGGCGCCGTGCCCCCGGGGCCGCGGGTGGAGCTGAGCATTACCGACGACGGCCCCGGCATTCCGCCCGAACTGCTGCCCGAACTGTTCGAGCGGTTCACCCGCGGCGACACCGGCCGCGCCCGGGAGGTTAACGCCGCCGGGAAGAGCACGGGCCTCGGCCTGGCCATCGTGGACGCCGTCGTCGCCGCGCACGGCGGCTGCATCACCGTGACCAGCCGGCCGGGCATGACCCGGTTCGCCATCCTCCTCCCCCTGCTGCCCGAGCCCGCTCCCCAGGCACCACCAATCCGGCCCGACCGGGTCAGCAGCTGAGCGTAAGGAACCGGTTATAGGCCCGGGACTTGGCCCGGCCCTCCTGTAGGCGGCGGCCTGTGCTAGTTCTAGGGACATGGATACTGGCGAGCGGCGGCTCGTGGCGACGATGCCGCTGCACGCGATCACCTCGACGTACGGCGAGGAAGGACTCCGAGCCCGGTTCGCGGCCGAGATCGAGACGTGGCCCGGGGAGGACCAGCGCCGC
>Ga0187807_1000412_pt1 | contig 13466 bp, 14 predicted proteins | sample NC_wetland_sal_i_4_FD_132432 | JGI IMG/M metagenome (GOLD analysis project Ga0187807, IMG submission 132432) | Wetland sediment microbial communities from Neuse River Estuary, North Carolina, USA - ASW_2 | ecosystem: Environmental > Aquatic > Freshwater > Wetlands > Sediment | place: USA: North...
GCGGCAGTCTGCCGCGCACTTCGCGATCCCCTGGCGCAACTACCAGCTCATCGGGGCAGCCGAGCTAGCCGCCGCCGCAGGCGTATTGATCGGCCTGCGCTGGCATCCTCTCGGCGTGGCCGCCGCGGCCGGGATGGTCCTGCTGCTCCTCGGCGCGGTGATCACCCACCGGCAGGCAGTCGACAGCGGCAAGGAGATGGCGCCGGCCCTACTGGCCCTCGCGATCACGCTCGCCTACCTGGCCATCTCCCTTACCGGCTGAACGTTGAGCGGCTGACGGCCGGCCAGCTGCCGCGTGCCGCACCGGCGGGAAACGGAGGCGGAGAACAGACGCCACCGCTCGTTCGGGAAAATCTCATTGATTCCGAACGGATGGGGGTGTCTCGCACCGGGCCCGCAGCACCCAGCGACGTGCGCCTCGAACCAGGAATCACCCCGGTTGCTGTAATCAGCGATGAAGCTGGGGAACTCCGGGACCTGGACGTTGGCGAAACGGCCCTCGCCAGCGATGATGTGCACGGTGGCGCCGGTTGACATTGTTCTCGCTCATCCGACCATTAGTGACGTTGACGAAATCTCCGGGAGCCAATCGGGGAGCCACCTGAGACGGATGGCGAGCGATGCAGAGCGACACGCCCCGACGATTCCCCCAGCTAGATGCGATACAGAACGACACTGGGCGACTTCCTGCGATGCACCGGAGGTGCCTGACCCGAAAAATGCACTTCAGCCGGGCGCGCGGCAGCAGCTGGCGGCGGAGCCGCCAGCTGAGGGGGCCGGTATGAGTGACGTGTCAGGCTGCGGGGCTGTCATGCGGCTCGGGTTTGCGGCAGAGGGTGACTTCGTAGCCCATGGCGTCCAGGGCGCCGACGAGCCGGGTGAGCCGGCGGGTGGCCTGGCGCTCGTCGTCGTACCAGTCGGGACCGAGGTCGGTGTAGCGCATGCCGGGGTTGGACAGCAGCACGTGGAACACGCGCATCTGGGTGTTGCCGGTGGCGGCACAGGCCTTGCCCTTGCCGCGTTTGCGGTATGACGCAGGTCGTGAAAATGGATCGCTGGGAGACCCACTGCGCGAAGCGCTGGCAGCCAGACACGGCGGTAGAAGCTGCCGTGCCTCAGCGGCCCGCCTTCAGGGCTCGTGAACAGCAGCCCGTCATTGCCCGGCGCCGCATGGGTCATGACGTGCGCCGCGAGGTCGGGCATGATCAGCTGTGGGATAGCAACCGTGCGTTTCCCGGCCCCGGACTTTGGCGGGCCAAAGGCAAATCCGCCGCCACGCGGCTGACTCAGTTGCCGGGCAACGCGCACAGGACGGCCCTGCGTGTCGATGTCACACCGGCGCAACGCCGCCAGCTCTCCCCAGCGCAGGCGCGAGCCGGCCGGGCGCGAGCCGGCTGCCCAACGACGCCGGGCTAGGCTACAAGGTGCTCGGGATGCAGACAGAGCCGGTCAAGGCGAAGGTCCGGGCGTTCTGGGACCTCGTCCGCCGGGAAGTGGCCGGCGCGCCGATACCGCCCGCCCGGCCGTGGGGGTCACCGCTGTTACCGGCTACAGCCTGAGAGGAGCCGAGATATGCAGAACGAAAGGCGCCACGAGGCAGAAGACCTTCAGGACTACGAGGTCCTGGACGCGTCCGACACGCTGGACGGGGTTCCCGGGGACGATCCGCTGGACCGGGGAGTCGTTACTCCGGAGCGCTGGTCGGCCGCGATCAGATTCGGCACCACGAGCGCGGAAGAGCAGGCAGGCGAATCCCTCGACCAGGCGCTCGCCGAGGAAGAACCGGACGTCACCATCGATGACGCCGGGGACGAGGACATCGGCCCGGACGAGAACGCGACGGATGACGACGTCCGCAGGTACTTGCTCGACGATAGCCCCGACCCGCGGGCGGGTCGGCTGGTGGACGAGGACGACGAGGTCTACGAAGAGGGCGACAACTACCTTGTCGCTCGCGATGACCTTGTCGCTCACGACACGGGCACCGACGGTGGCGGGGCGACGGCCGAGGAGGCGGCCATCCACGTCGAGGACGACGCCGATCCGCTCTCCTAACGCGCCGAGAAGGTGTCCGGGTCGCGGCTTGTGTTAAGACTGGTTGATGGCGGGCGAGCAGGGCGGCGAGCAGGCTCAGGCACCAGTTGCGGCCACCGGAGCTGACCGCAGGTCCTATGACCCGTTCAAGTCGGTGCCGTTGCTGCGCGGTCCGGGTGCAGCGCAGTCGGAGAGTCTGACGACCGTCCTGGTGGCCCTCGCCGCCAACTTCCTGATAGCAGCGGCGAAGTCGGCCGCTGCCGCGGTGACCGGGTCAGCGTCGCTGGTCGCCGAGGCGGCGCATTCGTGGGCCGACGCCGGCAACGAGATCTTCTTGCTGATCGCCGACCGGCGGTCCCGACGCCCGCCCGACCGCGCCCACCCGCTCGGTCACGGCCGGGAAGCCTACGTGTGGTCGCTGTTCGCCGCGATCGGGGTGTTCGTGGCCGGCTCGGCGGTATCGGTCACGCACGGCGTCCAGGAACTCATTCATCCGGAACCGGCCAGCCACTTCCTCATCGGATACCTCGTGCTGGCCGTGTCCTTCGTGCTGGAAGGAACCTCGTTCGCGCAGTCGGTCCGGCAAGCCAGACCCGAGGCCGAGTCGATGCAGCGGGACCTCATCGAACACGTGCTGGCCACCTCCGATCCCACGCTGCGGGCGGTGTTCGGCGAGGACTCGGCCGCCCTGATCGGCCTGGTCATCGCGGCGGCCGGGCTGGGCGCCCATGAGCTGACCGGGTCCCCGGTGCCGGACGCCGTGGGATCGATCCTGGTCGGCGCGCTGCTGGCCGTCGTCGCCTTCGTCTTGATCAATCTCAACCGGCGGTTCCTGGTCGGCCAGGAAGCCGACCCTCGGGTACGCGCGGCGGCGCTGCGGGCCCTGCTCGACCTGCCGGAGGTTGCCCGGGTTACCTATCTGCGGCTGGAGGTCGTCGGGCCGCGGATGGTCTTCGTGGTCGGCGACGTCGACCTCACCGGCGATGACACCGAGTCACACCTGGCCGTCAGGCTGCGGGCGCTGGAGGCCAAGATCAGCGCGTCGCCCGCGGTAGCCGGCGCTGTGCTGAGCCTGTCCGCCCCAGACGAGCCGGCGCTCGAGGCGTAGGTTGCAGCGACCGGCCGGCCTTACCAATGATGAGGTCAGGGCTTTGGCGGCGATTGTCATAGCGACCATAGACGGCCTGCGGGTCCGGTGGCTGATCGAGCCTGAGGCCGACATGGTCGCCAACTTCGGGTTGCCAGCAAGCTGCCACAGCAGGCGTTCGCTGTGCCCGAGCACTTAGCTTCCGGGCAGGAATAATGCCGGTCTGCGGAGCTTAACGGGGATGAGCGCGTAGGCAGGGTCACTCATCGTCAGGCAGCAGCCGGAAGGCCGGATGCGAAGTAAGCGGGCGGATCGCGCGGAAATCTCGGCGGTCCAGGGTAAGCATCGACGAAGTACGGTACTCGGCGGCCAGCGCCACGTTAACCCCGTCGGCAAGATCCAGGTCCAGGCCGGCGTACTTGCGCTGGACCTGCCGCGCGGTCTCGAGCAGTTCGACGGAGATCTCAGGGATCTCAAATCTGCCGAGCCGTGCCTGGAACACGATGAAATCGATCAGGGCCGACCGCGCGTTGCCGCCGAACCGCGCCTTGGCGAGATGATCAACTTCGGTCAGCACGAGAGGAGACACCAGCGTCGTCCCGGCTTCAGCCAGCGCCGCCTTGCAGCCGGCGGATTCCGGCGCGTTCTTGTCGGAAGCGGCGATAAGCCCGGATGTGTCGGCGACTAGGATCACGGCCGGGCAGCGCCGCGGGCGACCACCTGGGTTACCTCGTCGCCGAGCGCCGGCTCGCCATTCCCCTCGAACGTCGGCCAGTCGAGAGGCTCGTCCCACACGCGGCTAGACATGGCCGCGAGGTGGATGCCCTCCCTGATGATCTCGGCCTCTGGGATGCCACGCCGCGCCGCAGCTTCCTTGATGCGCCTGAGATCCTCAGCGTCCGCGTACACGTTGGTCCTTCTCAAAGACATGTACCAAGGGTAGTACACGTTCTCCCGAGCCGCAACGACCGGGGGAGAAAGCCAGGAGGCGCGGGCGTTGACAAGGAGCAGGTCGCCGACCTGAAAGAACACGTTCGGGTACCACCCTATGACGGCCTGGGCCGACCATGGTCCCGGCGGGCGCCTTCGTATCAGGTGCTCGCAGGCGACATCACCCGGCTGTCCGCCACGCGTGCCGACGGGCTCCTAGACGTCCTCATGTCCGGGTTGCGGCCAGCCAGCGCTGCGTGACTGGCGTGACGGGGCGGTAAAAGACCGGCTGGTGGTCTCCAGCGGCGCCTTCCGGGTGCTCGGGTGGCGATCACGTTCCCGGGCGGATCGCCCGGACCAGCACCGCTTTGCGGATCTCGGCGGCCACGACGATCGACAGGGCTACGGCGGTGCAGATCAGCCATTGCGGGACGCTGAGCGTGACGGTCTTCATCACCGTGTGGAATATGCCCAGGACGGTTGACAGGACCAGCAGGATGAATGACGCGCCGGTGGTGACGGCGAACATCTTGTCGGAGAAGGTCTCGTGGGAGAACGCTGACTCCCTTTGGTCTTTCGACTCGATGGAAAAGAACAGGGTGAACAGCGCGAACGTGACCATGCCCATGGTCCGCGCGACGGCGAGCCCATCAGCCTGGTCCGCCCAGCTGATCACGCTGAGGGTGCCGATCGTCGTCAACAGGCCGACGAAGGCCAGCCAGACGATGAGCCCGCGGGTGAGGATCGGCTGGCTGGGCGGCCGGGGGGCGCGCTCCGTGAGGCCGGCGGCGGGTTTGCTGTACCCGAGCCCGACGGACTGGATGGACAGCATGGTGAAGCTCACCCACAACGTCTGCAGCGGAAGGAGCGGTATGCCCTCGGCGATGTTGAAGATGCTCGCGCCGAGGAACGTGGCGATGTAGGCGAACAGACCGCCGATCTGGAACCAGATGTACCTGGCGAGGTTGTCATACAGCCCGCGGCCCAGTTCCACGGCCTTGATGATCGTGGAGAAGTTGTCGTCGGTCAGGATCATCACCGCGGCTTCCTCGGTCACCTCGGTGCCAGTGCCCATCGCGATTCCGATGTCGGCCTTTTTCACGGCCGGCGCGTCGTTGACGCCGTCCCCGGTCATCGCGACGATCTGGCCTTGCTTCCTGAGGACGTCAACCACGCGGACCTTGTGCCCGGGGCTGACGCGTGCGATCACGCCGATGTCGTCGATCCTGGCCAGCGCATCCTGGTCGCTCATCGCGCTGAAGTCGGCGCCGCTGATCACCGAGCCGTCGATGCCGAGCTGGTGCGCGACCGCGGCGGCGGTGACGGCGTAGTCGCCGGTGATCATGCGGACCCGGATGCCGGCCTTCTTCGCCGTCGCGATCGACGCCTTAGCGGTGGGACGCGGCGGGTCCACGATCCCGACCACGGCGAGCAGCTCCAGCCCGGTCACCAGCGACAGCAGGTCGGCGCCGGGATCGAAGGCCGCCGGGTCGAGGTCCTTGCGCGCGACGGCGATCACCCGCAGCCCCTGCTCGCCCAGCCGCTGGTTCTCCGCCCGGTACCGGTCCCGGAATTCGCCGTCCGCCGGCATCGCCCCGGCGTCGGCGTCGATGACCGTGGTGGCGCGGGCCAGCAGCTGGTCGGGCGCGCCCTTGACGAAGCACCGGATCACCTCCCGGCCCGACATGTCCTTCATCCGGTGGAACGTGGCCATCAGCTTGTAAGCCGCATCGAACGGCAGCTCGGCGATCCGCGGATACCGTTCCCTGGTGGCCAGCGCGTCGATGCCGCCCTTGGCGGCCAGCACGACCAGCGCGCCCTCGGTGGGGTCTCCGATCAGCTCCTCGTCCCTGACCACCGCGTCCGAGGCCAGGACCATCGGCATCAGGAACTCATCCAGCGGGATGTCCGTCTCCCCGGCGACCCGGTTGATACGGCCGGCGGCCGAGTAGCCCTTCCCCTCGATCGCGTACTGGCGGCCCGCGGCCACCATCTGGACCGCGGTCATCTGGTTCAGCGTGAGCGTGCCGGTCTTGTCCGAGTTGATCGCCGATGTCGAGCCGAGCGTCTCGGTCGACGGCAGCCGTTTCATGATCGCGCCGGCCTTGGCGAGCTGCTCTGTCCCGTACGCGAGGATGGTCGTGACCACCGTGGGCAGCCCCACGGGGATGGCGGCGATGGCGAAGGCAACGGCGGCGTCGAATACGGCGACGAACGTCTTGCCGCGGGCCAGGTTCAGCGCCATCGACGCGACCAGCGCCAAGCCCGCGATCGCCAGGATCTGCCCGGATAGCCGGTCCAGCTGGCGGGTGAGCGGCGTCTTGACGTCACCCTCTTCCTGCAGCATCCCCGAGATGTGGCCGACCTCGGTCGCCATCCCGGTCCCGGTGACGACGAACTCGCCCGCGCCGCGGGTGACGTTGGTGTTCAGGTACACCATGTCGGCCCGGTCGCCGAGCGGCGTGCCGGTGCCCTCGACAGGGTCGGTGCCCTTGGGGACGGAAAGGCTCTCCCCGGTGAGCGTGGACTCGTCAATTTCCAGCGTGGCAGCCTTGAGCAGCCGCCCATCGGCCGGGACGATGTCGCCTGCCTCGATCGAGACAATGTCGCCGGGCACCAGCTGCTCGGCGGGGATCTCCGCCAGCTGGCCATCCCGCCGCACCTTGGCCTGGATGACCAGCATTCTCTGCAGGGCGGCGACGGCCGCCGCGGCCTTCCCCTCCTGCCGCAGGCCCGCAACCGCGTTAAAGAGCGTGAGCAGGATAAGCAGCGCGCCCGTGCCGAGCTGCTTGAGCGGGTAGAGGCTGCCGATGCCGGCCGCGAGCAGCACGATCTGCATCGGATCCCGGTACTGGCGGATGAAGGCCTGCCAGCGGGACTCGGACTTGCCCGCGGCGAGCTTGTTGGGGCCGAACCGCTCAGCCCGCGCGGCCGCTTCGGCCGAGCTGAGACCGCGCTGTCCGTCTACTCCTTCGGAGCGGAGGACCTGGTCTGCGCTGAGCGTGTGCCACGTGACCTCACCGGCCGAAGGCGGCCCTCCCGAGCTCGGTATGTCCGTCGCTTCCGAAGTCATGTCGATTGCTTATTGCCTAGCAGCCGGTGATCGCGGTGCGGGGAACTTCCAGCATCGAGCCGGAACGCACGCCCATGCATCACCCATGATGGGCGACCGCGAGCCACTGGGATCTGATCGGCGAGCACGCCGTGACCAGCGCCGGACCGTGGCACGACCGAGGCGACGAGGGCGCACCTGACTGCTTCGAGATCGGCTGCGACTTCCCGCCCAGCCACTACGGCACGCTGCTGCTGGCGGCCGGGTTCGCCGCCGCCATCACCGAATCGATCTCCATGGGGCAGTCGGCTGGACCTCCGCCCTGTCCGAGGCACCCACTCGCAAGGATCCGGCGCCTACGAGAAAGACGGGGAGGAGCAGGAAAGGGCGGTCATGCGGGCCGGGCATGGGGCGAACGCTCGGACATCATGTGGTCACGTCATATTTGCCTTGCGTCCTGCTATGGAGTGTGCGGCTCTGGAGTAAGTCATCAAGTCGCCAGGCTGGCATTCAAGGATCTCGCACAGCTTTGTGAGCGTGCTGAATCGGATCGCTCGGGCGTGGCCGTTCTTCAGGATTGAGAGGTTCGCGATTGTTATCCCGGCGCGGTCCGCCAGTTCGGTCAGGGTCATCCCGGACGCTGCGAGCAGTTCATCCAGGTGAATTTCGATGGAGTGACCTGGCACCGCTGCGGGGTCCTTTTCAGACGGTGACATCTAGTTCTTCGCGCATCTTCACGCCCAGGATCATGACGCGGGCGACTGTTATCAAGGTCAGGCCAGTGATCAAGGTGGTGAAGGAGAAGTTAATCTGGGCGGGCTCGAACCAGCCCAGCCCCGGGTAGTCCACCAACCTGATAAAGATCATGATCTTCGCGGCCGACTCGATGATGCTCGCGGCCAGGCCTGCGAGAGTCAAGAGCCAGCCGAGCATGCGAAGGCGTGATGCGGTCGCCGGAGAGTACAGGCCGCCGGGCAGAGCAGCGGCCTTCAGGAGGCCACGGAGCCGCCACAAGAAGACCAGCCACAGGACGAGGTACGGCCACACCGCGAGCTGGGCCAGCCGCCCGCAGAGCTGCCGTTGGGTGATCTGCGCAGATCGCCGCGCTGGCAAGGGAGGCGCGGGCTGCTGGCGCTACACCGGGCAGCGATATCGGCCCCCCGCTGAAAATGCACGGGATAGGCAAAGTGGCGGTTTGGGTACCTGTGGTGGCGTTACCGGCTGAGTGCCTGATTCGCAGGGATGGCCTCTGGTTCGGAAGGATCGAGTTACCACACAAGATCACTTTCGGAACAAGAGGCCACCGATGCCAGTTTCGCATGCCCCCGTCTCCTCGCGCGTCCTGAACGCCGCCGTGGGCCGGGAGCGGGTCCCTGGCCTGCTGGAGGTGCTGGCGCAGGTCGCCGACCCGCGCAAGAGGCGGGGCAGGCGGTTCGCGCTCGCGTTCACGCTGGCAGTCGCCGTCGTCTGCGTGCTGGCCGGGGCCAGGAGCTTCCGGGAGATCGGCGACCAGGCCGCCGGCCTGCCCCAGGAGATGCTCGCCGATCTCGGCGGCGTCCCGTGCCCGCTGCGCCGCAGGATCCCGGTGCCGAGCGAGAAGCGGATCCGGACCCTGCTGCAGGACCTGGACGGCGACGCGCTGGACGTCATCATCGGCGGCTGGCTGCGGTCCCTGGCCGCCGCCGGGAAGCCGGCCCGGCAGCAGGACGTCCCGGCGGGGCACGTCGCGATCGACGGCAAGTGGCTCAGAGGCGTCGGCGACGGGCAGGTCAAGCTGTTCTCCGCGCTCGATCACGGCGGCGGGGTGATCATCGCCCAGCACCGCATCCCTGACGGCACCACCGAGACCACCCAGGTCAAGGCCCTGCTAGACCCCGTGGACCTCACCGGGGCGGTCGTCACCGCCGACGCCGCCCACGCCAGCCGCGAGACCGCCGCCTACATCGCCGGCGAGCGGGGCGCGGACTACCTCCTGACCGTCAAGGGCAACGCCCCGGGACTCCAGCGCGCCATCTTCGACAAGATCCAGGCAGAATGCGACGCCGCCGCCCCGGACCACACGGACACCGACCGCTCGCACGGCCGCACCGTCCGCCGCTCCCTCTGGGCCGCCGCCGCGGGCGAGAGCATCGACTTCCCGCGCGCCGCCCAGGTCATCCGCATCCGCCGCGACACCCTCGACATAGACGGGGCCATGATCGCCAAGGAGATCGTGCACGCCGCCGCCAGCCTCGACGCGAAGCGCGCTACCCCGGAGGCCCTGGCCGCGCTCACCCGCGGGCAGTGGGCAATCGAGGCCGTCCACTGGATCCGCGACACCGCCTACCGCGAGGACCACAGCGCCGGCTACGCCGGCGACGGACCCCAGGTCATGGCCACCCTCCGCAACATGGCCATCAGCCTGCTCCGCATCGCCGGGATCACCCAGATCGCCCGCACCCTCCAGGCATTCAGCCGCGACCGCACCCGAATCCTCGACGTCATCCCGCTATAGGCATCGGCCTATCCTGCTTTGCCGATCCCGTGCACCGGAGGTGCGTTCATCGAAGGCGCGCACGCAGAAGTCCCGGGCTTATCTCAGGCGAAAGTACCAGGCTGGCCCCCGCAGGGGGGTGGGCCGAACATCAGCCCCCCTTGCCCGGCGGCCCCTCAACGGCACCTGATATTTCGCTGATCGCCCTGGAATCCGCGAGTTACGCTGATTACACGCGGAACTCTTGGAGGCCAGTCGTGGACCAGGCGGAGCTCGAGCGCATCAGGGAGCAGTTCGACCGGGAGGTTCGCACCCGCCTCCCCGGCGCCCCGATCGAGCGGATCGAGGTACTGCAGTACGGCGATGACCCGGAGGTCGAGCCTGGCCAGTTGCTCGCCAGGGTCGTCCTCGACACGCAGGGCGACCGGGAGGAGCGGGCGCGAGCGTTCGACACAGTGCACGACGAGCACCGCGAGGCCTTCCACGAGCTGCGCCGCGAGCTGAACAAGCTGGCCGTCCCCGTAATGCTTCAGTTCGTGGCCGGCGGCGAGCACGCGCCGGACGAGCACGCGCCGGACGTGCCCCTGCAGATGCTCAAGCTGGGCCCGCCGCGCGGCCCCATGGGTGTCCTCGACGCCCCGGGGCTCACCCCCGTCATGGCCCGGCTCGGCGCCGATGACCTGCAGACCCTCGACACGCTGATCACAGCAGGCATTGCGAGCAGCCGCGCCGAGGCGGTCCGCTGGGCGCTAGCCCGCATCCGCGAGCGCCCCGCCTACGAGCAGCTCCGCGCCCGTACCCGCGAGATCGAGGACCTGAAAGCCCAGTTCTAACCCGTCCGCCTGCACCACTACCGCCGGCGTCCGGTCCTCGGGGAACGACTGTCCGGCCAGGTCCGATCTGTCGCAAGTTCTGGTTGAGACATGGAGGGGCAATCCGGACCCCGATGGTGGCGCCGAACCAGGCTGGGCTGAGAGGAACCTGCATAGGTGTATCTCTATCCGACTTTGCCGACCCCGTGCTGAAAATGCTGGCATCGCTGGCCGACACGGTGGCACATACAGGACCGTTGCCCCATAGGGCCTGGTGGACGAACAGGCTAAGCACCAGCACGGCGAGAACGAGCGTTGTCGCGCAGCCAACTGTGGTGGCGATCGGCTCAAGCGGGTTTCTTGGTGGACGCAACTCGCGCATGCCGATGCCGAAGCACGTTGGTCCTACTTCCGCGGCAACCACGCAGTGCCGTAGTCTCAGCGCAGCCTCGGCCGTCTAATCGAGTCGTGGTGCCGTTCTGGCGGGAATGCGAGGTTTCAGGTGGCCAGCCCCGGCTGCGTGGCAACCGTATAGGCCAGGTCGCGCCGATCGTGTTCGCCGCATGGGCGATCTACTGGACCCTGCAGTTCAGGAGCTGGACGACACGAGCAGAACTTATCGCGCTCTACGCTGGGCTCGGCGGGATGGGACTGATGTTCTACCGGTGGCGATGGCATGCGGACAGGCTCGCGAAAGTGCTGTGCCTTGCCGCGTTTGGGACATGGGGGCTTGCGTGCGTCATCTGGCCAATCGGTGGAGCCGATGCGGGCAACCCGGGGTCGCCGGGGTTTGACGTCGCTGCCGCCGCGCTTCTGACCGGGTTTGCTGGCGCGATCGCTGTTTTGATCCGGCTCTACATCCACCGGGAGCGGGACAGCACCGCGCGACCCGAGTAGCGGCCCCGACACCGGCTCACCTGCGTACAGACAGGCCGAACCGCTGCGCGAACGACCTTCTCAGCGGGGGGTCGCGGGTTCGAATCCCGCCAGGCGCACCGCCTAATCGCCCCGGGTCAACTTACGGGCTGCCGCCCATCCGGTCCTCGATCTCGTCACGGGAAATGCCGTGCCGGTCGCTGAACTCCTGAAGCTGCTTGCGATCGACCTCATCGGGCAGAACACGCAACGCCTCGTCAGCCTCATGCGGGTGACCAGTGCGACGCAGGATGTCAGCCACCCACTGCCTGCTGTACCCCATCTGTACCACCAAGCCTGTCCTCAACTTGATGCCCTGGCGCATGACTTCAGCCGGACGCAGCCTTCGGAGCGATCGCCTACCCGGAGGCTGGCCGTCGATGCAAGCATAAGCGTGTACTAGGGCTACGGATCGTGTCCGCTGCGGGCCCGATCGGCCTGTGCACACCGGGACCTTACGGTCACTCCCGGACAACCCGATACAGCGTCTGCATATAGGCAGGCCGGCCAACTGCGCGACGTGCCCTTCTGAGCAGCGGATCGCTGGGCCGAATTGTTACTATCTGCCAGTGCATGTCCACCTTCAGGCTTCCCGCCTCACCATCCGCCGGTTCACCGCCGAAGACGAAGACAACCTGGTCAGTCTGAACAGTGACCCTGAGGTGATGCGCTATCTCACTGGTGGGGTCCCTGAGCCCGGCCGGGACCAGATCCGAGACGAGATCATCCCGTTCCACCTTGCCTTCTACGAGGCGCATCCTGGGTTCGGCACATGGGCGGCCGATGACATCGGCACGGGTAGCTTCCTAGGCTGGTTCCATCTTCGCCCTCGCAGGAGCGACGGCCTGCCCGATCTCGGCTACCGGCTGCGCCGGTCCGCCTGGGGTAATGGCTATGCGACCGAAGGATCTCGTGCCCTGATCGACAAGGGCTTCGCGGACCACGACATCGACCGCGTGGTCGCGGAGACGATGACCGTCAACCTGGCTTCGCGGCGAGTGATGGAGAAGTGCGGCCTGCGGTATGTGCGCACTTATTTCGAGGATGAGCAGTACGCCATCGAAGGCGCTGAGCAGGGGCACGTGGAGTATCAGCTGACACGAGCAGACTGGGAGGCTGCACAGCAATTGACGGCGCTTGCCTGACCAGGCCGTGTGCAGTCCCTGGTCGCGACGCTGAGCGAGAGCCGCATCCTCGTTTACCCGGGCCGGCTTCCGGACGCTATCGCAGGCGCACCGGTAGCGACGCCGCTGCACTGGGCAGAACTGTCTGACAGCGGGCTCAGCGCGCGGCAGTTCACCCTGCGGACGATGGCGGACAGGCTCGGCCAGTCCGCCGGCCCGTGGGAAGGCATGGCCAGACGCCGGCACGGCCTGGCGGGCCCGCGGCGCCGCCTCGCGGCCCTGCGCGCGGGGGCTCATCCGTAACTGCAGTAACGGGGAGAGCAGCAACCGGGGGGAGAAAGATGCCCAGAAAGAGCGCAATGCCGTCGTGGGTGGAGCCGCAGCTGGCCACCCTTACCCGGGCCCGGTTCTCAGACCCGGCGTGGGTTTTCGAGCGAAAGCTCGACGGCGAGCGCTGCCTGGCTTTCGCCGGCTCCGACGGGGTCCGGCTGATGAGCCGCAGCCAGCGGGAGATCACCAGCACGTTCCCGGAGATCGCCCGCGCGCTGGCGGCGCAGCGGCGCAGCGACCTGGTAGCGGACGGGGAGATTGTCGCGTTCGAGGGGTCCCAGACGCGGTTCGGCCGGCTGCAGCAGCGACTCGGCCAGGTCCATCCGGCCGACTCGCTGCTGCGCGCCGTACCGGTGTATTACTACCTGTTCGACGTGCTCTACGCGGACGGCCGGGATACCCGGCCGCTCCCCCTGCGGGAACGCAAGCGGCTCCTGGAGAACGCAGTGGAGTTCCGCGACCCCTTGCGGTACACCGAGCATCGCGAACGAGACGGCGAGGCGTTCTGGGCACAGGCGTGCGCCGACGGCTGGGAAGGCCTGATCGCCAAGCGAGCCGACGCGCCCTACCGTGGCGGCCGCGGCGGCGACTGGCTGAAGTTCAAGTGCGAGAACGCGCAGGAATTCGTCATCGGCGGCTACACCGACCCGCAGCGGTCCCGGGTCGGATTCGGCGCCCTGCTGCTTGGCTACTACAACGGGGACGGCGA
>Ga0187807_1000413_pt1 | contig 13463 bp, 8 predicted proteins | sample NC_wetland_sal_i_4_FD_132432 | JGI IMG/M metagenome (GOLD analysis project Ga0187807, IMG submission 132432) | Wetland sediment microbial communities from Neuse River Estuary, North Carolina, USA - ASW_2 | ecosystem: Environmental > Aquatic > Freshwater > Wetlands > Sediment | place: USA: North...
GCCGCCATCGCCTCGGCGGTGACGATGCCGAACGACTCGCCGCCGGTGTTCGGCGAGCAGAACACGTCGACCGAGTGCAGGACGCGGACTTTGTCGTCCTCGCTGACCTGCCCGAGCAGCACCACCCGGTCCCGCAGCTCGGCGGGCACCCGGTACAGCACCTCTTCGGCGTCCGCCGCCCGGCCGGCCACCAGCAGCCGCAGCCCGGGCCGGTCCGGGGCCAGGATCTCAAACGCCTTGAGCAGGACGGCCAGGCCTTTGCGCGGCTCGTCCAGCCGACCCAGGAAGCCGATGGCGCCGCCGGGGCCGGGCCAGCCGGGCAGCGGCTCGGCCTTGCGGTACCGGCGGGTGGCCACGCCGTTGGGGATGACAACCGCGTCGCCGCCGATGTGCTCGACCAGCGTCGTGCGGGCCGCCTCGGACACCGCGATCCGGCCGTTGATCTTCTCTATCCCGGTCCGCACCACCGGGTAGGTGACCAGCAGGATGCGCGAGCGCGGGATCGCGGTGTGCACGGTGGCGACGATCGGCCCGGTGGCCACCCAGCAGGCCAGCAGCGAGAGGCTCGGGATCTCCGGCTCGTGCACGTGCAGCACGTCGAACCCGCCCTCCCTGATCCAGCGCCGGACCCGGCTCACCGACAGGAAGCCGAACGACAGCCGGGCCACCGACCCGTTGTAGGGCACGGGCACCGCGCGGCCGGCCCCGACCACGTAGGGCGGCAGCGGCGTGTCGTCGTCCGCGGGGGAGATCACCGAGACCTCGTGCCCCTCGTCGATCAGGGCCTCGGCCAGGTCCCTGATGTGCTGCTGCACGCCGCCGGGCACGTCCCAGGAGTAGGGGCAGACCATCCCGATCTTCATGGGTCGTCCTTCGGCGGCCGCAGCCGGGCCGGGTCAAGATCAGCGGTGAAGACCCGCTGCAGCATGTGCCAGTCCTGCGGGTGCTCGGCGATGGCCGTCTCGAAGACCCGGGCCAACTGCTGGCTCATCGCCGCGACCTTCTCCGCCCGGGTGCCCGAGTCGGGCACGGGGACCTCCTCGTAGATGTGCGCGCCCCAGTCGTCCCCATCGAACCAGGTCGCGACCGGCATCAGCGCGGCACCCGTGTGCACCGCGAGTCCGGCGGTCGCGGCGATCCGCGCTTTCTCCCCGAACATCTCGACCTCGATGCCGGTATCCTTCAGGTCGCGGTCGCTGACCAGGCAGACCAGCTTGCCCGCGCGCAGCCGCCGGGCCAGGGTCCCGAACGGGCTCTGGCCGCCCGTCAGCGGTAGGACTTCCATCCCCAGGCCCTCGCGGAACCGGGCGAACGCCTCATACACCGATTCTGGCCTGAGCCGTTCCGCGACGGTGGTGAACGAGCCGGCTCCGCGGGCGACGACCCAGGCAGCGGCCTGCTCGAAGTTGCCCATGTGCGGCAGCGCGATGACCACTCCGCGGCCGGCCTTCAGGTTCGCGAACAGGGCGTCCTCCCCCGCGGCGTTGATGTGCATCCCGGACACGATCCGCTCGATGGGGATCACCGGCAGCCGGAACGTCTCGAGCCAGTACCGGGCGTAGGAGCGCAGCGCGGCACGGGACAGGGCCCGCAGTTCCTTGCCGTCCACGTCCGGGCTCTCGTGCTTGTAACTGAGGACGCGGTGCAGGTTGGCCTCCAGCACCTGGACCTTCGGGCCCTGCCGCCGCCAGGCGATGTCGGCCACCTTGGTAAAGGCCCACCGCGCCCACGACTCCGGGATGCGGCAGATGAGCTTCCAGCCCAGCTGGTAGGCGAATCCCGTCAGCCGCTCGCTGAGCCGCCGACCGAGACCCTTGGACCCCGATGAACCCGCCACGTCCGACCCTTCTCGCACCCGCCTGGCCCTTCGCTCAGCCGCCCGGGTCCACCGAGGGCCGGGCGGCCCGGTAGACCGCGTGTACCCGCTGCCCGAAAGTGAAAGCGCTCCCCGCCGCGAGTGCCCAGAGGCCCACGTTGAGAATGTACGGCACGCCAAGGCCGGAAACGCCGACGGCGATCAGCGATATGAGCATGCGCTCGGGCCGTTCGATCAGGCCGACGTCGCAGCGCAGCCCGAGGCCCTCGGCCCGGGCCTTGGTGTACGACACCAGGATGCCCGCGACCAGGCAGAACAGCGATACCCCGGCCAGCAGCGGGTCGTGCCCGCCGAGCATGAACCAGATCACCAGCCCGCTGAAGATGCCGGCGTCGGCGATCCGGTCCATCGTCGAGTCGAGGAATGCCCCCCAGGTGCCGCTGGTGCCCTTGATCCGGGCCAGCACGCCGTCCAGCATGTCCAGGAGGACGAAGATCGTACAGGTCAAGGCGCCGGGGAACAGCTCCCCGATGGGAAACAGGCCGAGCGCTCCGCCCGCCACGCCGACCGTGCCGATGACCGTGATGGCGTTCGGCGTGACGGGGGTATGCGCCAGGACCGCGCCGACCGGGGTAAAAATGCGCGTCATGACGGGCCGCAGCACGTTCAGCATGGCCGTCCGATAATAATGGGTCGGCTGTGTTGGTCGGGGGGACGACCCCCCGGACCCCCCGCTCCAGGGGGGATTTCATCCCCCCCGGACCCCCCACTGGGGGGAACCTTCCCCCCAGACCCCCTTGGGGGGACGGGTCCCCCCGGACCGTCTCTGGTTACCTTCTGGCTACCGGGAAGATTCTCGGCGTGGGGGTTGTGGTCACGGTGCTCGCGGGTTAAGGCTGGTCGTGCGCACCAGCGAATCGCAAGGAGGCGAAGGCAATTGGCAACTACACCGAGTGGGGCGGGAGGAGCCGCTGGCAGGGCACCGGCGGCCGACCAGGTACGAAACGTAGTGCTGGTCGGCCATTCCGGTTCCGGGAAGACCAGCCTGGTCGAGGCGCTCCTCGCCGTGACGGGCACCATCCAGCGGCAGGGCAGCATCGAAGAGGGCACCACGGTCAGCGACTTCGATGAGGTCGAGATCAGGCAGCAGCGCTCGGTCAACCTGACCCTCGCGCCGCTCGCGCACAACGGCATCAAGGTCAATCTGCTCGACACGCCCGGCTACGCCGACTTCACGGGGGACCTTCGGGCCGGGCTCCGGGCCGCGGATGCGGCGCTGTTCGCCGTCTCCGCCACCGAGGGGATCGACGGCCTGACCCGGATGCTGTGGGAGGAATGCGCCGCGGTGGGCATGCCGCGTGCGGTGGTCATCACCAAGATGGACCATCATCGGGCCGAGTTCGACGCCACCCTGGCCGCGTGCCGTGATGCCTTCGGCGACGCGGTCGCACCCCTGTACCTGCCGGTCGGCGCCCCAGTGGACGGGCTGATCGGGCTCCTGTCGCAGAAGCTGTACAGCTACTCGGGCGGCAACCGGACCGAGAGCACGCCGACGGCCGCGGACGCCAGCCGGATGGAGGAGCTGCGCGGCGAGCTGATCGAGGGCATCATCACCGAGAGCGAAGACGAGTCCCTGATGGACAGGTACCTGTCCGGAGAGGACATCGACCCCAAGGTACTCATCGAGGACCTGGAGAAGGCCGTCGCGCGCGGCAGCTTCTACCCGGTGCTCGTCGCGTCCGCGCCGCAGCGGATCGGCATGCTCGAGCTGCTCGAGGTGATGACCGAGGCCTTCCCCTCGCCCGCCGAGCACCCGCTGCCCGCCGTGACCACCCCGGACGGCAAGCCCGTGAGCGGGCTGTCTTCTGACCCCAAGGGCCCGCTGCTGGCCGAGGTGGTCAAGACCACCTCGGACCCCTACGTCGGCCGGATCAGCCTGGTCCGCGTCTTCTCCGGCACGCTGCGCCCCGACGCCTCCGTGCACGTGTCCGGCCACGGGCGGTCCTCCCGCGGCCATGAAGACCACGACAACGACGAGCGGATCGGTGCGCTGACCTCACCGCTCGGTAAGCAGCAGCGCGCCGTCACACAGTGCTCGGCGGGCGACATCTGCGCGGTGGCCAAGCTCAGCACGGCCGAGACCGGCGACACGCTGTCCGAAAAGGACCATCCGCTGCTGATGGAATCGTGGTCCATGCCCGAGCCGCTGCTGCCGGTGGCGATCGTGGCCAAGTCCAAGGCCGATGAGGACAAGCTGTCCCAGGCGCTGTCCCGGCTGGTGGCCGAGGACCCGACGCTGCGGCTGGAGATGAACCCCGAGACCCGTCAGCTCGTGCTGTGGACGATGGGCGAGGCGCACGCCGACGTGCTGCTGGACCGGCTGGCCAACCGGCACGGCGTGGCGGTGGAGACGGTCGACCTGCGGGTTCCGCTCCGCGAGACGATCGCGGGCAAGGCCCAGGGCCTGGGCCGGAACGTCAAGCAGACCGGCGGGCACGGCGAGTACGGCATCTGCCATATCGAGGTGGAGCCGCTGGAAGACTCGGCCGGCTTCGAGTTCGTCGACAAGATCGTCGGCGGCGTGGTGCCGCGCCAGTTCATCCCCTCGGTGGAAAAGGGCGTCCGCTGGCAGATGGAGCAGGGCGTGACGGCCGGCTACCCGATGACCGGCGTCCGGGTCACCCTGTTCGACGGCAAGGCGCACTCGGTGGACTCCTCCGACATGGCCTTCCAGAAGGCCGGGCGGCTGGCGCTGAAGGACGCCGTGGACAAGGCGCAGCCGATGCTCCTGGAGCCGGTCGACGAGGTGAACGTGCTGGTGCGCGACGACTACGTGGGCGCGGTGATGTCCGACCTGTCCTCGCGGCGCGGCCGGGTGCTCGGCACCGAGCCGATCGGCGTCGGCCGAACCTTGGTCAAGGCGGAGATCCCGGAACTGGAGATCACCCGGTACACCATCGACCTGCGGTCGCTCTCGCACGGCACGGGCTCGTTCACCCGGCAGTACCTGCGGCATGAGCCGCTGCCGTCCCACCTGGCCGCCAAGGTCGCCGCCGAGGCCAAGGACAACAAGAGCTAAAGGGGCGAAACAAAGGCCAACGGGCCATACGGCAAGTGACGCGAGCCAAGGGCAATACGGCGAGTGGCGCGGCATAGCCGCCATCACGCGGTCCGCGGGGGCCGACGGCCCCCCGGCCGCGTGATACTACGGCCAGCAGCGCCGCGGGCTATCGGGGGGTTCCAGGGGGGTCGTCCCCCCTGGGCCAACACTGCCCCCAGGCGTCGGCGAGGAGCTTGCGGGTGTCGGCGAGGAGCTGAGGTAGGACGCGGGTGCGCCCGACCACCGGCATGAAGTTGGTGTCGCCGCCCCACCTGGGCACCACATGCTGGTGCAGGTGGGCGGCGATGCCGGCGCCGGCCACCGAGCCGAGGTTGATGCCGATGTTGAACCCGTGCGGGCCCGAGGCCTGGCGCAGGGCGTGGATGGCCTGCTGGGTGTAGGAGGCGAACTCGGCGGTCTCCGCGACGGTCAGGTCCGTGTAGTCGGCCACGTGCCGATACGGGACGACGAGCAGGTGGCCGGCGTTGTAGGGGTACAGGTTGAGCACCACGTAGACCAGCGCGCCGCGGGCCACGATCAGGCCGTCCTCGTCGCTCAGCTTGGGCGCGCGGTCGAACGGGCAGCCCTCGTCCTCGCCCGGGCCCGACGGCCTGCCCTCCCCCTTGATGTAGGCCATCCGGTGCGGCGTCCACAGCCGCCCGAACGCGTCCGGGGTGCCCGCGAAGACCTCGTCGGCGGGGTCGTCCGGCACCGGGCTACACCTGGACGCGGTCGCGCACGGCGGTGACGATCTCCGCGATCGCCTCGGCCACCGGGACGCCGTTCTGCTGCGACCCGTCGCGGTAGCGGAACGACACGGCCCCCTTGGCCACGTCGTCGTCGCCCGCGATCAGCATGTACGGGACCTTCTGCCGCTGCGCGGTCCTGATCTTCTTCTGCATCCGGTCATCGCTCGCATCGACCTCGATCCGGATGCCGTGCTCGCGCAGCTGGTCCGCGACCTCCGACAGGTACGGCACGTGCGCGTCGGCGATCGGGATGCCGATCACCTGGACCGGGGCCAGCCACGGCGGGAACGCGCCCGCGTAGTGCTCGACCAGGATGCCGAAGAACCGCTCGATCGAGCCGAACAGCGCCCGGTGGATCATGATCGGCTGCTGCCGGGTTCCGTCGGCGGCCTGGTACTCCAGCCCGAATCGCTTGGGCAGGTTGTAGTCGACCTGGATGGTGGACAGCTGCCAGGTCCGGCCGATCGCATCCCGCGCCTGCACGGAGATCTTCGGCCCGTAGAACGCCGCGCCGCCCGGGTCGGCCACCAGCTCCAGCCCGGACTCCTCGGCGGCGTCCTGCAGTTCCCTGGTGGCCTGCTCCCAGTCCTCGTAGCTGCCGACCCACTTCTCCTTCTCGTCATCCCGGGTGGACAGCTCCAGGTAGAAGTCGTTCAGGCCGTAGTCGCGCAGCAGATCCAGGACGAAGGTCAGCAGCCGCCGCAGTTCGGCGCCGGCCTGCTCCCTGGTGCAGAAGATGTGCGCGTCGTCCATGGTCAGCCCGCGGACCCGGGTCAGGCCGTGCACCACCCCGGACTTCTCGTACCGGTAGACGGTGCCGAACTCGAACAGCGGCAGCGGCAGGTCCCGGTAGGACCGGCCCCGGGACCGGTAGATCAGGATGTGCATCGGGCAGTTCATGGGCTTGAGGTAGTACTTGGCGCCCTCGAACTCCATGGGCGGGAAGATGCTCTCCCCGAACCAGCTCAGGTGCCCAGAGATCTCGAACAGCTCCGACTTGGTGATGTGCGGGGTGTTGACGAACTCGTAGCCAGCCTCCTCGTGCCGGCGGCGCGAGTAGTCCTCCAGGATCTTGCGGACCAGGCCGCCCTTGGGATGGAAGACGGCCAGGCCGCTGCCGATCTCGGGCGGGAACGAGAACAGGTCCAGCTCGGCGCCGAGCTTGCGATGGTCGCGCTTCTCGGCCTCGGCCAGGAACTCCAGGTACTCGTCCTGACGTTCGCGGGACTCCCAGGCGGTGCCGTAGATCCGCTGCAGCTGCGGGTTCTTCTCGCTGCCCCGCCAGTAGGCCCCGCCGCTGCGCATCAGCTTGAACGCGGTGATCTGCCTGGTGGTGGGCACGTGCGGGCCGCGGCACAGGTCCTTCCAGCGCAGCTCGCCGGTGCCGGCGTCCAGGTTGTCGTAGATGGTCAGCTCGGGGCCGCCGACCTCGACGCCCTCGCTCAGCTCGAAATCCAGCGAGCCGGACCCGTGCCCCTTGAGGCCGATCAGCTCCAGCTTGTAGGGCTCGGCGGCGAGCTCGGCCCGGGCCTGCTCGTCGGTCACCACCCGCCGGGAGAACCGCTGGCCCTGCTTGACGATCTGGCGCATCCGGGCCTCGATGGCCTTCAGGGCCTCGGGGGTGAACGGCTCGGGCACGTCGAAGTCGTAGTAGAACCCGTTCTCCACCGGCGGCCCGATGCCCAGCTTGGCCTGCGGGAACAGCTCCTGCACGGCCTGGGCCATGACATGCGCGGCCGAATGCCGCACGATGTAGTGGCCGTCGTCGCTGGCCATGTCCACCGGCTCCACGACGTCGCCGTCGGCGACCTGGTAGGCCAGGTCACGCAGCTCGCCGTTGACCCGCGCGGCGATCACGGTGCCGTCACAGCCGACGGAGGCCAGCGCGGCGCCCGCCGTCGTACCCGCCTCGACCACCTGCTCGCTTCCGGCGAGGGTGATACGAAGCTGCTGGCTGGACACGGCGGACTCCCTGATGGGTCGGAGAGGGTTGGTTACCCGATGCTACCGGTGTCCGGGCGCTTTGGTGCGAGGCCGGCGCGGCGCAGGGCATCGGCTAGCGCGCCCTCGGGACCGCTGGCACCGGGACGGGCGGGGGAACCACGGCCCGTTCGGCCAAATGCGCCTTGTGAGCGGCCTGGACGGTCGTCGGCCCGGTCACGGCCGCCGGCCGGACGCGGTGCTTGCCTGGCCGCCCGCGGCGGCGGGCCTTCGTCGTCGAGCCGGAGCGTGAGCGAGATCCGGTGCCGGGGCACATCGACAGACAGCACCTTGACCCGCACCACGTCGCCGGACTTGACCACCGTTCGCGGGTCGGAGACGAAGGTGCGCGACATGGCGGACACGTGCACCAGCCCGTCCTGGTGCACGCCGACGTCAACGAACGCGCCGAACGCGGCCACGTTGGTCACCACGCCCTCCAGCACCATGCCCGGCCGCAGGTCCTCGAGGGTCTCGACGCCCTCGGCGAACGTCGCGGTGGCGAACGCGGGCCGCGGGTCGCGACCGGGCTTCTCCAGCTCGCGCAGGATGTCGGTGACGGTCGGCAGGCCGAACCGGTCGTCGGTGAACTGCTCGGGCTTCAGCGTGTGGAGCGTGGCGGTGCTGCCGATCAGGCCGCCCGCCGGGGAGCCGGTGGCGGCCAGGATGCGGCGGACAACGGGGTAGGCCTCGGGGTGCACGCCGGACGCGTCGAGCGGGTCGTCGCCGCCGCGGATGCGCAGGAACCCGGCGCACTGCTCGAAGGCCTTCGGGCCGAGCCGGGGCACCTGCATCAGCTGCTGGCGGGTCCGGAACGGCCCCTCGGTGTCGCGGCGGGCCACGATCGCGGTGGCCAGGCCGGGGGTGAGGCCGGAGACCCGGGCCAGCAGCGGCTGGGAGGCGGTGTTCAGGTCGACGCCGACCGCGTTCACGCAGTCCTCGACCACGGCGTCCAGCGAGTGCGACAGCTTTCCCTCGGTGACGTCGTGCTGGTACTGGCCGACGCCGATGGACTTCGGGTCGATCTTGACCAGCTCGGCCAGCGGGTCCTGCAGCCGACGCGCGATCGACACCGCGCCGCGCAGCGAGACGTCCAGCTCGGGGAGCTCGTGCGAGGCGTAGGCGGACGCCGAGTAGACGGAGGCGCCCGCCTCAGACACCACGACCTTGGTCAGCTCGAGCTCGGGGTGCCGCTTGATCAGGTCCGCGGCCAGCCGGTCGGTCTCTCGCGAGGCGGTGCCGTTGCCGATGGCGATGAGCTCGGCGTGGCGCAGCCGGGCCAGCCGGGCCAGGACGTCGATGGCCTCGTCCCAGCGCCGCTGCGGCTCGTGCGGATAGATGGTCGCGGTCGCGGTCACCTTGCCGGTCCCGTCGGTAACGGCGACCTTGACCCCGGTCCGGAAGCCGGGATCCAGGCCGATCGTGACCCGCGCGCCCGCCGGGGCGGCCAGCAGCAGATCCCGCACGTTGGCGGCGAACACCCGGACCGCCTCGTCCTCGGCCGCCTGCCACAGCCGGACCCGGATGTCCACGCTCAGGTGGGTCAGGATGCGGGTGCGCCAGGCCCAGTGCACGGTGGCGGCCAGCCACGGATCCGCGGGACGGCCCTGGTCGCGGAGGCCGAAGCGGTCGGCGATGGTTTCCTCGATCGCCGGGTCATCGGCCCCGGGGTCGAGGGTGAGGTCGAGGATCTCCTCCTTTTCGCCGCGGAACAGGGCCAGGACGCGGTGCGCGGGCAGCCGGGCGAAGGGCTCGCTGAACTCGAAGTAGTCGGCGAACTTCGCGCCCTTTTGTTCTTGGCCCGCGCGAACCTTGGAGATCAGCGTGCCGCGGGCGGCCATGGCCTCGCGCAGCTGCCCGATCAGGTCGGCGTCCTCGGCGAGCCGCTCGACCAGGATGGCGCGGGCACCCTCGAGGGCGGCGTTGGCGTCCGGGACGCTCTCGTTGACGTACCTCGCGGCCTCGTGCCGCGGATCCCGGGTCGGGTCGTTCAGCAGCAGGTCGGCCAGCGGCTCCAGGCCCGCCTCGCGGGCGATCTGGGCCTTGGTGCGCCGCTTGGGCTTGTAGGGCAGGTACAGGTCCTCGAGCCGGGCCTTGGCGTCGGCCGCCCGGATCTGGGCCTCGAGCTCGGCGGTCAGCTTGCCCTGGGCCGTGATCTCCTTGAGGATCGCCTCACGGCGCTCGTCGAGCTCGCGCAGGTAGCGCAGGCGCTCCTCGAGCGTGCGCAGCTGGGCGTCATCGAGCGTGCCGGTGGCTTCCTTGCGGTACCTGGCGATGAACGGAACGGTGGCGCCGCCGTCGAGCAGCGAGATTGCCGCGCTGACCTGCCGGACGGCCACGCCGAGCTCGTCGGCGATCCGCTGGTCCACCGACCGGGTCTGATTCGCAGTCACCAGAGCAATTGTGCCAGCGGCCGGATGCGGGCTTGATAAATCACCCGCGCCGGGCGAGGCGCCGCAGTCGCCCGCCTGTGACCATCAGCACCATGCACCAACCATCGTCTCACCTATGGAGTCGCGATGCCGCTCGCAAGTTCCTACTCTTACCCGCTGCTCGGAGCGTTCTGGACAATCTTCGAGATCTTCCTGTGGGTGATCTGGATCTGGATTCTCATCTATGTCTTCATCGACATCTTCCGCAGCCGCGACCTGAACGGCTGGGAGAAGGCGCTGTGGTTCATCTTCGTCCTGTTCATCCCGCTGATCGGCGTCCTGGTGTACCTGATCGCCCGCGGCGGCAAGATGCACGAGCGGGCCGTTCAGCAGGCCCAGCAGCAGGATCAGGAGGCCCGCGCTTACATCCGGGAGGCCGCGGGGTCGCAGAATTCGGCCGACCAGCTGGCCAAGCTGGCCGACCTGCGCGACCGGGGCGTCATCACTCCCGAGGAGTTCGAGCGGGAGAAGGCCAAGATCCTGACCGCCTGAGCGACAGCGGGCGGGTATGACCGGGAACCTCGCCGAGACGGAGAGCTCCGTACCGGAGCAGCATCTCCTGCGCGGCTGGCGCTCGGTCGTATTCGCCCCGGTCGGCAGCGGCCAGCGGCGCCGGCGCGGGAGCGACGGCGTGCGCCTGGCCGTTGCCGTTCTCGCCCTGGCGTGCTGCCTGCTCGTCATCCGGTACGACTCCCGCATCGATCGGGCCATCGCCGCGGTGATCCATCCGCCGCCGTGGAGCATCACCTGGCTGGTGACGGTGGTGTACCAGGCGGGTTCGTTCGGTGTCGTGATCGTCTTGCTGGCCCTGGCCCTGATCGCCCGGCGCTGGGATATCGCGCGCGACATCGGGCTGAGCGCGGCCGGGACGGCGCTGGCGTGCGGCGTCCTGATCGTCCTGCTCGGCAGCCGCGGCGGCCGGCCGGCCGGGATCGTGATCGACGACTACTACATGCGCTTCCCCGTCGTGCAGATCGCCGTGTTCATGGCGGTGGCCACCGCTTCGCTGCCGTATCTCGCGCGGGCCGTCCAGCGCCTTACCGAGATCTTCATCGCCCTGGTGGCCGTGGCCTCGGCCGTCGGAGGTCACGGGCTGCCGCTCAACGTCCTGGGGAGCCTGGCCATCGGCTGGGGGGTGACGGCGATCGTCCGGCTCGCCTTCGGCTCACCGCTCGGCCTGCCTTCCGCCGGGGACGTGCGGCTGCTGCTGGAGGAGTTCGGCATCCGCGCGGTCGACGTACGCCCGGCGGCCCGGCAGGTCTGGGGCGTGGCCAAGTTCGAGGCCACGGAGGTGCGGGAAGCCGCCCCGGCCGGCCGCCTCGGCATCGAGGTCTACGGGCGGGACGCGGCCGACGCCAGGCTGCTGACCAAGGCGGGCCGGTTCCTGCTGTACCGGGACTCCGGGCCGAGCCTCACGCTCACCCGGCTGCAGCAGGTCGAGCACGAGGCCTACCTCACGTTGCGGGCGGGGCGGGCGGGTGTCACCGTCCCCGAGGTCGCCGAAGCCGGAACGGCCGGGCCGAGCCGTGACGCGCTGCTGGTCTGCCGGCCGCCGCCCGGGACGGCGCTGTCGGACGCGGACGCCGCCGAGGTCAGCGACGTCATGCTGGACGACCTGTACCGCCAGTTGCTGATCCTGCGGCGGGCCCGCATCGCGCACGGCGCGATCAGCGGTGACGCGGTGCTGGCCGACCCGGCGGCCCAGGCCGTGGCGCTGGCGGACTTCCGCAACGCCTCGGCGGGTGCCTCGCCGGATCAGCTAGACCGCGACCTGGCCGGCGCCCTGGCGGCCACGGCCGTGGCGGTCGGCACCGAACGGGCGGCCGATTCCGCGGCCCGGTGCCTGGAGCCGGAACTGCTGGGCGGAGCCCTCAGGCACCTGCAGAAGCCGACCCTGGACCCCCTGCTGGGCCGGAGCCTGCGGGGCCGGCGCGGGCTGCTGGCCGAGGTCCGGCAGCGCGCCGCCGGGGCCGCCGGGATCGAGGTGCCGAAGCTGGCCGAGCCGCGCCGGGTGAGCTGGCCGACGCTGATCATGATCATCGGTTCGCTGATCGGCGGGTGGGCGCTGATCGGGGTGCTCATCGACGTGTCCAAGTCCTTCGACACCGTGATCGGCGCCGAATGGCTGTGGGTGATCATGGCGTTCGTGCTGGCCCAGCTGGCCTACGTGTCCTCCGGCGTGGAAACCGTCGGCAGCGTGTCCGGGCCGCTGCCGTTCGCCCGGGCGGTGGCGGTGGAGTTCGCCAACGCCTTCAGCGCGCTGGCCGGCGGCACGCCGGCCGTGTTCGCCACCCGGGTCCGGTTTTACCAGCAGCAGGGCTATGACGCCACGGTGGCGCTGAGCTCGGGTGCCATCATGGCCACCGTCAGCTGGATCGCCATCTCGGTGCTGTTCCTGGTCTCGCTGCCGTTCGCCTGGGGGTCCATCCACTTCGAGGTCACCCCCGAGTCCGGCGGGAACGCCAAGCTGGTGTGGATCATCCTGGCCATCGTGGTGCTGGTCGCCGTCGCGGCCGGCGTGGCCCTGGCCGTGCCGAGGATCCGCAGGCTGGCCGCCCAGCGGGTGCTGCCCAAGGTGCGCGACATCTGGGCCAACCTCAAGCAGGTGGCCGCCTCCCCGCTCAAGCTCGTGCTGCTGCTGGGCGGCTCGTTCGGCTCGGAACTGCTGGTGGCCCTGGCGCTGTCGGTCTCGCTGCGGGCCTTCGGGGATCATCTGCGGCTGCCCGTGCTGATCGTGGTCATCACCCTGGCCGGGATCCTCGGCGGCATCTCCCCATCGCCCGGCGGCATGGGGGTGGTGGAGGCGGGCATGATCCTCGGCCTCACCGCAGCCGGGGTCCAGGAGGCCGACGCCACCGCCGCGGTCTTCATCCAGCGCCTGTTCACCTCGTACCTGCCGCCCATCTGGGGCTGGATCACCCTCGTGTGGATGCGGAAGAGGGAGTACTTGTGATGACGGACGAGCACCCGCGCCAGGACGGAACCTGGTCGGCCGATGCGACCGGACCGTTCGCGTCCTCGTGGCGGCGCCGGCACCTGACCGTGGCGGAGCGTATCGCCCGTGGCCGGACCGCACGCACGGAGGCGCCGCGGCCCAGCCACGGGCGATGGGAGCCAGCAGGGGACCGCCCGGACCCGATCGCGCTGCTTGAAGAGCAGGCGGCGAGCCGGGTACCCGAGCTGGTCCCGATCCGCTACGGGCGGATGCTGATCTCGCCGTTCACCTTCTACCGCGGCGCCGCGCTGATCATGGCGGCAGACCTGGCGGGAACCCCGGTGACCGGGGTCACCGTGCAGCTGTGCGGTGACGCCCACCTGTCGAACTTCGGCCTGTTCGGCACGCCCGAGCGGCAGATGCTGTTCGACATCAACGACTTCGACGAGAC
>Ga0187807_1000414_pt1 | contig 13438 bp, 11 predicted proteins | sample NC_wetland_sal_i_4_FD_132432 | JGI IMG/M metagenome (GOLD analysis project Ga0187807, IMG submission 132432) | Wetland sediment microbial communities from Neuse River Estuary, North Carolina, USA - ASW_2 | ecosystem: Environmental > Aquatic > Freshwater > Wetlands > Sediment | place: USA: North...
ACGTGGGCCAGTCGGCGGCCCTCCATGCCCGGCTTCGTGACCTTGAAGCCCGTTGCGTTGGCGAGAGTAGCCGCCTCCAGCGACAGCTTCGTTCCGTCAGCGAACGACGTCACCATGAACGGACGCTGACCGTGCGCATCGGCGAAGCCCTGCTGCGTCTCGGGGTTGCGATGATGGTCAAGGAAACCCTTGACGTTGCCGGCTAGCACCGGCCGGTAACCGATGGACCTGACGAAGCGGAACATGTTCATCGCCACGCTGGGCTCATCGCCGTCCGCGTTGGTGATCACCACTCCCGCGCGGTCAGCGAGCACCTTGAGCATGGGACCGACCGTCGCGTCTAGCTCCGCATTCATGAGCATGACATGCTTGCGGTTCGCGATCGCCTCGGTCACGGTGTGGGCGCCGTGCTCGACATCGCCGGTGCACTCGATGATTGCTTCTATCTGTGGCGCGCGACACAGTAGCAGCGGGTCGGACGTCACCGCTCGCCCGCCGCGCGCCAGCAGCCGATCGAGGGCGTCTTGGTCGGTTACCTCCGCGCAGTCTGGAACCCCTGCATCGGCGAATGCGCGCTGCGCGGTCTCAACGCTGCGATTGGCGATCGCCACGACCCGCATCCCCACCATGTTCCGCTCGATCACCGCGGCCATGCCGTGCCCCATGTAGCCGGCCCCGGCCATGCCGATCCTGATGGGGTTGCCTTCCTGCTGGCGTCGCTCGAGCGCCGTGTCCACGATGAACATTCCGCTGCCTCTCAGGGTTGGTGGGTCTAGTCAGTCCGGGATCGTGGCCACAACTCCCAGCCGGCATCCTGCGCTGAGATCACCTCGACGGCGAGGGGCCAGTGAATCCCGAATGCCGGGTCGTCGTAGCGAGCGCCAGTAGCGGCGTCGCGCTCGTACGGTGCGGACGTGAAGTAGACGATCTCGCTGTCATCGGCCAGTGTCTGGTACCATGGCCGCAGCCCTCGGGGATGTAGAGCATGCTGCGGGAGTCCGCATCGAGAGTGACGCCAACCCAGCGCAGGTAGCTGGACGAGGTGGGTCGCAGGTCCAGCGCCACGTCGTACACCGCCCCCCGTGTGCATCGCACTAGCTTCGCCTCAGCGTGCGGGTCCCGCTGGTAATGCATGCCTCGCAGGGTGCCCGCTCGGACGCTGTATCCGACGTTTGCCTGGACCCAGTTGGCCTTGACGCCATGCCGCGCGAACTCGTCCTGGCACCAGACCCGCGCGAAGAAACCCCGGTCGTCGGTGATTCGGTCAATCTCGATGATCCGGGCGTCCTGGATCGCGGTGTCCGAGATCTTCATAGCCCGATCCCCGCATACCGCGGTACCGAGGTCTTCGCCAGCATTCGCCTGCCGTCCACCACGACGGGCGGCGGGTCCAGCCGGGCAATAAGCTCGGGAAGTCTGAGGTAGTCGTCCCAGCGAGTGATGATCACAATCGCGTCGGCGTGCTTCACCGCGTCGGCAAGATCTGCCACATAGGCGACGTCACCGACCCCGTGCAGCAGTTCCGGGCCAACCACGGGATCATGCACGGTGACCTCGGCGCCGGCCTCGGTCAGCATCGTGAGCGTCGGAAACGCCGGCGAGCACCGCACGTCATCGGTGTCCGGCTTGAATGCCAGCCCGAGAACCGTGATCTGGCGGCCCCGCAGCGTCCCGAGTTCCCGCCGGAGCAGGTCGCCAATCTGGCCCGGCTGACGATCGTTGATGTCTGTCACAGCCTCGAGCAGCGATACCGGGGATCCCGCCTGGCGTCCCTTCGCCACCAACGCAGCCACGTCCTTGGGCAGGCAGCTCCCGCCGTAGCCACAGCCCGCCTGGTAGAACGCGCTGAGCGGCGCCGTGACCGAGGTGCCGTCGGGTAGCGGCGTGGTGAGGTACCGCGACAGGTGCAAGCCCCGCATGACGTCGACCGCGTCGATGCCGCCAATCGCCGATCCGAGGTTGGCGATCTCGTTGGCGAATGAGATCGCGGTGGCGAGCATGGCGTTGGACGCGTACTTGATCATCTCGGCGGTCGCGGCGTTGGTTTCCACGATCGGCACGTCTGCGAACGAGGCGTAAAGCTCGCGCAGCATGGCCACTGTGCGGCCGTCGCCGCCAAGCACAATCCGGTCTGGCCGCAGGAAGTCGTCGACCGCCTGGCCCTCGGTGAGGAACTCGGGGTTGACGCCGATGCCAAAGTCCACACCTGCCCGCTTCCCGGAGGACAGTTCGCAGGCGGGACGCACAACCTGGTCGGATGTCCCTGGCACAACTGTGCTCTTCACCACCACGGCGTGGAAACTAGGTGTGGCGGCGAGCACGCTGCCGATCTGCTCGGCTGCTTGCTGTACGAACGACAAGTCGATGCTGCCATCGGACTGCGAGGGGGTCCCGACACAGATCAGGGTCAGGTCGCTAGCCTGGACCGCGCCGGCCAGGTTCGTGGTGGCGGCCAGCCCGGTCCCCAGGTTGCGCCTCAGCAGTGGCTGCAGTCCTTGCTCGAAGATGGGTGGCTCCCCGCGATTGAGCGCCGCCACCTTGCGCTCGTCGATGTCGACGCACGCGACAGTGTGCCCAAGCTCAGCCAGCCCAATCGCGGTCACCAGGCCGACGTAGCCCGCTCCGACCACCGCGACCCGCATCAGCGTTCCACCCCGCCGCGGTTGTCGGCGTACCAATGCAGCGTCCGGGTGAGCCCCTCCTCAAGCGTTACCCTGGGCTCGTACTGCAGTTCCAGCCGCGCCTTGCTGATGTCGGGGCAGCGCCTGCTCGGGTTGTCGACCAGGTAGTCGACCTCGCCACTGTGTCCACGGACCACCCGCACGCTGTGATCGAAAATTTCGTTCGCGAGTCCGGCGACCATCTCAGCGAGATTGGCCATCGAGATCTCCGGGCCGTCCACGCCGATGTTGTAGGCCTCGCCCGGGCGACCCCGCAGCAGGGCACGGTAGTAGCCGGTGATCGCGTCTGACACGTAGCAGAAGGTGCGCGTTGGCGCGCCGTCGGACAGCAGCACCAGGTCACGCCCGCGCAGCGCGTCGCGGCACAAATCGGCGATCACGCGCCCGTCGGTGATCTTCATCCCGGGGCCGTAGTTATTGAAAGGGCGCACCGCGACCACTGGGATGCCATGCTGCCTGGCGAAGTTCACGCAAAGCGTCTCGCCATAGCGCTTCGACTCGTCGTAACAGGCACGCGGGCCGGTACAGGAAACGAAGCCCCGGTAGGTTTCTGGCGTGGGAATTGCATCGGCAGGGGGGTCGCCGTAGATCTCACTGGACGAGTAGAAGAGGAAGCCGCCCATATCTAGGCCTGCCTCGTGGCGCTGCCTGGCGTAGTCGAGCAGGGTTCGCAGCCCGTTGATATTCGCATCCATCGTCTCGATCGGATGCGCACGGTAGTACGTCGGCGACGCGATACCCGCCGCGTGGATGATGTAGGCGAAGTCGCTCATCTGATCGGGTAGCGGCCCGCGCACGTCGTGCACCACCAGGTCGACGTCCGGCCGCCGCTGGAGTTCCGTCAGCCATCCGGGAGCATCGCGGAAATAGTTGTCCATGACCGTGACGCCGATGGGAGGCTCGTCGGGGTGCGCGTCGTTCCAGGCGAGCGGCACCTGGACGAGGTAGTAGCCGAGGAAGCCGGCTCCTCCAGTGACGAGAAGGCGCTGACCCGACATGCGCCGGAGATCTGCCTCCAGACCTGCGCCCATGACGGCCAGGTCGCCGTCGCGCACCTCGACAGCTTTGAGAGCCCGGACTCTGGTGTCGGCTGAATCCACGTCGACGGGTCCTTTCATCCGCGTGACGGCCCCGCACTACCGCAATGGATCCTGGCCTGCGCACGAGCCGACGGGTTACAGAACGCTTTGCGGCCCTCGCTGATACATCGCGCCGGGGTTATCCGGGACTAGCCGTTGGTCCAGCCTGGGGTGAGGGTCTGCCAGTCACGAGATGACCAGCTTCGAGCAGGTGAAAGCCTCGGCGTAGCGGCTTCGGCACTCGACCCCGCGGATCCGTGCAAGCGCGAGGAACGTTTCTGCGCCCCACCAGTCGCGCCCTTGCTGGGACGGGTAGCACTTCTCCAGCAGGTCAGCCTTCCGCTGAGCAATCTCGTCGGTGAGTGGAAAATAAGAGTTCGGGCGGGACATGTCGCCGTCCCACTTCGGCACTTCGTACGCCAGGTACATGTGGTCCCGGAAGGCTGTGGGCACGAGTTCACCGATGGTTCGGTGATCCTGGTGTGCGTCGCCACGGGACGGCGCGAGGATGATATCTGGCCGGCAGGATCGCGCCACCCCCTCGATGATCTCTTTGACCTGGGCCCAGACCGAGGGCAACCGACCTTCCGGCAGGTCATGCACGTCGACTTCAAGGTCGGCGCCGGGCGTGAAGGCACGGGCCGAGGTTCGCGCCTCCTGCTGCCGCTCGGGCGTGCCCGTGAGCAGCACGTACCGCACGCACAGCCCCGGGTAGCGCTCAGCCAGGCTGAGCAGCGCGCCTCCGGCCGCGATCTCAATGTCGTCCGGGTGTGCGCCCAGGGCGAGCACTGACAGCGTGCCCGCTGCCGACGGCGCAAGCTGCAGCGTGATCATGTCAAGACCGCGGCAGCAGGAGTTGGCGTCGACGCCGTTGCGGCCGACCTGCCCGTGGCTGCTTGGGCCGCACCCGAGCGCTCTGGATCCCACACCATCCACGGACAGTTCCCCTGGTGGTACATCTCCTCCAGGCGGGCCCGTTCCTTGACCGTGTCAGCAGGTGACCAGTAGCCCTTGTACGGGTAGGCGAGGACCCTGCGCCGGGGGACCAAGCGGACGAGTACGTCCTCGACCAGATCCTCGCCTTCGTTGAGGTAGTCGAAGATCTTCGGCCGCAGCACGAAGTAACCGCCGTTCTCCCACTGCCGCAGCTCCCGCACGGACGTGACCTGCGTGACCAGGCCGCTGTCGTCGACGTCAACCACGTGATGAGAGGACTGCGGCGGCACCGCGAGCAAGCTGACCAGGGCGTCTGTTGCGACGAAGCGCGAGACCATGTCGGGCAGCGGCGCGTCGGTGAACACGTCGGCGTAGTTCGCCAGGAACATCTCGTCGCCGTCCACGAAGCGGCGGACCCGGCGCAGCCGCTCGCCGATCGGCGAATGCAGCCCCGTGTCCACGAAGGTGATCCGCCAGTCCGCGATATCGGTCTTGAACAGCTCTACGCCTCCCGCACCGCCACGGAGAACGAAGTCGTTGGACCGCGTCTCGTCGTAGCTCAGGAAGAAGTCCTTGACGGCCGAGGCACCATAGCCAAGGCAGAGCACGAAATCCCGATGTCCGTAGTGCGCGTAATAGCGCATCACGTGCCAGAGCAGCGGACGGTCGCCGATCATCGCCATGGGCTTCGGAGCGTTCGTCAGCCCGTCCCGCATCCGCATGCCCATGCCACCGCAAAAAAGCACGACCTTCATGAGCCAATCCCCCCGTCGGCTCTGCGCTTCCAGACACCCTAGCCGGACGCGTCGCCGCTGGCCCCCTCCACACGACACCACGCGCACGATCGGCAGCAAGCGTCCGCCCGCGCGTGGTTACCCCCGCAACGATGACGAGGCAGGACCCTATCGGGTTTACCCCGCCCCCACAGCTGCGGGCCTGCCAGGGCGTGGCGAGCCGGCGATTGCAGGCCGCAAAGCGCAGCTATCGCCAGGTGGGGCTGTGCGCTACCAGTCTCGGCCACTCGGGCCGGGCGCATCGCGTCAGCTGGTGATCGGCTCCCCGCCGCGCCAGAGCTTGGTCGGCTTCATGCCGTACGACCAGGCGAACGCGCCCTCGTGATCTGCATCCCAGGCGACGATGTCAGCCAGCTTGCCCCGAGCGATCGAGCCGCGGTCAGCTGCGCGCAGCGCCTGCGCGCCGCCGACGGTGGCTGCGCGCAGCGCCTCGGCGACGCTCATGCCGAAGGCCGTGATCGCCAGGCTGATCACCAGCGGCATCGACGTGATGCCGTTCCGGCCAGGCGAGTGGTCTGAGCCGAGAGCAACCGGCACCCCGCTGTCCAGCAGCGCGCGAGCAGGCGGCAGCCGTCGCGCATCGCTGTCGGTCGCCGGGCAGAGCACGGCGACCACGCCCGCCTTGGCGAGCGCCACCACGTCCTCCTGACTGGCGCCGAGGAGCAGGTCAGCTGAGGCGCACCCGAGCTCAGCCGCCAGCAGCGCAGCGCCGGTCCGGCCGTCCCCGGACACGTGCAGCCTGGGCTGCAGGCCAACCGCACGGCCAGCCTTGAGGATCCAGCTCGCCTCGCGGGTTGAGAACCGGCCCTCCTCGCAGCACGCGTCGATGCTGTCGGCTCCAGCGGCCGCGGCATCCACGCACCAGCTTCCGACGGCGTCGACGTAGTCATTGCGGCGGCCGAAGTACTCCGGCGGCAGTATGTTCGCCGCCAGGAATGTCACGTATACCCGCGGCATAGCGGGTTCTTTTTCCAACGAGCGCAGCAGCCGGACATCGGCCAGCTCGCCATCCCTGGTCAGGTGGTATCCGGTCTTCGCCTCGACGGTCGTCGTGCCGCTCCGCAGCCAGGCACGCAGCCGCTCACGGACACCGCTGCACAGGGTCCACGGGTCGGTGCCCCTGGTGATGGTCACGGTCGAGGCGACGCCGCCGCCCGCTGCGGCGATCTCGGTCGCCGTGGAGCCGCCGGATCGCATGGCGATCTCGGCCAAGCGGTTGCCCGCATAGACCGGATGCGTGTGCGAGTCGATCAAGCCCGGCGTGACGAGAGCACCACCGAGATTCTCTACCTGGTCCACGTCAACGATGTTGTGTACGACGCCAGGGATGCTGCCCGGCAGCGCAGACGCCGGACCCACCCAGGCGATCCGCTCGCCGTGGACGAGGATCGCGGCGTTGCTCCAGACCTCCGAACCGGTCCAGAGCCGACCGATGTTGGTCAGCAGCCGCACGGTCATGCCGACCTGCCCCGGTACTCATCCCGGCCCGCCCGCCCGCGCCAGCGCAGCCGGGAACACGCGCTCAACCGGAGTCTGCTCAGCACCGCGGATGGGCCGGCGACCATGCGATCTCCCCTACCGATCGTCCCGCGAACGTGAACACTGGCTTGACCGGGCGCGGCCCATCCCGTCGCGCACCAGTCAGAATGGTTTGCGTTTCGCTCAGGCTGGCACGGCTGCTCAGGCTGGCGCGGTCGCAATGAGCCAACATATCGGTTGAGTCACGGTATTGCAGAACCAGAATGCGTGTAAAGGGCTTTCGCGACCCGCTAACTCTTTGTCAAGCCCGGCCATCTTAATGCCAGGGCCCGCCCGCCCTCACGCGCCGGCCCGCCGGCGCGCCGGGACGGCTCGTCAAACCAACCCTGGGCAGGCCGACCGCCGACCAGGAGCAGCCTTTCGGCCGGCGTCCTACCTGGAAACGGAGCCAAGCCGAGTGCTGCCGCAGCGTTCGGTGAAGATTTGCTCTGAATTTTGCCACGACGATATCGCGAACGTGCGCTCCGCAATTGCAAAGGAAATTGCGCGATGTATAGCAGCCAGAGACGCGGCTTAATGGGCAGCGTTCGACGGCGCGAGCCGCTCCAGTTCTGCAGCCAATCCGAGCGGGACTCTGGCGGTCAGCTCCGTTCCGTCGCCGCCGTGCTCCACCGCCAGCACCTCGCCCTCGTCGTGGGCGCGGGACAGCAGGTCCCCGCGCTCGTACGGGACAACGACGCTCACCTCACGGTACTGCCGCGGCAGCAGTCGTTCGATCTCGGCGAGCAGCTTGTCGACGCCCTCACCGGTACGCGCCGAGACCACAACCGACTGCTGCTCAGCTAGCTGCAGGCCCTCCAGCTCGATCGGGTCGGCGCAGTCCGCCTTGTTGATCACAACCAGTTCCGGCACCTGACCAGCCCCGATCTCGGCGAGTACCTCCCGGACGGCGGCTAGCTGTGCGCGCGGGTCGGCATCCGAGCCGTCCACGACGTGCAAGATGAGGTCCGCGTCGGCCACCTCTTCCAGCGTGGACCGGAACGCGTCGACGAGCTGGTGCGGCAGATGGCGGACGAAGCCGACCGTGTCGGTGAGGGTGTACGGCCAGCCCGATGGCGTCTTGGCCCGGCGCACCGCTGGGTCAAGCGTGGCGAATAGCGAGTCGTCGACCAGCACGTGCGCTCCGGTCAGCCGGTTGAGCAAGCTGGACTTGCCGGCGTTGGTGTACCCGGCGATGGCGACTGAGGGCACCGCGTGACGTCGCCGCTGGCCACGCTGGACCTCGCGGCCGACGGACATCTCGGCGATCTCGCGGCGCAGCCTCGAGATCCGCGACCTGATCCGGCGGCGGTCCGTCTCGATCTTCGTCTCGCCGGGTCCACGGGTGCCGATTCCACCGGTCGCGCCCACCCGGCCGCCAGCCTGCCGGGACAGCGACTCGCCCCAGCCGCGCAGCCGCGGCAGCAGGTACTGCAGCTGGGCCAGCTCGACCTGCGCCTTGCCTTCCTTGCTGCGCGCGTGCTGGGCAAAGATGTCCAGGATGAGCGCGGTCCGGTCGACCACCTTGACCTTGACCGTGCTTTCCAGGCTGCGCAGCTGGCCAGGTGTCAGCTCACCATCGCAGATCACCGTGTCGGCAGCGAGTGCCGCGACGATCTCGGCAAGCTCCCGCGCCTTGCCCGCGCCGACGTAGGTCGAAGCGTCCGGGCGGCCGCGGCGCTGCACCAGGGCGTCCAGGACACGCGAGCCGGCGGTTTCGGCTAGCCGGGACAGCTCACGCAGCGAGTTCTCGGCCGCGGCGAGCGTGCCGTCGGTCCACACGCCGAGCAGAACGACCCGCTCGAGGCGGAGCGCTCGGTACTCGACCTCGCTGATGTCCTGGAGCTCGGTCGACAGGCCCGCGACGCGGCGCAGGGAGTGCCGGTCGTCGAGATCGAGCTGGCCGTCAGCGACATCGGCCTCAGGGTCCAGCCCTGGCCATGGTTCCCAGCGCCCGTCACGACCCGGGCGCTCGTCAGATAGTGCGGTCATATCACCTCTACCGGGCAGACCAGGCGACCGCGGCACGCGGCCGCTCGGACGATCCGGATTTGTCTTGATCTTGTTTAACTAATCAGTACTTGCCAATAGCTAGTTCGCTCAGCGCGCTGAGCATCCTCTGATCGTGCCACGGCATCTACCGATCCTCATCTGATTAACACCTGGCGCGGCGCGGATGTGCCCGGGTGCCGGCCTGACCGCCCGGCCGGCCGTGTGCCGCCGGCGCTGCATGGGTTACCTTCTGGCAAGGATGTGCTCGCTAGCCAGCGCCCGAAGCGGCCAGGCGGAGAGGAGAGTGGGAGATGAGCGGCGTGGAGATTGCCGGCCCGTCCGGCAGCCGGTTCGACGAGATCCTCACCCCGGATGCGCTCAGCCTGGTCGCCGGCTTGCACCGGGAACTGGGGGCACGAAGGCGCGAGCTGCTGGCAGCGCGGGCCCGACGCCAGGAGCAGCTGTCGGCGGGCGCGATGCTCGACTTCCTCCCCGAAACCGCGGCGATCCGCACCGACACGTCGTGGCGGGTCGCTCCGCCGGCGCCGGGCCTGGTCGACCGCAGGGTGGAGATCACCGGGCCGACCGACCAGAAGATGACGATCAACGCACTCAACTCCGGCGCCAAGGTCTGGCTCGCTGACTTCGAAGACGCCAACACCCCGCTGTGGGAGAACATGATCGGCGGCCAGCTCAACCTGAAGGACGCACTGGACCGGACGATCGACTTCACCAGCGAGGAGGGCAAGTCCTACGCATTGCTGCCGGATGCGGAGCTAGCCACGATCGTGGTGCGGCCGCGCGGCTGGCACCTGCCAGAAAAGCACCTGCTGATCAACGGCGAGCGCGCGTCCGGCAGCCTGGTGGACTTCGCGCTCTACTTCTTCCACTGCGCGCAGCGTCAGCTCGACAAGGGCAAGGGCCCGTACTTCTACCTGGCCAAGATGGAGAGCCACCTGGAGGCGCGGCTCTGGAATGACGCGTTCGTGCTCGCCCAGGACGCCCTCGGCCTCCCGCAGGGCACGATTCGTGCGACGGTGCTGATCGAGACCATCCCGGCGGCGTTTGAGATGGACGAGATCCTGTACGAGCTGCGTGATCACAGCGCCGGGCTGAACGCCGGGCGGTGGGACTACCAGTTCTCCATCATCAAGAAGTTCCGCACCCGCGGACGCGACTTCGTCCTGCCGGACCGCAACGCCGTCACCATGACCGCTCCCTTCATGCGCGCGTACACCAACCTGCTGGTGAAGACGTGTCACGCGCGCGGCGCGCATGCGATGGGCGGCATGGCGGCGTTCATCCCGAGCCGACGCGATGAGGCGGTCAACGCCATCGCGCTGGCCAAGGTCAGGGACGACAAGACCCGCGAGTCAGGGGATGGGTTTGACGGCTCCTGGGTCGCCCACCCGGATCTGGTGCCGATCTGCCGGGAGGTCTTCGACGGCGTCCTCGGCGACGAGCCCAACCAGCTGGCCAAGCAGCGCCCGGACGTGCACGTGACCGCGGCCGACCTGCTCGCGATCAGCAAGACCCCGGGCCAGATCACCGAGGCCGGGCTGCGCAACAACGTCAGCGTCGGGCTGCAGTACCTGGCCAGCTGGCTGGCCGGGAACGGCGCCGTGGCCATCTTCAACCTGATGGAGGACGCCGCCACCGCCGAGATTGCCCGGTCCCAGGTATGGCAGTGGCTGCACAACGACATCGCCCTGGCCGATGGCCCGACGGTCACTAGGGACCTCGTCGAGCAGATCATCGAAGAGGAACTGGCCAGCATCTACGCACAGCTAGGCCCGGCCTACGACGCGGCCCGGTTCGATCAGGCCAGATCCTTGTTCACGGAGGTCGCGCTCGCCGACGACTACGTCGAGTTCCTGACGCTGCCGGCGTACGAGCGGATGCCGTAAGGCAGCGCGACCGGCACCCGCCGTAGGGTGCCGGTCGCGGCGACCGGCACCGCCCGGCTCGTTCCCGCTCGCAAACTGCGGCTTGACTCTTCCGTCGCGTCAGCTGATTGAGTAGCTGCCATGTACGGGATAGGCCTCGTGGCCCGCCTGGCGCAGGTCTCGGTTCGCACGCTGCGGCACTATGACGACCGCGGGCTGCTCAAGCCGAACTACGTCGATCCGATCACCGGATACCGGTACTACACGCCCGAGCAGATCCTTCTTCTGCATCGGATCCTGGTCCTGCGTGATCTCGGCGTGCCGCTGGCGCAGATCGGCCGGCTCATCGACGACGACGTCACGGTGGAGCAGCTGCGCGGGATCCTCCGGCTGCGCCAGGCCGAGGCCCGTACCCGGCTCGCGACACAGACCGAACAGCTCAGGCGGGTCGAGGTCCGGCTCGCGCAACTCGAGGAGGCACCGGTGGCAGGCTATGAAGTGATCGTGAAGCGGCTCGAACCCATGCGAGTCGTAGCGGTGACCGAGGATCTCGAGGGTCACCACCAGATCGGCGCGGCGTGCGACCGCATGTATCCCCGGCTGCACGCCGCGCTGGCGCAGCACGGCGTCCGGTTCGATGGGCTTTCGCTCGCCCGCTACGAGGACACGGCCGACGAGCGCCGGCCGATGCGGATCACGACAGCGCTCCAGATCCCGGCCGGCGTGACGATCGAGGGCGACGGACTGACCACGATCGAGGTCCCTGCCGTGGAGCGCGCGGCGACGACCGTCGTGCGCGGCGACCCGTCCCAGTTCGCCAGCGGATTCCGTGCGCTGCACGAGTGGGTTGGCGAAACCGGCGCCCGGGCGACGCCCGTCGAGCGGGAGCTGTACATCGACTGCGACGGGCCGCGCGACACGTGGGTTACCGAATTGCAGGTCGTCATGGAACCCGCGGAAGTGGCCGGCCGCACGTCGTAACGCCTCAGGCGCGTGTCGACGCCACCGAGTCCGGCCGCGCCGCGATCCGCCGCTCCGACCATGCAACGGCGGCCGAACGGCCTCGGCGTCCCGGCGCAACTCCCTGCCGATTGCCGTTGATCAGCCGACGGAATTGCGCGTTTTGTCGAACGGCAACTGTCAGGAAGGGATTAGCCTCGGTCTTTCGTGGGCCCGCGCCGCAGGTGCCCATCGTCCAGGCATAAAGTGCCCTTGGCCTGGACCGGCTGGAGTTTTGCAGGGCTTGTCGACGCCAGTTCGAAAGGCACTTTTCAGGCGAGGACTGCCGGCCGTTGCCAGGATCGCCGTCTCGGCGGACGGATCCGAGATCCCCTGGCTGGTGGCTGCTAGTGAAGACGGCCTGAGTGACGGGCCTGGGCGGCGTCTGGACGGTCCGGCCGCGTGAGACGTCCCTGTCGTGCATGCCATCGTCGGGGCGTGCGCAGCGCGGCCTTCTGGCCGTAGCTTTATGCGCCGTGGTGCCGGTGGCGGTACCCGAGCCCGATCTGGATAGCGATCCAGAGTACGAAGATGATGACCGGGGTGATCCACAGCGACGGGAGCGACGATCCCGTTGCCCACAGGACCAGCACTAGCGCCGCCACCGCCACCGCCAGCTTGAAGAGGTTACTTCTCTTGACCATGACCTTCTCGATGGGGTTCATGACTGACTCCAGTTCTGCGCAATTATTTTGATTGCGTCTATCAACTAATGTACCATAGCCGGTGTGAAGGCAAGCCGGGACGAGGTCCGCGCGATGGTAACCGCGTTGTTCGTGACGAACGCGGCGCTCGACCGGGCCAGGCGCCAGAAAAAGGGTGCGAGCACCCTCAGCCTCCTGCAAGTCGTCGCCGCGGCCCCGGGCATCCGCCCCTCGGAGATCGCCAGCACACAGGACGTCCATCCCTCCCAGGTCACCCGGCAGGTTCGGGAGCTTGAGCGTCTGGGGCTGTTGCAGATCACGGCCGACACCGCGGACAAGCGCTCCTGCCGGGTGACGCTCACTCCCGCCGGTTCCGAGGAACTGCAATCCCTGACCGAAGAAGGCCTGGACCGGTTCGGCCTGTTCGTGGCGGACTGGGAGCCCGAAGAGGTCCGGATGCTGACCTCGCTGCTGCAGAAGCTGGAACAGTCCAAGGCGGCAGCCGCAGCCCAGCAACGGCCTCCGCCCGGTCGTCACTGGGCCCGGCAGACCGCTTGACTAGCCGGCCCGAAACCATGTCCGAGCGGCCCGAGCATAAGGCCGGATATCGGTGCAAGCCAAGCACGACCAAGCTCAACCGCCGCTGTGCAACTGCATGTTGCACCAAGATCGGCATCTCAGAGCCGCTTCTCTCCTAACCCGCAACTGTCAGGAAGTCGCTGACTGTGGCGGCTCAGGAAGGTCGTGACGGTGGCGGCGGCGCGTTTGGCTCAGACTTGCGCTGCCGGGCGTGGGGGTCGCGCCCAGCCGGCGCTCGGTTGCGACCGGTACCAGCACCGCGGCGGCGACCGGGAACACGGCCACGACCGCGAACGACGCGCCGAACCCGAGCGAGCCGATCGCCAGCGC
>Ga0187807_1000415_pt1 | contig 13432 bp, 13 predicted proteins | sample NC_wetland_sal_i_4_FD_132432 | JGI IMG/M metagenome (GOLD analysis project Ga0187807, IMG submission 132432) | Wetland sediment microbial communities from Neuse River Estuary, North Carolina, USA - ASW_2 | ecosystem: Environmental > Aquatic > Freshwater > Wetlands > Sediment | place: USA: North...
CATCTCCTGCATCACGACCGCGACCAGCCACGGGAACCCGCCGCCGCCGAACTCGGCGGGGAACGGCACCGCCCCCCAGTCGGCCTCGACGTACTGCCGGTACGCCTCCCGGAACCCGGGCGGGGTCGTGACGTTGCCCTCGCCGTCCAGGGTGCTGCCGACGGTTTCGGCGACCCGGTTGAGCGGGCCCACCGCCTCGGCCATGAACTGGGCGCTCTCCTGGATCACCCCCAGCACGGTGCCGGGATCGGCGTGGGAGTAGGTCTCGAGCTTGGACAAGCCGTCAAGGCCGACAAGCTGCTCGAGAACGAACCTGATGTCACGAAGCGGGGGGAAATACTCATAACCCAGGGTAAGCCCGGCAAGGCCAGCAGAGCACGGCCTCACCGAGGCCAGGCTGATACGGCGCCCCGGGCCCTGCCGACCCCGTCTTCAGCCGGCCAGCTGGCCGCCATGAGGTGGCCGAGCGCAGAATGCCCCCGTTCTGGACGGTTACGATTAACCGGCCGCTCGTCGTCCTGGGCGTACCGAACGGCGGATCCCGCGCGCGATGAGTGACTAGGACCGACACCATGGCGTGACTAACACCGACCTGCGTTGTGGTGCGAGATCGCCGAATCCGGGCGCTGTGAGGCTGGCCAGCCACATCGGTGGGCAGCGGGCAGCGCCGCCAGGCCTTGCAGTCAATTCGGCCCGATGGGTGTCACACTGGAAGGGGCCGGCTCCCTGCGATCGTCCCCGATCGCGCCGCCTCATCGATGGACAGGTGAACCGCGATGCATAGCCGGGTACCCAGAGCCCCGGGTCTTCCCTTCGGCGGAGGCCTCAACTTGCTGCTCGTTGCCGGCGCGGCGTACTTCGCGTGGGAGCACGAGCAGGGCCGGCACGGACGGCCGCACGTGCTGTGCCCGCTGTGCTGGCTGAACAAGATCGCTCCGGCCCCCGAGGCGTCCGGTGGCTCTAGTCCGGCCGAGCCGCCGGAACAGGCCTGATTGGCGTGCCAACTGGGGTGTCACCGCTAGCCGCGCTCACCGCCTGCCGATGAGCTGATCACCGAGATCGCGGATCAGATCCGATGCCGCTCATCCAGCCAATGCGCCTGCCGCCCGGCACCGGAACCAGGTCCGGCGCGCCCGCGGCGCATTGCCCGGCGCAGGCGCAAGATGCGATTGGCGATCGTTAGTCACATCAGAACTGGACATGGCGCACCCATAGCACCCATTCGGGTTCGACTTCGTGACACAACAGCGGCGAACCTGGCGGCGTGGTCGAGAGTCTCGTGGAAGTCCAGCAGGACCTTATGGCCGCCGTTGATAAGAGAGGAACAGGCCAGTGGTCGGCCGACCGGGTGTGACGCGTGTCGGGTTAGCTGATCCGAAGGTTCGCGATCCGCCCGTCGCGCAGCTCGAAGTTCATCGGGCCGGTCCCGTTGAAGCCGTCGCCGGTGACCGTCAGGGTGACGGTGTAGCTGCCGGGCGTGGTGCCCGGCTCGGCGCTGACGAGCTCGAAATGCGATCGGACGCCGATGTTGTCGCTGCGGTTCCAGGTGCGCACGCCGTCGTGGCCGCGGAACTCGCGGCCCCAGTCGTTGAGGTAGGCGTCCTCGGTGAACGCGGCGACGAACGCGTCAGAGTCCCCGCGATTGGTCGCCTCGATGAAGTTCTGGATCGCGGCAGGCAGGTGGTTCTCAGTCATCGCACCTCCGGCTTCCTGTGTGCGGATACCCCCTCTGCACTGTAAGGCCCGGTCCGTGCAACCCGTGAGCGAGCGCGCATACCGCAGGACTTGACGGTGCACGTGTCCGCGCGCCGATTGTCCGGCTCTGTGTACGTCAGGTCACTCGGTGACCGCCTCATGCACGTGAGTGGAATAACCGCTGTAGCTGGCCTGCGCCCAGGTTGTGAGGTCCCGCGGTTACGGTTTCCGCGCGACGCCGGCGTAAATGGCCAGGTTGCGGCCGTTGCCCAGGTGCCCGGTTCCTGGCCGCCAGCGGTGCACCTGCACGACGCCGGGCTCGACCAGTTCCAGGCCTGCGAAGAACCGGCAGACCTCGCCGTGCGTGCGCGCTGCGACCGGGACAGCGGCCTGCTCGTTGTACCTTTGCACGCCCTCGGCCACCTCGTCAGCGGCGACGTCGCTCGCGATTTGCGAGATGACCAGGTAACTGCCCGGGAGTACGGCATCCATGAGCCGCGCGACGATGGCGCCCGGTTCTTCCTGGTCGGGAATTCCCTGCAAGATTCCCAGCAGCATGACCGCGACCGGCTGTCCGAAGTCCAGGACGTCAGCCGCCTGCTCCAGGATCGCGCCGGCGGCGCGCAGATCGGCGTCGATGTAGGCGGTCGCGCCCTCCGGACTGCTGGTCAGCAGGGCCCGGGCGTGGCTAAGCACGATCGGGTCATTGTCCACGTACACCACCCGCGACTCCGGCGCCGCCCGCTGGGCGACCTGGTGCGTGTTGTTCGCCGACGGCAGCCCAGTCCCGATATCCAGGAACTGCCGGATCCCCGCCTCGGAGACCAGGAAGTGCACGACCCGTGCCAGGAACGCACGCTGTGCCCGGACCGCGACCCGCACATCGGGGTACGCGGCGGCGACCTGCTCGGCGACGACCCGGTCGACCTCGAAATTGTCCTTACCGCCCAGCCAGAAGTCGTAAACCCGCGCCATGTGAGGCCGGCTCGTGTCGAACGGGACACCCTCACCCGATGGCTCGTGACTGCTCGTCACCTGACCCGCCTTTCCCGCCCGATTCCCATCGCGGGTAATGCTTCCGCGCCCCGCGGTCGCGCGCAACTCGGCGATACCGAAGGGGATCGCCGTGCCGAAGCGAGACGGATCTCCTCGGTCATCGAGTAGGTCTCGGTTGCCGGGTCGAATTCCTCGTACCCGCCTGCGGCCTGCCCGCGCAGCCACTCGGCGACGTCACGCGAGCTGGTTCCGGTCCGCTCGACGACGCGGCGCGCGCGGGGCCGGCCGCCAGCGCCCGGTACAGGCCGAGCCGGTGCCCTATGACCACATGATGAGCCCCTGTCCTTGGTGTCTTGAGCTTGTCAGGTCCAGCTGAGTCGCGGATGAATCGCGAATCGCTCGTCAGCGCTCGACGGGGGCGGCAGGAATGCGGCCCCACTCGGCCCACGACCCGTCGTAGACCCGGACGTGGTCGCGCCCGAGCAGGCAGGTGAGCACGAACCAGGCGGTGGCGGCGCGTCCCCCGATGGTGCAGTAGGTGATCAGCTCGCCCCCGCTGTCGACGTCGACCGATGAGAAGACGCTGCGCAGCTGCTCCGCGGAGCGGAACGACCCGTCCCCGTTGTAGAGGCCGTCGATGGGCTGGTGGATGGCTGACGGAACGCGGCCGGCGCGGCCACCTGGCTCCATGGCACCGGACGGCCAGAACCGCTCGCCCCGGTACTCCGCCGCGGTGCGGACGTCGACGATGGTGCTGCCCGGATTGCCGATGGCGTCCTGCACCGCCGCCTGATCCGCCCGGATGCGAGGGTCCTCGTCGCCGCGGCAGAACCTGCCAGCGGCCGGTTCGCTCGCCACGATACTCCACGGATGCCCTCCTGCCCGCCAGCTTTCGCGGGAGCAGTCGAGAATGCGCACATCGCGATGCCCGTAAAGCCTCATCAGCCACAAGCCCAAGGCGGGCGCGTACCCGTAGAACACCACGGTCGAGTCCGGGCCGATCCCCGAACGCGCGACCAGCCGCTCCAGCGCGGCGGCGCCCACGGTGCCGTAGCCGGCGTCCTTCAGGTCGCTGTAGATGTTCCACAGCACGGCGCCGTCGATGTGCCAGTCGTCGTAAGCAGCCAGGCTGACGTCGACTTCGACCACTCGCACCCGCGGGTCATGCAGGTGAGCCTCCAGCCATTGCGGGTCCACGAGCGGACCGTCCCCGGTGCCTGGCCCCGGCCTGGTCGCCGCTGTTGTTGGTGCCGTCTTCATTCTGAACCTCCCCGTACTCTGGGTGCCTAGGGCACGGTTCTACAACGGCGCCATTGGCAGCACGTTGCCGCGAAGTTGGCGAAACCTTGGCGCCAGGGGCGGCTCCCACGCACGAAGCGAGCGTGGCCGCGCCTGTCCGGGGTCGCCGCAGCAGCGACGGGATGACCGCTATCAGGTTGCGGCGAGGAGGCGCTGGTAGAGCTCGCGGGTGGCTGGGCTGGGTGAGATACCGAGCTGGTCGCGCAGGCACTGGCTGAGCTGGCCGTAAACGTTGAGGGCTTCGGCCAGGTTGCCCTGGGCGGCCAGGGCCTGCATGAGGTAGCGGTAGCCGCTTTCCCGCAAGGGGGCCAGGCGGGTCAGTTCCTGGCCGGCGCGGACGGCGCCGGCGAGCTCGGTTCCGCCGATGCCCAGCGCGGCTGCCGCGTAGCACTCCAGGGCTCGCAGGCGGAGCACCGTCAGCCGGTGGCGGGTCTCGTCGATCCACGGCGCGTCCTCGCCGGGAAGGAAGCCGCGCTCGGCCGCGAACAGCGCGGTAAGCGCCGACCCCCACGCCCGCGCCCAGTCCTGCTGCGCGACCGAGGATTCGGCCCGGTGGATTGCCTCGGCGGCGGCCTCCAGGTCGACCCACGCGCCGGGCAGGCACAACCGCAGCGTGGAACGGCCCTCGACGGTGCCGGCGCCGAAGACCCGGCGCAGCTTGGACAGCAGCGGGTTGAGCCGGGCATCGACCGCGGCCGGGTCGGGTTCCCGCCACAACGCCTCGGCTAGCTCGTCGCGGGGAACCTGGCGGTCGCGGTTGATAACCAGATAGGCGAAAAGCAGCCGGCCCTGGCGGCCCGGCAGAAGAGCATCCAGCCGCTCGCCGTCCCGCTCGAAGGCGAGCGGGCCGCAGATCTGGATCCGCACCCGGTGCGAGGATGACGCCAAGGTCACGGAAACATCCTGGCATTACGCTGGACTAACAGCCAGGCTAGGGGGTGCGAGAGTGAAGCTGATCCGATGCGAGTGCGGATTCGTCGCCCGAGGCGATAGCGACGACCAGGTGGTAGGGGTGATCCGCGGCCACCTGGCCGCCGACCATCCGGCCCTTTTGGACAGGGTCAGCCAGGATGACCTGCTCAGCTGGATCCAGGCCGAATAGGCTTCAATCCGCGCGCCGACGGGTTGCAAGGCTGAGCTCGGCGGTAAGCTCCGCCACGGTCGCGGCTCCTGCGGCAGCATCGGGTGCGCCGAGGATAGCCTTGACCAGCACGGACGCAACGATCACGCCGTCAGCGAAGCCAGCCACCTGGGCAGCCTGCGCAGCGTTGGAAATCCCGATTCCGACGCAGACGGGCAGTTCGGTGGTCGCCCTGATACGCCGCACCAGCGAGCTGGCCGCTGTACTGACAGCCTCCCGGACGCCGGTGACTCCCATCAGCGAAGAGGCGTAGATGAATCCTGATCCTGCCGCGGTGAGCTCCCGTAGTCGCTCGTCGGTAGTACTCGGCGCGGCCACGAAGATGGTGGCGAGGCCATGCCTGGCCGCGCTTTCGCGCCACAGCGCGGACTCCTGCACGGGCAGGTCGGGCAAGATACATCCTGCGCCACCTGCCGCGGCCAGCTCGCTGCTGAAGCGCTCGACGCCGTACTTGTCGATCGGGTTCCAGTAAGACATGACCAGGACTGGCTTGCCGGTGGCCTGGTATGCCTCTCGCACGGTGCGGATGACGTCGGCGATCCGGACGCCGCCGCGCAGGGCGATGTCGTCAGCGGCCTGGATTACCGGGCCGTCCAGTACCGGGTCGCTGTGCGGCAAGCCGACCTCGACGATGTCGGCTCCGCTGCTCAGCATTGCCTGGATCGCGGCGATGCCCTGGTTGACGGTCGGAAAGCCGGCTGTCATGTACGTGGTGAGCGCGGCCCGGTTCTCTTGCTTTGCCCGGGCCAGGGTGTCGGCCAGGAGCTGTAGGTTTCCGCTTACTTCGAGACTCCCCCTGTCCTGGCCGCGCCGGCGTCCTGTTCGAAGTACCGCTTAGCGGTGTCCATGTCCTTGTCGCCCCGGCCGGACAGGTTCACCAGGATCAGTCCGTCCGGTCCGAGTTCGGCGCCAACTTCGATAGCCCCGGCGAGCGCGTGGAGGCTCTCTATCGCCGGGATGATGCCCTCGGACGACGCGAGCAGCCGGAAGGCCCGCATCGCGGCGGCGTCGGTGACCGGACGGTATTCGCCGCGGCCGGTGTCGTGAAGGTAGGCGTGCTCCGGTCCGACGCCCGGGTAGTCGAGCCCGGCCGAGATGGACCAGGGCTCGGTGATCTGGCCCTCATCGTCCTGCAGCACGTAGGAGCGCGAGCCGTGCAGGATGCCGGGCTCGCCCGCCGACAGCGTTGCCGCGTGCTTCCCGCTCTCCACGCCATGCCCGGCGGCCTCGCAGCCGATGAGGCGTACACCCGTGTCCGGGAGGAACGCGTGGAACAGGCCGATGGCGTTAGACCCCCCTCCGACGCACGCGATCGCGGCATCGGCTAGGCGGCCGGCTCGCTCGAGCATCTGGCGGCGGGCCTCCACGCCGATGACGCGCTGGAAATCGCGGATCATGGCGGGGAAGGGATGGGGCCCGGCGACGGTGCCGAAGATGTAGTGCGTGGTCTCGACGTTGGCGACCCAGTCCCGGAACGTCTCGTTGATGGCGTCTTTGAGGGTACGGGAGCCGGAGGTAACCGGTATCAGCGTGGCACCGAGCATCTTCATCCGTACCACGTTGACCGCCTGCCGGCGGATGTCGGTCTCCCCCATGTAGATGGTGCATTCGAGGCCGAACAGCGCGCATGCCGTCGCGGTAGCCACCCCGTGCTGGCCGGCTCCCGTCTCTGCGATAACGCGCGGCTTGCCCATCCGTGTGGTCAGCAGGGCCTGTCCGAGCACGTTGTTGATCTTGTGAGCCGGTGTGGTTGAGGTCCTCGCGTTTGAGGAAAACGCTTGCGCCGCCAGCGTGCCTGGCGAATCTGGGGACTTCGGTAAGCGGACTCGGGCGGCCTGCGTAGTGGGACAGCAGTTGCTCGAGTTCCGCCGCGAACCCGGGATCCGCCTTGGCCCTCTCGTACTCGATGGCGACCTCATCCACGGCGGCGACCAGCGCCTCCGGGATGAACTTGCCGCCGAACGCACCGAAATATCCGTTCCTGTCAGAGGATTGGCCCGGCAATGCCGGGAAGAAGAATTCGCTGTTCATCGCACATACGCTCCTGGCACGGGACACGCCCGGCTTTAGGTGGCTGGCAAGGAAGTTTGAGTAAGCCTCGTCGTCCCGAATTCTGGGTAGGAACGACGGAACCGAGGCGAGCGATCTCGCTCAGATACCTCGCACGGCACGGGGGGCGCTGAACCACCGCATCCCGTTCACCTGACCAGCCTCGGCGCCAAGCACGTACCGCACCCTGCGCCCGAGTACACGCCGCGCGGGGGAACGGCAACCGCGCGGCCGACACCCAGGGGCGAGGCGGATGGCGATAGATACAGCAGGATGCTATCCCACGGTCCGGGGCCAGGTCACGGTGACGCCGTCTCCGAACAGCGACCGAGGAACGGGCGCTTGCCCCCACCGGCAGCCACGCCCAGTCCTCGAGCGCCTGGCTGAGTGCAGGCCATCCGGTCTGGGCGTTTCGTTTCTTGCTGTTCCAGGTGCAAGCGTGAGGCTAAGCAGCTGCCTGCGGTTGGCTGGCTGAGGCGCAGCTGGCGGATCTCTGCCGTGGCAAGATGCGGCAGGCTGCGGTGCCTGGACGGATCCACGCCCGACAGGCCCGCCTGCAGGATCTGCAGCGTGTCGCCGTGGGACACCAGCAGGATGTCACGACCGCGGTGCCGCCGCTCTAGCTGCGCGATGAACGCGGTCACCCGGTCCAGCACAGCGGCTGCGGGCTCAACGTTGCCGTCCGCATGGCCGGGATCGGTCTCGTCGGCTGCCCAGATGCGCGCGTAGCTGACGGCCGCCGACCCTTCCCAGCGCCCGAAGCACCGCTCGCGCAGGGCGTCGGCGAAGACGACCTCCGGCGCGCCAAGGCATGCGGCCATGACCTGTGCCGTTTGCCTCGCGCGGGCGAAGCCGGATGAGTAGATGACCGTGTCCGCGGGCAAGCCGCAGCCTCGTGCCGCCGCGAGCGCCTGCTGGCGGCCGTACTCCGTTAGCCCGTAGTCGCCCTGGCGGTCATTGTCCATGCAGCTGACGATGATCCCGGCCGCGTTCGCCTTGCTCTGCGCGTGCCGCATGACGCTGAACCTGTTCGCGAGGCGATCCACGCCGCTCAGGTGGTTCATGGTCGTGCCCGACGCTACCATCAGCGGCGCCCGGCAGCAGTACGAGACCCGGCACCCTGAATACAGCCCATGCCACGATCAGCAGACAACACGGTGCCGCCACCACAACCCGGGCACACCACTGCCGATCACCAAGGCGCCGCTGCCAGGCCGGCAGCGCGCGCCTGCGCCCCGATTGTCCCGTTATGCGCGCCGAGTCGCTCGGCCCGACAACCTCACCGCGGCGGATCCGGGCGTTCGTCTGGCAAGTCGCGATATATCCGGTCTGAAACGCGCGCCAACAACAGGGACGGTGGGGTCAGCGGACTTCGGTGTACTCGCTGCGATCCAGCCGCACGACGTTGGCGTAGTCGCTGTCCCCTGGCTCTGCGACGTCGGTGTACTGGCTGCCATCCAACTGCACAACGCGGAAGCTGCGCCCGGAGACCAGCTTGCGCAGGTGCCGCATCCCGCTCATGCCCGCGAGCGCTACAGCCACGACGGCGGCGAGGACCGAGCCGCCGAACAGCGCGAGCCCGCCGACGGCGTGTCCCAGGATCATCATGACCACTGCGGCCAGCAGGGCCACCGGCATGGCCGCCACCAGCAGCAGCGCGAGCAGCGTCACGGCGATCACGGCCTTGGCCGACCTGTCCGGCATCCGCTCCGCGTACCAACCGGTCATCACGCTCACCTCTCAAGACCCAGAGCCCTTCAAGGGTCCGGGCCTGCCAGAACCACGCGATATGTCGCGTCCTTTGTATCAACGCATCTCTGGATCAGAATCATCCAGTGACCGCCCAGTACGGTTGGGCGCGATGGCGAGCATGTGAGGGCGTTTCCGCGTCACGGCATGTGAAAAGCAACCGGTTCCTCCGCCTGACCGGAGGCACCCGGACGGTCGGGCGGGAGCTGGAGCCGGACGCGCCAGTTGCGGTGGGCGACACGCAGGTGAGGCGCCCCGCGCGGGGCATCTGATGATTCAGCTTGCGCGAGCGTCTCACTGAACCCGGCGTCGCTCTTGCTCCGCTGCGGCGCACACAGTAGAAGGAAGCAGTGGGAAGACAGGCAGCCGTCGTGCTTTACGTGCTCGCGATGGTAGCTGTCGTGGTCGGCGTGGACGTCCTGTTCTTCAGGCACCACTTCTGGGCGCGGCTGATGGCAAACGTCGGGATCGTCCTGGTATTCGCGGCGTTCTATCTGAGGTTCCTGAAGCGGCCATGAGCGGGAAGCCAGGCCATCACGGCAGCTCATCCGCGCCCGCACCCACCATCCATGAAGTACTTCATCGCGGCAGATGAGTGTGTTCTCGGCGCGGTCGTAACGCATACCCCGCAAGCTGGTTAACTGATCATGGATCGGACCTTCTGGATTGACGATAGAAGCAACTCCTGCTCTAGTTGCAGCAGATCGCGAGGTAGTGTCATTTCACACGCGACCCGACAGGACGCGTTCCCGGCCGAACAGGCCACGGACGCTGTCGTGCATGTCGGGAGGGCGTTCCGGGTCCCTTTGCGGATGGCGTTGCCGCCTTTAGAATGGTCTGATTATGGCTGATCTGCGTTGCGTCGCCATCAGGGAACTTGACGACTGGCAGCGTCACGCTGCGCAATTGATCTACGTTGAAGCCTTCCCGGCGCGGCAGCGTGAGCCGTTTGCTGATCTGCTCACTAGAGAGGTGGAAGGGCAGGCGACCTCAGTAGTCGTGGTCTGCGGTGGCGAGCCGCTTGGCCTAGCCGTAGCATCCTCCCTCGGCGCGGTTAACTGGTCTTATCTGGAGTATTTCGCGGTCGCCCTGGACCACCATGGACGTGGTATAGGTGATTGGCTCTGGCGAGCCATGTGCCAGCATCTCGCTGCGCGTGGGCTCCCTCGCCGGATCGTGTTGGAGGTTGATGATCCAGCCGAGACCCCCGCAGGGACAGCTGAGCGGCAAGACCGCGAGCGGCGCCTCCGCTTCTACGAGCGACAAGGGATGCGAGCTCTGCCTGTTAGTGATTACGCTATTCCCCGAATGGATGGCATTGCGGGCAGTGATCCCATGCTCTTGCTGTGGGCAGTGACTCAAGGCAGCTCTGAACCTCCGGGCCCAGCCGAACTTCACAGCCTCGTGTCGGCCCTTTACTTCATGGCCTATGACCTGTCGGCTGACCATCCGCTGGTGCTCGCCGCACTCCTGGGCTCCGGATGGCGCCGTTAACTCGACAAACCCATAAATTAAGCAACAATAATCCGAGGTAATTGGTAGGGCGGGGGTGGAATGGAATCGCAGGTCGTCACTTATCAGCTAGACGACTCATCGCTGGTCAGGTTTGAGATCGATCCGCCACCCGGGTTCCGGCCGGCCGGCACCGGCAAGGTTTCCGGGCGAGTGCAAGACGCGGTGACACCGGCGGTCGAGGCCGCGAAGTTGGTGCTCGGGAAATTGAAAGAAGTGGCTCCAGACGAGATCGAGGTCTCTTTCGGCATCAAGGTGACCGGTGGGATGGACTGGCTGATCGCCAGAGCGGCCAGCGAGGCCAACTTTGAGATCAAGCTGACCTGGAGACCTATCGGCCCGGAGCTGCAGGCCCCCGCCGAAGTGTCCGCTGACGGCCAGGGCAAGGGATCATGACCTCCCGCAGTGCCTATGGCGCGGAGGACTCCTGGATCGCTACTGTCCACCGCAGCGAGGACGACTTCCAGCCACTAGGCACCGCAGTTGTCATCGATGAGCGCATGGTCGTCACTTGCGCGCACGTGGTGATGGACAACGGGAGGGTCATGTCTCCGTTGCCTTGGGTGGCGTTCCCCATGGCTGCGTCGACCCCGGGCCAGCGCCGGGAGGTGGTCGGGGTGCGCTTGGCGGAGAGACCCCATGACCTGGCACTGCTCGACCTCGGCGCGATTGTGCCGCTCGGCGTGAAGGCTGCTAGGTTGCGCTGCCCGAGACCGGAGTACCTGGTCGGAAGGGGCTGGTCGGCATTCGGATTTCCCGAGGAGGAGACCTTCGGTTCCGCGACGGATGTCGTCGTGTATGGCGACCATGCCGAGGGACGGATCGACGCACAATTGGCGTACGGATTCGTGAGGCTGGACGCTGACCTCCGAAGCGGGGTACGGCCTGGTTTCAGCGGCAGCGGGCTGTGGTCCCCGGACTACGACGCCGTGGTCGGGATCGTCACCCACGCTGATGGTCGAGGAGATGGACGGGCGGTCACCCTGTGTCACGCCGTCCGTTACCTGGACGATGACCGGCTGAGCACGCTCATGAAGTGGTCGGCGGGGCGGGCCAGTGAAGAGGCACTGGCCGCTTGGGGATGGACAGCAGGGCAGGGCGGATACACATTCCGGGGACGCAAGGCGGCGCTAACCAAGATCACCGAATGGCTCGACCGGGACCGGACTGACCGCAGGGTACTAGTTGTGACAGGGGCGCCCGGTGCAGGGAAGTCCGCCGTCCTGGGCCGGGTTGTCATCACAGCCGACCCGGGGATAAGGGCTATGCTCCCCTTCGACGACGATGCGGTGTGGGCCACACAGGAGTCCGTAGCGTGTTCGGTACATGCAAGGGGCAAGACGGCTTTGGAAGTCGCCACCGAGATCGCCCGGGCCGTCTCGGCAGAGTTGCCTCAGCTGCCCGAACGGCTAGATAGCGTGGCGCCTGCAGTCAGCAAGGCGCTTGCTGAGCAGGGGCGCGGACGCTTCAACATCATCATCGACGCCCTCGATGAAGCGACTAGACCGGCTGACGCCGTCTCGATCGTCACCCAGATCGTCAGGCCGCTGCTCCGGACATGCCCAGGCGTCCAGGTCGTTGTCGGCTGCCGACGCCGCAACGGCTCAGGAGACTTGCTAGGCGTCTTCGGGGACGCCGTGGAAGTCATCGACTTGGATGACGCGACGTACTTCTCGATTGTGGACATCGAACGGTACGCCCTTACGGTGCTGCAACTGCACGATACCGATTCTGCACTAGGCAATCCCTACACAGGTAACGAGGTAGCCCGTCCGCTCGCCACCCGGATCGCTGAGCTGTCCAGGGGTAACTTCCTCGTCGCCGGCCTGACCGCCGCCACCTATGCGCTCAACGACCAAGTCCCCGCTGATCCTGGGGAACTGACCAGCTACAGCAAGGACGCTGAAGATGCCCTGTACCAGCTCCTCCAAAGGGCACTTGAACGGGCCCCGGAGGCGGCCGGGATGCCAGTGTCGGCCGCGCTGACCGCGCTGGCCTTCGCCGAGGCCCCAGGACTGTCTCCGCAACTATGGAGCGTGGCGACGCAAGCCCTGTGCGGTGAAGCGCTGCAGCCCGCGCAGCTGGTTAAGCTCGCCCGGTCGGCCGGGGGGAGCTTCGTCACCGAGTCCGAGGGACCAGTATTCCAGTTGAACCACCAGGCACTCAGCGACGCGCTGCTGCGGAGACGTGCACAGCTCATCACGTCGGTGGCCGGATCCCAGCTCAAGGAGGACCAGCGGGCTCTGACGGTGGCCTTTTTCACGTACGGATGCGAGCAAGGATGGGAGCCGGCCCCGCCCTACCTGCTGCGCTCGCTGTCGCACCACGCGGAACCAGCCGGTCTGCTCGATTTGCTACTAACCGATGATGAATACCTGCTTTACGTGGATCTCGGGCGGCTGACTCCGCTCGCCGTCGAAGCTACGACAGAGGCGGCGAAGGCGCGCGCACACTTGCTGCGGCTCACTCCGTATGCGGTTTCCGCCGGCCCGCAGGAGCGAAGGGCGCTGTTTAGCGTCAGCGAGGCGCTAGAGAGACTTGGCGATAGCTTCCGCGGCAACGCCGGCCCCGCGCCTTACCGTGCTCGCTGGTCTACTGTCACCACGCATCGGGAAAGAACTCTCCAGGAAGGCCACACCGGTGGCGTCTGGCAGCTGTGCGCTTTCACCTTGGCTGGGCAAACCCTAGTGGCCTCGGCGGGTGAAGACGAGATGGTGCGGGTCTGGAACCCGGTCACCGGGCAGCAGTTGCGTGTCCTTGAGGGGCACGGCGGCGCGGTCAACTCAGTGTGCGGGTTCACAAGCGCTGACGGTCAGGTTCTGTTGGCTTCCGCGGGGGCGGACGCTGTGGTGCGGATCTGGGATCCGGTCAGCGGGCAGCAGTTGCGTGTCCTTGAGGGGCACGGCGGCGCGGTCAACTCAGTGTGCGGGTTCACAAGCGCTGACGGTCAGGTTCTGTTGGCTTCCGCGGGGGCGGACGCTGTGGTGCGGA
>Ga0187807_1000417_pt1 | contig 13405 bp, 28 predicted proteins | sample NC_wetland_sal_i_4_FD_132432 | JGI IMG/M metagenome (GOLD analysis project Ga0187807, IMG submission 132432) | Wetland sediment microbial communities from Neuse River Estuary, North Carolina, USA - ASW_2 | ecosystem: Environmental > Aquatic > Freshwater > Wetlands > Sediment | place: USA: North...
AGGACAGGCGGCGGGATATACAGTAAGCAATAACACAGCAGCGAGAAATCTAAATAATGTGTTTATTGGTCAATATGCTGGATACATGGATTTTGGATTGTCTCCTATTGTTACCTTCGCTCATAATATTATGATTGGTGACGATGCAGGTAGATCAGCTTTTCAAGGTTCAACAGCAAATCAGAACTATAATAATATGTTTGGTTACTATGCCGGGTATCAATTAACAAACGGAATTCAAAATAATTTATTTGGTTACTCGAGTGGATATCAGTGGACTGTTTCCTATTCTAACTTGATAGGTTCTAATCCTAATCAATACCCCGGGGGTGGATATTTTAATAATTATATTGGATACAACAATGGTGGCAATAATACAGGCGATTATAATAATTGGTTTGGTAACAATATATCAAGCTCAAGTGCTTTAATTTTGAATCATACATTGATAGAAGGAAACAGTCCATATATATCGCCTACAACGGCTACTGGATTATGGATAGTTTCAGACGGTGCTTATTATCCAAGTTCTAATTTTTGGACTGGAGATTTTATACATCATACAATAGATTTCAACGGTTCAATGACCATTGACACAAATTTAACCGTAAACGGTTCAACTAATTTAGGAAATGCTTTTCGTGTTGATTCGGTTGCACTGAAAACATCGCCTCAAACAATAAATACAACGACTACTTTTATAAAGTTAAGCAACAATCCAAATGATTTTGTAACGCTCACTAATGATTCTACATTAACGGCAAATTATAACGGAACTTATTTGTTTTCTTTTTATCAAAATTATGGAACTACGCCTACGGGCAGTGAGAATTTATTTTCGATATTAAAAAATAGCTCTAACATAGGTTATACTGCTATTGTAGGCATTGGGACTATTACAATGTTTAGTCAAATAATTAAATTAAATAAAAATGATACTGTACAATTCACCGCACAAATTCAAGGAACTAATTTCAGCGATGTTATATCAACGTTTCAATTATCAATTATAAAATTTCCATAATGGACTTTACAAATTTAGATAACGAATATTTTCAGGCATGGCAAGGTATAGACCAACGACCATATATAAATATATTGATTGCCGCTTCTACATATATGGCACAGCTTGGGGAAATGTTACCTTTTGATGATTCTATCTTAACTCCGGAAAGTCTTGTAAATGCAATGCACAATCTCACAGACAACACAGTATGGAGTTATACAAACACAATAGATACATCAAGCTACATTAATCTTTATAATCAATTTTTATATGTTTTCTTTTTAAAATACGATCAGGTAATTTCAACTCACACACTACCTCAAGATAGTATAATCATAGAGGCGTTGAAAATGACCATGGGACAGTTTCAGAAATTAGGTAATGCGATTGTTAATACTTTAGATTTTTTGTCCAATCCGATAGTTTTAATTGGAATAGTTTTATTAGCTGGATATATTTTTATAAATAAATGAGCTTGATTTTGAATTCACAAAATATTAATATTGACATAAATAAAATTCAGCCCGCAGGACTGGAAGAACAACCAACGGAAAAAATGAAAGTGAGTTTAAATATGTTTACTTGGAAATGGTTATTTAGTGAAGCTGCAAAACTTTTAAGTCCTATAATCGGATTGATAACACCGGAAATAAAAACAGAGCTGGAAAATTTTGTATTAAGCCTTTTTCAGAAAGCAAAGGCGACGCCTAATCAGTGGGATGATTTTTTAATTAATATATTGGCATCGATACTAAATATAAAGTTGCCGGATTAGGAATGGGTTTTTTAGAAATCTTAGAGATATTACAGATTTTTGTTTATCATTTTACGATAACAAAAATTTACACTTCAATCATTGAAAGAATAGCAAAGTTAGAAACAAAAATAGATATGCATTTAAACAGTCACGAAGCTGACACAACTTTAAACAGTAGAGGTATAAAATGAAGTTCACTAAATTTTCATTCAAAAAAGACTTGGTTGTAAATACACTTATTGCATCGGTAATAGTAGAACAAGCTCCAAGCCTGGCTAATAAATATTTTTTCAGTAGCAGCCCATTAAGCGGTTATATGCTTAATGCAGTTGGAGCGGGAGTCGCGATTGTTGTAGGAATGCTCACCGGGAAAAATGAAATCGGTAATATTGGAATTGCTCTTGCTGGCGCCGATATTGCAAACGGTATGATTAAACCTATGCTTGCAGATTTACCGGATTGGAACGGCTCAAACTCAATGAAAGATTATTCAAATAGTCCTTTATTGAGAGATTACAATAATTCTGTAACTCAATCGAATTACGCTCAATATGCTGATTTTTACAGTCAAAATTAAAAAGGAAAAAATTTATGTACACAAATACACGTGATTTATTAAACAGTGTTGGCGTTCCAAATGCCGCACTAAGACGGAATAGTGTTGCTCTTGTAGATCAACTTGCTATTACTACAGGACAAACAGTATATCCAATTTTTACTGGAACTCTTTCTCAGTTCGTAAGAAACCTTTCGTTTCCAATGACTGGAGATACTATTTTTGCGTTAATAGGATTGAAACTATTTGTCGAAAATTTGTTTACTACAACAACGGATTTGATTGAATTAATGCAAAATTCCTATTTGTCAATTATGGTTGGTCAAAAACTCCAACTCAATATCCCGGGCGCAAAGATTTTAAATTTTATCGCCGCCGATACAATCGGTGTTAGTCCTGCAGTAGCAAACTTTAATAAAAGATTTTTTGGTAAATACAAAAAGTTTTTTAATCCCATAATTTTGAATCAATCTTCAACGGTTCAAATAAATTTTGTTACAAGCTCGACAGCGGCGACCGATCTTAACGGTAAAAAAATAGACGTGGTTTTTGATGCCCTGCAGTCAATTAGCGGTGACCCGGCATTTGTATATATGCCGCAACAGGGAAACATGTTTCAAGATATTGATTTCACTCTTTGGAATACTGTTTCAATCGGCACGGCTAATCAATATACTTTCCCGCTTTTCACAGACAATACTTTAGCCCCGAACAAAATGAGTTTGAATCTTCCTTTGCCTGCTGACATGAGATTCGAGCTTCAAAACATCGAAGTTTTTTTCATTTCAGATGCGGTAGCAAGTCAAGCGGAAACACTCGATAAAATCTATTACAATAGATTGCACAATCAATTAAACATTTCAGTGAATCAGACATTACTTTATTATTCTGATATCCAAGAAATGATTAACATAATAACAGAGTACGCAAATGTAGCCTTTGACGATAACGCAGGAACCCCGGTCGCTACTGATTTAACAAGCTTTGAAGCTTTACTGCAGAGTAAGACTTTAGAAATTCCTGTATTATTCCCGGCTACCGGTCTTGTAAATGTTTCTCTCACTCAGCCGGGCAGCTCATTGAATAACGGTGAACTTCTCACGGTTTGCTTAAATGGAACCGTCAAAAGAACTGTAAATTAAGAGGCAACAAATGACAAAGCAAATTTTCGACTACAATGCTCTTGCGACCGCTTTGACTACTGGAAACAGCACAACACAGACCATTAACTTTGCAAGTGATTCGGATTTTATGTTGAAAGAAATACGAACGCTTGGCACAGCAATGACAATATCAATTCAGGTAGTAAGCGGCGCTCAGTTCCAAACTAATCCAATTACTTCCAGTGTCATCGGCTCAGGTCAAAACGGTTGGAAATTATTTGGTGATGTTATAATGGTACCAAGGAATAGTAAATGGCAAATAACATTCACTAACAATTCAGGCGGTACTTTATCAGATGAAATTCATTTTCTCGGAACAATGACCAAATGAATAAACTAAATTTACAGGGTATGGAATCAAAGAATAATATTGAAATAGATTTCAATGATGCCATACCTTTAAATAATTTTTATGTACTCGATTTTCAAGGGCAGGCTAACGGCAATATGTTAACAAGGAATTATGATCTCTCTAAAATTTCAGGTTTTTGGATAAGAATCATAAAAATGTATGTTACATATTATACCGACAATTCAACCTGGATAAGAGAAGCTTATTACGATAATAAAATTTTTACACCTGGAGCAAATAATCGTTTTTCTTTACTGAGAAATAAAACCTTACTTAATCCAGATTTTTTAGCTCAGTTTAATGACAGTGTAAGAACCGGTTTTATAAATTTTTTTATAAATAACAATGTTGTGAATATTTTCCCTCAATACAATATACCTATAATTAAAGAACTTGATTTAAATGTTTTTCCGGGATTTCAAATACAAAGCGGAATTGATTTTCAAATGAAATTTCCTTTTTATAATGATATTGATTCTAATTCAACGCTTTATCCTTATGTACATGTACTTTTAACAGTACAAACTTATATGAATAATCCACAGACACAGGAGATAATAAATGTACAATCCTAATGATTTCAATTATTCAATCTTTGCAGATGAACTCACTGGGAGTGAAAGTGAAGGCGCTGGACTTTATCAAGCTCATAATGAAGCCGGTAACGCTTGGGGAAGGTATCAATTTATACCGGGCACAATACTTGAAACAGCAAACTTTTTGAATATACCTGTAAAAACCGGACAGGATTTTTTAAATGACCCGGCTTATCAAGATCAACTTTTTGCAGGATATGTACAAATAATTTTGAACTATATCAATTCTCATCATTTAGATGTTTATTTGGGAAGCTCGATCACTGGGCAGAGTAACGGTATAACCTCAAATATTAACATTTACGGTCTAGTTGCTGGAGCATGGTTGGGAGGTCCGGGAGGATTATATTCATTACTCGTTAATAACGATCAAGGTTCGCCTGATGCGAATGGTACTTGGATAAGTGACTATGTGGCTAAGTTTTCAAGCTTCGACGAAGGCTCAAAAAAAAAATTGGTTAGCAGTGGGAATATTAGCGTTTCTGATGCTGACTTAAAAGACTTACAAACGCAGCTAAAAACTTTTTACGATAACTTTAACAAACTTTTTTCTTAAAATCTATTATGCCTAAAAACGAAGCGAACAGAACAGACGTTTACAGAGATGTAGAATATATGAGAGTTAATCTTGACCATGAAACTTTAATTACCATCGAAGGTAAAGACATAAACGGATTAAGTAAAACAGAGCTCCAAAAAAAGCTTGGTGAAATGTTCGGACAGGAAAAATTCAATATAAGCCAAAAAGATAAAGGTCACATGAGAAATAAAACATACTTTCTCAACGGCATTGTGTTGAATGGAAGATCTAAAAAATTTGAAAGACCGTCCGGACATGAAGCAAATCTTTTACAGCAGCTTAACGAAAACCATAAAAATGAAATGGTTCGCCTTGAAAAAAATATGACAGAAATATTTGAAGCCAAGCTTGAATCGGTAAAAAAAGACATCGCGCATAAAGATGAATATATAGCAGACCTTGAAAAAGAATTATCAAAGAATCAAGGTAATGACACAAATCAAATAGTTTCATTGTTATCATTATTAGGGAAAGGTATAGGTATGCCGTCTCAGTCTTTAGCGTCAAATCAGAATAGCTCAGGACCTCCAACAGAAAGTTTTCCTGAAAGATATAAATCTATTCCGGTTGAGTTCTTAGATTTATTTTCAGTAGTGGATTTTACAAAAATAGATCAACAAAGCAGGCAACAATATTATAATTTTTTAGCTCAATTTATAAACAGCTTACCAAAGAAAGAGAAAGGAAGTTAAAATGAATATCTTAAAAGAAATTTGGAGAAGTCCTAAAGTCAAACGAATTCAGACAAAAAGACATAAAGTTGTAAGAGAGCTGGAAAGCTTAGGTCGTGAGCTGGAAAGAGCCAAAAAGTCCGCAGCCACAGAGCTAAAAAGAAAGCATTCAAAAAGTAAAACATCTAGGAGCAAGAAAAAAACTCGTAGACGCCAGAGACGATATTAAAACATCAAAATACATCAGATAGAGCGCCTTGTAATTTGTCTCAGGAAATGGAGCAAACAAGGCGCTTTCTTATTATTATACCACTACCCGCCTAATATATCCAGTTATAAAAATTCATAGCCTTAAAACGCCTCTAATGCAATACCGGCACTCCGGGAGCAGCAAGTAATTATCACAGGTTAAAAATACACTGTTTGTAAATATTACTTACTGAAGCTCGTAAAAAGAAACAATTTACATTGGCATGAAACATGACTTTATCTTAATAAAAACAATCATAGGTATTAAAATGAAAGATATATTAGATTTTCAAAAAGGTGATTACGTTTATTATCGTTCTCCGAAAGACGGTACTATACCAACAATCGTGTTAAGATATTACGGTACCGATAAAATAAAACTACAACATATTAATCTTGAACAGATGGAAATAAAAAATTTTTTTCCAGGTCATAGGAAAAATTGGGTTAATGTTATAAGAGTAGATCATCAAGAGGAAGAAAAATGAAACAAGACATGAAAATGAAAATAGCTCTTAATCTATTTGCCAGATGGATTGCAGTTATAGCAGCTCGCAAAGTTTACGATGAACAAACCTGGAGATCCAAAACAAAAATATTTTCTTACCTCATTTTACTAAAAAGGTATATTATTTTTTTGCTATTCTCAAAAGTTATAACTGGTATTCCAAAAATTCATAACTTAATTTTTAGGAAAACAAAGTGAAAGTTTATCAACAATTCTTAACTTATCGTAAATTTATCTTTGATTTCAAAGAATTTTCCTTTATTAAAATATTTTCTGCAAGTGAACAACTTTATATAGCTTACAGAGGTGAAACAAGAAACCGGATTAATTTACGGGACTTAGATATAATGATTGAATATTTAAAAGCTAATTCAATTTGGAATTACAAAAAAATCGAATTTGAAGAAATAAAATTTTCGTATGATAGGTATTATATAGTATTCGATTTTAAAAAAGAGTTGGCAGCGTGAAAGAAAATATACTAAGCCCGTTCAGGTATTATGGAGCTAAATATAATTCTCTTGATTTCATTTTAGAAAATCTATGTCATACAAAAATTTACGTTGATTTATTTGGTGGCTCAGGTGCAATTCTTTTGAATAAAAGAGAATCGGTAATAGAAATCTTTAATGATTTGAACATAGATATTATAAATTTTTTCTCGGTCCTCCGGGAGCAAAGAGAAAAGCTTATTGATTTCCTTTATTTAACTCCATTCTCGGAGCTTGAATATAAAAAAGCCTTCTATTCATTACATAAAGGAACGCAGCTTGAAAGAGCTCGAAAATTTTTCACATGTGCAAATCAAAGTTTTACGGCTACTACTGCAAGAATCCAGGGCTGGAGATTAGATATAAAAACATCAAATAAATTCACAACTAAAAATGTAGAAGCTCTCGAAAATAAAATTAAAAATTTGCCTGCAATAATTGATCGCTTAAAATATGTTCAATTATCTAATCAAGATTTTAGAAAATTGATTCCTAAAGTTGATAGTTCGGAAACTCTTATATATTGTGACCCGCCTTATCTTCATAGCACAAGAGGTTCTAATAGAGAATATAAACACGAGATGAAAATAAAAGATCACATTGCATTTTTAGAAATGATTAAAGAATGTGATTCCAAAATAGCTATTAGCGGTTACTCCAGTAGTCTTTATAATTCATATCTTGGTGATTGGTACAGATTAGAAGATAATGAGCATATAAATACTTTAGGCAACAATCAAAAAAAGAAAAAGGAAATACTGTGGCTAAATTACAACCCGGAATTTAAACAATTAAATTTATTTGAAAGGAAAAAAATATGAAAAAAGAAAAAAAATCGAAAATATTCATAGATGAAATATCATCTATAATTTTGGTTTTTGGACTTGGACTTGTAGCATACTATTTCTTTGAAAAATACATTAAGATTTGAGGTATAATATGAATTTTACAAATCAACAAAAAGCATTAATAAGTAATATAATTGCAAATGTTTTTGAGCAAAGATTAAAAGAGCTCGAAGATGAAAGACAATTCTATTTAACATTGGAACAAAAAATAAAAGCAAGTGTATTACATACAAAAATAAATGAAGTAAAAAATATTAGGAATAAACTATTGGTAGAATTTGAAAAGCAATAATTAATTAATTAAATTAACTTAATCGAAAGGCAGAAATGAAAACATACATCAATTCAGTGTTTATTAATAGCACTAAATACACAGATCAGCTTACATTCTCAGGCAAGGTGGATAAAATAATTGAAGAATTAAAATCGGTAGCAAATGAAAAGGGATACATAAATTTAACCATTGCAAAAAAACAAAAACCAAGCGAACATTCAACACATTATCTTTATAAATATCATAAAGAAGAAAGTGAGAAATAAAATGTTTCCTGATTACTGGTCCTTAATAATATTTTTATTTGGTTTCGCTCTTGGTTATTCTCAGGCCTGGATTCACAAAAGATTAACTCAAAAGGAAAAACAATTTTTTATTTTAAACGGAGCCATGGTCGCTCTCGGATATGTTCACAACTTTAGATATGAATTCTCAGACGAACAAGAAATTATTGATTGCATTTATTCAGGCTCAGTAGAAAGCTTCAATGATTGGTTAATCTCAAACAGTTATAATTTTTATGAGCTTGTTTCAACAGGTTATAAGGAACAAACTTATTTACAGATAAGAAATAAGATACTGGAGGACCTATGAAAAATATACAACCTGTTTTTTTGAAAGATGATGATTCGCAACTTTCAAGAATAGTGTTTCTTTTATTGCAGAAAGAATTTTATTTAAAACAATCAGATATTCAAGAGAATAAATTATTGGCTCAGATTTTTTTTAATGAAGCACAAATATGTGAAGAAGAAATTTTGGAAATAATGGATAAGAACTCCTCTGATATATAAATCGAAAAAAGGGAAGCAAGCGAAAAACAAAAACTTGTTTCCCTCTCTTCTTTTCTTTGGCACAGCAAAACTAACTTTTACAAAACTTAAAATCAAGTATGACTTCTAAAAATTATTTTGCTTTCAAAAGCCTCAAAGTACCGGTGTATAACAATAGGTACTTTCGCCAAAATTTGGCACAACTCAGAAACTTACTTTCTCCGATTTTATGATTGACACGGTTAAATTAAATCTGTATGATGTTAAGTTTAAGGATAGTTCTTTTGTAACAATCATTCGAGAGTTTATGAATGACACAGAAACAAAAAGAGATTTATTTATAAATCAAGACGGTGAAATAATATCGGGTTCAAAGGGATATCTAAATAATGAGTTTTTCAATTTAAGTATAAAACCTCAGACACAACTTTTTAACGATTACACCCGGCACTTACAGACGTATAAAAAACAAATAGATTATATTCCGAAAAAAAATAGTGATGACGTTTTAGAGTTTGAACATATCCGCAAAGGAAAATTTTTAGAGCTCAATATTAAAGATCAAACTAATTGTAATTTCATTTTACAAACTTCATTATCAAAACTTTACGCTTTGAAAACTGAAAGTGAAGATAAAAACTTAAATTACTTGAATGAGAAACAAGTCAAGCAATCATTTAATTTTTTAAATAAAAAACTTTCAGAATTTGGGATGCTCGTCGATCTCGATTCGGCAAAGTTAATTAGATATGATACATTTATAAACTTACCTATTAAATATTCCTTTCAAACTTATTCAAGCTTTCTAAAATCTTTCCGGCTTTCCAGGAAAAAGTTATTAGACTTTAATCAAGACACTTTGAGCTGGATAAATCAACAAAACGAGATTTGTATTTATGATAAGCAAAAAGAATTGATTCAACACGAAATGTTTACAGATAAAAAAATAATGAGAATAGAAAATAGATTTTTAAGAAAGAAAAAAGTTTTCAAGATACTTGGAAGTAATAAAGTTCAAGAGCTTTTGAATAAGGAAATTCACATTGAACAAATGAAAGAAGTATATAAAAATCTATTCACTGAAAAAAATGAATTTTTTATAAATGATACTTTTCAAAACTTACTTGAAAGCGGATTAAGTTTGAATAAAATTAAAGAAAAAATTTTCTTTACATACTTAATAAATAACAATAAAAAAGAATATCTTATAGATGCAGCAGAAAGTATATTACCGAAAAGAAGCTTTTACCGTTTTAGGCGTAATTTAGAAGATACTGAAAAAAATAAGATCAAGGAAACAAAAACAGATTTGATTAAAGAGATAAAAATCAAATATGAAAATGAGCTTGAATATTTGGAAAGAAATAAATAAATTACAGCATGACCGAAAAAGAAAAAGAAATAATAAAGCAAGCATTTGAGATTCTCGAAGCTTATTCACCTGGAGAAGTATTAGAATTATTTCTTAGATTCAAAGCCGATAAAATTTTAGGTCATATTGGAAAATCATTGAAAGAAAATTTCAGGCATGGCAAAGATACAAGAGAACATAATTGAGGTTAAGCCTCAAAACGCTCTTTACGAGACTTTAGGAATCATGAGAGAGCTTGAAAAACAATCTTTGAACGACAGAGATTTTAATCAATTCTGTTTAAAAACTTTCTTACAAAAAATGCAACCTTTGAAATTTTCTGATTTCATAGAAAGCTTACATACTTGGGTAAAGACAAATATACAATATACAGATGATCTCTATGATGAAACTTTAATAAGTCCTCGAATATTGTTTCATACTCGAAAAGGCGATTGTGACGACTTCGCTTTATTTATAAAAACTGTTTTATCATTCTTTAATATAAAATCATATTATATTCTGTTTGCAAAGCAGGAAGACGAATACACTCACATAGCAAATGTGGTTCCTTTAAAAAACAGTTTTCTTTTTGTAGATGCTACAAATCAAGAATTTAATTCCTTCCCTTATTCGAGATATAATTATTTTAAAATTGTGAGATAAAATTATGAGAAGTTTTAAGATTCAAACATTGAGAGATAATACGACTACTGGAATTTTGAGTACCGTTTCTGCAGGTGCTAACGTTATTCCGGTAGTAGGGCAGGCAATCTCAATAGTTACGGCGGCAGCTGCTTTATTTAGTGGTATATTTGGAGGCACTTCATCTAATCAATTAACACAGGCTAATTGGAATACTTTAATTCCATTCTCAGGACCTACTTATAACCAACTTAAATCATATATGATGCCCCGTATTAAATGGGTATCGGACTTAGGCAATTTTCGAGTTTTTGTTTTATACGGTTTATATTCACTTGGCATGGATAATGGACAGGCATCATTACAAGCGGCGGAAGTTGCTTTAAGAAATGAAAGGATTGCATCGGGAATGGCTTATTTACCTGTTCCAACTATCCCGCCAACTAATCCTAATTTAACCTGGTCTCATGCGCCCTGGGAAGATGATTTTATTAATAATTTTGATAATTATTTTTATGGCTCACCGGCTGACGCAAGTTTGAATAAACAAAATATTATCAATGCTCCGGTAAATCCTAATACCGGGCTTCCAAATGTACCTTTACCTAATCAAGCTGGATTCGGTACGATAGGAATGATAGCACTTGCCGGAATAGCGCTAGCGATGTTCGCTGGAGGAAAACGTGCAAGGTAAAATAATTATAAACAGTAATCTAATTTCTGACACTGATTCAAATAATAATCAGAGTTCAGATCAAACAAACAACCAAACATTGAACAGAAATCTTAACATTCCTATATGGTTGTGGGTTATATTAGCAATACTAATTATTAAGGATTAAAGCAATGAATCAAACTCCAAATATATATGGCTTTGTTTGGAATCCAAATATAAATCATTACATGAATCAACTTGGTTTAGTAGTCGATGATTCTTTAGCTCAAACACTTGGGTTACCTGTCCCGCCTTATACCGGGACAGTTTTAACTTTTCAAATTTCAGGCAGTACAATTATTTTAATCGGTTTAGCTGCTCTAATATTTTTTAAATAAAAATGAGCTTAAAACTTTTACCATATTATCATACTGGAGACTTAGTAAACAACGGCGTCTTTAATACGAACAATCCAAGCGGCGGCGGCGGTAACGGTTCAACTTATACCCCGCCTGATATTTTTGGTCAAGGATTACCAACGCAAACAAATGACACAACTAATTCTAATAGCAATACTGGAGGTCCTAATTCAGATAATTCTTTGCTTTTAATAGGTAGTTTGATTTTAATTTATTTTATTTTTACGTGAGGATTCAAATGAGTAGTTATTATTTATTTTACGACCCTAATACAAAAACTTATTTTGTGTTAGAAACAGACGCTTTAACATCGCAGCAAATCAAATCTAAAGGTTATACGATTATAACAGCGTCAAACGATCAAGGCAATCTTGAAAATCAGGCGACAATAAGAAATAATAAACAAGGAATCACGACGGATTCCGTAACAGTAGAGCCCGGGCAAACGACAATAAGAAAAACGTCAAACGGTGCGCCAATTTACAATCCGCCTTTACAAATTACGCCGACCATAAGTCCAACTCAGCAAGCTCCAGTTCAAGCTACTAATTGGTTGCCTATTGGATTAGGTTTGGTTGCACTTTATTTAATCCTAAAATAAAATGTACTCTTACGCTTTATATACTCCAGGCGATATATTAATGCAAAAAAATATTAACGGCGTTCATTATTGGTATGATGAAACGAGCGATCAATATTTTACTTATGACCCATCTCAGATGTTACCGGAAGTTATAAGCGAAGCTCAAAAACCTAATCCTCCATTTGATTGGACTATACCTATAATGATTTTATTAGCAACTTTTTTTTTATGGGACGAATTATGAAAAAACTTTTTTTAATTTCCTTTTTATTATTAAGCTCAATTTGTTTTGCTCAACACATAGATTATTTTCAAGACAGCACTTCAACCTTTTGGAAAGCGGATACTTTTAGTGTCAGTTCACATTCATTAATAATAAGTAATGACAGCGCAACGGATACACTCTACATAACCACAGACACAGTAACGGGAAAAATACAAAAGTTCAACGCTTTGGAAACAATCATACTTCCTTATGTCTATGTTTATCCGTCTCCGATGATTATTTATATAAAATCTTTCGTTAACCCTATAAAATATAGATTGTGGGGTTTTTGATGAAAAAGATTTTTTTATTTTTTTTATTTCCTTTATTTATTCATGCTCAACTTTCTAAGCCCTCAAATGTAAAGGGCGCTATTGTTTCTGATAGTTTGCAGTTAAAGTATGTAAAAGGTGATTCAACTAATTTGAAATCGAATTATAATTCACTAGTTAATGATACTTCATATTACAATTCGATAGGACTTGGTTTATCAACGTTAGGCAATTGGAATTCAGGCACGCTTAATAATGTAATAGGAATAGGACAGGCGGCGGGATATACAGTAAGCAATAACACAGCAGCGAGAAATCTAAATAATGTGTTTATTGGTCAATATGCTGGATACATGGATTTTGGATTGTCTCCTATTGTTACCTTCGCTCA
>Ga0187807_1000418_pt1 | contig 13391 bp, 15 predicted proteins | sample NC_wetland_sal_i_4_FD_132432 | JGI IMG/M metagenome (GOLD analysis project Ga0187807, IMG submission 132432) | Wetland sediment microbial communities from Neuse River Estuary, North Carolina, USA - ASW_2 | ecosystem: Environmental > Aquatic > Freshwater > Wetlands > Sediment | place: USA: North...
ACCGACGTTGACGTGATCAAGCAAAGGGCACACCGATGACCGCCGGCGAAAGAGCGACAGCACCTGGCTCCGAGCTTTCTCCCCAGGCCACACCGGACGGTGACGCGCCGCAGGCGGCCCCGATATCGGGCACCGTGGCGACAGCGCCCGTTGATCCCCGCCAGCTGGAGCAGGAGATCGAGCGGACCCGCGAGCAACTGGGCGAGACGGTGCAGGAACTGGTCGCCAGGGTAGACGTGAAAAGCAGGGCGCGGGCCAAGGCCGCCGAGGTGTCGGGGAGGGCGAAGAGCACGGCCCTCCAGGTGCGCAAGACGGTTTGGGAAGGCCGCGAGCGCTGGATGCCGCTAGCGGCGGCCGCCGGGGTGATCGTCGTCGGCTTTTGGGCCCTTAGCGAATGGAGTAGGCGTCAGGCCTAGCCGAGGTGGTGCAGCCGGGTGAGCGGGAGGCTGTCCGCTTCGTGCACCGGGACGGCAGCCCCGTCCACCATCATCGGGCCGTCGCCGACGGGGACGGACACCGACGGCAGGTAGTCGTTGCGGACCATGTCCGCGCGGGTCAGCCCGCGCGCCCCCGTGATCGGCAGGTAGCTGACCCCGGCCGGCAGCCCGCCGCGCGATGCGGAGCCGGAAAGAATGGACTCCGCGGTGAAGACCGCCGCCAGCTGCCGCGGCGCGGCGCCCAGGCCGCCGAAGAACGCGCGCGTCACGCGCGGCTGGGTGATGCGCGTCGAGCCCGACCCGGACCCGGACACGCCCCAGGCGACGAACCCCGACTTGAGCACGAGCTCCGGGGTGGTGCCGAAGCGGGCGGGCTCCCACAGCACGATGTCGGCGAGCCGTCCGGCGGTCAGCGACCCCACGTGCGCCGCCATGCCATGGGCGATGGCGGGGTTGAGGGACAGCTTGGCCAGGTACCGCAGCACCCGCTCGTTGTTGGCGAACCCGGGGCCGGTTTCCCCGGCGAGCATGGCCTGGACATGCGCGAGCTGCCAGGTGCGCCGTGCCACCTCGGCGATCCGGCCCATGCCCATCGAGTCGGAGTTGACGATGCTGATCGCGCCGAGGTCGTGCAGCCGGTTCTCGGCGGCGATGCCGTGCCGGCGGATCCGGCTGCGGGCGATGCCGGCGTCGCTGGGCGAGCGGCCGTGCAGCTTGTGCACCGTCATCGTCATCGGCACGAGTTCGGCGGTGGTCGCCACGGTCAGCGGCAGCGTCGGCGTGGTGGAGCTGCCCAGGATGTGCGGGTGGTTGAGCACTTCGAGCACGTCGGGGTGCCCGCCGCCGCCTTCCACGTGGTAGGCGTGCACGGTGCGGCCCGCGGTCGCGGCGATGGTGTCGGCGAGGTAGCCAGACTCGTTCAGGGTGTCGGTGTGCAGCGCCACCGGCAGGCCGGCCGCCTCCGCGACGGACAGGCACGTGTCGATCTGCGCCGGGGTGGCGCCCCAGTCCTCGTGCACCTTGAACCCGCCGGCGCCGTACTCGACCGCGGCCTCGAGCAAGCCAGCTGACCGGCTTGACCCCCGCGCCAGGAACGCGGCGTTCAGCGGGGTGCCCGCCCATCCGGCGACGAGCGCCCGCATGTTGTACGCCGGGTTCGCGCCCACGTCCCAGACCCCGCCCATCCCCATGCCGACGATCGTCGTGATCCCCGACGACAGCGCCGCCTCGGCGATCGCCGGACTAGACAGGTGCACGTGGGAGTCGACGATGCCGGCGGTGGCGATGAGCCCCTCGCCGGGCACGATCGCGGTGTGGGAGTCGACGACCAGCTCCACGCCTGACTGCACGTCCGGGTTGCCGGCCCGCCCGGTGCCGGCGATCTGGCCGTCCGCGATCCCGATCGACGTCTTGCGCACGCCGAGCACCGGGTCGAGGACGAGCACGTTGGTGATGATCATGTCGAGCGCGCTGTCCCGGCCGGCCCGGGCGGTCGCGAGCACGCCGTCGCGCGCGGTCTTGCCGCACCCTCCCAGGAGCTCGTCGCCGGGCGCGACGTCGTCCGCCTCGACCCGCACCCACAGGTCCGTGTCGGCCAGCCGCACCCGGTCGCCGGTGGTGGGGCCGTAGCGCGCGGCGTAGCCGGCGCGGTCGAGCGCGGTCATGGCGTGAACTCGACGACGACGGCCTCCCGCCGCTCGCCGGGGCGCAGCAGCAGCGCCTCGCCGGCGGGCAGGTCGAGCCGGCAGCCCGCCGCGACCCCGGTGACCTCGACGGCCGGGTTGACCTGGTCCAGCGGGTAGTGCGAGGAGATCCATACGTCTCGCGGCCCGGTGTTCGTCAGGTGTACAGAACGGCGCGGGGCGCCTGCCGCCAGCTCGATCTCACCTGAGGCCGGGAGAGTCGCCCCCGCCCGTTTCGTATGGCGATCTTGATCTGCACCGAACGGTGCGTCGACGTGCACCAGCGTGCTGCCCCACGGGAACAGCGCCTCCACCTCGAGCACCGGGACCAGGCCGGGCACGCCCGGCAGCAGCGACGACGGCGGCACGACGGTCCGCGCCCGCGCGATCACCTCCTCCAGCGCCGTGCCGTCCCAGGCCATCTCGCAGATCTCGTCGCTGACCAGCGCGACCGCCTCGGTCGCGCCGATGGGCGCGCCGCGGGCGAGCCGCCGCCGCGCCAGGTCGGCGGCCGCGGCGAGCAGCAGCCGTTCCCGCTCGCGTGGTGTCAGGTGCACCTGCCGATCATCTCAGTGGTGGCCAAAGTCCGGCACCAATGGCCCTGCCGGGCCGGACCAGTTCTTCGCGATGCTGGAGTCAGCATGGCCCATAGCGAGAGGCGGGGTCGCGATGGCCGATGACTGGGTGTTCCGCGCCGTCGACGTCACCAAGGTCTACCCGAACGGGATCCGGGCCAACGACGGGATCTCGCTGCACGTTCAGCCGGGCGAGGTGTACGGCCTGCTCGGCCCGAACGGCGCCGGCAAGACCACTCTGGTCAAGCAGGTCATCGGCCTGCTCAAGCCGACGTCCGGGCGGATCACGCTCGGCGGTCACGACCTGGTGGCCGATCCGTCCGCGGCGCGCCAGCTGTGCTCGTACCTGCCGCAGGCCCAGGTGCCCATCGACTCGTTCCGCGCACGGGAGGCGATCGTGCTGTGCGGCCGCGTCCGGGGCGGCGACCGGGCCGCGGTGAGCCGCCGGGCGGACGAGCTGATCGAGGCGCTCGGCATCGGCGAATGGCGCGACAAGCGGGGGATCGGGCTGTCCGGCGGGGTGAAGCGGCTGGTCGGGTTCGCCATGGTCGCGGTCTGCCCGGGGCGGGTGGTGATCCTCGACGAGCCCACCAACGACGTGGACCCGCTGCGCCGCAGGCTGCTCTGGGATCAGGTCCGCGAGCTGGGAAACCGCGGCCTGGCGGTGCTGCTCGTCACGCACAACGTGCTCGAGGCGGAGAAGGCGGTGGACCGGCTGGCGGTCATCGACGGCGGCCGGCTGATCGCCGAGGGGACGCCGTCGGCGATGAAGGCGAACGACCGCGGCAGCTTGCGGCTGCAGCTGATGATCGCCCCGGGCCGGGACGCTCCGCCGCTGCCGCCGTTCGTCCGGCGCTCCACGCTCGTGGGGCACAACCTGATGACCGTCATCGACGACGCGGACGCGCAGGCAGGCATCCGGTGGGCGCAGGACGCCATCAAGGGCGGCGAGGCGGAGGAGTACGCGCTGAGCGCCACCTCCCTCGAGGACGCCTACATCCAGCTGACCGGCCACGACTCGGAGGAGGGCTGACCATGCGCGCGGCGGCGCACGCGTACTGGCGGATGTTCGTGTGGGACATCGCGGACCTGCGGCTGCTGCTGCCCGTCCTCGGCTGCGTCCTCACCCTGCAAGGCGCCGGGTTCGTGCTGGGGATCGGGCTGTTCTTCCGGCACATACCGGAGACGGCCGCCGTGTTCGTGGCGACCGGGGTGCCGGTGATGAACCTGATCACGGCCGGGCTCATCTTCGAGCCGCAGGTGGTCGCGGACCAGCGGCTGCGCGGCAGCTACGACTTCCTGTGGTCGCTGCCGGTGCCGCGCAGCATGATGACGCTGGCCTGGTACACCGTCACCCTGGTCGTCGCGCTGCCCGCCATGGTCATCGCGCTGCTCGTGGCGGTGGCGAGGTACGGCATTGATTTCGACGTCTCGCCGGCGATCGTGCCCGCTGTGCTGCTGACGAGCCTGACCGGAGTGCTCATCGGCTACGCCATCGCGCACGGCGTCACCGCCCCGATGACCGCGCGGCTGGTCAGCATATCGCTGATCTTCGTGATGTTCGGGTTCAGCCCGATCGTGTTCCCCGCCAGCCAGCTGCCCGGCTGGCTGGCGGCGGTGAACCAGTGGCTGCCCTTCGGGTCGATGGCCACGATCACCCGGGCGGCTCTTGTCGGCGGCGAGGCGGCCGGCGTGGCGCGCGGCTACCTCGTGGTGGCCGCGTGGGCGGTGGCGTCAGCGCTCGTCGTTGCCTGGGCCCTGGGACGGCGGAGGTAGCCATGGCGGCGTCTATCAGGCGCGGTCCGGGCCACTGGCTGTCCAGCTACCTGGCCCTGCTCAGGTTCGACATCGCCTCGCAGCGCACCTGGCTGCCGATGTTCGTGCTGACGCAGGTCCTGTTCGGCGCGGGGATGGCGATCATCTACGGCTTCTACCTGGGGCACATGTCGCACCAGGAGGCGCTGTTCGTCGTCAGCGGCGCGCCGGCGCTGGCGGTGCTCACCTCCGGCCTGATTGGCGTCACGACCATGGTGGTCGAGCGTAAGGAGGCCGGGAGCTGGGACTTCATCTGGTCGCTGCCGGCGCCCAGGTCGGCTGCGGTGGCGTCGACGTTCACCGTGTTCACGCTGATGGCGATCCCGGGGATCGTCATCGCCCTCGCCATCGCCGCGTGGCGGTACGGCCTGAGCGTCACCCCGTCGCCCATGGCGGTGCCCGCGGTGCTGCTCGCCGCGCTGATGGCCACCTCGGTCGGGTTCGGCATGGCGCAACTCATCCCGAACCCGCTGGTGACGGGCGTGATGGTCAACGTGCTGATCTTCGTCGTGCTCTTGTACTCGCCGGTCGCCTTCCCGATCACCCAGCTGCCGCACTGGCTCGCCGACGTGCAGCGGGTGCTGCCCATCTACTACGCGGCGCAGGTGCTGCGAGCGAGCGTGACCTCCGGCATGGTGCAGGACGTCGCCACCGCGTACGCGGTGCTTGCCGGCTGGACCGTGGCGGCGTGGGCCGGGACGGCCTGGGTCGTCGGCCGCCGCCGGTAGGACCGTGGCCCGGGCGGGTTACGCGACCGGGCCGAGTTCGCGGACGCCGCCCGGGGTGGCCAGGCAGAGCATCCGGATCGGCGACTGGTGTGTGGCGGCGCCCTGCTGCAGGGCGCTGAGCCAGTGCCGGTCGGCGTCGCCGAGCTCGGCCATGCCGGGGCGGCTCAGCGTGATGATCGCCGAGCCGTCGGGTTCGGCGCCCGAGAGCAGCTGGGAGATGACGTAGCAGACGGTGCCTGCCAGCTGCGGGTCGGGCAGTTCGGGGATGCAGTCGATGGGCACGACGACCTCGTTCTGCAGCCCGTCGCGGTCCAGGAAGAACAGCCACAGCGCGTGCAGCGCCCGTGCCTCGTTGTCAATGACGGTGGCAACCCGGGCAAGCACGTCCGCGTCGGTCCTGACTGGGGTTGCCAGCAATTCAGCGGAGTGGGGAGTTTCCATACCCGGCAGTCTGCCACCACGTGCTGACATTTCGCTGTTAAGTCACTACATTCCGTGTATCGAACTCCGGTGAAATCTCGCGTCGGGTCCGGCGGGCGCCGAACGCGAGATAGACCGCGACGATCACGGTCCCGGCGCACAGTGCCGCCGCGCTGACCCCGAGCGAGGTGCGCAGCCCGACCGCCGCGCCGACGATGCCGACCGTGAAGCCGCTGCCGATCCGCATCCCGTTCGCGCCGACCCCGTACACGCCGACGATCTGGCCGCGTTTCTCGCGCGGCGCGCGCAGTTGCACGACCGTCTGGGTGATCGACATCGCGGCCAGGTTGGCGACGCCGCCGACGACGAGCAGCGAGACGGCGGCCACGTAGTTGTGGCTGAACGCGAAAAGCATCGTGGTGACGCCGTACACCGCGGTGCTGCACACCGCCGCCCGCACCGACAGCTTGAGCCACCCGGTGCCCTCGAGGAGCAGCCCGCCAAGTACGCCGCCGAGGCCGTTGGCGAACAGCAGCACGCCGTAGGCCGTGCCGGCGCTCGACGCGCCTACGCCGGCGGCCAGCGCGGGCATCGCGGTCTGGATCGCGGAGCCGACGAAGAACGAGCCGAGCCCGGCCAGCACGATCATCGCGGCGAGCACGCGGTCCCTGCCCACCTCTGTGAAGACCCGGACGGCGCCGAGCACGCCGACGCGTTCCCGTGCGACGACGCCGTGACGCGAGTGGCCGGTGAACTTAGTGCGCGCCATCAGGGCGGTCAGCGGCAGGTAGATCGCCACGTTGGCGAAGATGCCGTGGACCGGCCCGAGGCCAAGCAGCAGCGCCGAGCCGACCACGGGGCCGAACAGTATGCCCAGGCTGCGCGCCGTCGAGTTGAGCCTGATCGCGCTCGGCAGGTCGGCAGGCCCGACGAAGTCCTCGAGCATGAGCTGTTCGGCGGGGCCCCACAGCGCACCCGCCATGCCGTGCAGTATCAGCAGGACGCAGGCGTTCCAGACGGTCAGCGTCCCGGTAGCGAACAGCACGCCCCAGCTCACGGACACGGCCATGAACAGCAGCTGCGCGCCGCCGATCAGGCGCCGGCAGTCGTAGCGGTCGGCGAGCGCGCCGAAGTACGGCGACAGCAGCAGGAAGGGCAGCCAGTGGCTGATCACCTCGAAGCCCGTCAGCGCCGGGGAGTGGAACTTCTCCCACAGCACCCAGTACGTGATCACGTGCTCGATGTTGTCGGCCATCATCGCCAGCGCCGCGCCGCCGAGGTACGCCCGGCACGGGCCGCTGCGCAGCGCCGCGAACTTGGCCGGCTGAACCGGGTCTAGCGCGCCGCGCGGTTGCTCATCCGGCTCATCCAGGCCGACGGGGACGTGCGTCGGCACGCCACACGCAGCGCACATGGTTGCTTAAACCGGACTAATCATCTCAGTTATTTCAGCCCAGCCCGGATACCAGGTAGCTGACGCCGATCGCGAATACCAGCCCGCCCACCAGCCGGCGGATCAGCAGGTCGGGCATCCGCTTCTGGAGGCGGGCGCCGGCGTAGCCGCCGATCAGGCCGCCCGCGCCGAGCGCGATCCCCGTCGGCCAGTCGGGAGCGACCGGCAGATGCTGCTGGACGGACAGGATCGTGAAGGTGATCACGCCGCCGACCGAGGTCACGAACGTCGAGGCCAGGGCGGCGGGGGCGACCTCGGCCGGCCGCCGCCCTGAGCCGATAAGGATCGGCGCGAGGATCGAGCCGCCGCCGATCCCGTAGATTCCGCCCACGCATCCCACGAGGGCGGCGAGCGTGACCAGGACCGGGCCTTCGATCTGTCTTCTCGGGCGGCCCTGACCGGCGTCGCGCGCGGGCCTGCTCAGCGCGAGCCAGCCGCCGAGCGGCAGCAGCACGGCGGCCACCACGAGGTCGAAGACGCGCGGCCCGGGCAGCAGCTTGACGCGGATCAGCGATCCGGCGATCACGCCCGGCAGTGTTCCGGCGACGAGCACCGCGGACAGCCGCCCGCCGGTCTGTCCCTGTCGCCAGTACCGGTACAGCGCGCCGGGGGTCGCGACCACGTTGTACAGCAGGTTGGTGGGGGTGACCGACGGGCTGGGCGTGCCGAGCACGCTGACCTGGAACGGCAGCAGCAGCACCGCGCCGGATATCCCCGCGGGGGCCGAGAGCACCGCGACCGTGCACGCCGCCAGCAGGGCGACGGCCTCGGTCCACCCAGTCCCGAACACGCCTGAACGCTAGCTTTGGCTGACCCCGCCAGCAACAAATGACACTCTAATTGCGCCGCGCAAGGTTTACTGGCCCGCTCGCCCGGCGGCGGCTAGTAGCCTTTGCCGCATGGCGGTCATCCACCAGACGACGATGAATCCGGGCAAGCTGGACCTGCTGTCAGCCTGGCTGCCGGATCAGCCGTGGTACCTCGGCGCGGGGCGCCGGCCGGAGCTGGCCAGGGCAGGCGGATTCCGGCTCGACGACCCGGCCGGCGAGGTGGGCATCGAGTTCATGGTGGTGGCCGACGGCGCCTCGGTGTTCTATCAGGTGCCGATGACCTACCGCGGGGAGCCGCTGCCCGGCGCCGCCGGCGCCGGGCTAATCGGGACCTCGGAGCACGGTGTCCTCGGCACCCGCTGGATCTACGACGGAGTCCACGATCCCGTCCTCGTCGCCCAGCTAATCGCCTGCGTCCAGGGCGACGCGCAGCCGCAGGCCCAGAGCGTCAGCGACACCCCGGACCCCACCGTCACCGTCCATCCCGTGGCAGGCGGCCGCCTGACCGTGACCGGATCCGCCGTCGCGGCTAACGGCCCGTCGGGCACCGACCTGCGCGTGGCGACCGCCGGCGAGCCGGGCCAGCTCATCCTCCGCCTGCACAGGATCCTGCTGCCCGACGGCACCGGCACCGGTGACGAGTCCGGGCAGCCGTGCCTGTCCGCCACCTGGCGCCATCCCGACGGCACCCGCCCCCGCGGCGTCTTCGTCAGCGCGCTCTGACCGGCTGAAGCGAGGTAGCTGCAACCGCCCAGATAGCCCGGTTGGTGCCGGATTGTGCGATCCTTCTTTTGGGCGCGGTCGGCTGCCTGACCGCCGTGGGAGTCGGGAGCTTATATGCGGCGTCGGCGGGCGTTCCTGGCCGGAATCATGTGCCCTGTGGGGGCGTGCGCCACGCTGGCGGCGGGTCCGCCGGCAGCGGCCGCCACGCCTAAGCCGGTGGTGGTAAAGCTGTCGGCGACGTCCGGACCGCTGGCTGGCGGCACCGAAGTCATCGTGACGGGGAAGTTCTTCACCAAGGTCGCCAAGGTGCTCTTCGGTTCCGCGGCGGGCTCCGGCCTGAAGGTGCTGTCGTCGACCAGGCTGCAGGTCACCGCGCCTAAGCACGCGGCCGACAGCGTCAACGTGCAGGTGGTCGCCAAGGCGGGCACGTCGATGGCGGTGCCAGCCGACCGGTTCACGTTCGTGGCCCCGCCGTCCATCGCCATCGTGTCCCCGCCCGCCGGCCCGCCGGCCGGCGGCACCCGGGTGACGATCACCGGGTCGAACTTCACGAAGGTCAGCAAGGTGCTGTTCGGAACCAAGCCGGGCACGTCGCTCAGCCTCGCCGCGCGCGGCAAGATCCTCGTGACGGCTCCGCCGGAAAAGGACGGCCAGGTCGATGTCCGGGTGGTCAGCGCCTACGGAACCTCCGCGGTCGTCAAGGCCGACCATTACACGTATTACACCTCGCACTGTCCCCAGCCCGACGGCGAACCCCTGCGCTGCAAGCTGACTACTGGGTAGACGGGGTGCGCAGCCAGATCGCTTCCCACTGGGACCACTGGCCGGGCTGCGGTGCGTTACGGCGGGTCTGCTGGAGGCGGGGCGGCAGCACAGGCGTGAACCCGTCACCGAACAGCGCGTCCAGCTCGGCGCTGGTGAAGAAATGGATGAGCAGGCCCTGTTTCGGGCCAGCCAGGTAGCGGACGGTGAAGCCGCCGTCGGGGTGGCGCTCGGTCACCTCGTGGGCGGGCCAGACGTCGGTGGCGGTGGCGTTGACCCGCAGGCAGAACAGGCCGCCGTCCGCGACGCGCCGCTGGGCGGCGCGGATGTGCGCGTGGGCGGCCGCGCGATCGCCGTGCTGGAAGACCTGGATCCCGATGACCACCGGGTAGACGGCCGACGCCGGGAGGGCGCCGAGGTCGCCGTGGACGAGACGGTCGCGGCGGTCGGGGGTGCGAGCGCCCAGCTGGGCGATCGCGGCGGCGGAGATGTCCAGGCCGGTGAGGTCGAGGCCGCTCGCGACCAGCGGCAGGTAGTTGCGGCCGTTGCCGCAGCCGATGTACAGACCCCGGGTCAGGCCCGTCCGCCGCGCGGCCGCGAGGATGTCGCGGGTGAAGAGCACCGGCGGCTCGGCCGAGTAGCGGCCAGCCGTGTATTCGGCATCCCACGTCACGGCGGCCATCGCGCGCTGCTCATCGACGGGAAGCTGCCCGGGTCGCATCTAGCGTTTCTATCAGGCGGGGGGTGGCTGTGGGATGGCAGCGGCCGATGGTCAAGACTTGCAAGTGAGCGTCCCGAAGGAGGGTGGAGATGACGAACGATCCTGAGACCGGCGGCATCCTAGGGCAGGAGGAGAGCACCGACATTCTCGGCCACGAGGAGCACACCGACATCCTCGGCGAGGAAAAGAGCACCGACGAACTCGGCGAGGAGGAGAGCACCGACGAGCTCGGTCCCGAGGCCGGCGGCACGGACATCCTCGGGCACGAGTAACGGCACGGCCCGCACCCTAGGCACGGTCAGAACGTCAGCACGAGCCGGCCGCGAACGCCGCCGGCTTCCAGGCGGCGGTGTGCCTCGGCGGCGTTCTCGGCCGGGATCAGATCCGCGATCCGCAGCGAGATCACGCCCTTGGCGGCCAGGTCGGCGAGCTCGGCGAGCCGTGCGCCCTCGTGCAGGTGGTTGCCGACCAGCACCAGGGAGATCTTGATATCGCGTTCGGTCTCGCCCTGGAACGGGCGGACGCACATCAGCTGGCCGCCGTCCCGCACGGCCGGCAGCACGGCAGGGCCGAGCAGCGCGGCGTCGAGCACCGCGTCGACGCCGTCCGGGTAGAGCGCGCGGACCGCCGCGGCCATGCCATCGCCACGCTCGACCACGTGCTGCGCGCCGAACGACCGGATCAGGGCCTCGTCTTCGGGCTTGGCGTCGCCGATCACGGTCAGTCCGTCGTGCACCCCGAGCTGGATCGCATACTGGCCGACCGCCCCTGCCGACCCGGTGACGGCCAGGGTCTGCCCGGGCGCCAGGCCGAGCATGTCGAGCGCGGTGCGCACGGTCATCGCGTTCATCGGCAGCGTCGCGGCCGCCTCCAGCGACATCCCGTCGGGGACCCGGGCGAGCTGGTCCTCTGACACCACGACGTACTCCGCCTGCGCGCCGCCGCCGGGCACCCACGGGGACACCGCGGCCATCACCCGGTCACCGGCGCGCCAGCCGGACACCTCAGGGCCGACCGCGTCGATCACGCCGGCCAGGTCCATGCCCGCGATGTAGGGCGGCGCGACGCCGTCGGGCAGCCGCCGCCCGCCTTGCCGGAACCCGAGGTCGGTGGGGTTCACGGTGGCGGCGGCGACGTGCACCCGCAGCTGACCAGGCCCGGGCGAGGGGATGGGCACGGTGACGATCCGCATTACCGACGGGTCACCGAACTCGGTGAAACCAACGGCCCGCATTTCGGTCATGACGAGACTCCAGAGCTAGTCGGGGTGAGGGAGACACAGATCTCGAGCAGTTCATCCACGCCGCGCAGCCGCAGGTGCGGGCGCCGGCCGTCGGGCAGGTGATCGTACGCGGTGGCGTCGCCGAGCCCGGTGTCCACCGCGATCGCCAGCGCCCGGCCGCGGTGCGCCATCGGCACCTCGAGCAGCGGGTCGTCGCCGACCACGGCGATGTCGGAGGGCCGCACGCCGAGCCGGGTGGCGGCGGCGCGCAGCGCGTCGAGCGACGGCTTGCCCGTGACCGTCAGCCGGCAGCCGGTCAGCGACGTGATCATCGCGCTGATCGCCCGCGAGGTGCCGAGCGCCCGCCCGTTCGCGGACGCGAAGAACGGCGTCTGCGACGCGCTGAACAGCGCGGCGCCCGCCCACACCGCGTGACACGCCGCCTCGAGCGCGGGCATCGTGAACTCGGGGAACCAGCCGACGAACACCGCGTCGACTCCGGCCGCCGTCTCGGCGGGCGGCAGCACCTCGATGCCGGCGTCGCGCAGCGGCCCGGCGAGCCCCTCACCGCCGAGCACCATGACCCGCCGGTACCGGCGCCTGGTGAACATCACCACCGCGCTGCTGGCCGGGGTCATCATCAGCTCGTCCGGCACGTCGAGCCCGGCGTCGCGCAGCACGCTGGCAAAGTGCGCCGGCGCCCGGTTGGTGCCGTTCGTGAACACCACGTACGGCAGCCCGCGGCCGCGGACCCAGTCGAGCATCTCCACCGCGCCGGGCAGCGGCCGCAGCCCGTGGTTCACCCGGTCGCCGAGCACCAGCGTGCCGTCCATGTCGAAGATGAAGCCCCGGGCGTTCCCCAGCCGTTCCAGAACCGTCACTCGGCACGTCCCTTCAGCTCCAGCTTGAACCCCGGCTTGTCCACGGTCAGCCGGCTGGCCGCGGGCCGCTGGCCGAGCTCGCGCAGCAGCCGCAGCACCGGCTGTGCCTCCGGGTTGTAGCGGGTGACCGCTGGCCCTGCGGCGAGCATCCCGTCCACCTCCGCGGCCGGCATGCCGAACCGCAGCAGCAGCTCCTCATCCCCGATCCGGTCCCCGAACCGGTGCCGCAGCTCGGACACCGACAGCGGCGGCGGCTCGTCGGCGAGCTCGCGCGCCCGGGGCCGGGACAGGATGCGGTCGAGCACGTCCGGGTCGACCGGCATCGTCGGCTTGCCGAAGCTGCCGAGCACGTACCTGATCACCTGGTCGGGCACCTGGTCGTAGCGCGCGCCGCCGCCCACCACGTTCGCGAGCGCCTGGCCAATCACCATCTGCGGGAACGGGGTCACCATGATCGGGTAGCCGAGCTCGGCGCGGACGACGGTGATCTCCGCCATGACCTCGCCGAACCGGTGCTCCATGCCGAGCTCGGCGAGCTGCCGCCGCAGCGTGGTCATGACTCCGCCGGCCACCTGGTGGTGCATGAACGCCGCGTCGAACTCCCGGGGCCTGCCCGCCGGGAGGTCCTCGGCGGCGGCGAGCCGGTCGAAGTAGCGGGCGACGATCGCCAGCAGCCGGTCGTCCACGTCGACGGTGTGGCCGCTGGCGCGCAGGTTGGCGGTGAGCTTTTCCGCGTCGGGCAGCGAGGTGCCGTTGCCCAGGGCGCCGCAGCCGACCTGGAGGACCGCGACGCCGAGTTCGGCGGCGGCCAGGCAGGTCAGCGGCGACAGGCCGAGCGAGGCGTGCGCGTGCAGCTCGAGCGGCTTGCCGCCCAGGTTCGCCAGGATCGCGGGGATCAGCGTGCGCGCCCGGTCCGGCGTGAGGATCCCGGCCGGGTCTTTCACGTACGCGCGGTCGATGTTCGGGCAGGCCGCGTAGTCGCCCGCGATGCCCGCGTAGAACGCGTCGTCGTGCGCCGCGGAGACCGTGTAGGTGAGCGCGGCGATGACCTCGCGCCCGCCGGCCGCCTTGATGATCCGCGCGGTCTCGCGCACCGCGTCCATGTCGTGCGTCGGGTCGAGCACCACGAACCGGTCCATGCC
>Ga0187807_1000420_pt1 | contig 13368 bp, 11 predicted proteins | sample NC_wetland_sal_i_4_FD_132432 | JGI IMG/M metagenome (GOLD analysis project Ga0187807, IMG submission 132432) | Wetland sediment microbial communities from Neuse River Estuary, North Carolina, USA - ASW_2 | ecosystem: Environmental > Aquatic > Freshwater > Wetlands > Sediment | place: USA: North...
GGCTGGCAGCCGGACAAGGCGGTCAACAGCTTCGCCGGCTCCCTGGTCCAGTCGATCGTGCTGGAGATCTCCCACGGCCACCCGCGGCTGCGGCCCGGCGCCCGGGCCGGGGTGTGGTGCGCCGCGAAGCTCGCTACCGACGCCGGCGGGTTGGCGTGATCGAGCTGACCAGAGTCATCACGAACCGAAACGGGGTGGATAACGCCCCGCGCGTGGCGAGGCTCGAATTCCTCCACGCTCGCGGCAGACTGGGAGACCTTGGCCGCCACGCTTCGGCACAGGCCGCTGCGCCAGGCGGTGAGCGCCTTCGCCAGCGGAGACATCTCCGCCGAAGCAGGCCTCCGGTGGGGCTGGCTAGCCCAAGCCGCCGCTATCGTCCTGTGGGACGAGGACGGCTGGCACTCGATTGCCGCCCGGCAGACTCAGCTCGCCCGTGACGTCGGCGCACTTGATCAGCTGCCGATCGACTTGGCCTCTGAGGCCGTGACTGTCACACGGAGTGGCGACTTCCGCGTGGCGAGATCCCTGATCGCTGAGGCTGATGTGGTCTCGGAAGCAACTGGAATCCGCTACCCGCCGTTCGCCGCCCTGGTGCTCGCTGGTCTGTCGGGCAAGGACGCTGAGGCCGTTTCCGCTGATCGAGTCCACCATCGCTGAAACCACAACCGCGGGCCAGGGACATGCGATGAGCTACGCACGCCAACTCACTTCCCCCAATCGACCAGGTCAGCGGCTATGACAGCGTTATCGGCACCCACACGACGTTGCGCACACCCTGCCGCCGCTGACTGCGTTGCCGGGATGGCTGACCGACTCCACTGGCCTGGCCAGCGAACCGCTAGGCGAGCCCGGGCGCGTCAGGCGGACACCGCGTCCTCGCGCCTGATCTTCGTGATTATGCGGATGACCTCACCGGCCGCGCCGGAGCAGTAGCGATGATCTCCGCAAAGCGCCCCTTTAGCCCAAGGCCGGTCGGCGCCCACCTTCACCTGCGACTGCTCGCAGGTCAGGGCCCGGCGGAGGCCGGACATCCTCGGCTCGGCCATCGGCAGCACGGGTGGGTTCCGATCACTGTCAACGGACTCGAGTGGAGCTGTTCGCCCGATGTCTGTTTAACCTATCGTTATCCGAGTGTCAATTGTGGCAAAGCGAGGCACTCTCACGGTCTGCGCCCGCCTCACGCATTCGAAGAGGTGAGTTGCAATGAATTGAGCCTTGGTTGCCCTTCAGCAACCAGCAGTCTATGATCGTCCTGCAATCGATCGGTTTTAACTGGCCCAAAAGTAGCAGCCCTCCAGGGGGGAGCAGTAATGCATGGTGTGCTGATAGCCCTTGCCGCGCTCTTAGCAGGCGTAATCGTGGAGATCACTGCGCGTGCGACTCACCGGAAGAATCGGAATCCGGCGCCAGTTGACGCAGCTGCTAGATCACTGAGCATCGTGGCACCTGGCGTCACGGGGCCAGGGAAAGCGGCGCCGGCCAGCCCTGTGGCGAGAGCTTGCCCGCGGAGGTCGGGAGCGCGTACGGGTAACTGCAGAAACGAACAGGGACGAGAAAGTACTCCGCCGCGACCGCGAGCGGCCGGCGGGCGAACGAGTAAGCCCTGCGCACTTGAGTGCATCATCACGCTAAATCGTTCGTTAATGACGACTCAAGCTGGTGCTGGCACGGTGTTGTTAGGAAACAACACCGCGCCAATCCTGAGAAGGGGAAGCGAGCCTACCGATCCAGAGACTGCGCCTGCCGACTGTATACCGAGCACGTGATCAGCGGAACGCCCTGGTCCTCTGCACGGGTAAGGGCAAGTGGCCGACTAGGTCTGTTGAGTGAAGAACGGGAAGTCGCCCCGATCGGTAACTGGAGGCGATCATGAACTTTGACGTCTTGTCGTCGTGGTCAGGTGACCTGACCAGCCGGAACATGGTCACGCAGGGACAATATGACGCGTCGGCGCAGCTCCAGACGCTGTGTGACCGCCCAGTGTCGCTGATGATGGCGTCCGCGTCCGCGGAGCCCGGCAAGTCGGTGAAGGGCCTGGATCCGGGATACAGCGCCATTATCGAACTAAATGCTGAGAATCTCCGGAATGTCCCGAGCTTCTGTGAACAAGGTCAGGTCAGCCGCGCGGTAACCATGACGGGCGCGAGCAGTGATCCGCTGGTCGGGCCGGTCCCCGGGCTTGAGCGACGGCGAGGGGCAGTCAGTTCAGTTCGCCAGCGGCAACAACACGATGGTGCGCGCCTGGGAGAACCCCAGCGGCCAGCGCGTCGTCACCGACGTGTACCGACCCGGCTGCGGCGCCAGTGCACTCAACAGCCCGGGCATAGCCGCGGCCAGCGAGCTTCAGCGGAGGTAGTTCTCATGACATCCTCGCCGTCTACCATGCAGCTGAGCTGCGCCGACCTGCGTAGCCAATCCGGCACCCATTCCACCGCAGGGGAGCAACTGTCATGACGGGGGAAGAAGCGCACGCCGTCCTCGGCGAGCTGACGAGCCTGGCGGCAGAGCAAGGCTGGACTCAGGTGGCTGGTTACGTCGCCCAGCTGAACGCCGCGGATCGCCAGGTACTGATCGCCTGCGCGCCCAGCGTGCGCCCGGAGCCGCCAGCCACCTGGCTGCAGAGCCGGGACACCGCCAGCACCGTCCGCATCGCGAAACTGGACGTGCTGGCCCGTGACCCCGGCTCGGCGCTGGCGGCCGACCGGGTGGTGATCGCGCTGCGCTGCGGCGATCTGCTGATGCCGGCCACCATCGCCGGTGCCGCCGCGGGAGCCGTAACACCGGGAGTCGCGGAAGAAGCGGGGCTCAATGGCTGACGAGAATTCTCCGCTGGCTCGGTTGAGTGAGTGTAAGCGGCGGGTTGCTGCCGCCACTGACGCGCCTGCTGACCTTAAGGCAGTGATCAGCAGGGCGATCGCCCGGTACCGGGAGCCAATGCGCGTCGCGGTCGTGGCACAGATTAAGCGCGGGAAATCGACCCTCGTCAACGCATTGCTGCGGGAAGACGTCGCGCCGACCGCGCAACTGGAAGCGACTTTTACCGTCGGCGAGTTTTATCACGCGCCGGAGTCTCGGGTAACGGTTCACTTCAACGATACAGCCGAGCCATTGCGCGTTTCGCCCGACGACTTTCGCGCCTATACGGTTAATGACCCCGGGCAGGCGGCGCTGCTGCGCCGGGTGCGACGCGTTGAGTACGGAATTCCGAATCCCCTGCTCCGCCGATTCCGGCTGCTTGACACCCCGGGCCTCGGCAGCATTCACCACGCCGACTCAGCCAACACGCTCATGACGCTGGGCGTGTCCGGCTTCCTCAATGCCGAGGAGGAGGCCCGGCTGGAGAAGGTGCTCGGACAGGTGGGGCGCAGCGCCTCGGACATGCACGCGGACACCCTGACGGCGATCGACACGACCGACGCCGTCGTCTACCTCTTCGACCGGGGACTCAACCAGCGGGATGCCTCGGTCGTGGCCCGCTTCCTCGGCCCGCTGCGGCCCTCGCTGAACGCGCTCAAGGTGATCGGCGTGCTCAGCCGATGCGATCAGTGGTACTGGCCATCCACCACGGGGGGCGACCCGCTTGAGCACGACCCGCTGGCCGAGGGGCGCAAGATCGTCGGGCGGCGGCTGGCCGATCCCGAGATCAGCCGTATGTTCTTTCGCATTCACCCGGTGGCCGCACTCGCCAGCGCGGGCGCGCAGGCGCTGGCCGGCGATGAGCTTGGCTGGCTCGACGAACTCGCCCGGGTAGAGCCCCAGCGGCTCGCCACCGCGCTCAGCGACGCCAACTGGTTCTCACAGGCCGACCAGATCAGCGGCGTCGCGCTGCCCAGGGAAGCACGCGGCGCGCTCGTATCCCATCTCGGCGCCTGGGGAACCCTAAAGGCGGCCGTGTACCGGCGGGGCGGGACGCCGCCGAACGAGCTGCGTCAGCGGATGGACATCGACAGCGGCGTCGCGGACGTGCGGCGGACGCTGCTTGAGCACTTCGGGAATCGCTCAGCCGTGATCAAGCTGGATCAAGCGTTGCGCGACATCTCCGGGCACATCGACCGGCTGCGGATGTCAGCAGTCACCACGCGGACACCGCTGCCGCCGGTGACCCGCGACGTCGCGGGGATCGTGGAGCGGGTCAGGCTGTCCAGCTCGGAACTGCCGGAACTCGCCGTGCTCGAGGACTACTACCAGGGTCGCCTGAACCTCGACGAAGCGGACCTCGCGGAAGTCCTGCAGGTGACCGGCGAGCGTGGGCGTTCGGTGGCGGCACGGCTTGGCATGCCGGACGGCACACCGCTCGCGGCGCTGATCGCGCAGGCGGACGCGCGGGCGGGTGCCTGGGCGAACCGTGGGGAGGTGCTCGGTCTGGACGGGACGGCGGCTGCGGCGGCGGCGCAGATAGCGACCAGCTATGGCCTGCTGTCCGCGCGCGCCCGGCAGGCCCGTTGGCTGCTCGACTTCGACGATGATCTGGCAGACGGGGGTTGACGTCCCAATGGACCTGTTCGGGCTCGTGCGGATCACCTGGCTGCCCGGCGAGAAGAACGCCCACACCGCCGTGCCGCCACACAACCCATCGCCGTCAGCGCTAGAGCCGCCGGAGGCGGAACCGCGTCCGGAACCGCCAGCGCCCCAGGAACCGCCAGAGCCACCGGCTATGACGGTCCCGCCCGCCGCTCCCGAGCCGGACATGGTCCGGTCGCTGATCGGGCTCGCCGATGACCTGGCGGAACTGTCTGGCCGTGACTGGACGGGCGAGTCCGCCGCGCACACGCTACGGCTTGTCCAGTGGCGGGTGGACAAGGTGCTTGCCGAATGCGGCGTGCAGGCGCTCTCCGACGAGGGACCCGTCGTGCCGGCCCGGCATGAGGTGGTCGGCGCCGAGCCGACCGGTACCGACGGCAGGGCGGGCTGGATCGCGGCCACTGTCCGGCGCGGCTACCTGCGGGGAGACCAGCTGATCCGGCCGCAGCAGGTGGTCGCCTACGTCACAACCGAGCCCGCGGCACACGCGGAAGGGGACAACGATGCAGAATGAGGTTGACCAGGTCAGAGACGAGGTGCTCAACCTCTTCCCCTGGCTAGAGGCCGAGCTGGGCGATGACCTGGCGGAGGACGGGCATAAAGTGCTGCGCCGCGCCAGGTCCGCGCTCGCCAACAGCCGCTACCTGGTCCTGACCGTCGGTGAGTTCAAGCGGGGCAAGTCCTCCCTGCTGAACGCGCTGATCGGGCAGCGGCTCTTCCCCGAGGACACCGACGTCGCCACCGCAACGGTGTGCACGCTTTCTTGGGGCGAGACGTCGCAGGCGGTCGTGCACTTCTTCCCGGTCGACGACGGCACTCAGATCCCAGAAAAGACGATCAGCCTCGGTGAGGTGGAGCGGTACGCCACCGTTCAGGGCCAGAAAGAAACAGGCGGTCCGGAAGTGGCCCTGATCGACATGGCGGCGCCGATCCCGCAGCTGAAATCCGGCCTGACGCTGGTGGACACCCCCGGTGTCGGAAGCATGAACCCGGCGCACACCGCGGCCACGAGCGGCTTCATCGACGAGGCCGATGCGCTGCTTTTCGTGGCGTCCGCGGTCCAGCCGCTCGGGACCGTGGAGCTGACGTTCCTCGCCCGCGCCTACGAGGTATGCCCGATCGTGCTGACGGCGGTCTCAATGACCGACAAGACCCCTGACGAGCGGGCGGTGCTCGCCGAGGTCAGGACCCGGATCGCCGGCGTCACCGGGATGGCGCCCGACGACGTTGACCTCGTCGCCGTCTCAGCGCTGCGCAAGTGGAACGGGGAGAACAGCGCCGATCCCGAGCTCATCAAGGCCTCGGGGTTCCCCGAGCTCGAGCTGAAGCTGTGGACCGGGCTTGTCGCCAGTTGCGCGATCGCCCGGCTCGGGAAGGCAGTCGACGTGCTGCAGGCCACCGCGGGCGACAGCGCCGCCCCGCTGCGCACCGAGCAGGCGGCGCTGGCCGGCGGCGACCAGTTGGCCCGGATTGACGAGGAGCTCAAGGCCGCGCAGGCACGGGCCATCGAGGCGCGGGCGGAGGCACCGCGGCGATCGACGAAGCTCAGCCAAGAGCTGACCGAGCGAGCCCGCCCGATCCGGCGGCTCCTGAAGCAGTCGTTCGATGACATCATCGCCGACTTCATCGAGGACACCAATCACCGCGAGGTGCTCGCCGAGCCGGCGCCGGCGCTCAACCGGCTGGTCCGGCGGATGGTGGAGGCGCAGGGTGACGCGAACCGCGCGCTGAGTGAGGTCATCGACGACGTGGCGGCTCGCTTCTCCGCTGACCTGCCCACGGCGCTCACCGGCCTGGGCGGCGACGTGATCACCCCGGCGGGCCCAATTTCCGCGCCGACGGTTGACCTGCCCAGGCAGCGGTTCGCGAAGTTCCGCTCGACCTGGACGGGCGGCACCGCCGGCGGCGCGGCCGGCCTGCTGCTCGGCGTCGGCGCGGCGCTGGTCTTCCCGCCCGCGGCCGCGGTCATCGGCCCGTTCGTGGCCGGACCGCTGATCGGCGGCGTATTCGGCCAGATGTTCGGCATGGTCGGCGGCTATCGGCAGGCCACGCAGCAGAACCAGGAGCAGGAGGACGCGAAGCTGCGGCAGCGGCTCCGTGAGCAGGTGATCCCGAAGATCCAGGCCACTGCAACGGTCAGCCTGGAAGACATCAGCCAGCGGCTGGGCGACGAGACGCGAGCGCTGACGGCCGCGCTTGACGGCCAGCTATCAAGCGAAGCCCGTCAGCTTGAGGACGGGCGGGAACGACTTCGGCAGGTGCGGGCACGCACGGCGGCCGAAAACGTGGCCCGCAGGCGCGAGGTAGAGACACGGCTGCAGAAGTACGGCGAGATCGACCGGACGCTGGTCCGGGCCCGGCTCAAGGTCGAGGCACTCGGCACGGACGAGGAGCGCAAATGACGCAGGACGCGCCCGCAGTGGTCGTACACGGCATCGACTTCGGCACCTCTACCTCGATGATCGTGATCGGCCGCCCAGGCGTGCCGCAGCTGGTGGTCAAGGACCCGCTCGCGATGCGCGGGGAGGTCGGTATCCCGACGTCGGTCTGCGCCCGACCCGATGGCACGCTCGCCGTCGGTTTTGAGGCAGAGCGGATCAAGCTGATCCACGTCGCGGATTATCGCACCGGCTTCAAGCTCGACATCGGCAAGCCTGTGGTCTACCGCCTCGGCGGCGCCGACTACTCGCCGGCCGACCTGATGGCCGAGGTGATCAGGTTCCTGCGAGCCCGCGCGCTCGCCGTGGTGTCTGCGGAGCCAAGCGCTGTCGTGCTGACCGTGCCGGCCGCCTGGGAGGACTGGACCCGCGACCAGGCCATCGAGGCCGCCAGGACCGCCGGGTACGACCTGTCCCTGATCCGCCTGGAGACCGAGCCGGTCGCGGCGCTGGCCGGGCTCGGCCCGCTGGCGGGCACGACCGTCATCTACGACCTCGGTGGCGGCACGTTTGACTGCGCCGTCGTGGTAGAGACCGACGGCGGCCTGCAGATCTACGGCCCGCCCGGCGGGAAGCAGCGCATCGGCGGCCGGGCCTTCGACGCCCGAGTCGTCCAGCTGGTGCGGGACCGTTACCCGCAGGCTGAGAAGATTTTCGCGCCGGACGCCGTGCCGGGGGATCCCATGCGGGCTGGCGGCCCGGAGCCTGGCGCGGCCAGTGCCGTCGTCGAGTTGCTGCGACGGCGCATCCAGCTCGGCGAGAAGTGCGTCGAAGCCAAAGTCGAGCTGTCCTACATCCAGTCCACCGAGAAGCTGCTGAGCGAGCTCGACCCGCCGGAAAAGCTCACCATGAGCCGCACGGAGCTGAACGGCGCGATTAGCGACCTGGTTGAGGAGACCGTCGGGGAGTGCGAGCGGATGCTGACCGCGGTCGGCCTTTCTTTCGGCGGCGTGGACCAGATCCTCCAGATCGGCGGCTCCAGCCGGATCCCGCTGTCCAGTGAGCGGCTGCGGGCCAGGTCAGGACGGCAGGTGCGGCTGGTCGAGGAACCGGACCTGGCCGTGGCGCGGGGTGCCGCGGAGCTCGCGCTGCGGATCGCCCTGCCGCCTGTGCCGGAACCCGAGCCCGAACCTGCACCGCCACCTGCCGTAACGCTCCCCAGCGCGGTGGTGCCTGCGGAGGCGCGCCCCGCCGAGCCGCACGGACTGCGGCAGTTCAACATAATCCGGAATCCGTTCACCCAACGGAAGCCGGAGTTACGGGAGTCACGAAAGGGGGCGCGGTGAAGATCGTGATGCTCGGGCACAGCGGTGCCGGCAAGACGACGTACCTGTCGCTGATGTACGCCGAGATGCAAGACGGGATCGGCGGGTTCCAGGTCCGCGCGAAGAACGGCAGCCAGCACAGTCAGCTGCTCGCCGACGCGCGGGCAATCCGCAGCAGCCGGTACCCCCCGCTCACAAACCACCGTGCCAGCTACGACCTCGCGCTCAGCTACAACGGCTCCGAGGTGCTGCCGTTCACCTGGCGGGACCACCGCGGCGGAGCGGCCAGCGGGCGCACGTCGGATGCCGAGGATGTGGGCCAGCTTCACCAGGACCTGCTGGAGAGCGATGCCATCGTCATGTTCATCGACGGCCACGCTCTGGTGAATGACCCGGGCGCGGCAAGGAACGCGAGCAGGCTGAGCAGCCATGTGCTGCGCGCGATGCGGGACAGGCCAGAGGTATCCACCCCGCTCGTCATTGCGGTCACCAAATGCGACCTCATTGACATCAGTGACGAGAAGGTGACCGAGAAGGTCTTCGCGCCGGTTGCGGAGCTGGCGAAGGCGGTCGCGGCCACCCGGCACATCGTCGGGACCCTCATCCCCGTCGCCTGCGGGCCGTCTTCGATGAACGTGGTCGTGCCGGTGCTGTGGTCGCTCCGGTTCGGCCTGATTGGCATGCTGGTCCGGCTCAGCACGCAGGTCGAGTCGTCCGTCCAGGCGGCGAACGCGGCAGCCAGCCGGGTCACGTTCGTCGACCGCCTGGTCAGCTGGTGGCGGGATCAGCCCTCCTACGCCACCATGGCCGAGAACCACAGGCAGGTGGCGCTGCGCGCGCGCCGCCAGCTTCAGCCGCTCATCAAGCCCGCCGAGGGTCTTGAAGAGATGCTCAAGGATATCCAGTACTTCTGACCCCCTTAACTCCTGACGACAACCCCTTTTCTGGAGGCGGCGATGGCCACCCCGAAGCTGAAGCTGACGATGCTCGGCACGACCGGGTCGGGCAAGACCACGTTCCTGCTCGGCATGTACAACACCATGTCCCTGGGTGTGCAGGGCTATTTTCTCTACACCGAGGACCCGGACGAGGGCTTTGACCTCGGCGAGGCGTGGGACCGGCTCATCGAGGGGGGCGAACTGCCCCAGCCCACCGCCGAAGACCAGAGCAAGCGCTACCAGTTCGTGTTCAACCACGGCTTCGACACCCTCGTCACCGTGGAGTGGCTGGATTACCGCGGTGGTGCCATGATCGGCCGGGCCAACTCCGCCTCGGACGTGGCCCAGCTCCGCGGGCAGCTCGGCGCCTCCGACAGCATTTACCTGGTGTTCGACGGCGGGAAGCTCACGCCGTGGCTGGACGGCAAGGCGAGCATCACGAGCGTGCAGAAAGAGCTCAGGATCCGGGAGATGACGCAGCTCGTGCAGCACGCGATCCAGGACAGGAAGAGGAACGACCTGCCGCTGCCCTCGCTCGTCGTGGTGATCACCAAGGCTGACCTGCTGGCCGGCCCGGGCCGGATGGTCTGGGATGCGCTCACCACCATCATTGACAACCTGAAGACACTCGTCGAGGCTGCCTACGTGGAGGGCGTGACCACGCTGCTGTGCCCGGTCCAGGTGGGCAACTTCGGCCCGACGAGGCCGCTCAAGGTGGACGTTAGGGACATCGACCCGATGGGACTGCACCGGCCGATGATCTTCTCGCTGATGCACTACCTGTCGGAGGGGCTCGGTGCCCACCAGGCGCAGCTGACGACGCAGCGAGCCGGCCAGTCAGCCGTGGATCAGCAGATTGCCGCGCTCAACCAGGGCTTCCTCGCCTACTTCCGCGGCCGCCGGATCGCGCAGCTGCAGGATGTGTCGGCATCCTACGCCAGGGCGATCGAAGATCAGCAGCAGCAGTACCACGCCAATCAGAGCCTGATCAGCCGACTCGCCGCCGAACTGGAGGGGCACCCGATTATCCGGAACGGCAAGGTGGAGCTATGACATCCGGCGATTACCCGGGCGAGGCCGGGGCCTGGGCGCTTGTCATCTACGGCAGGACCCATCACGTGGACGAGTGGTGGCGTGCCCTCCCGGCGGGTGTCACCCGCGACGGGCGTGCCGCCGGGGTCATCAAGGGGGCCATCGCCGACGGCCGAGTTCCCGCGCCCCGTTTCGTCCTCGCCCGGCTGGCTGTCGGCACGCTGGTCGGCGTTGTGTGCTCGGCCTCACGGTTCGGCACGGAGATGGCAGCCGACTCCTTCGGTCGGCCCCTCTACTGTTTCGTCGGCTGGTACTCCGGTGATCCGCGGGTCGCCGTCCCCGGCTTCGCCGAACTGACCGGCGGCTGGGAGCGGCTGGTCCTGGCGGCGTACGACCGGGTGATGCGGCCAGTGTGGCTGGCGTCTGCCGATGAGGCGCGGGTCCCCGCGGTGCTGGAACCGGAGGAGGCTCCGTGGGCAGTGCCCAGCGGGAAGCGGCTCGAGGAGCTGCCAGCGTTCCTGTCCGATGTCAGTGCGCCCGGCGACACCGTCCGGGTCTACCCGTCCGCCAGCGCCGCCCTGGTCTGGCAGGCGGTCGCGGACTATGGCGTGCGGGCTGCCGTAGTCACCGGCTGGGAGACCTACCGGTCCGCGATCCGCCCGTACCTGACGCATGTATGCGCGGACGACTTCAGGGGTCCGTCTCCGATGGTCCTGGAGGCACCGCCTCGCGGGGACCGCGCGGCGCACGGACCCAGCCCCAGGGAGCAGACCCGGCCCAGATACCAGCCCGCATCCGCTGGGACGAGCCGGGCGACGGCAGAGGCAGAGCACGGCGACCCCTCCGTGAGGTCCAAGACCGAGCCCACGTCTGCGTACGGACGAGCAGACCGCGGTGAAGGCTGGCGAGGCGATGAGAGACGAGGCGGTGAGTGGGAGGCCGCCGGCTCGGGCGGCGGCCTGCTCGGCGGGCTGAAGCGCGCCGCGCAGGGCGTCGTCTCCGGGATGCTGTCTGGCGGTGACGCCGACCTTCCTGGGGATCCGCCGGGCTGGACGGGTGCCTGGACGTTCCGGCCGCCAGCGACCTTCGAGGCCACGGATGGCCCCTACGTATTCTGGTACACGATCGGCGAGCAGGCGATCCGCTGTGCGAGCCAGCGCACCGGCCAGCAGTTTGAGTGGACCGGAAGCCACTGGGTTCCGGTGGCGACAGCACATCCACAGACGCATCCGCGGTCGCAGAGCCCTTCCCGCGCCCCCGGGCACGGCACCGCGCCTGCCACCGCCCCGGCCCGGTACCCGGTCGGCCCGCCAGGCTCGGATGAGCCGGACCTGCTCGACCAGCCGCCAGTGACCGGGCTCGGGATGGTCACTCCGCAGGCGCCGCCGCCGGACATGCGCACGAAGCTGAAGAGCACGTTCAGCGGGTTCGGCCGGTCAACGCGCGACCAGACGGCCACCCCAGGAGCCGATGCAGAGGCCCAGGAAGGCGGTACCGGGCCAGGCGACGGCAGCCCAAGCGCTGACAGCCCGCCGCAGACCGATCAAACGACGCCGCCGTGATGGTCGTCTGAGGACTCATAACCGTGGGCGTCGTACGCAGTGCTGTCGTACACGGACTGGGTCCCGTACTCCTGGATGTACCCGTCGTTGTCGTAGGCGTAGGTATGCGTTACGTCGACGACGTAGGCCGCCTCCGTCGCGCTGTGGTCGGATACCGCATACGACTCGTGGTCGGCACCGACGTGGTCTGCGGTCTCATGGCCGGCCATCAGGTGGTCAGCTGCGGTCGCCAGCTCGTCGCCACCGGTGCCTCCGGTCGTGCCGGTCATGGCGTCGACGAAGGTGACCACGTCGTCCGTCCCTGCCGCAAGCACCGGGAAGATGTTGTCGCGGATCACCTTGCCGATCCGCTTAGGCGGCGGCTTGAGCGATCCGGGTGCGCACGCGCGAACCCAGCCCGTGCCCTGCCAGCCCTGCTCCGGCACCTCGACGTTGACCCGGCGGAACCCGTCGAGTGGGAAGTGGTCGCCGCCGCGAGCCAGCACGTCCTGGTACACGCCATCGGACACGATCAGGGCGAGCAGCGCGGCAGGGTCGCCGCTGAGCTCGGCGCGCACCGCGGGGCTGTCGAGCAGCCTGGTCGCCGTCACCACGGCGCGGCCGACATAGGAGCCCTTCACCTGGGTCACCGAGTCCCGCGTGATGGCCACCCGCACCCGCAGCGGCGGCCCGTTGGCGGCGGCCCGGTCTTTGCCGAGTTCCGCGACAAGGCCGCGGGCCAGCAGCGGGATGACTGTGGCCGCGTCGGCCGCAACCGGAAGCAGGGCAAGCTGCCTGGAAACCCGGTCCTGCCGCCAGGTTTCGCTGGAATCAACGCCTGCCGATTTCAAGGCCGCGCCGATCACGCCTTTCAGCCGCAGCGTAAGGCCGGATTGCGCGACCGGCTGCTGCTCCCCATATCCGTCGATATCCGCAAGCAGGCACACCCGGCGGGCGTTCTCCAATTCAGCCATCGCGGAATTCCCCCTCCCCACTGTGGCGTGCCACTAGCGTAATCCTCTAAGGCGCGTCCCGCACCTGGTCATTAGCCTACGCGTACGCTTGCTTTATCAATTTCCTGCGAGGAGCTCGCTTTCGCGATGGAAGTGTTCGAAGTGGCGATCGGTGCGGCCGAGGCCGCAGGGAACTTCCGGGTTGAGGTCGTCGAGTCTCCTGACGGGGCAATGGCGTCGGCGGTCGTGGCCCTCGACGCTGACGGGCTGGCAGAAGCGGTCCTCGCCTCCCGGGTGGCGGCCCGGCCACTGGCCCACGACGAAAGCCCGGTCAGGCCCGTTGGCGGGACGCTGTTCCGGGCGCTGCTCGGGAACGCCGACGTGGGACAGCGGTATCGGGCGGCCCTCGCCGTCGCCGCCGTGCATGGCGTGCGGCTGCGCATCGTGCTGCGGATTGCCGACCCCCGGCTTTCTGCGCAGCCCTTGTGGGTGCCGAGAACCTCATCCACGTCACGCGACCAGGCGATACTCGTTGATCAGACCACCGGCGCGAGCCTGCCTTCGGACGCAGTACTGCTCAAGATCGACCGGTTCGGGCAGCGGTTTCAGCGGTGCTTGCTGCGGTGCGTGGAGCGCCAGGCCCTGTGTTCGGGCACCGGCCCGCGCGGTATTGTCCGCCC
>Ga0187807_1000421_pt1 | contig 13361 bp, 9 predicted proteins | sample NC_wetland_sal_i_4_FD_132432 | JGI IMG/M metagenome (GOLD analysis project Ga0187807, IMG submission 132432) | Wetland sediment microbial communities from Neuse River Estuary, North Carolina, USA - ASW_2 | ecosystem: Environmental > Aquatic > Freshwater > Wetlands > Sediment | place: USA: North...
GCGGGAAGAACACCGATTGCACGCAGCCGGTGAGCATGCCGACCACGGCGCGCCGGGCGCCGAGGGCGGGGACCCGCTCCGGGAGCCGCCCGGCAGGCATCGGCCGGGCGGGGCGCCGGGCCGACGGCGGTGCCAGCCGCAGCGCCGCCTCGACGGCCGGGGAGACGCGGGCGGGCAGCCCGCTGCGCGCCAGCGCACGGTCCAGGCCGGCCCGCTGCGCCGCGCGCAGCGGCGCGGTCAGCAAACGCAGCCGAGCGGGGTAGGGGAACACGGAGAAGATAGCGGCACGCGTTACACGATCCCGCACCGACCGGCGGGCCGGAGGCGCCGTCACCGGGGCGGCCGCAACTTCAGGCGACTGGTCGGCCTGCTCCGTCCACACCCGGGCCGCCTCGATGATCTGGTCGTACTGCACCCCGGACGGGCACGCGGTCATGCACGCCATGCAGCCCAGGCATCGGTCGAAATGATCAGCCGCCGCCGCGGTCAGCGGCGCGCCGTCCAGGATCTGGCTGACCAGGTGGATCCGGCCCCGCGGCGAGTCCATCTCCTCGCCCCACAGCTGGTATGTCGGGCAGGCGGGCAGGCAGAACCCGCAGTGCACGCAGTCCTTGACCGCAGACCGGACAGCGTCCGCCTGGCTCGCGTCGTCGCTCATCTAGATCCCTTCCGGGAACCGGCCAGGCGCCATCCGGTGGCCGGGATCGAACTGGTCCTTGACGGCACGCATCAGGCTCAGCGACGGCACCGCCCCCGCCATGCCGCCGTCCTCGGCGAGGGCCGAGCGGACCGGAGCAGGCGCGGCGACCACCACCACGCCGCCACGCGCACCAGACAGCGCCGTGCGCAGCGCTGACACGAACCCTGCGACGGCCGGTTCCGCCCGGCAGGCGATGTACAGCACGCCGGCCCCGGCGGAGCCGTACACGAGCGGCGCGATCCGGCTGGCCCGCGCCGCCGCGTCGATTGTGTCGAGGACCTGGCCGAGCGCCGACACCCAGAACGACACCCGGATCAGCGTCCCGCCGTCCGGTTCGATCGCAGCCGGCCACCAGGCGGGCGGCTCGGCGGAGACCTCCGCCGCGCCGGAGCCGATCAAGCCCGCCATCCGCGCGGCGCGCGCGGCGACGCCGTCGGCGGACCCCTCGAGCAGGACGCCGACGCTGACCGGGCCCCCCGGCGCCTGACGGCTCAGTTCCACCGCCGACGCGACCAGCGGCGAGTTGGCCGCCGCGGCCACCGCGGCCGCGACGTTCGCGGCGGCCTCGCCGAGCGGGAACGTCGTGCTCACGAAGACGCGCGCCGCCGGCAGCGGGTGCAGCCGGAACGTCGTCTCGGTAATCAGCCCGAGCGTGCCGGCCGAGCCGGCGAACAGCTTGCCCAGGTCGTAGCCGGCGACGTTCTTGACCACCTTCCCGCCGGACTTGGCCACGGTCCCGTCGGCCCGCACGATCGTAATGCCGATCAGCAGGTCCCGCGGCGACCCGTAGCGCAGCCGCCGCGGACCGCACAGCCCCGACGCCACCACGCCGCCGGCCGTCGCGGTGCCCGGGACGTCCAGCGCGATCTCCTGGCCGGCCGCGGCGAGCAGGCCGAGCACGTGATTCATCCGGGCGCCCGCCTGCACCCGCGCCACCAGGTCTCCGGCCGCGTGCTCGATCACCGAGTCCATCCGCAGCGTGTCCACGACCAGGTCGCAGCGGGCCGCGGGCGCCCCCCAGCCGAGCCGGCTGCCCGACCCGCGCGGCACCACCGCCAGGTCGTGCTCGGCCGCGGCGCGCAGCAATGCCGAAGCCTCAGCCGTGTCACCGGGCGACGCCACGAACAACGGGACGATGCCGTCGACCGCTTCACCGGAATCGCCCTCGCGCACCACGGAACAGGCCGCCGCAAGCGCCTTCCCGGCCGCCGTCGGGTCCGCCGTCACCGCGACCTCCGCACCGCACGCAGCAACATCAGCCATGGACAGACGGGAGCGACCGTTCGGGATGATGTCATTAAAAAATCTCCGCCTGGCCAGCGGCCACTGCCGGATGGGGAGCGCGCCGTTTGCCCGGCACCTCGCCGCACAGCCGCGGGGTGGGGAAGATCTTGCCCGGGTTGCACAGGCTGGCCGGGTCGAAGGCGCACCGGACAAGCTGCATGGTGTCGAGGTCCTCGGCGGTGAACATCTTCGGCATGTACCGCGACTTGTCCACGCCGACGCCGTGCTCGCCGGTGATCGACCCGCCGTAGGAGATGCAGGTGTCGAGGATCGCGCCGGACAAAATCTCGGCCGCCTCAGTCTCGGCCGCAGACGAGTCGTCGTACAGCACCAGCGGGTGCAGGTTCCCGTCCCCGGCGTGGAACACGTTGGCCACCCGAATGCCGGCCTCTGCGGACAGCGCGGAGATCCGGGCGAGCACGTCGCCGAGCGCCGTCCGCGGCACCACCCCGTCCTGCACGATGTACGCGGGCGACAGCCGCCCGACGGCGGCGAACGCCGACTTGCGCCCGGCCCAGATCCCGGCCCGCTGGGCCGGGTCGTCGGCGGCCCTGATCTCGCGAGCGCCAGCCGCCGAGCAAAGCGCGCGGACCGTCGCGAGTTCCGCTTCCACCTCGGCAGCGGGCCCGTCGAGCTCGACAAGCAGCACCGCCGAGGCGCCTTCGGGGTAGCCGCAGTGCACGGCCGCCTCCGCCGCCTCGATGGACAGCGCGTCCATCATCTCGATCGCGGCCGGCACGATGCCGGCGCCGATGATGTCGGAGACCGCGCGGCCGCCCGCCTCGAGCGAGTCGTACGCGGCGAGCACCAGGTGCACCGCCTCGGCCGTCGGCGTGAGCTTGACGATGATCTTGGTCACGATGCCGAGCGTGCCCTCGGACCCGGTGAACGCGCCGAGCAGGTCGTACCCGCTGACGACGCCGGTGCCGTCGCCCAGCCAGGTCAGCTCGCCGGCCGGCGTGACGATCTCCAGCCCCATCACGTGATGGACGGTGAACCCGTGCTTGAGGCAGTGCGCGCCGCCGGAGTTCTCCGCGACGTTCCCGCCGACTGAGCAGACCACCTGACTGGAAGGATCAGGCGCATAGAACAGTCCGAACGGCCGCGCGGCTTCTGTCACCGCCAGATTGGTTACCCCGGGTTCGACGACCGCACGGCGGGCGACCGGGTCGACCTCGATGATCTTCCGCATCCGGGACAGGACGATCAGCACGCCCTCCTCGTGCGGGACGGCGCCGCCGGACAGGCCGGTGCCGCTGCCGCGCGCCACGAACGGGACGCCGTTTTCCGCGCACACCCTGACGATGGCCGCGACCTCCTCGGCGGTGCCGGGCAGCACCACGACCGCCGGGGTGGCGCGATGCGAGGTCAGCCCGTCGCACTCGTAGGTGCGCAACTCGAGGGGTTCGGTGATCACGTGCTGGGCGCCGCAGATGCCGGTCAGCCGACCGGTCAGCGCCGTTGCCCTGGCGCCGGCCGCTATCGCTTCGGCCATCGGGCCGCGCCCCCTTTCCTACGGCATGCGCTCGTACGCCGGAATCGTGAGGAAGTCGGCGAACGAGTCGGCGAGCGCGACCTCAGTGAACAGCGCCACCGCCTGGCCGTACCTGGCCGTGTCGAAGCTGTCGCCCGCCAGCTCGCGGATCTTCACCAGTTCCTCATCGATCATCCGCTCCACCACGTCCTTTGTCACGAGCGGGCCGTCGTCGAGGATGACATCGTTGTGCACCCACTGCCAGATCTGCGAGCGGGAGATCTCCGCGGTGGCCGCGTCCTCCATCAGGTTGAAGATGGCCACCGCGCCGCTGCCGCCGAGCCAGGTGGCCAGGTACTGCAGCGCGACGCTGATGTTGCTGCGCAGGCCGGCCTCGGTGATCCCGCCGGGCGTCTTGGAGATGGCCAGCAGGTCCTCGGCGGTCACGCTGACCTCGGGGCGCTGCCTGTCGAGCTGGTTCGGCCGCGCGCCGAGTTTCGCGTCGAAGACTTCCTTGCAGATCGGCACCAGGTCCGGGTGCGCCACCCAGGAGCCGTCGAAGCCGTCGTTCGACTCGCGTGTCTTGTCGTCGCGCACCTTCGCCAGCGCGATCTCGTTGACCTCCGGGTCGCGGCGAGACGGGATGAACGCGGCCATGCCGCCCATCGCGAACGCGCCCCGGGCGTGGCAGGACTTGACGAGCAGCTCGGTGTAGGCGCGCATGAACGGGGCGGTCATGGTGACCGCGTTCCGCTCCGGCAGCACGAAGTCCCTGCCCCGGGTGCGGAACTTCTTGATGATGGAGAACAGGTAATCCCAGCGCCCGGCGTTCAGCCCGGCCGAATGGTCACGCAGCTCATAGAGGATCTCGTCCATCTCGAACGCGGCCGGGATCGTCTCGATCAGCACAGTGGCGCGGATGGTGCCCCGCGGGATGCCGAGGGCGTCCTGCGCGATGTTGAACGCGTCGTTCCACATCCGGGCCTCGAGGTGGGACTCTATCTTCGGCAGGTAGAAGTACGGTCCCTTCCCCTTGTCGAGCTGCTTGTGCGCGCTGGCCACCATGTACAGCGCGAAGTCGGTCAGCCCGCCGATGGCCCGCCTGCCGTCGATGAGGATGTGCTTCTCGTCCAGGTGCCAGCCGCGCGGCCGGACCACGATGGTGGCCAGCGTGTCGTCCGGGTTGAGCGCGTAGCTCTTGCCCTCTTCCGAGGTGAAGTCGATCGTCCGGTCCAGCGCGTCCTTGAGGTTGAGCTGGCCGCCGATCATGTTCTCCCACAGCGGGGTGTTGGCGTCCTCGAAGTCGGCGAGCCAGACGTTCGCGCCGCTGTTGAGGGCGTTGATCGTCATCTTCTTGTCGGTCGGGCCCGTGATCTCGACCCGGCGGTCGATCAGGCCGGGCGCGGGCTCAGCGACCCGCCACGACTTGTCCTCGCGGATGTGCGCGGTGGCCGGGAGGAAGTCGAGCATCGCCCCGCCGCTCAGCTCCGCCTGCCGGCGGCGCCGCGCCGCGAGCGCTTCGGCCCGCCGATCGGCCAGCTCGTCGTGCAGCGCTACCAGCAGCTCCAGCGCCTTCGGGGTCAGGATCTCGTCGTACCGTTCTCCGGCGGGTCCGGTGATCTCCACGCGCTCTGGCATCGTTGGCTCCTCCCAGCTGTGGATGCCTATCCTAGGCACGTGCCCGTCGGCGGCACGAGGCCGGCTTTGCCCGCAGGCGCGGCCGGCGCTCTCGGCGCGCTCGGCGCCGACGTCAACGCACTTTCCGGCAATTCATGGCAAAACCGGCAAGAGAAGCCATCACCCGGACCGAGCTACAGTGTCCCGCTGACGCGAACCACGGATTGCTGTCCGTTTTACGGCTTTTATTCTATATGATGCTCAGGATATTCTATGAGTCTTAAGAGTTTCTAGATAAAACAAGTAACTCTCGAGCTGCAATAAACCCGTTATGTAGTAGATTCCCTGACAGACACGGGCAGTCTGGGGGCTGCCTGAGGGGGCACGATGGGTTCAATCGCAGACGCGGGCCGGCTGGACAGCTTCGGCGGCCTGGCGCTGATGCGCGACCTTCTCGCGAACATGCCGGCGGCCGTGGCCTACGTGGCCGGGCCTGAGCTGGTCTTCGAATTCGCCAACGACGAGTACCGGCGGTTCGCCGGCGGGCGTGAGCTGATCGGCCGTCCGCTGCGCGAAGCGCTGCCGGAACTCCCCGATGAACACTTTGAGGCGGTCCGCCGGACAGCCCTGACCGGTGAGCAGCAACGGTGCCGAGAGCCCGAGAGCTGGATCCGCGAGCACGGCCGCGAGTTCGAGCAGGTGTTCGTGGACTTCGTCTACCAGCCCGTGCGGGACACCGGCGAACGCGTAACCGGAGTGCTGCTGTACGCCACCGACGTGACCGAGCACGTCCTGGACCGGCGCCGGCTGGAAGCCCTGGCCGAGCACTCGACAGCGACCGAGGAAATGTACCGGACCTTGTTCGAGACGCTGCCTCAGGGGGTGGTCTACTCCGGCGCGGACGGGTCGGCTCTGTCCGTCAACCCCGCGGCCAGGAAGATTCTGGGCCTCGGGTCGGAGGAACTGACCACCTGGCCGCTCGTCCAGGACAGAAGTGCCTTCCATGAGGACGGCTCACCGTACCGGCCAGACGAGTTCCCGATAATGGTGGCCTTGCGCACCGGCCAGATCGTCGCCAATCAGCTGGTCGGGCTGTCCTGCGGGCCCGCCGGAGAGCAGCAGTGGCTGCGCGTCACCGCCGTGCCGGACGCGCGCGACGACCGCGGCCGGCCGCAGCGCGCTTACGTGATGTTCGCCGACGTCACCGAGCAGCGCCGGGTGGAGCTAGCGCTGCGGGAAAGTAACCGCCTGCTCGGGCGACTGCGGGACGCCGACATCCTCGGCGTGGTGGTGGCCAGCGAGGCGGGTGTCATCGAGGCTAACGATGCCTACCTCGACATCATCGGTTACACCCGCGAGGAATTCGAGTCCACGGGGATCGACTGGCGCGCGATCACACCCCCGGAGTGGGCGGCCGGCAGCGACGAGGCGCTTAGGCAACTGCGCCGCACAGGGGTATGCCGCCCATACGAGAAGGAGTACTTCCACCGCGATGGGCATCGGGTGCCCATCCTGGCCGGGGGGGCGGTGATCGACTGGCGCCCGCTCCGCTGGGCTGGCTTCGCGGTCGACCTCACGGCCCGGCAGCGCGCCGAACACGAGCGAGTCACATTGCTGGCACGCGAGCAGGCAGCCCGCATGGAGGCCGACGTCGCGCAGGAGAGGCTCGCGTTCCTGCTGCGTGCCGGGGACCTGGTAGCCGCCACCAGGAACCGGGATGACCTGCTCGAGCAGGTGACCCAGCTGGTGGTGCCCACGCTCGCCGACTACTGCGTGGCCTTCGCACCGACCCCGAACGGGAAGCTGGTCGCCACCAAGCTGACCCATCGTGACCCGGCCAAGGGAGAGGTACTCAAGCTCCTGCGCAAGCACCCGATCCCGGCCATGGGACCGCTGATTTCCCAGAAGGCCTACGCGACGGCCACCATCCAGCTCGCGCGCGAATTCACCGCGCGCACGCCACGCTGGAGTGACGCCGCGCCTGGCCTGATGAGCGTGGCGGACAAGGTCAATCCCACCAGCGCGCTCGCGGTTCCGCTGGTAGTCGGGGGGCAGTCGCTAGGCGTCCTGCTGCTTGGCCGCGGCGAACCCCGCCCGCTGTTCACCGAGACCGACGTGGCCCTCGTGGAGGAACTCGCGCGCCGCCTGGCAACCGGGCTGGCCAATGCCGAGACCTTCGCCCGCGAGCACACGGTCGCCGAGACGCTGCAGCACGCCCTGCTGCCGGCCACGCTCCCCGAGGTGGCGGGGCTGGACCTTGCCGTGAACTACCTGCCCGCCAGCGACGGGGTGCACGTCGGCGGTGACTGGTATGACGCCTTCCCGCTCGACGGCGGACGGGTCGGCCTGGTCATCGGCGACGTGGCAGGTCACAGCATCCACTCCGCGTCGATCATGGGCCAGGTTCGCGGCCTGCTGCGCGGCTACGCCATTGACGGCACGTCTCCGGATGACGTGCTGCGCCGCGCCAATGAGGCTCTCTCCAAGCTGCTTCCCGAGGCGGTCGCCACCGCCTTCTACGGGGTTCTTGACCCGGCCACCGGCGACCTCGACTACGCCAGCGCGGGCCACCCGCCCCCGTTGTACGCCACCCGGCACGGCCGCGCCGAATACCTCGACACCCCGGGTGGAGTCATGCTCGGAGCCAGCGCCGGCACCTTCTTCGCGCCCGGCCATCGGCGGATCCCGTCCGGCGGCAGGCTGCTGCTCTACACGGACGGACTAGTCGAGCACCGTCACCGCGATATCACCGACGGCCTCGACGCCCTGCTCTCGGCAGTGCGGACGTTCGCGCGGCAGACAGTGGCGCAGATCTGCCAATCCGTGCAGACAGCCCTGCTCGGCGGGGCGCCCCGCGCCGACGACGTGTGCATCCTCGCGGTCGGCCTGCCGGAAAAAGCGCGCGGCACAAACGGCTAGGTCCCGTTGCTTTTCGGGTAGCAGCACATGGCGTCATAAGAGCCGGCACAGATCGGCTCAAGGGCATGCTCCGATGTGCACTGGCTGTGACGATAAGTAGCACGTGACAGCGAATAGGCGAGTCGGCAATCCGAGCAGCTGCCGGGCGACCGTAGCAGGCGAATCCGCACCGTGTATTGTGCTAGCCTGATAATTCCCTTAACGCATAAAAAATGCCAGCAATAACTGGCACTCAGGAGTATATCAAGGAATATGGTATTCCGTCAAACGGACGCCGGGCCCGCAGCCGCCGAATCCAGCACCGCAGCGGACAACGAAAACAACGCGGAATGCCAGGGTGACGCCGCGAAAGCCGTGACCCGCGCCTCCTCGCTGCAGGACGAGCAGGCGTATATGACGATGCTGTACGGCCTTCTCGACCGTGCCCGCGAGCGCAGTGAAGCGGCGCTCAGCGGCATCCGTGCCCAGGGCACCCCCGGCGGCACGCATCAGGCACGCCTGGAACGCGACGTTTCCGCCGCCGAACACGAACGGCGCCTCACCCAGCTCAACAACACCGAGCGCGGCCTGTGCTTCGGCCGCACCGACGATGAGAACCAGCACACGCTGTACATCGGCCGCATCGGCCTGCGGGACGACGACTACGAGCTAAGGCTGATCGACTGGCGCGCCCCGGCGGCGCGGCCGTTCTACGCCGCGACCCCCGGCAGCCCGCAGGGCCTGATCCGGCGCCGCCACATCTACACACGCCAGCGCCAGGTCACCGGCATCGACGACGAGGTATTCGACCTGGACCGCCTCACCGACGCGGACAGGCAGGGCCTGTCCGGCGAGGCGGCGCTGATCGCCGCCGTCAGCAAGGGACGCACCGGCCGGATGGCCGATGTGGTGGCCACGATCCAGCACGAACAAGACCGCGTCATCCGCTCCGACCTGCAGGGCGTCCTCGTCGTCCAGGGTGGCCCGGGCACAGGCAAGACGGTGGCCGCGCTGCACCGCGCCGCGTACCTGCTCTACACGCACCGCCGCACCCTCGAGCGCCGCGGCGTCCTCGTCATCGGCCCGAACGCCACGTTCCTGCGCTACATCAGCCAGGTCCTGCCGTCGCTCGGCGAGACCGATGTCGTGCTGAGAACGCTCGGCGAGCTGTTCCCCGGCGTCCGCGCGACCGATACCGCCGACCCGGCCGCGGTCGTCAAAGGCGGCGAGCGGATGGTCGAGGTGCTGCGCAAAGCGGTGCGGAACCGCCAGCGCGTCCCGAAGAACGACCTCACCGTCGACGCCGACGGCGTGCCGGTCCCGCTGTCGCGTGATGCCGTGCTGAAGGCCAGGGACCGCGCCCGCGCGCTGCGCAAGCCGCACAACGTCGCACGCAAGCTCTTCGTCACCGAGCTGCTCACCGAACTCGCGCGTAACGAGGCCCGGGTGCTCGACCGCCCGCTGGAGGACGAGGACCTGCCCGACGCCCGCGCCCGCCTCTGGGACGAGCCCGCGGTCGGCGCGGCGCTCGACACGCTGTGGCCGCAGCTCACCCCGCAGCGGTTGCTCGCCGACCTGCTCGCCGAGGAAGGTGCCTTGCGATCCGCCGCTTCCTCCCTTTCTCATCCCGAACGATCGCTGCTCCTACGCCAGCACTACCCCGACTCCTGGACGGTGGCCGACGTCCCGCTGCTCGACGAGGCCGCCGAACTGCTCGGCACCGACGACTCGGCGCAGCGGGCGGCCCGCCGCGCCGCCGAGCGGGAACGCCGCCTCGAGGCGAAGTACGCCCAGGAGGTGCTCGACATCACCGGCGTCGCCGACCTCGGGATGGTGGACGCCGAGACCCTGGCGGCCTGGAACCGGGACTCAGGCCCGGCCCTGTCCACCGCCGACCGGGCGGCGGCCGACCGCTCCTGGGCCTACGGGCACGTCATCATCGACGAGGCGCAGGAGCTGTCCGCGATGGCCTGGCGGATGGTGCTGCGCCGCAACCCGGCCCGCTCGCTGACCGTGGTGGGTGACATCGCGCAGACCGGCTCGCCGGCCGGCGCGCGATCGTGGAAGGAGATGCTCGACCCGCTGATGCGCGGCCGCTGGCGCGAGGAGCGGCTGACGGTCAACTACCGCACGCCCGCGGAGATCATGGTCGTCGCCGCGGACGTGCTCGCGGCGGTCGCCCCCGGCGAGCAGCCCCCCGACTCCGTCCGCTCCGAAGGCACCCCGCCCCGCGTGATCCGCGTCCCGCCGCCGGCTGCCGCCGGCCTGGCCGCCCCGTACTCCCCGTTCGCCACTTCCGTCGCGGAGACTGTCCGCGCGGACCTGGCCGACATCGGCGGGGCGGACAACGGCCGCCTGGCGGTGATCGCCCCAGATGCCCGCGTCGCCGAACTGGCGGCGGCGATCCCCGAGGCGATCACCGGCGACCGGCCGGAGTCCCTCGACTCCCCGGCCGCACTGCTCACCGTGCCGCAGGCGAAGGGGCTTGAGTTCGACCGCGTGGTGCTCGCCGACCCGGCCGGCATCATCGCGCAGTCCCCGAACGGCGGGCACGACCTCTACGTCGCGATCACCCGCGCCACGCACCGGCTCACCGTCGTCTACGAGGGCGACCTCCCGGCCCCGCTGCGCTCGCTCGCCAGCAGCCCCGGCGAGGGCGGGACGGGCTTACCGTCGGGTTACGGGGCGCGGGCGAGTCAGCTTGGCGGCCGGGGACCGCTGGCCCGGCCGTCATGCGGTGGCGTACCGGGCGAGCAGCGGGATGAGTACCTGGGCGTCTGGGCTGCCCCACCCGGTGACGGGATCCCAGCCGGGTCCCGCCTGGTAGCCGGTGATCGTCCTGGGCGGGAACTGCACGGTGTTGTTTCCCGTGGTGATGTCGTGGAACGCCTGACGGTAGTGCGGGCCACGGGCGATCTGGTAGATGGCCGGGTTGACGAAGCCCAGCTTGCGCCCGGCGTACTGGTCGGCCAGGGCGATCAGCGCGGCCCAGATCGGTGCGCTGGCGCTGGTGCCGCCGCCGTCGCGGATCATGCTCCAGCCGCCGTTGCGCAGGACCATGGCCAGGTCGGCGTGGCCGCTGGCGTCGGCCGACACGTCGGGCACCCCCCGGGTGGCGCCGATGCCGGGGACGCCGTCCTGGTAGCCGGGCCGGGGGAACCGGCGGCTGAACCCGCCGCCGGATGCCTGGAAGGGCGAACCCACGGAGCCGTATGGCAGGCCCCAGGCGGTCTCGCCCTGCCAGGCGCCGGTCGTGTGGCTGGCGGTCAGGTTGGTGCCGCCGGCGCCGAGCACGAGCGGATCGGAGGCCAGCAGGGTGACCTCCTTGACCGGGGTGAACGTGCCGGCGCCGGCCAGCGCCGCGTAGACATCGCACGGTTCGGCCGCCGCTCCGATGTCACCCGAGGCGGCGACCACCGTCACGTGGCGGCTGGCGGCCGTCTGGAGTGCCGCGTTCACGCTGACGGCCTGCGCGCGGCTCACGCAGTGCTCGCCGCCGACCTGCCCGGCGGCGCTGATCGACATCACGCCGCCCTCGGTGCTGCCAAGACGGAGCGCGGCGACGGCGGCGGCGACCGCGTTCTTCGTGTTGTCCAGTGACGTCGACGGAAGCAGGAGGATGACGAGAGTGGCATCGGGGGCGAGCGCGTGCACCATCTCGACGTCCAGCACCTCCTCGCCGAAAGCCAGCCAGGGGGAACGGGCGCCGGCGAGCGTGGTGACGACCCGCATCCGCGCGGCCGGCAGCTGGAACAGGCTGTCGAAGGCCGCCATGTCCTGGCGCATGTCGGTGACCAGGGGCGGGTTCAGCTGCGATTCCGCGAGTTCGGGCAGCACGACGGTCTCGCCCTGGCCGTCGATCCCGCGGTCGAGGAGAGGCTTGATGCCGTAGGCCACCTGGAGCTGCTGCGGGGTGTAGCAGGTGGCCACGGAGTCGCAGTCCGCCGTCGAGCCAGCGGACGGGCTGGCTGTCGAGCCGGCGCCCGCCGTCGCTCCGGTTGTGGGGCCAGCGTCGCTGGCCGTATGAGCTGGCGAGCAGGCGGCGGCGAGCAGTCCTATCGCGATTGCCAGGCCGGACACGCGTCCCGGCAGCCGACGGCACCGCGCGGTGCCCGGACGGAACCCGACCATGCCTGTCTCCCGAAGCCGTCTACTATACGTCGAGAGTATATATCGAGAGAATACGCGCCGTTCATGGTGGCATCAAGATCCGGTGCTCACGACAGAGCCCGACAGGGACGTGTTCGTGGCCCAGTGCCCCGCGGCATACGCCGGGCGCACTGGGCCACGCGCGGTCAGGTGAGGGTGCTGACTTGGTGGACGTCGCCGCAGGGGACGCCGAGGGCGGCGTGGTGGCTGCGGATGGCTTCTTCGTCCGGGCCTTCGAGCAGGCAGTACACGGCGCCGTCGGCGTTGTGGTAGAGCTCGAGCTGCCGGACGCCGAACTGGTCGGCCCTCTCGTTGCGGGTGTCGTCGGCGATCTGCGCGATCGCCTCCGCGGGCAGCTTCAGGTCGGGATGGAAGTCCATGAACACGGGCACGGCTTACTCCTTCAGATTCAGACTGCAGGGGCGGTCTTGCGGTGCGCGGCCCGGACCCGGTCGGCCAGCACGGTCAGCGCGGCGGCGAGCAGCGCGGCTCCGGCGGCGATCAGGGCGATCTGCCAGCCGGGCATGCCGCCCACCACGACGGTCCGGGTCACGGTGGGCGCTCCGAACGTCGGCACAGTGCCCGATCCGGACGCCGGAACGGTGCCCCCTTCGCCGGGCAGCGGGATGACCCGGGCGAACGCAGCGGGCGCGGCCACGGCCAGGCCCAGCCAGGCAACAGCAAGCCCGGCGAGGGCGACGGCGACACGGCGGATGCGCTGGATGCGGTGCATGACGATCTCCTTCGGTTCGAGCGTAATGGGTCAACTGCCAGTGTGGTCGGGCCCACTGTCCGGCCGCCATCCGACGATCTGCGTATGCCCAGGTCGCGGGGCCGTGACGTAGCGTGAGATCCATGAGTAGTCTCCTGACTGCCAGCGAAGGCGACCTGTGCAAGCTGGCGGCGATCGTCACCGCCGAGCGCGCGGACCTGCCGGAGCAGGGCCTCCCCCTGTCCCTACTCAGCGACCTGATGGACCAGATCCGCTGCGACGCCGAGCTGTTCCAGGGATGCGACAGCGGGCGGCAAGGCTACTGGTCGGTCCCGGTGGCGGAGCGGTGGCACGGATGTGGCGCTAGATGCGGGACGAGCGTCTGCGCGGATACCCGGCCGGGTATCGGCCCATCGTAATTTCATGATCGCGAAAAATCCGCACACTATAGCGATAACAAGTCTTCGCCAGGAAAAAGGTCTTCGCGATCATGATGGTACTGCTGAGGCATTACGTGCGTTAAGTCC
>Ga0187807_1000422_pt1 | contig 13336 bp, 11 predicted proteins | sample NC_wetland_sal_i_4_FD_132432 | JGI IMG/M metagenome (GOLD analysis project Ga0187807, IMG submission 132432) | Wetland sediment microbial communities from Neuse River Estuary, North Carolina, USA - ASW_2 | ecosystem: Environmental > Aquatic > Freshwater > Wetlands > Sediment | place: USA: North...
GGCAGGTCAGGCAGATGCGCCGCTACCTGCCGCGCCACCACCTCCTGACGCACTACCTGCCGCAGCGTGCCCAACCGAGCACGCCACTCCTTCTCGCCCGCCGCGAAGCCAACCGTCACGTCACCCTCCCGTACCCATCGGATCAGCGAGGAGCCTATGCGACCCGCGGGCCAGCCACGACTGATATTTCCGGGCGAACGTTGCCTGACGCGGCACTACCGATAAAGGACTAGCAGCTGCCGTAATGAGGGCCATCGCCTCGTTTCGTGCCGATCGCCCCGCGGCATGACGGTCTTGGGGTTCTCCGGCGCTGATTCTCCTCGGCGTTCACGAACGGAGGCGCGTCATGAGAATCTCCTTTGGCAGGGCGGCGGCGGTGGTCGCCGCGCCTGTCCTGCTCCTCACGCTGGGCGCTGGCAGCGCAACCGGGCTGAGGGCTGAGTCCCGGGACGGCCGGCGCCGGCCACGTTGACTCGGCGGCCGCGGCGCCAGCCCGCACCCGGTTCGAGCCGTACTCGGCGAGCTTCGTGTCGTATCGGGCCGGTTACGTCCTGGGCACGCGCGGCCACACCAAGCTGCCCGGTGCCGCGCTGCTGGTCAGAACGGTCAACGGCGGCAGGACCTGGGCCGCCGTGCCCGCGCCGGCGGTGCGGCTGGTAAACCCGGGCGGGAACGCTCCGGGGTCGGCGGTGAGCGCGGTCTTCTTCGCCGACGTCAACAACGGCTGGCTGTTCAACCCCGCCCTGTGGGTCACCCACGATGGCGGCCGCCACTGGCGGCAGCTGCCCTTCCCGGGCATGCCGGACGCGATGGCCGCCTCGAACGGGGTGGCGTTCGCCTCGGTGACGCCATGGGGCGGCGGCCAGACCCGGCTGTACACGAGCCGCGTGGGCACCGACCGCTGGACCTTGGTGCCCGGCGTGGCGCCGGCCGCAACGCTGACGTTCTACGGCCGCGCGGGATGGGCCGGGCTGCCGCCGAACCTGTGGGCGACGGCCGACCTGCGGCACTGGCACAAGCTCCCCGCCTTCCACTGCCCGGTCTTGCACGGTGTCTCCTACCAGGCAAGCAGCCTCGCGGCTGGCACCCCAACCCGCCTGCTGCTCCTGTGCACCGCAAACGCCGCGGCAGGGAGCATGGGAAAGGCGGTATACGCCTCGTCGAACGGCGGCCGGACCTTCCATCTGGCAGGACCGGCACCGATGCCCGGCTCCGTCGGCTCCACCCTGGCGATCCCGCCGGGACGCCCGCAGGTGGTGACGCTGGCCACCGCGGATGGCGCGAGCCTGCTTGACCGCTCGGTCAACGGCGGCGGGACCTGGCGGATGGTGCTGTACAACGACGGCGGCATCGGCTGGCGAGACATGCGCTACGTCAGCCCTACCGTCGGCTGGCTGGTGCACGGCGGCGTCCCGTTCATCGGCTACAACGGGCTGATGCGGACCGTGAACGCCGGAGCCACCTGGTACGGCGTGCCCATCCCGTAACCGCTCCGGGACTAGGCCGGCTCGGCCGCTTAACCAGACGCACAGGGTTTGGCCTTGCGGCCGACGCCGGCCGTTCATCTTCCCGTTGGCCTGCGCTGCGGCTCGCGTCACTGGCGGGGCGTACAAGTTCCCTTGTGAAAACCCATTACAGCAGGCGTACGGCCAGGCTGCTCGCCACCGTGGCGGTGTCGGCGGGCGCGCTGGTCACGACCGGCGCGCTCGCCCTGCCCGCCAGCGCGGGCCAGGCCCACACCGGGACGCACACGCTCACCGTGCGGCAGATCGCCTTCGGCCAGAAGCTGCACCACAAGTTCCAGCCCAACGGGACCGGCGCCTGGACCTCGGAATCCCTGACCGATCCCGATGACATCACGGTGCTCGGCCACGACATCTACGTCACATTCCAGAACAACACCGGCCCGCAAGGGCAGGCGAGCCCCGACGGCAACCTGGACAGCACGATCGTTGAGTTCACACTCTTCGGCAGGGAAGTCCGGCAGTGGGACGTGCGCGGCCATTGTGACGGGCTCACCGCGGACCCGCGCCTACGCAAGGTCATCGCGACCGTGAACGAGGACGCAAACTCCAGCCTCTTCACGATTACGGTCGCTACCGGCCACGTTACGCACTACTTGTACAACAAGCCGCTGCCGCACAACGGCGGCACCGACGCGATTTCGATCTACCGTGGCCAGATTCTCATCAGCGCGTCAGCCCCCGGCACGACCGGGGCGCCCGCGCCGCAGGCCGCCTACCCGGCCGTCTACGTGGTGACGCTGAACCCCAGGACAAAGGTCGCCACGGTGCACCCGCTGTTCTTCGACGAGGCCATGGCCAAGGCAGTCAACGGTCCGAACGCGGGCAAGGAGGTCAAGCTCGCGCTGACCGACCCCGACTCCAATGAGGTCGTGCCGGCCGACTCGCCCGCGTTCCGCGGCGACTTCATGCTGGACTCCCAGGGCGACCAGGAGCTGATCTTCGATCGGGTGACCGGCTGGTGGCACCAGAGCCTGTCGGTGCTGAGCCTGCCGACTTCCGTCGACGACAGCGCCTGGGTGACCAGCCGCTTCGGCGCCCTGTACACGACCGACGCCAGCGCCGACACGGTCGACATCGTGTACGGCCACTTCACCCGGGGAGCCGCGTACTCGGCGGCGACCCCGTGCGACTCCAACAGCGCCCCGTCGACCTGCCCGGCGCCCGGGTTCCCGCCGAACTACCTGGCGGCGCTCAACCTGAAGACCGGCGCGCTCACCCCGGTGACGCTGACCGGCGCACCGCTGCAGCCCAAGGGCCTGATCTTCGTTTCTTTCTAGTCAGCCACCAGCGTGACCGCCGCCAGGTGACCCCTGGCGGCGGTCACGGCGTTCAGGGCCACACGACGTTGTCAAGGAAGTCCTCGACGGCGGTCGCCACCTGGCCGAGGACGGCGGCCGACGCGGACAGCCTGCCGGGCACGAACAAGCCGTGATCGCCTCCCTCGATCTCGACGACGTGCGCGCTGATCAGCCTCGCCGCCCGGCCGTCCCAGTACGGGTCAGCCGTCCCGCCGGCCAGCAGGCACGGACCCGCCGCGCGGCGCAGCGCCGACACGGTGGGCTCGTCGGTGAGCAGTGGCGTGAGCCACACAGCCGCCAGACCGCGGTCCGCGATCACGGGGGCGGCCAGCGATCCCAGTGACTTGCCGATCACCAGCGGCGCGGCTCCCGTGGCCGCGGTCATCTCGTCGACCGCCGCCGCGACCTGGGATATCACCCGATCGCGTTCGCCACTGAAACCCCCGCGATCGCCGGAAAGCTGCCAGCTGATCGGCCGCACCCGGGCGCCACGGCGCTGCGCGGCCAGCATCGCGTACTTCAGCAGCTGCATCTCGGCGTTGGAGTTCCCGCCGGGCGCCAGCACCGCCGACCGAACCGGACCCGGTTGTGGCATGCCAGGAGCCTATCTGCCCGGCCAGCCGGCCGCCGCTATTAACGATATGGAGTGTTACCATCACGCTCAGTGAATGGAGGTCCGATGCCTCAGGCCAAACGCACCGTCGTCATCGCCCGTCCGCAGGCGGAGGTCTTCGCCTTCTTCGCCGACGGCGAGAACGACCCGCAATGGCGCCCGACGGTCGCGATGATCAAGCGGGACGGTCCGCTCGCCGTCGGCGTGCGGTACACCCAGCGCGTCGCGGGGCCCGGCGGGCACGAGATTCCCGCCGACGTGCAGGTCACGGAGTACGAGCCGGACGCGCGCGTCGCCTTCCACGGCGTCTCAGGACCGCTGCGCCCGGACGGCAGCTACACGTTCGCCACCGTCGAGGGTGGCACCTCGGTGACGTTCAGCCTGGGCGCCGAGCTGAAGGGCTTCAAGAAGCTTGCCATGGGCAAGCGGGTCCAGACGGCGATGGACGCCGAGATGGCAAGCCTCGACAAGGCGAAGGCGGTACTCGAGTCCCGCGCCTGACGCGGGGTAGGCTCGCCTCCTATGGACGATCCCTACCAGCTTGAACGGTTCGTCGGTGCGCAGGACATCGGCGGCGACTACCAGCGCGCGGTCGAAGAGCTGCGCGCGGGCGCCAAGCGGGGCCACTGGATGTGGTTCGTCTTCCCGCAGATCGCCGGCCTCGGGTTCAGCGCGATGTCGAAGCGGTACGCGATCACCTCACTCGACGAGGCGCGGGCATACCGAGAGCACCCGGTGCTCGGCCCACGGCTGGAGGAGTGCGCCCGGATAGTGGCCCGGACCGAGGGGAAATCCGCGACCGACATATTCGGCGGCGTCGACGCGATGAAGCTGCGCTCGTGCATGACGCTGTTCATGACCGCCGCGCCTGACGTGCCCGTGTTCCGCCACGTGCTCGGCAAGTACTTCGACGGGGAGCCCGACGAGGCGACGCTCGAGCTCCTAGGGTTACCGCGCCGCGAGGTCGTTGCGGTGCGCCCACGCGGCGATGTCGCCGCCGTCGATCGCCAGCGCGAGCAGGTCGGGGAAGGCGTCCGGTGTGCACGCGAACGCGGGGATGCCAAGCCCGGCCAGGGCCGCCGCGTGGTCGGCGTCATAGGACGGCGCGCCGTCGTCGGACAGCGCGAGCAGCGCGACCACCGCCACGCCGGAGTCCCGCAGCGCCGACACGCGGGCCAGCATCTCGTCCGCGATACCGCCCTCGTACAGGTCTGAGATCAGCACGAAGATCGTGTCCCGCGGCCTGGTGATCAGTCCCTGGCAGTAGGCGATCGCCTGGTTGATGTCGGTGCCGCCGCCAAGCTGCGTGCCGAACAGCACGTCCACCGGGTCGGACAGCAGCGGGGTCAGGTCCACGACGGCCGTGTCGAACACCACAAGCGAGGTCCGCAGCGACCGCAGCGACGCCAGCACCGCGCCGAACACCGACGCGTAGACCACCGAGGACGCCATCGACCCTGATTGGTCGATGGCCAGCACCACATCGCGGGCCACGACCTGCTGCCGTCGCCCGTAGCCGACGAGCCGTTCCGGGATCACGGTCCGGTGCGACGGCACATATCGCGTGAGGTTGGCGGCGATCGTCTTGTTCCAGTCGATGTCGCGCGGCCGGGGCCGGCGGGTCCGCGCCGCGCGGTTCAGCGCGCCGGACACCGCGGCCCGGGTCCTGTTGGCGATCCGCCGTTCGATGTCCTCGACCACGCGGCCGACCACCTGGCGCGCCGTCGCCTTCGTGGTCCCCGGCATGATCTTGTTGAGGCTGAGCAGCGTCCCGACCAGGTGCACGTCGGGCTCGACCGATCCGAGCATCTCGGGTTCGAGCAGCAACTGGCGCAGGTTCAGCCGGTCGATGGCGTCCCGCTGCATCACCTGGACGACAGTCGACGGGAAGTACGTGCGGATGTCGCCGAGCCATCGCGCCACCGTCGGCGCGGACGCGGCCAGGTTCCCGGTGCGCGGCCCCGCCCCGCGGCCGCCGTTCCCTCGGCCGCGAGAGGCGTCCGCGTCGTACAGGGCCGCGAGCGCCGCGTCGATCGCGCCATCGCCGTCACCGAGCTGCGCGCCGGCGCCGCCGAGCCCGGCAGCCGCGGCGGAGCCAAGCAGCAGCCGCCACCGCCGCCGCCGCTCGGTGTCATCAAACCGAGTGTCATCCATAGGAGCCCCCGAGTATCGCCGCCACCGCGCGCACCGCACCCGCCGCCCGCTCGCCATCGAAGGCATCCGCGCCGCCAGCCACGCCGTCACCCGTGCCGCCAGGTGCCGGCACCCCGCCGGGCGCCAGGAAGCGCACCGCGCGCCCGATGCTCGCCCGTTCCGGCGCGGTGAACTCGCCGAATGTCCGCCGCAGCAACGGCAGCACCTCCATGAACTCCTGCGCGCCCAGCGACGTCACCCAGCCATCGAGCACCCCGAGCAGGTCCCGGTCGTGCACGAGCAGCAGCCCGCCGCCGGGGCCGGACAGGAACCCTTCTGCCCACTGCGCCTTCACCACCGCGGGCACCCCGACCGACAATGCCGCGCCGAACCGGACCGCCGCATCAGCCCACGTCAGCAAGCCCGCGTCGGCGAGCATCCGCACCACCCGGCCCGCGACCAGCCCGTGCACGTCGCGGCGCCCGGACAGCGCCCCGAGAGCCGCCAGCCAGCGGGCACGCGAATCAGACCCGTGCGCGGACTGCGCGTGCAGCGCGAGCGCGCCCCCGACCCCGTCCAGCGCGTCGCGCAGCCGCGCGGCCGCGTCGTCGGCGAGCCCGCCGGCCGCGGCCGGCAGCCCCGCACAGATCCGCACCACCAGCGCGTCCACCACCGCGGAAAGGGCCGCGGTCGGCGTGCCGCGCACGTCGCCGTACCGCACCGCGCGCACCAGGGCGGGCACCGCCGTCATGAGCGAGACGACGTCGGCGTCCGCCGCGGCCTTCGCGTCGAGCGCGCGCAGCACCGGCTCGAGCGCGTCGTCCAGCGAGGCGAGCAGCACCCCGGCCACCGCGTCGGTCACCACGCTGAGCCGGTCCGCCGTCTCAGCGACCGACACGATCCGCGCGCTCGCCGCTCCGGCCACCGTGGTGCCCCACACGGCGGCGTCGATGATCGCGACGGACAGCTCAGGCCGCCACCGCAGCGCCCACGTCTCGTGGAACGTGCCGGTGCCCCGCACCAGGTCCTCCGTCACGGCGCCCCAGCCGATGCCGAGCACGCCGAGCCTGTGCAGGAACACCGAACGCGCCCGGTCCCTCGGACGCCGCAGGTCGAGCGCGAGCGTCTTCTCGAGCGGGTCGATCTTGAGCAGCAGCGATTTCGCCTGCGCCCGCAGGTCGGCATCCAGCGGCACCGGGGGAGCGTCCTCGGGCACCGAACCGAGCAGCTCGCCGACCACCAGGTCACTCGTGACGAACGCCGCCGCGGCGTCGTCACCGTCGCACATCACCGCCTTGGTGGCCTCGCTGACCTCGGCGAGCCCGGCCAGCGGCCTGCCCCGCATCGCGGCGAGCGTCTGCGCCAGCCGCACCGCCTCGATCACGTGCGCGGACGAAACCGGCAGGTCGCGGGCGCGCAGCACCCCCGCCACACGCGTCATCCAGCGGATCACGGTCTGCTCGGTGGTCGTGAACAGGTGCTGGTACCAGCCGGGCGAGGTGACGCCCGCGCCGTATCCGGAGGCGGCGGCGAGCCGGGAATGTGTCCACGGCACCCACGCGAGGGCAGCCTTCCGCCGCGGCGTCCCGCGCAGCAGCGCGACGTCCCGCGCCGCCGGGGGCAGCGGCTCGCTGACCGCGGGCGCGTGCCAGGCGCCGCACACGACCGCCACCGGCCCGTCCGTCTCCTTGAGCGCCGCACGCAGCACCTGCCGCATGTGCGCCTCCCGCCGCCGCTCACGCAGCGGTTCCTCCGGCCGGCCGTCCCGCACCGCGGCTATTGCTTCGGTTAGTGCACCGAACGGCGACTTCCCGTCCAGCCGGGACTCGATCACGTCGTCCCACCATCGTTCCGGGTCGTCGTATCCCGCCGCCGCCGCGAGCGCTCCGATCGGGTCGGCAGAAAAGTCATTGTCGTCCGAACGGAGCTTCGGCTCCTGCCCGGCGCTCTCCTCCTCCCCGCGGGCGAGGACCATCCCGGCGGGCAGGTCGCAGAACCGGACAGGCACGCCGTGCGCCGCCGCCCAGGTGAGCGCCTGCCATTCCGGCGAGAACACCGCGAACGGCCAGAACGCCGAGACCTTCGGCTCGTCAGGTGCGTACGCGAGCAGGGCGACCGGCGGCGACATACCCGGGTCCGCGGCCAGCGCGAGCAGCGCGGGATCCGCGTCCGCGGGCCCCTCGATCAGCACGATCCCCGGCCGCACCCGGTCGAGTTCGGCGATCACGGACCGGGCCGACCCCGGCCCGTGATGCCGTATCCCCAGGACGAAGACCCGAGAGGTCAACTGACCTCCCGGCACGCGCGGTAGAACTCCGCCCAGTCCGGCCGCTCGCGGACGACCGCCTCCAGGTACTCCGACCACACCGCCGCGTCGGTGACCGGGTCCTTGACGACCGCGCCGACGATTCCCGCGGCCACGTCGGCGGGACGCAGCACCCCGTCGCCGAAGTGCGCGGCGAGCGCGATCCCGTTCGTGACCACCGAGATCGCCTCCGCGGGCGACATCGTGCCGGTCGGCGACTTGAGCCGGGTCCGCTGGTCGGCGGTGACCCCGGAACGCAGCTCCCTGAACACCGTCACCACCCGCCGGATCTCCTCCAGGGCCGACGGCACCTCGGGCAACTCGAGCACCCGGCCGAGCTGTTCGACGCGGCGCGCGACAATGCCGACCTCCTCGTCCTCGGTGGCGGGCAGCGGCAGCACGACCGTGTTGAACCGGCGGCGCAGCGCCGACGACAGCTCGTTCACCCCGCGGTCCCTGTCGTTGGCGGTCGCGATGACCGAAAACCCCTTCACCGCCTGGACCTCGGTGCCGAGCTCGGGCACCGGCAGGGCCTTCTCCGACAAGATGGTGATCAGCGCGTCCTGCACGTCCGAAGGTATCCGGGTCAGCTCCTCGACCCGCGCGATCTGCCCCTGCGCCATCGCGGTCATCACCGGCGACGGCACTAGCGCCGCCCGCGACGGCCCCTCGGCGAGCAGCCGGGCGTAGTTCCAGCCGTACCTGATGGCCTCTTCCGCGGTGCCCGAGGTGCCCTGCACGAGCAGCGTCGAGTCGCCGCTGATCGCGGCGGCCAGGTGCTCGGACACCCAGGTCTTCGCGGTGCCCGGCAGGCCGAGCAGCAGCAGCGCCCGGTCGGTGGCGAGCGTCGCGACGGCCACCTCGATCAGCCGCCGCGGCCCGACGTACTTGGGCGTGACCGGGGTGCCGTCGCCGGCCGTCCCGCCCAGCAGGTAGGTGACGACGGCCCGCGGCGACAGCCGCCACGACGGCGGCCGCATTAGTTCGTCAGCCGCGGCGAGCGCGGCGAGTTCGCTCGCGTAGACCTGTTCGGCGTGCGGGCGCAGCAAATCGGTGGCGGCGGTCAACGGATCTCCTCGTAGAAGACGCGGCGGAGCGTGATGGTTTCGGCGGCCCGGCGCAGGAAGGCCACCCAGGCTTGCGGGCACTTGTCGGATTCGGCCGCCTGCATCAGTTCGGCGGCGTAGTCGCGTGCCCCGCTGACCGGCACGTTGCGCACGGCCGCGGTCACGAGCACCCTGAACTGTGATTGCGGCTTCAGGTCCGTCACGATCTGGCGGATGAGCGCCACGACCGTCTCGGCCACGGTGTCCGTCCACGGCGGGGGCCAGTCGGCGAGGTCAGCGAGCGCGGCCGCCGCCATCGGCGCTCGCGTCTGGATCGCGTTGAGGGCGTCCGACGCTTTGTGCATGGCCTTGGTGCCCGCGGCGTCGCGGGCAGCGGGCGGCAGCACGGCCAGCAGCTCACGGTTGCCCGGCCACGCGGCCGGCGTTCGTCGCACGCCGAGCGCCGGATCGTCCTGCGTGAGGATCGCCTCCGCCCACGCCGCGTCGCGCTGCCTGATCGCGGCCAGCCGCCAGCCGGCATGCACGTCGGCCGCCAGGTTCCCGGCGACCGGCAGGGCCACGACCTGGGCCGGGTCAAGCCCGAACCGGGTCGTCCACGTCTTCAGCGGCGCGGCCGCGATCAACTGGGTGAGCCGCCACCCGCCGACGCCGACGCCAGGCGATGGCGGGCTCATCTCGATACCGTCCCTGGCCGCGGACGCGTCCGGGGACCCGGGCAGGGTGGCGACGAGATACCGGCGGTCCTCGTCCGCCGCCATGTTCAGCACCGCCGCCGCCCGCTCCGCGGCCCGCCGGCTGAACGCCGAACCGGGCATCGCGGCGAGCAGCCTCCTGGCGGTCGCGCGGACCGCCTGCCGCCTGTCGTCGAGGGCGCGCTCGAGGGTCGGCTCGTCCGCCCCCGCCAGGCCGTGGTCGTCGTCGGGAACGGCGGCATCCGCCACCGGCTTCCAGTAGTCACGCCTGGCCGCCAGCCAGCGCCCGCGCGAACCCGCCGCGGCGATGACCGCCGGGCGCAGCGCGACCGAGCGGGTCGCCATGTCGAGCAGTTCGGGCAGCAGCGGCGCCGGCGCCCGGTAGCCCGCCGCGGCCGCCGCGGTGAGCAGGTCGGCGAGAATCGCCTGGTCGGCCGCGGCGATCTGGCGCAGCACGCGCGCCGCGCGGGCGGACAGATCCCGCGCGGCGTCGTCGCCGGCGGGTTCGGGCGCGGTGATTCCCCGCACCGGCAGCGTCCCGGCCCGGCGTCCCGCCACCAGCAGCGCCGCCGCGTCGAGCAGCGCCGCGGCGGGGTCGCGGTCGTCGAGCACCCCGGCGTGCCCGGCGGCCGGCTCCGCGAGCCCGCCGATGACCACAGGCCGCCGCGCCACCCCGACGGTCGCCGCCGTCACCAGGTCCTCGAACGACACCACATCGGTCACAGCGGCACCGCCGCATCGTGGTGCCAGACCGTGAGCGGCAGGAGGCGCTCCCCGTTCCATTCTCCGGCGATCGTGACCGGGTGACCGCCGGAGACGGCGAGCAGGGTCCACAGCGAATCCTGTTCGGCCAGCGGCAGCGCGGCCCCGGTCCGGTCGACGAGGTACCAGGGGCCTGTTCCGGTCACCGCTTCGGGTTCCGCGGCACCGCGTGCCGCCAGCGCCGGCGGCACCGGCGTGCCGTCCAGCAGCACGGGCCACGTGGTCAGCCACGGGTCGTCCGCGAGCCCGGCGGCCCACCGCGCCAGCAGCGCGTCGATGCCGCCGTCCGGCTCCGGGCGCTTTCCCCGTCCCGGGGCGGCGTGCCGTTCGCCGACGGTCGCGCGCAGCGCCGGCTGCCCGGGGTAGTAGTGCAGGTCCGCGTGCAGTTCGGTGCCCGCGCGCAGCCGCGCGGTGTCCGGGTCCTGCCAGTACCCGTTGCCCGCGAAGGTCAGCAGCATCGCGTCCCGCCCGCCGTCCCGCCCGCGCAGCCAGATCCGCCGCCCGGGCACGTTCCCGTCGAGGAGGTCGCGGACGCCGATCACCAGCCAGTGGTCCGTGACCGCGGGCAGCCCCAGCACCTCCTGACGGCCGGTGGTGAAGCCGACCCGGGACCTGACAACCGCGGCCAGACCCGGCGGCAGCGCGTCGAGCCGCTCGTACGCGCGCGCCAGCAGGTGCAGCCGCGCGTAGTCGGCGAGCAGCCGGGCGGGCCAGCCGTCCCCGGACGCGGGCACGGCCGACAGCCCGCGGAGCACGCCCGCCACCCCCGGCGCCTGCGCGTCCACCATCCGCGCCGCGATCGCGTCCGCGTGCCCCGGCCCGGAAACCGACGCCAGGCCCACCCGCACCTGATCCCGCAGCCATTCGACAAGTTCGGCGAGCCCCGCGGCGACACGCCGCGCCCGTTCCTCCGCGCGGCGCGCGGACCCCGCCCCGTCTCGCCCCGCGCCATCACTCGCACCGTCCCCCGCGCCGGCCGCGGCACCGTCCCCGGCCCAGGCACCGTCTCCGGTCGCGGCACCGTCCGCGGCCCAGGCACCATCTCCGGTCGCGGCACCGGCCTTCCCGGCACCGGCCTTCCCGGCACCGGCCTTCCCGGCACCGGCCTTCCCGGCACCATCCGTCGCTACCTCACCGGCAGCTCCACTCGCCCCGCTCGCACCGTCGCTCCCGCTACCGGAGCCAGCGGACGCCGACGAGCTACCCGCACCATCTCCCTCCCCGCCAGAGTCAGCCGACGCCGAGGAGCCGCCCCGCATCGTTCCGGATGATGATCGTGAAGCCTTTTCCCGGCGAGATTCCAGCCATGCGAGCGCGTAGTCGGCGGGCGCGGGCGCGTCGGGCACGGTGCCGCCTGCCCATAGCAGCAGCAGGCCCAGCGCGTGCTTGCAGGGGAACTTCCGGGACGGGCACGAGCAGCGATACGCGGGTCCGCTCAGGTCGACGATCGCCTGGTACGGGTTCTTGCCCGAGCCCGCGCACAGCCCCCACACCAGGTCGCCGGCCGCGCCCGTCTCGCTCCACGGCGCCGGGCGGGCGAGGCCAGTCGCGGCCCGCGCTGACGCGTCGTCGGGAGCGAGGGCGAGCACGGCCTCGGCGCTCCATCGGGCTGGCATACGACGGAACCTAGCCGGCCCCGCCGACAATCCATTGGGCCTGGCGCTGCGGTTCGCCGTAGATGGCGGCGAGCAACTTGGTCCGCGGGTCGTAGCCGGCGTCGACGATCTGCTCTGTCCAGCCGCGAACCTCGGGGTACGCCGTCCGGGCCAGGCGCAGCACCACCCGGCCGCCGCGCGGATCCCACGGCGCGTTCTGGAATGCCGGGTTGCCGTCGTCACGGCGGGCCGCGTCGAACGACACCGTGGTCCTGGCGAATTCGACGTGCTGACGCTCGCCGAGGAAGAACGGCCGCAGGAACTCCAGCCCGGAAGCGACCGCCGCGCGTGCCTGCCGGTCCACGAGGTCGGGCGCGTACAGCGTCATCTCGACCAGCGGCCGCACGGCGGCGATGTGGTAGTGCAGGGCGTCGCGCTGTGCGAAGTCGAAGGTCCGGCCATCGCGCTGGCCGGCCGGGCTGGCGATGAAGTTCCGCGCCGTGAACTCGCGCAGCAGCGCGGGCATCTGCGCTCGCGCGGCCGAGTCCGCCGCCACGGTGCACGCGACGCACCGGATCAGCAGCCGCCGCGCCATCCAGTTGTTGGACCGGACCTTATTGCCGTCGGCCAGCCGTGCGTAGAAGGCGTCTCCGCTGGCCGCGAACTCTCGCGCCCAGCCGCGCAGGATGGCAATGTCCGCGCCGGGGATCTCGCCGGCCAGCAGGTCGGCCGCCTGCAAGAGCGGCACGAAAAACCACTCGTCAACCGGGTTTCCTGTCGGCCGGTACACCCGCGCCCAGGCCAGCAGGGCTGTGACGGCGGCGTCGCGGCCGCGCGCCCGCAGCGGCCCGGTGGCACTGCGGGCCGCCACGGCCAGCGCGAAGACGGCCGGGAACGGGCGCTTGGCTTCGTCGGAGCGCACATGACCGGGATGGCCGTTCAGCGTCCCGGCGAGCTCGAACCGCTCGGTCGGCCGGACTACCAGGCCAGTGGACTCCTCCGCGACCTGGAATATGCGCGCGAGGTCCTTCGGGACCGCCGCGCCGCGGCCCGGCTCGAACCCCGTCAGCAGGCCCCAGTCGAGCCGCGGACCGTCACCCACCCCGCCATGGTAATTGTCTCTGGGAATCTTCTGTCGGCGGTGAGGTCACGCTGTAACGTATCTGGGCAAAGAGGGCTAAACCGTTGTCCGCGCCGCTTCTTCGACCTGCATCAAAGTCGCTCACCGGGAGATCTATGGAGACGGAGACAGGAATCTGTCTGGCGGGGGAGACCCTGTGAAGATCGCGTGCGTCGGCGGCGGACCGGCCGGCCTCTACTTCGCGCTGCTGATGAAGCTGCGTGA
>Ga0187807_1000423_pt1 | contig 13326 bp, 10 predicted proteins | sample NC_wetland_sal_i_4_FD_132432 | JGI IMG/M metagenome (GOLD analysis project Ga0187807, IMG submission 132432) | Wetland sediment microbial communities from Neuse River Estuary, North Carolina, USA - ASW_2 | ecosystem: Environmental > Aquatic > Freshwater > Wetlands > Sediment | place: USA: North...
GCGATGACCACCGCGTCCGAGGCCATGGCCCGCACCGCCCGCTTGGCGCCGACGATGGCCGCCTTGGCCTGCAGCAGGTCCTGGCAGGTCTCGATGATCAGGGCGTCGGCGCCGCCGCGCAGCAGGGCCTCGGCGTTGGCCTGGTAGGTATCGCGAAGCTCGCGGAACGTGGTGTGGCCGAGGGTGGGCAGCTTGGTTCCCGGGCCGATCGAGCCGAGTACCCAGCGCGGGCGGGCCGGGGTGGCCCGGCGGTCAGCGGCGGCCCGGGCGATCCTGGCGGACGCCTCGGACAGCTCCGCGATCCGCTCCGCGATGCCGTACTCGCCGAGGTTGCCCAGGTTGGCGCCAAAGGAGTTGGTGGTGACGCAATCCGCGCCCGCTTCGAGGTAAGCGTCGTGGATCCCGGCCACGATGTCGGGCCGGGTCACGTTCAGGATCTCGTTACAGCCCTCGTAGCCGTCGAAATCGTCGATGCTGGCGTCGCTCGCCTGGAGCATGGTGCCCATGGCCCCGTCCGCCACGACGACTCGCTCGGCGAGGGCGGTCCGCAGAGTGCTCATTGATGCTCATCCTAGGCGTTCGTCGCGAAGCTTCCTTAGATCAGATCGATCACGGGCCGCAGCTGATACAAGACCACACCTGACACGCCGGCCGATCACCCAATGAGCAAGGCTGACCACGTAGGCTGTTACGAGACGGCCTGCATTTTGCTGGGGAGGTGGCGAGTCATCGAGTTCAACGACATCGGCGAACTCGCATCCCCGGTCGCCATCGCCGGATTCGAGGGCTGGAACGACGCAGGCGAGGCGGCCAGCGGGGTGGTCAACCACCTGGGGATCGCCTGGCAGGCGACCCCCATCGGCGCCATCGACCCCGAGGACTTCTACGATTTCCAGGTCAACCGGCCGGTGGTCGAGATCGAGGGCGGGCATACCCAGCGACTGATCTGGCCGACGACGAGGATCTCGCTCGCCCGCGCCCTGCCGACCGATGCGCCGGGAGCAGGTACTGCGCCGCCGACGGGGCTGTCCCGCGACGTGATCCTGGTGCATGGCATTGAGCCCAACATGCGCTGGCGGGCGTTCAGCGAGGAGCTGGTGCAGGGCCTGGAGACCCTCGGCGTGGAGCTGATCATCCTGCTCGGCGCGCTGCTCGCCGACGCGCCGCACACCCGTCCCGTGCCGGTGTCCGTCGGCTCGTCGAACTCCAATCTCGGCACTGGGGTCGGCGTCGGCCTAGTCGACTACAAGGGCCCCACCGGGATCGTCGGGGTGCTGCAGCACACCTGCGCCGGAGCGGACATCCCGGCCGTCTCGCTGTGGGCGCAGGTCCCGCACTACGTGGCGCAGCCGCCGAGTCCGAAGGCCACGCTGGCGCTGCTGCGCAGCGTCGAGGACATCCTGGACGTACCGCTGCCGCTGGCCGACCTGCCCGAGGAGGCGCGCGCCTGGGAACGCGGGGTGGACGAGCTCGCCCAGCAGGACTCCGAGGTCGCCGACTACGTGCGCACCCTGGAAGAGGCCAAGGACGCGATGGACCTGCCCGAGGCGAGCGGCGACGCGATCGCCCGCGAGTTCGAGCGCTACTTCAGGCGCAACGGCGGCGCCGGAGAGCCGGGCGGTATCTGACTCGATGGGTCGGTTCGTCCGCCGCCTGCCTCGGTCGCTCGACGGTGCGGCCGTCATTGCCGTCTTCTGCGTGCTGTTGGTGCTCGTGTCCGGGGTGACCAGGCTGGCGAGCGGGGAAACGATCAACACGGCCGGGCTGCAGGGCACGGTAAGTGTCCTGCAGATCCGCGGCCCGTCCGACAAGCAGTCCCACCCGGTATGGGTATGGCGTCCGCCAGGTGAGGACTCGGCCACCATCCCCGTGCTGTACTTCCTGCACGGGTACCCGGGCAACGCCCGGGACCCGTTCAGTTACGGCCTCGCCCAGACGCTCAACACGCTGCTCCAGGAGGGCTATCCGCCGTTCGTCTTCGCCAGCGTCGACGGGAACGGCGAGCGGCACTCCGACACCGAGTGGGCGAACTCGAACGACGGCAGCGACCTGGTGATGGACCGGCTGGTCGACGCGGCCATTCCGGCCGTCGAGGGAACGCACATGCGGGACGCGGCGCATCGGGCCATCGCCGGGTTCTCCATGGGCGGCTACGGGGCCATGAACATCGCGATGCAGAACCCGGGCGTGTTCGGCCAGGTCGTGTCGATAGCGGGCTACTTCGTGGTGAACGACCTGTCGGACATGTTCGGCGGCGTTGCCGCGGTCGTGGCGAGGAACATCCCGTCGGCCCACCCGTGGCAGGCCCGGGGCATGCAGGTCCTACTCGATGAGGACGCATCCGACCCCAACTCGCTCATCCGGGGCCAGGCGGCCTGGATGGGCGGCTTGCTGCGCAAATACGGCGTGCCGGTCACCGTGCACGTCCAGCCGGGCACGCACGACTGGACCTACGCCATGAGCGCGCTGCGGTACTCGTTCACCTTTCTTACCGACAACTGGCGCCAGGCCGCCGCGGACGACGCCGAGGCGAGTCTGCCCTAGGAGCCCTAAACCGGAGGCCAGGGGACGGCGGGCCAGTCGGCGGGCGGGTAGGGGTGGACGCGGTGCTTGAGTAGCGTCTCGACCCTGATCTTGGTGGCGGTGATCTCGCTCGCGGTTAGCAGCGAGGAAAGATCGGCCTCCAGACCGCCCTCGTTGAGCTGGGTGTTCAGGAGGCGCAGCGCTTCCAGCGAGCGCCTCGGCAAGGTCTTGCCCCGCCACTGCCACAAGACGGTGCGCAGCTTGTAGTCCTCGGCGAAGCACACTCCGTGGTCGCAACCATACAGGTGCCCGTCGGCGACGGGCAGCAGGTGACCGATCTTCCTGTCGGCGTTGTTCACCACCGCATCGAACACGGCCATTTCCCGCAGGCCCGCGTGGTCGGTGCGGCGAGACAGGGCGATCAGGTCCACGTCGGTATCGTGGTCGATCCACAGCTGGCACATGCCGGGGCCGAAAGGCCCGTCCCGCATGACCGTCGGCGGAACCACGTCCCAGCCGGCCGCGCGGGACACGACGTAGGCCGCGACCTCCCGGCCGGCGAGCGTGCCCATCGGAAAGTCCCACAGCGGGCGTTCCCCCGCGATCGGCTTGTAGACGCAGCCGACCTGACCCCCGGAATTGTTTACGGCCTTCGCGGTCTTGGCCGACTTCGGGCGGCCGCTGGTCCGGATCGTGCAGTAGAGCGTCGCGTTGGACGCGTCGACCAGCCGTCCCTCGATCTCCAGTTTCCCGCTGGCGAGCAGGTCAAGCGTGGCCCGCTCGCCGTCGTCATCATCTGGCACGGATCGCTTTTGCTCAAGCATGGCCGACGCGGTGACCGTTCTGCCGCGGGCAGACATGTCCGTCGGTATCCAGCGGCAGGCCGCACAGCGGGCACGGCGGCCGGCCCGCCGCCACGATCTTGGCGGCACGCTGGGCGAAGGCGCGGGCGGCACCCGGCGTGATCCGGACCCGCAGCACGCCCGGCCCGTCAGCGGGCAGGTCCTCGGCCAGCGGCTCTACCGGCTCGTCCGATTCCTCCTGCGCCTCGATGACCACCATGCCGCCATCGCCGTCCCAGGCCAAGGCAATGGCACCCACCCGGAAGTCTTCGAGCAGCGGAAGGTCGAGCGGCGCGTCGTCCTGCAGCCCCGCAGGGACGGCGGCGGGCACGTCGGGTGATCCGCCGGTCCGCCTGAGCACCTCGTCGAGAAGCTCGTCAATTCGTTCGGCTAGCAGGCTCACCTGGAACTTCTCCAGGACGACACTGGTTACGCGACCACTGGAAGTCGCCTGCAGGTAGAAGATCCGTTCTCCTGGCTGCCCTACCGCGCCGGCCACGAACCTGTCCGGCGGGTCATAAAAATAGACCGGCATAGTCCTATCCTCGCGTGTCCGCCGGCTGCTGGCCACTTGAAGCAGCTGCGCCTGCCTGGATACTGGTGGCACCGTTCACCGGGTCAGTCCCGTGTTCCCCGCCCGAGCCGCCGCCGACCGCCCCGTCGCTGCTCGCCTTAGCGCGGCCCCGGGCATGGCCGTGACCGTCTGCGCGTGGCACGAGGTCACCCACTCCACCCCCTCTGTCGTTCATCCGGACCAGGAAAGGCCGCAGCGGCGTATACCTGATCACGGTCAGCGAGCAGGGATCGGCCTGGATCCGCTGGCACTGATCGAGGTGCAATCCAAGGCTATCTGCGACGATGGCCTTGATGACATCTCCGTGCGAGCAGATGAGATAGGTAGCGCCCTGGCCGAGCCTGGCATTCCATTCCCTGACCGCCGCCACCGCCCGGTGCTGCATATCCGGCATGGACTCGCCGCCCGGGCCGGGGAACGTCACCGCGCTCGGGTGAGCCTGCACCACGCGCCAGAGTTGCTCTTGCGCCAGCTTCTTCAGCGGCTTGCCTGTCCAGTCCCCGTAACGGCACTCCCCGACCCGATCTTCGGTGATGATCTGCTGGCCGTCCCTGGTCGCCGCGATCGCCGCCGCGGTCTGCTGGCAGCGTTCCAGCGGGCTGCTGACAATGGCGTCGAGCGGGAGCGGAGCCAGCCTGGCGGCCAGCGCGGCCGCCTGAGCCCGGCCCCGGTCATCGAGCGGGATGCCCGGCGTCCATCCGGTCAGCACGTGACCGGTCGTCGCGGTAAGCCCGTGCCGGACCAGTAGAACCGTTGTCACGCTTCCCGACTCTAGCCGGTTCCGCGCCCTTTACCCGGAAGGCCCCTCGGGGGCGGGAGACTCCACCGGGGGATCGCCCTGGATGATGAACGCCATCGACCCGAACTCCACCCGGTCGCCCGCTTGCACCGGGACGGGCTCGCGCACCAGCCAGCCGTTCAGCCTGGTGCCGTTGTGCGATCCCAGGTCGCTGAGCACCCAGCCGTCCTCGCGGCGCACCAGCAGGGCGTGCATCCGGGACACCGACAAGTCGGTCAGGCAAAGGTCGCAGTCGCGAGTCCGCCCGATGGTGAACCGGACCCCGCTGCCCGGCGGGAAGACGAGCGGTGCCGGGTCCGCGGCGGGGACAGGCGGCGCGGGACTCCTCTGGTGGCGCTGGGCCCAGGGCAGCGCCTGCGGCTCCGGCCCGTACGGGGAGCCGACGATCCGCTGGGTTCCGGGGAAGTCTGGTTCCTCCTCCTCCCGCCGGTCACGCGCTGCCGGGTCCTCGCCCCGCAGGGCGGCCCGGATCCGGGCCAGCAACCCCGGCCGGCGCGGCGGCAGGTCGGTGAACAGTCCTGCCAGCTGGCTACGGTTCCGCGCGTCCAGAGCACTCTGCATCCGGTACATGAAGGTGTCGTGTGACAGACGGCCCTCGGCAAACTCGTTCCTCAGCTCGCTGACCGCGTGGTCACGCTCCGCGTCGGAGGCGCGGAGAAACTCGGGCGATGCGGGCGTGTCCGCCGTCGACCCTCCCATGAATGGAGTATCGGCATCATCTCGCCCCAGGGCAAGAGGACGCCCCGGGAGCCTAGCGGGCGGACTCGCCGGTGCTGGTCATAGCCGGTGTGTCGGTGCCGGCGCCGTAGGGGCTCTGCAGCGGGAAATGACAGGCCGCCACGTGCCCCGGGCCGAATGAGCGGAGCTTGGGCTCTTCGGCGGCGCAGCGCTCCTGGGCGAACTGGCACCTGGTGCGGAACCTGCACCCGGAGGGCGGATTCACCGGGCTGGGCAGCTCGCCCTTGATCGCGACACCTTTCTTGGCACGCTCCGTGGTCGGCTTGGGCACCGGGATGGTAGCGATCAGGCCGGCCGTGTACGGGTGCGCGGCCCGCTCGTAGATATCCTGCCCGGAGCCGAGCTCGACCAGCTTGCCCAGGTACATGACGCCGATCCGGTCGGCCATGTACTTGACCACCGCGAGGTCGTGCGAGATCACCACGTAGGTCAGGCCGTACGACGCCTGCAGGCGCTTCATCAGGTTCAGCACCTGCGCCCTGATCGACACGTCAAGCGCGCTGACCGGTTCGTCGGCCACGATGAGCCTCGGGTTCAGGGTGAGCGCCCGGGCCAGGCCGATGCGCTGCCGCTGGCCGCCGGAGAACTCGTGCGGGTACCGCTCGACCGCGTTCCGCGGCAGCCCGACCTCGCCGAGCAGTTCGAAGACGCGGTCCCGCTGGGCCCGCTTGCTGCCGAGATGCTGCACGGCCAGCGGCTCGCCGATGATCGTGCCGACCCGCATCCTCGGGTCGAGGGAGGAGTGCGGATCCTGGAACATGAGCTGCAGGTCCCGGCGCTTGCGCCGCAACTCGCCGCCGCGCAGCTTGGACACGTCCACGCCGCCGAGCGTGACCGCGCCGGAGCTAGGCCGCTCCAGCGCGACGATCATCTTGCCGATCGTGGTCTTGCCGCACCCGGACTCGCCGACCAGGCCGAACGTGGTGGCGGCCGGCACCGAGAAGGAAACATCCGACACGGCGTGGACGGCCGCCACCTTGCGCTGCAGGATCGCGCCCGCGGTGACCGGAAATTCCTTCACCAGGTTGCGGATCTCGAGCAGCGGGGCGATGCCGTCGCCGTTCGTCGCGGCCGCCTCGACCGCGCGTTCCGTCACTTCCAGGCGGCCGTCGGGCGTCACCTCGAGGCCGGCCGCCACCACGGCGGGTTCCTCAGACGTCCCAGGTTCACCAGTCCCGGTGTCCGCCCCGGTGTCGGGAAGCGCGGCATCGGCGACGTAGGGGACCTCGTCGGCTGCCGCGGCCTGGTGCATGCTCTCGGCGTCCGGTGCGACTAGGCCGGTGCTCGCGGCGTCGGGGCCGGCCTCACCGATCACGGCCAGGGCGAGCGGCCCGTCCACCGGATGCCAGCAGGAGAAGCTGTGCTCAAAGGTCTTCCCGGCCAGAGACGGCTCCTCGGCCCGGCACTTGTCCGTGGCCCGGGAGCACCTGGCCGCGAACCGGCAGCCCTGCGGCGGATGCGCCAGGTCGGGCGGCAGGCCGGGAATGGCGTGCAGCGCCTTCCTCATGTCCTGGTCGAGCTGGGGGATCGAAGCGAGCAGCGCCTGAGTGTAGGGATGGTGCATCTCGTTGAAGAGGTTGTTCACCTCGGCCGTCTCCACCACCCGGCCGGCGTACATCACGTTGACCCGGTCGGCGTGCCCGGCGATCACGCCCATGTCGTGCGTGATCAGCAGCATGGCCATGCCGAGCCGGTCCTTCAGGTCCCTGAGCAGGGCGAGGATCTGCGCCTGGATGGTGACATCGAGGGCCGTCGTAGGCTCGTCGGCGATGAGCAGCCTGGGCTCGTTGGCCAGCGCCATGGCGATCATCACGCGCTGCCGCAGACCGCCGGACAGCTGGTGCGGATAGTCGCTGAGCCGCTCCTTCGGCCGGGGCAGGCCCACCAGCGACAGCACTTCGACCGCACGGTCCAGGGCCTCCGCCTTGGAGGCGTTCTTGTGCAGCCGCACCGGCTCGGCGACCTGATAACCGATGGTCTTGGTCGGGTCAAGCGAGGTCAGCGGGTCCTGGAAGATCATCGCGATCTCGTTGCCCCGGACCCGGCGCAAGTCCTCGTCCTTCAGGCCGACAAGCTCACGGCCGTCGAGCTTGATCGAGCCGCCGACGATGGATCCGCCCGGCGGCAGCAATCCCATGATCGACAACCCCGTCATGGACTTGCCGCAGCCAGATTCCCCGACGATGCCGAGGGTCTCCCCGGCGTCGACATGCAGGTCGATGTTACCGACCGCCTGTACGACAGAGCTGGTGAGCTTGATATGCGTCGACAGGTCCTGGATGTCAAGGACTGGGGCCATCAGGCCGATACCTCTCCTTTGGTGGCTGGGTTGATCATCCTGCCCGCCCGGCGGGCCACCGCTACCGCCGTCTGAGCCGCACGTCCATCGCGTCGCGCAGCGCGTCGCCGATGAAGTTCAGAGCCATAACGGTCAGGACGATACAGGCGCCGACCGGGAAGATCAGCCACCAGTAGCCGTCCTGCAGGTAGGTGCTTCCGTCAGAGAGCTGGTCACCCCAGTCCACGTTCGGGAAGTGCAAGCCGAAGCCGAGGAAGCCGACATAGGAGACGGCCAGGATCGCATCGGCCACCTGGAACGTGACGTTGACGATCACCACGCCGAGGGCGTTCGGGATCAGGTGCCTGCTGATCAGCCGCCAGCGGGTGGAGCCGGCCGCCCGCGCGGCCAGGACGAAGTCGCGTTCGCGCAGCGAGAGGACCTCGCCGCGGACCAGCCGGGCCGGAACCTGCCAGGCGAAAAAGCCGATGACCAGGCTCAGCGACAGGACCGAGGCGCCGAACTTGACCGCCAGGATCAGGACCACGAACAGGAACGGCACGGACAGGAAGACGTCCACGATGCGCATCATGGTCGAATCCGTGATCCCGCCGATCAATCCCGCTATGGCGCCGAACAGCGTGCCGATGACGATGGCGACGAAGGCGGCGAAGAAGCCGATCTCCAGGGAGGCCTGACCGCCCTTCATGATGCGGCCGAGTTCGTCGAAGCCGTTGCCGTCGGTACCGAGCAGGTGAGCGGTAGAGGGCGGCTGGTTGGCCAGGGCGAGGTTGGTGTCGAGCTGGTTGGTGTGGTAGATGAGCGGGCCGACGAAGCAGAAAAGCACGAAGAAGATGAGCATGCCGAAGCCGATCACGGCCAGCCGGTTGCTCGAGAACTCCCGCAGCGCGAGCCGCCACCCGCTCTGCACCGCTCCCACTTCGCCGCCCTCGGGCGCACGCTGCACGTCAAGCGGCGGCAGGGATCCCGATACCGACGGGTTGATCGCCACGGTTGCCTCCTTTCTGCGGCTGGCCGGTCAGGCCAGCCGGATACGCGGGTCCGCGATGGTGAGCGCGATGTCCGCGATCAGGTTTCCGACGACGACAAGGACGGCGCCCGCCAGCGTGTAGGCGAGCATGACCGGGTAGTCCACCTTATTCAGGCTCTCGAAGAAGAGCAGTCCCAGGCCCTGGAAGTTGAACAGCGACTCGATGATCAGGTTGCCGGCCAGCAGCGCCGGCAGGGACAGTCCGATCAGCGTTACCATTGGCAGGCTGGCGTTGCGGACCAGGTGCCGCCACAGCACCAGCCGCTCGGGCAGCCCCTTGGCCCGCGCCACCTTGATGTAGTCCTGGGCCAGCACGTCCATCGACGAGGACCGCATGTACCGGGAGAAGCTGGCCACGACGATGAGCGCCAGGGTGAAAATCGGCAGCGTCATGGAGTACCAGTCGCCCATGACCGCCCACACGCTGAGGGACTGGCTGGCCTCGAAGTTGAAGATCGGGAACGTGAGCGCGAACACCTGGATGAGGATCAGCCCGAGGAAGAACGACGGCATCGAGTAGAGGATGAACGCCGCGCTCGTCGCCACGTTGTCCCCGATGCTGTTGCGCTTGACCGCCTGGAAGATGCCCAGCGGCAGGGCGATGAGCACGGCGATCAGCAGCGATATCCCCGACAGGTAGACGCTGCGCCATACCCGCTCCTGGAACAGCGCGAGCACGCTCTGGTTCTCCGCGTAGGAATAACCCAGGTTGCCGTGCAGCAGGTTGTTCATGTAGCGGAGATACTGCACGACGACGGGGTCGTCGTAGCCGTTGGTCTTGTTCCACGCGGCGATCTGGCTCGGCCTAGCCGACAGGCCGAGCACGTCCCTGGCCGGTGAAGGGTAGATCGCGTGCAGCAAGATGAAGATGAAGATGGAGACGCCGATGACCACGATGATGGACGTGACCAGGCGGCGAACTAGGTAGGAGACCATCGGTCCTGCCTTCCCTCCACGGCGTCAGCCGTGAACCGGGCGTCGGGTACGACGCGGCCTGGGTAAGGCCGCGTTATACCGCTCCTCTGCCCTGGTCTCCGGTGTATCACCGGAGACCAGGGCAGTCCAGCGTCCGACAGATCGGTTACGTGTTGAAGAACCAGTACTCCGGTGTGGCGTAGTACTGGGTCAGGTTCGCCCAAGCCTGCGGTATCTGTGCCGACAAGGTGTTCTTCCAGGCCCAGATGAGGTCCGGGTTGGGCTGGAACTGCACCGGCTGGTTCGTGGTCAGGAAAGCGGCCTCGTTCTTCACCGCCGCCGGGTCACCGCCGGAGATGGAGTCGTTGATGAGCTGGTCGGCGGTGGGGTTGCTGTAGTCGCCCACCTGGTTGGACCCGCCGGTGTTGAACAGGCCGAACGTGGTGGGATAGGCGTCCTGGGTCTCGCCGCCGAAGTCCTCCATCGCCCACTTGTTCTCGTTCGCCGGCGCGGCCGGGTCCAGGTAGTTGGAGATCATGTAGTTGAAGTTGCTGCTCTGCAGCGTGACGGTGATGCCGGCCTGCTTCGCCTTGGAGGCGAAGTCGGTGGCCTGCTGGCCGATCAGCGCCGGCGAGCTGCTGTAGATGAGGTTCCACGACAGCTTGGTGCCGGCCGGGATGCCGGTCCCGCACTCGTTCGGACCGGTGCCGGGCGTCGCGCACGTGTCCGTGCCGTTGGGCACCACGTTCCAGCCGTGGCTCTTCAGGAGGTTGATGGCGGTTGAGATGTTGAACGGGTATGGGTTGGTCGCCGCGTTGGACGGCAGGAACGGGCTCTGCGGGTAGGCAGGGATCGGCCCGTAGGCGGGTGCGCCCGCGCCGTGCATGAACGCGGTGATCCAGCCCTGCTGGTCGACCAGGTGCGCCAGGGCCTGGCGTACGTAAAGCTGGTTGATGATGTTGTTGAAGTCGCCGGTCGTGTCCTTGAAGTTGTAGTTGGCGAACTGCATGCCAAAGTCCGGCATGCCGAAGTAGCTGTAGCCGAGCCTGAGGACCTCCGGCAACTGCGGGACATCGGTGTAGTCCACATAGCCGACGTCGATGCTGCCCGACTTGATCGCGTTGAACTCCGCGGTGTTCGAGGTGAACGGAACACCCTGGAAGGAGGACATCGGGGTCACGTGCGGGCCGCCGTAGGTGGTGTTCGGTACCATCGTGAACCCGCCCGTGGTGGTGTTGTAGGCCGAGAGCTTGTACGGCCCGTCGACGACCTGCCACAGCGGGTTGGTCGCGTAGGTGCTGAGCGACTTGGCCTGCGCGGTCAGGTAGGCGAAGATCTTCGCCATGGTGGCGGGGGTCCAGCCGGAGGCGGGCACGACAGAGCTGCTGGCGGACGTCTTCGCCCACAGGGTGCTCGGCAGCGCGAACACGGGTCCTTGGCCGAGGATGTCAGTGGTGAACCACGTCTGGTTGACCGGGGCGCTGAGGTTCAGCACCAGCGTCGACGAGTTCGGCTCGGAGGTGCTGACGAGGTCGTCCGGGAAGTGGCCCGGCACGTAGCCCGCCCAGTTCGCCGGGGATGCCTTGACCGCGGCCTTGATCAGGTCGATGTCGAAGAGCACGTCGTTCGCCGTGATGGGCTGGCCGTTCGACCACTTGTAGTTGCTCTTCAGCGAGAGCGTCACGGTCTTGTTGCCGTTGGACCAGGTTGCCGGGTTGACGATGCTCATGTTGGGCACGATCTCGGGGGTGACCCCGTTCACCGCCCAGTACAGCGGCCGCCACATCTCGTAGATGAACGTGAACGCGTTGAAGACCGAGTTGCTGGCTGACGGGATCACGGGGAAAATCCAGTTCGGGGTGGCACCGGGCTGCATGGCCCAGGTGATGGTCCCGGCCTTGACCTTGCCGCCGGACGCGGCCAGCGGTATCGACCCGGTCCCGCCGGGATACGTCACGTGCCCGTTGGTCGTGCCGCCGCTGCTGCTAGTGCTGCTGCTGCTGCAGGCGGCAAGCGCCGTGATGCTCGCCACCGCGAGGGCTAGCCCTCCGATCGCTTTGCTGCGGAACTTCATCATCGGCCCTCCCTCCTGGCGCTGTTCGCGCTTGTGGTCCGTCCTAGGGTCATCAGCTTGTCGCCCTTCTCTCGCTGTTTGCCGGTGATCCGCTCCGCACCGTCGCGGGGCACTGGGTCGCAGTACCCCCCAACCCGATTACGGCCCGTCTCCCCGGCACATCCGTGCCGGCCCATGACGAGCCGACCGGTGAGCTACCGGTGTTATGAGTTAGCGGAAGCGTAAGTTCCATATTGCATCGATCTCTCGCCGAAAATGTCACAACTTGCCATCAATCCCCAGACGACGACGTCCCACCATGCCACGGCTAGCATCCGGATATTTCCGGATCTAGACCCTCCTGTTAACTTTCGCCCCTATGATCCCATAGTCTTCCGCGACGTAAAACCTTACCGCTGGACGGCCCTGTCACCGCAGAATCTCCGTCGCTGGCCGTCGCGGACACCAAGAACATTAGTGACCTGACTCTTCTTACTACCCCTGGCACCTCCGGCGCTACGCTCTCCGCTGGCGACTACTGAGCGTAATCACTTTGCAATGTGTAGACAAATCACTACCCTGCGCCGCGACGCGGGCCGGGAATGGGTCCTGACACGGCCTTGCAGCGCGTGTTACCTGGTGAAATACCAGCCCTCTCAAGCGCTCGGATCAATACCTTTGAATAACAAATTGGCATCAATGCATAACGCATCGAGAACGGCTGCTGAGTTGGGGCGGACTATGAGGACGCTAATCAGCACCGTGCCGACGGGCGCTCGTGCGTACCCTGGTACGGGTGCGAGCCGCGGTTACCTGAAGATGACGGTGCGGCGGCCGTGGAGCAGGACGCGGTGCTCGGCGTGCCAGCGGACGGCGCGGGCGAGCGCGACCCGCTCGGCGTCCCGGCCGATGGCGGCGAGGTCCTCGGGGCTGCTCGAATGGTCGACCCGGGCGACCTCCTGCTCGATGATCGGGCCCTCGTCCAGGTCGGCCGTTACATAATGGGCGGTCGCGCCGATCAGCTTCACACCGTGCGCGTGGGCCTGATGATAGGGGCGCGCTCCCTTGAAGCTCGGCAGGAACGAGTGGTGGATGTTGATGATGCGGCCCGCCATCTTGGCGCATAGCTCGGGCGACAGAATGCGCATGTAGCGGGCCAGCACGACGAAGTCGATGCCCAGTTCGCTGACCAGGTCGAGCAGGCGCCCCTCGGCACGCTGCGCGGCCAGTGGGTCGGCGCCGGTCGGCACGTGCTCGAACGCGACGCCGTGCGCCGCCGCGAGCGGCGCCAGGTCGGGATGGTTGCCGACCACCAGCGGGACATCGATGCGCAGCGACTCGGCCGCGCGCCGGTACAGCAAGTCGTTCAGGCAATGCCCGGCCTTGGACACCATGATCAGCACCCGCGGCTGGACGGCGGTGTCGTGCAATTCCCACTCCATGCCGAACTCGGTCGCCACCGGGGTGAAGCCGCCGTACAACGAGTCATAGGTGGCGGGCGCGCCTGGCGCCATCTCCACGTGCACGCGCATGAAGAACCGCCCGGACCCGCC
>Ga0187807_1000424_pt1 | contig 13309 bp, 7 predicted proteins | sample NC_wetland_sal_i_4_FD_132432 | JGI IMG/M metagenome (GOLD analysis project Ga0187807, IMG submission 132432) | Wetland sediment microbial communities from Neuse River Estuary, North Carolina, USA - ASW_2 | ecosystem: Environmental > Aquatic > Freshwater > Wetlands > Sediment | place: USA: North...
ACGACAACCTTCGGGATCAGCCGGGCGCCGTTTGGCCCCAACGGTAACCGGCTGCCGTCCTTCTTCAACTGGGTGACACAGGTCGGATTCGAGATCGAGGGCATCGCGCTGATCGTCTTCGCCGCCATCCTGCTCACCACAAAAGCCGGTTTCACCGCGGGGACACCCGCGAAGATCATCTTCATCATCGTGGCCATCGCGATCCAGGCCGTGCTGCCGCTGCTCGGACACGCAGCGGTACTGCAGGTGCTGCGCTGGCTGGCGGTCCCGTTCATCGTTTTGTTTGCCATCATGGCGGTGCTCGCGACGTCGAAGGTCAACCTGCACGTGCCCGCGCACGGGGCGAGCTGGGGCGCCATGACGATATTCCTGGCGCTCGTGATCGCTGCTGGCGGCCTCGGCTGGACCGAGAACGCGAACGACTACTCGCGCTACCTGCCCGCGACCGCCGATAAGAAGCGCATCGTACTGGCCGTGGCCCTCGGCGGCGCCATCCCGTCCGCGCTGCTGGAGATCCTCGGCGCGGCGATCGCCACCGGCGTTCCCAGTGCCACGACGCCCAACGGGCTCGTTTCCGGCTTTCACGCCTGGTTCGTCTGGCCCTATCTCATCTTCGCGATCCTGCAGTTGTTCGCCATCAACACCCTGGACCTGTACTCCTCGGGAGTGACGCTGCAGAGCCTGGTCCCGCGGCTGCACCGGCTGCACTGCGTGGCCATCGACACGGTGATCTGTGGCGGGCTAGCTGGCTATGCCGTCTTCTCGTCCGACTTCTACCGGCTGCTCGCTAACTTCCTGCTGTTCATCATCGTCTGGCTGGGCCCGTGGTGTGGCATCTACCTGGTCGACAGCTGGCTGCGGAGAGACCGCTACGATTACCACAGCCTGCTGAACATGCGGGGCGGCCGGTATTACCGCCGCGGCGGCGTCTACTGGCCCGCGGTCACCGCCCAGGTCATAGGCATGGTGTGCGCGGCCCTCTGGCTGAATGCCTACTCGCCCTATGTCGGCCCGCTGGCTAGCCGCGTCGGCGGGCCGGTAGGCTCCGACTTCAGCGTCTTCATCGGCCTTGCCGTCGGCGCGCTCTCGTACTACCTGCTCGCCAGCCGGGCCGTGCGGGCGGAGGGTGAGGCCACCGCGGTGGGCGTCTCGCCGTAGGGGGACTCGCCCGCGATGATGGTAACGCCCGGCGCCGGGCCGTCGCTGGTCGTAGCGTGGCGAGTGCAGCCCTGGCCTGACCGGGCCGGCCGCGAGCTCGCTGACTTGCGGAGGTTGCACTAGCGCGGCGTGCTCGACCTCGCCAGGTACGCGACGCCCCGGGGCGAGAGCCGGTAACCGACGTCAAGGCTGATGGTCAGGCCGAGCGCCTTGAGCCTCCGTACGTGAATCTTGAAGTCCGGGCGGTCCCAGTCCAGTGCGCTGGCGAGGTGTTCAGAGGACACCGCCGGGTGGCTCGCGATCTGCTCCAGCACCGGCGCCGTCCACGGGCCGCGCTTGCTCGAGGCGTCCATCCGGGCCAGCCGCCTGCTGATGTCGGCGACCTCCGCGTCGCTGAGGACGGCCGTGTTGGCGAGCTCATCGCGCGGGTCGGGTTCGTGGAGCGCTCGAAACCGGATGCAGTACAGCGGCAGGTTATCCGGGCCGCGAAGATCGGCGAGCGCCGCCGGGACGTCGGCGAAGCCGGCCGCCTTGGCCAGGGCTGGGTCGATGGCATCAGGAGAGATGATCTCGACCGACTCGGCCAGCACCAGGCCCGCACCGGTGCGGTACCGATGCCCTGCCACCGCCTGGGCGCGGCGCCAGCGCCGGAAGGCCACCGTGATGGTGCCGGCGTGCAGCCCCTGACGCAGCCGCGGCTCGAACTGCATGCCGCGACTGTACTGTGCTGGCACCCCGAGGCCGGATCAGCGTGGCCGGGCCTCCTGCATCTCGGCCGGCGAGGTAAAGGTCAGCCAGGGCTCACCGCCGGCTTGGGCGCGCCGGCACCGCCCAGCGGTCGACTGCAGCGTGCCGGGCTGCCCGGCGGTTCCGGCAGACTAGGGCGCGTGACGGAATTGCCGTTCGATGCGCGCGATCCGCGCGGCCTGCGAGCTGACGCGCCGATGCTGGCCGCCTGGCTGGATTTCACCGGACGCGGCGGTGTCGGCGACCTCGCGCCGATGTGCGTGCCCGGCCATAAACAGCGCCAGGACCTGGTCGGCACCGTAATCGCGGGGGACGCCCCTTTCTACGGCGGCCTCGACACCATCAAGCACGCCGATAATCTGCGCGTCGACGCCGAGCGCCGGGCGGCCGCGCTATGGGGCGCCGACTGGTGCCGGTTTTCGGTAGCGGGCTCGACGCACGGCAATCAGGCGCTCGCACTCGCGGTCGGTCAGCCGGGCCAGCACGTGGTCATCAACCGAACGCTGCATCGGTCGCTGCTGCTCGGGCTGGTGCTCGCGGGCCTGCGCCCGGTATGGCTCACGCCCGAGATCGACGCAGAATCCGGGCTTCCGCGCGGCGTCGCCGTGCAGGCGGTGCAGGATGCGCTGACCGCCCATCCCGACGCCTGCGGCGTGTTCCTCGGCGATCCGACGTACGTCGGGACCGTCAGTGACCTGGCGGGGCACGCCGCCGCCGCGCACGAGGCGGGCGTCCCGCTGCTTGTCGACGCCGCCTGGTCGGCGCACCTCGGCTTTCACCCGGAACTGCCCGCGCACGCGCTGGCGGCCGGCGCGGACGCCTTGGTGACGAGTGCGCACAAGGCGCTGCCTGCCTACACCCAGGGCGCGATCGTGCTGGCGAAAGCCGGCCTGCTCGAGCCGCCAAGGCTAGACCGGGCCTTCGACGCGACGCACACGACCAGCCCGGCGGGGTCGATCATGGCCAGCATCGACGCCGCCAGGGCGCTGCTGGCAGCTGACGGCGAGTGGCTCTGCGGCCGCCTGATCCGGAGCGTCGCCGCGGCGCGCAAGCGACTGCGGGAAGTGCCGGGCGTCGACGTCCTGGACGGCCCCGGGGTCGAGCCGACCAAGCTGGTGGTGCTGCTCGCCGCCACCGGCGCGCACGGCATCACGGTGGAGGCCGACCTCATCGCGGCGGGGATGCCGGTCGAGATGGCCGACCGCGACACGATCATCCCGATCCCGACGATCGCCGATGACCAGGAACGGCTTGCCGCGTTCACCGAGGTCCTGATCGCGGCCATCGAGCGGCATCGGGGGGAGCCTCGGCGGCCGTCGGCCGCGGTTTCGTGGACGGTCGAACCGGAACAAGTGCTGGCGCCGCGTGAGGCGTTCTTCGCCCGGAACGAGACCGTGCCGGCTGATGCGGCCGTCGGGCGGGTCAGCGCTGAGCTCATCGCGCCGTACCCGCCGGGCGTGCCGGTGCTGGCGCCAGGCGAGCTCATCACCGCCACCGCCGTAGCCGCCCTGCGCGAGGTCGCGGCCGACGGCGGCCGGATCGCCTACGCCGCCGACCCTAGCCTGCAGACATTCCAGGTGATCGCCCGCTAGCCGACATCCCGGCGGACCCGTGGTTGTGGCCGGCGATCACCGCGATAACGGCGGGTACACGCAAAGCCGGATATAGCGATGCCTTTCTGCCTTTAGCAAGCCCGCGCGCGAGCTTTCCGCCGGTGGTCTCGGTGGTAACCGTGATGCGCGGCTTCTGCCGGGTATCACGCGAGGATCGGGGGTGGTGCGTCGTGTCCGGATCTCATCTCAGCCTCATCGTGATGCCCATCGTCATAGCGGTCTCGCTGGCCATCTGGCTGTCAGCGATCTTCTACGCAAACGCGCACCCGACCAAGGGTCGCCACAGTGTGGATTTGCCCACCGAGGTCCGCGGCGGAAGCTTCCAGGCGGTCGAGGGAGGCCGACAGCTCGAGCCGATTCCGGGGCATGGCCCCGTAGTGCCTGGCCAGCGGCCCGCCACGGCCGCGGACACCTACCAGGCGCCGTCGGAGGCCGCGCCGTCGGGCGCGGAGGAGGAGTCGCGACCGCTGGCAGGCAAGGGCCGGCCGCCAGCCTGAGCTCGGCAGCTGGTCCCTGGGGCGGTCCAGGCGGAACTCCGCCCGGACTGGCCGGTGATCGGAGCCAGCATGGGCCAGCACGGCCCCCGGTCCCGCGCGGATGGCGCGACTGACCAGGACGTGATCGAGCTGTACCACTGGTTGCTCGGCCGGAAAGGTCGGCCCGCTCACCAGCTCCCTCAGCCCGGGGAACCGCCTCGCCACCAGCGCCGGCATGTTCAGGTCGCCGGCGATCACAGTGGGGACTGGCTCGGGCTTCAGCTGGCGCCAGAGCCGCCACAGCTGCAGCGGGCTCAGCACCGAGAATGTCAGGTGCGTGTTGACGAGGCGCAGCACGCGTCCGCCAGGGACCTGAAGCAGGAGTACCTGGGCAATCCTGGGTATGCCGTCGCCCGGTCCGTGCCCGAGCGGGATGACCTCGTATCTGGTCACCGGCAGCGCCGTCAGGACCGAGATGCACAGCTGCCCTGGCCCGACGACGGCCGGCACCCCGAAATCAGCCCAGCTGTCCCGCGCACACATCGGCTCTCGGTACACCGCCACGCCGAGCGACGCGGCCGCCTGAATCACCGGGTCCGGTGACACGCCATCCGGTGCGTCGCGCGGCTGCCAGTCTTCCTGCAGGCAGATGATGTTCGCCCGGAGGCTGCTGATGACGCCCGCCACGTCATACCGCCGCCGCTCGCGCTGGACCCGCAGTGCAAGTTCAGGCTAGCCACCGTCAGCGCGTTGATGCGGCCGAGCTTATCCCCGCCCGCGCGGAGACTTAAGGCCGGCTCTGTCCGGATCAGCACCGCCCAGCTGTGCACATTGCTGTGGATATTCAGTGGATAAGCGACGGCCTCGGGGGATAACGAACGGTTTCTTGTGGAGAAGAAAAGAATCTTGAAAGGTTTGAGGAAAGCCCTTGCGCGGCGGCCCGGCGAGGCAGTAGAAATTCACTCACCACCTGACGAGCGGGGCCACTGAGAGGCAACTCGAAAGGCAGTGCGAGGTCCGGGAGACCGGTCATTGCACGGGTCCTGTAAGTCAGGAGGCGGGCTTGGATGTGCCTGCCAGGCGGCCGAGGAATCGGCAGGTCAGCGGCATGACCGAGTCCACGTGAGGCCCCTGCATCTCATACATGGAGGGGCCTCACGGCTGTCTGCACACGGTCGGGTCAGCAGTCTGCACGGCGCTCCGCGCCAGGGCCGTCGTAGTGCCCAGCGCACGGTCAGCGTGGCCCCGTAAAGAATCTTGAAATACCTTGCCGAAACCACTTGCGCGCGCCGCTCGTTGGCAGTAGAAATTCATTCACGGTCACGATGGATTCCGCCCCGGAGCAATCCGCGGACGGCAGAGCCGGGAAACCGCGATTTTGCCACCGGATTCCATCCGTCCGTGCGGTTGCACGATGAAGGTAGCCGAGCAATCGGCGGCCTGCGGAGTGCGGCCAGCTGGGGGCCCCTCCAACTCATACTTGGATGGGCCCTCAGTGCTGTTCAGTGCCTGTTAGCGTCAGTGCCTGTTGGCGCGTGCGGGCAACCTGACGGCGCCGCTCCTGAACGACGGCGCCGCCAGCTTGCAGCTGCCGCGCTGCTGCCGGGCCCCGAGCGGGCACCGGGCCGACGCATAGAGTGTGATGGTGCCCGTTCTGGATAATCCGGACAGTGGCGACGCGCAGGCACGGACGGCCCGGATGCTCCGCCTGCAGGCTGGCGCCTGCCGGGAGCTGGGCAGCCCTCTCTACGGCGACCTGCTCACGCACTCGGCGGATGATCTGCTGGCCGGGGGACCAACGGAGCGAGTCTTGCGCGGGCATCTCGACGCCCGGGTGGCGAGCGCGCTTGCCCTGCGCCTGCTCGGCGGCGTGCACGCGCTCGTGCTCGCCGGGCGCGCTCCGGAGCTGGCGGCGTTCTACCCGAGCTCGGGTGGGACGCCCGAGGAAGAGCCGGGCAGCCCGCGGACGTGGGCTGCGTTCCGGCACGCGCTCGGCGACCGGTGCAGCGAGGTCAGGACGTGGCTGGACCAGCCACCGCAGACCAACGAGGTCGGGAGGGCAGCAGCACTGCTGGGCGGGCTCCGGCACGTCGCAGCCGAGGCGCAACTGCCGATCCGGCTGGTGGAAGTGGGAGCGAGCGCCGGCCTGAACCTCCGGGCGGACTGGTTCTGCGTCCCGGGACTGTCGGGCCGGTACGGGGACGCCCGCTCGCCAGTCGTCCTGGACGGCGGCTGGCTGGGTGGCGCACCGCCGGAGAGCCAGATCAGCGTCGTCGAGCGCACCGGCGGTGATCTGGCGCCCATCGATCCGCTGACCGATGTGGGCAGGCTGACGCTCACCGCCTACGTCTGGCCCGATCAGGCCGACCGGCTCAGCAGGCTGCGAGGCGCGCTCAGCATCGCGGCGCAGGTGCCGGCCGAGTTGCGGACGGAGTCTGCGTCAGCGACGCTCGCCCGCGTGCGGCTGGTTTCGGGCACCTGGACCGTGCTCTGGCACTCCATCTTCCGGCAGTACCTCGACGATGCTCAGCGCGCTGACCTTGCCGATGGCGTCGCCGCTCTCGGCGACGCCGCCACACCTCGTGCGCGTTTCGCCTATCTCTACTTCGAGCAGTCGCGGGCAGGAGGCTGTGCGGTGGTGCTGACAACGTGGCCGGGCGGGCATCGCCGGGTACTCGGCTCGGCACCGGCCCACGGCCTCCCGGTCCGCTGGCGCGTCCCGTCCTAAATCCGACGGCGTCCCGGCCGTTCTGTCAGTCTGCCTTGCGTGCGCTTACCCCTGCGCAGCGGCCGCGCCGCTAGTGCTCGCCAGCGTCCGGCCAGACGCCGATATGGTCAGGCTCGGCCTGCAGCCGGACGCGCTCTCGGATCGCCAGCGCGTCGATCATGTCGCGCGGCAGCTGCACTCGGCCGGCGCGGTCCACCAGTGCGTACTCGACCGCGCTCGGAGGTCCTCCAGGCGCGTCCTCGTCGCGGCTGCGCAGCGTCTCGCTGGCGGTTCGGCCGTCCCTGATAGCGACGGTTCGACGCACCTGGCCGAACAGCACCGGGTCGTGCGTCACGACCAGGATGGTGACGCCCAGCTCGGCATTGGCGGAACGGAGCGCGTCGGCCACGCTCCGGGCCGTCTCGCTGTCCAGCTCGCCGGTCGGCTCATCGCCGAGCAGCACGGCCGGGCCGTTGGCGAGCGCTGTCGCGATGGCGACCCGCTGCTGTTCCCCGCCGGACATCATGGCTGGCGTCCGGTCCGCGCAGTACGCCACCCCGAGCACGTCAAGCAGGTCGCGGGCCCGACGCGCGCGCGTCTGCTTCGGTACGGCGCTGAACTGCATCGGCATGAGCACGTTCTGCCACGCGGTCAGATAGGGCAGCAAGTTGCGTGCGGTCTGCTGCCAGACGAAGCCCACCGTGGTTCGCCGGTACTGGATCCGCTCCCGCGGGCTGAGCGAGGTCAGGTCGTGCCCGGCTACCCGGACCGAGCCCGCGGTAGGCACATCGAGGCCGGCCAGGATGTTCATCAGCGTTGACTTGCCGCTGCCAGAGGCGCCCACGATCGCCGTCAGCTCGCCCCTGGCGACGAGCAGGTCGAGGCCTTGCAGCGCCTGGACTTCGATGCCGTCGGTGGCGTAGATGCGGACCAGCTGGTCGCACGCGATCATCGCGTCAGAGCTTCGGGCGGCGTTGGCCGCGGCCACTTCGGAGCCAAGCTCGGCAAGGCCGGTGGCGGCCTGGATCGGCGCCGCGGCTGCTGCGTCGGCTGGCCCCTCGGCCAGACCCGGCACGGGCGGTTCACCGCCAGGTCGCTGGTGCGCCATGATCGACTCCTCCCTGCTGGTCACTGGCTGACCCGCAATGCCTCGCTGACCGCCCGGCGTCGCGCGGCCGTCCGCTGGCCGATCATCGTGACTGCAGCGAGCACCACCAGCCCGGCCACGGTCAGCGCCGGCGTCACGATGCCCGACTCGAGCTGCGCGGGCTCCGTGCTCTGGGTAAGCGCCGACAGGTTGAGCACTGGCTGGAGCAGCGTGGCCAGGGCCGCCGCGGCGAGCGTCCCGCCCACAGCGGCGGCCAGCATGTACGGGACCATCTCGATTGCGCTCGCCCGGCTGGCCTGTGATCCGGACAGGCCCATCGTGCTGAGCCTCGCGTCGACGAGTTCCCTGGCGCGCGCGTCCAGGATCAGCGAGATCAGCAGGATCAGCACGCAGAACACACCCGCTGCGGCTGCGCCGGCCGCGTAGGTCAGGACTGTGGCCCGTGGCAGCGGCGCGGCGCTCAGCTCGGCAAGCTCCACGGAGCGGACCGTGACCGTGGCGCCCGGCGCCGTCCGTGCCGCGATCGCGGTGAGCTGCCGCTGGTTTATGGCGCGCCCCGCGAGCAGCATCAAGACCGGTGGAGGCGAGCTGGTCGGGGCTGCCCACAGCGGCAGGACCAGGAATGGGACTCCCGGCGGGGCGGCGGGCGTGCCGGCGAGCTGCGCGACGACCCGTACTCGCGTCGTCTGCGTGCCGATCGTCAGCACGCCGCCCGCAGCGCGTAGCGCCGTCACGGCACCGGGCGAAGCGAGGACAGGCGGCACGACCCGGCCGGGCGCGGATCTGGCTAGCGCGGCTGCCGGAAAGGCCGGGAACGGGGCGCCGGCCAGCACGGCCGCGTACTGGCGCGGGTTGACCACGATGACGCTCAGCGCCACCCCGTTCGTGGCATAGCCACCCGTCTGTCCCTGCTCCTCGATGACCGGCGCGGCAGCGCGCACGCCCGGCGCTGCCGCGATGGCACGCTGCGCCGGAACCGGCAGCGCCGCCAGCCCGGTCGGCGAGCCAACAGCGGCGTCGGCCCCCGCAAGCTGCCAGGCCGCGGCACCCTCGCCTTGGCCGATGCTGCGCGCTACCGAACCACCGAAGGCCACGACGGCGAGCGCGAGCACGAGCGCGAACACCGGCAGCATGGCGCGGGCGAGCGCATTGGCCGCGCGCACCAGCCCGAGGTACGCGACGAGCCCGCGGCCCGCCCCCGCGAAGCGTCGGCATACCCGCAGGATCGGCGGGCAGAGCCGGATTACCGCGATGGCCGCGGGTAGCGCGACCAAGACCGGAGCAGCACTGGTGAGGACGTTGACAGATCCGCCCAGGGACAGTCCTTCCTGCCGGAGCACAACCAGGCCGGAGACTGCGCATCCGGTCAGCGTCAGCTCGGCGATCAGGCGCCGCGCGCTGCGGATCCGCCGCCTGTCCGTCGTGACCGACCGCGTGCGGCGGCGCGCGGTGCCGCGCCGCGCCGCAACGAAAGCGGGAGCGGCGAGCGCGCATCCGGTGGTCAGCCCGGCGAGCCACCAGCCCAGGGCGGCATTCGAGCCTGGCGTCAGCGCCGCCGCCGCCGCGGCCGCGATCGCCGCCGCGGGCAGGACGACCAGCGCGTCGCCGCGCAGGACGAGCCACCCGAGCTGTCGGCCAGTAGCGCCGCGCGCCGACATGGTGGCGAACTCCTCCCGACGCCGATCGGCCACCAGTTGCGTACCCATGAGCACTACCACCAGGCCGACCGCGGTCAAGCTGACGAACAGCAAAGACGATATGCCCGCGACGGTTGCCTGCGCGGCCACGAAGGAAGCCATGGTCGGCGTTACGCCCGAGCTCACGGTGAGGCTCTCTCCGGTGCCGCCCGGGATGGCCATCTGGGCCGCGCCCTGACTGCCCGCGGCGGTCAGCACGGCCAGCAGGCGGGCCGCTTGGCCCGCCGTGGCGTGCCGCAGGTCGAGCGGAAACACCCAGCTCAGTTGCGTGTGGCCGAAGTCGAGCGGCGCCGCGGCAGCCAGCTCGCTCGGGCCGACGAAGGCGCCACCGATCCAGTAACTGCCCTCCCCGTTGGGAGGGCTGATCAGGGTAGGCGCTGCCGTGCTGGCGAACTGCGACCAGAACGCCGAGCCTGGCGCGACCGGAGCGATGATCCCGCTGACCGTGATGCCGACGCCCGTGCCGGTACTGAGGCCGGAGCCGACGTGCAGCGCGAGTAGTCTCGCGGTGGCCAAGGTGACCGCCACCTGGAAGGTCGTTGCACCGGGCGGGCCGGTATCGCCGTCGGGCCAGTGACCCGCCGTCAGCCGCGCATTGCGGCGGAGCGCGTCGCTGTAGCCAAGCTGCAGCTGCAGCGGGTTGGTGCCGATGGCCGAGCCGGGCCCGGCGCCTTCCATCGCGAGTTCACCTGAAGTCAGCTGGGCCCAGGCCGCGCCGCGCCGCAGCGGGATGCCCCGAGCCGCCAGGAAACGGGCTACCCGCCGCTCCGTTCCCGACAGCTGCTGGCTGAGGGTTCCACCGCCGGCAAAGCCGCCATAGTCGCCGAGGTCGATCCCAGCGATGACCGTTGCTGCCCCGGTTGGCAGTTCAGCCAGCGTCTGCCGCAGCGCCCGGGTGCGCAGGCCATCGCTAGCCCTAGGGAGTACGGCCGCGACAAACACCGTGGCAAGGACGAGCAGCCCGAGTGCGACGCTCGCGCCCGTCCCTGCCCCGGTCAGCATCCGCCAGCCTGGCGTTGTTCGGCGGCGCGTGGCCGCGTGACCGGTCATGCTGTCCCCGTCGCGCGCAGTTCGGCGGCCGGATCCGGCCTGCTGGCAACCGTCGCGGCGGCGACCAGCACGGGGATCACGGCGACCACCGCCGCAAGCCCGATTACCCAGCCCACCGGCAGGTAGACCAGGGCCGGCGGTGTCGGCCGGGCGGCCGTCGCGGTGAGCGTGACGGCCGGTATCAGCAGCTGCGCGATGGCCGCGCCGGCCAGCAGGCCAATCGCAGCCGCGGGCGCGGCCAGCAGTGATTGTTCCAGGCATAGCTGGCGCGCTCGCGATAGCCGGGAGACGCCGAGCGCTGCCAGCAGCGCGTTGCTCGCTCGCCGCTCGGTCAGGCTCGCCCAGACGCTGACCGCGAATCCGAGCGTTGCCAGCAGCGCGACCGCGGCCGCAATCGTCAGGGCGGCCTGCTGCGGCGCTGCGCCAATCGGACTGTCCAGCAGCGAGTCGGCGACCTGCCGCAGGCTGACCACCGAAACGCCGCCCCGGCTGGCCTCCGGCGGCTCGCCCGTCCTGGTGCTCAGCCACCAGCTCGTCACCTCGAGCGGCGGAGCGGCGACGCCTGCCAGCAGAGCCTGGACGGCGCCCTGGTCGATGATCAGTGCGCTGCCGGCGCCGACCGTCGGAAAGGACGACACTTCGGCCACGATGCGCACCGGCACGTGGTAATCACCAACGGCGGCGACGACCGTTGAGCCCACGCCGGAACCGCTCGCTGCCGCAAACGAACTGGTGGCGATGCCGGGGATGATGCCGAAGCCGGGACGCGCCGTCAGCGTCACGGCTGCCGAGATGGGCAGCGGCGTATTCCCCGGCGGCGGCACGAGCTGGCCATCGCCGGGCCACACGGCAACTGTCAGGCCGCCAGCACCAGACCGGCGCCAACCGCCGACGGCAGGCTCGATGCCGGAGGCGCCCTTCATGTCACTGGCCAGAGCGGTCGAAGCTGCCCCGCGCTGCCAGCCGCCGAGCACGGTACCGGCAGCGAACCGGGTCAGCGGCCCGGCGGCGTCCGCCGACGCGGCGAATCCGCTGATGGTCATGCTGACCTCGCGCCGCTGGACGGCGACTGCCGCTGCCGTTCCGGCCGTTACTGGCGGCATCTGGTATGCCAGCGTCACGCCAACCAGCCGGAGCGGGAAGCTGGCACGATCAGCGGCGGGGATGGTGGCGGTGAGCAGGTGACCGCTTCCGTCAGCCGGGAGCGCGCCCGCCGGCAGGGCATAAACGACGCCGTCTGCTGCCTGTACGGACAGGCTGACGGCCAGCGCCCCGAGCTGCCAGGCCGCCGGCGCGGAGCCGAGACTCGCCTGCATCGCAACCCGCACCGGGCGGCCGGGTAGCCCAACGCCCGCCGGCCGGGCTGACGGGGTTAGCAGCCGAAACAGCTGGGCGGCAGGGATCCGGGACTGGTCGGGCCGCAGCAGCACCACGCTGGCTGCAGTGCTGGCGTTCAGCGCGACAACCTGGCCGCTGAGGCCGCCGTCGAAGACGCTCACCGGCATCGCCGCCCGGACATCGCGCGCGGTCACGGCCGCCGCGACCGAGGCGGTACCGCCGGCTGGCGGAACGTCGATTCGGGCGTCGGCGCCCACGGTCATGGCGGCCTGCGCGCGCACGGACTGCCGCCAGCTGAGCTCCTCCGACAAAGCCAGCGTGCTCGTGCCGACGGCGAGGATCACCAGCAGTGCCGGCCCAGCTTGCCGGACAGGTCGCCGGCTGAGCTGCCACGCTGCGAGCGCGGTCGTCAGCCTTCGGCCGCGGGCTGCCAGCTGGTCTGCCTGCCTTGTTACCGTCGGCAGCAGCCGGAGCGGGACGAGCGCAACGGCAGTCAGAATCAGCGCGGGCGCTACCACGAGGACCGGGTCCACGCCCAGCACGCCGGAGGCGCTGTGCGCGACGGCCGAGTACCGCCGTAGCTGCCATGCCGTCAGCGCAGCCAGAACGACAACGGCCAGGTCGACGCCGACGCGGCTGGCTGTCGCCACGACCGCAGGCCGACCCCGGCGGGCACCGACCCGCGCCGCGGTCGCCGAGCCCGCGGCTGGCCACGCGAGCACGATCGCGCTGAGCAGGATCACGACGAGCACTGGCCACAACCCGGCCTGCAGGCTGGCCTGCCCGAGCGCGGGACCGGCCTGCCGGACGCCGCGCAGGCTGCTGCTGAAGCCGGCTAGCAGCCTGGCCAGTAGCGCGCCGAGCACGATCCCGGCCGCACCCGCGGCGATCGCGGCTGTGACCGCTTCGACCACAGCGAGCAACCCGACCTGCCGCCGGGTCAAGCCGCGGGCGGCGAGCAGCGCCGACTCTGGTTCCCGCTGGCTGGCTAGCAGCCGTCCGGTCAGCGCCATCGCCGCAGCGGCGACGAGCAGCAGTTCCAGGCCACCAACGAAAAGCAGCGACCGCGCCACCTCGTAGCTCGCTGCGGTGCCGGACAGCAGCTGGGGCAGGCTCGTGCTGGCCACGATGCCGCCGAAGCCCTGCGCCTGGTCGAGGCCGACGACGGCCCGCTGAACGCGCACCGCCAGGCCCCGCATGCGGCCCGGCGGGACCGTGCTGCGCACCGGAAGGGCGAGCCACGACCGTTGTCCGACGGTGAGCCGGCCAGGAGCGAAGGTGCCCGCAGCGACCAGGAACGGACCGTAAGTGCGGAAGCCCGGCTGTGCCGTCACACCCGACGCGGAGACCAGACTGAGTCCCCAGTAGCGGGCAGCCGGGTCGTCGATCTGGTAGATGCCGGTGATCCGCACCGT
>Ga0187807_1000425_pt1 | contig 13301 bp, 13 predicted proteins | sample NC_wetland_sal_i_4_FD_132432 | JGI IMG/M metagenome (GOLD analysis project Ga0187807, IMG submission 132432) | Wetland sediment microbial communities from Neuse River Estuary, North Carolina, USA - ASW_2 | ecosystem: Environmental > Aquatic > Freshwater > Wetlands > Sediment | place: USA: North...
AACGGCCCGGGCGCCGGTTCGCGCGCTTCTGGGCGCTGGCGTTCCGGCTGGGGATCATGCCTAAGCGCTGGGTGATCCTCGAGGTAACCGGACGACGTTCCGGGCGGACTATCCGCTTCCCGCTGGGGATGGCCGACTGGGAAGGGCGCTGGTACCTCGTCCCGATGCTCGGCGGGCAGTGCAACTGGGTCCAGAACGTGCGAGCCGGGGGCGGACAAGCCGTTCTCCGCCGCCGCCGCGCCGTCCATTGCCGGCTCGTAGAACTGCCCGAGGACGAACGACCCGTGATCCTCAAGCGCTACCTGCAGAAGGTGCCGGGCGCCCGCCCGCATATGCCGGTCGGGCCGCACGCGCCGATGGCGGACTTGGTGGCCATCGCGTCGCGCTACCCGGTCTTCCTGGTCGTCCCCGTGCCGCCGGCCTAGCCGGTCCCCGATACCCGGCCGGCAGGCGGCCGGCCCGATCTAAGGAAAGTGTGTCATGACTGGTGAAATCAGCCGGCCGGAGTCGGCCCGCAATCTGCCGGCCGACGCTCTGCCTGCCAGCAAAGGGCGGAAGCATCGCTGGACGCGAAGGATTCTCTACGGCGTCGTCGCCCTGCTCGCCCTTGTCGTGCTGGGTAGCTGGGCGTTTATCAAGTTCCAGCCGACCCTTCCGCCGCTTGCACTGTCCACTGCATCCCCGCCGGCAGGCGCCCTCGACGGCACCTGGGCCGTCTCGGCCGGCTCGGTGGCGGGTTTCCGCGTGCCCGAGACCGCCTTCGGGATGAGCAACGACGTCGTCGGCCGGACGACCGCCGTCAGCGGCACCGTCGTCATATCCGGCGACCAGGTCACGAGCGCGACGTTCCGCATCGACCTCGCCGTCCTCAAGGTGAACGGCAAGCCTCAGCCGCAGTTCGCCAGGAGCCTCGACACCCAGAGTTTCCCCGAGGCGACGTTCACCTTGGCCAAGCCGGTGGACCTAGGCTCCTCGTTCGCCTCGGGCGCAACCGTCAACCTCAGTGCCACGGGCCGGCTCACCATGAACGGAGTCACGCACCTGGTGACCGCCACGGTCTCGGCGCGCCGCGACGGAGCGGCGCTCGAGGTCGCCGGATCGATCCCTGTCACGTTCTCCGCCTGGGGTATCAAAGGCCCCGCCGGATACGGCTTCTTCGCCTCTCTCGCCAACCACGGGACGGCGGAATTCCTGGTCAGCGCGCATCGACTGTAACGGCAGGCCAGCGCCAGGACCTCGGGCCGAAGGTCCTCCGCGGTCGGGCGGAATGCCCGTGGCGAGACCGGTCGCTGGTCCAGATGCTGAAAGAACAATGGCCCGCCAGTCCAGTACCAGAAAGGGAGGGGACATGAGCTTTAATCTTGCGGTCATCCTCCGCGAAAGCGCGCAGTCATCACCAGACCAGCCGGTAGCGGTGTACGACGGCGGCAGGCTCACGTACCGGGAGCTGGACCGAGCGTCTGACCGGCTCGCGGCCTCCTTGACGGCGGGGGGGATCAAGCTCGGCGACCCCGTCGCGCTGCAACTGCCCAACATCCCGCAGTTCCTCATCTCCTACTTCGGGATCCTCAAGGCAGGCGGCGCCGTGGTGCCGCTGAACGTCTTGCTCAGGGCACCGGAAGTGGCGTTCCATCTCGGCGACAGCGGGGCTCGTGTCCTGATCACCTGGGAGGGAGTGCTCGCCGAGGCCCGCAAGGGGGCGGAAGCCGCCGGGCTCGATCAGATCTACGCCGTCGGCCACGCGGATAGCTCGGATGGCATCGCGCCGTTCGAACGGCTCCTGGACGTCATCGTCCCGCACTTCGAGATGGCCACCCGGCAGCCTACCGACACGGCCGTCATCGTCTACACCTCAGGGACGACAGGACGCCCCAAGGGCGCCGAGCTCACGCACATCCAGCTGTACATGAACGCCGACATCCCGGGACGCCTGTTCGACGTCAAGTCCGACGACATCGTGATCACCGTCCTGCCGCTGTTCCACGTGTTCGGCCTGTCCAGCATCCTGGACGTCTGCGTACGGTTCGGCTGCACCATGTCGCTGGTCCCGCGGTTCACTCCCGCCGCGGTGCTGACCGCGATCCAGCGCGACCGGGTCACCATCTTCGAGGGCGTGCCCACCATGTTCGCCGACCTGCTGTCCCACCCGGACCTCGAGAGCTACGACCTGTCCTCGCTGCGGGTCGCCATCTCCGGCGGGGCGTCCATCCCCGCGCCCGTCCTCGACGCGTTCGAGGAGCGCTTCGGGCTGGTGATCCTGGAGGGCTACGGGATGACCGAGACCGCTTCGACGACGACCTTCAACGTCAGCGCGGACGAGCGGCGGCCGTACAGTGTCGGCAAGCCCATCTGGGGCACCCAGACTCAGGTCTGGGACGAAGACGGCCGGCCGCTCCCCCCCGGCCCGGAGAACGTGGGCGAGGTCGTCACCCGCGGCCTGCACGTGATGAAGGGATACCTGAACAACCCGGAGGCGACCGCCAGTGTCTTCACCGGCGACTGGCTGCACACCGGTGACCTGGGCTATTTCGACGAGGACGGGTTCTTGTTCATCGTCAGCCGCAAGAAGGAGCTCATCATCCGCGGCGGCTACAACGTGTACCCCAGCGAGATCGAGAACGTGCTGCACGCCCACCCGGCGGTGGCCGAGGCGGCCGTGGTCGGCATTCCCGACGAGCGGCTCGGCGAGGAAGTCATGGCGGTGGTCATCGTGCGGCCCACGATGGAACTGCTCGAGGCCGAGCTCGTCTCCTACTGCCGGGAGCGCCTGGCCGCCTACAAATGCCCGCGGGTCTACCAGTTCCGTTCGGAGCTGCCCAAGAACACGCTGGGGAAAGTCCTGAAGGACGCACTGGTCCCCAGGTGAAGCAGCAGCGGCCGACGGCGACCAGGAGGAGGAACTCGGCCATGACCGCACCCGTCTCTGCGGCACCGGCTCGGCAGGAGGTCCCGCGACTGGCCGACGATTACACGGCCGCCGCGGCGCAGCGGCGGCTGGCCTTCCTCACCGAAGCCACCGGCGTCAGCCCGGAACACCTCGGCCGCTACTCCTTCGACCCGGCGGTGCTTGCCGGGAACATCGAGAATTTCGTCGGCGTCGCCCAGGTGCCGATCGGGATCGCGGGGCCGCTCCTGATAGACGGCGAGCACGCGCGCGGGACGTTCTACGTGCCGCTCGCCACCACCGAGGGCACCCTGGTGGCGAGCTACAACCGCGGCATGAAGCTGCTGCATGCGGCCGGAGGTGTGCGGACCACGGTGATGGCGGACGTCATGCAGCGGGCGCCGGCCTTCGGTTTCGACAGCGCAAGGGAGGCCCGTGCCTTCGGGGACTGGGTGACGGCCAACTTCGCGGCGATCAAGAGCGAGGCAGAGGCCACCACCCGGACCGGCCGTCTGCACGATATCGAGCAGTTCTCGGCGAGCAGGTTCTTGTTCTTGCGGTTCAACTTCACCACCGGTGACGCGGCGGGACAGAACCTTACCGGCAAGGCCACGCAGCGCGCGTGCGCCTGGATCCGGGCGCACTACGCCGGGATCCAGGACTTCTGCCTCGAGGCCAACCTGGCCACCGACAAGAAGAGCTCGCACGTCAATATCCTGCGGACCCGCGGGAAGCGGGTCACCGCCGAAGCCACGATCCCGGCGGACCTGGCCCGGCAGGTCATGCGCACCACGCCCGGCCAGATGTTCCGGGCCCGCCAGATCAGCAACCTGGGCAGCCTGCTGGCGGGGGTGAACAACAACGGGAATCACTCCGCCAACGGGATCGCGGCGCTGTTCGCGGCGACCGGGCAGGACATCGCCAACGTGGCCGAATCGTCAGCGGCCCTCGTGCACACCGAGGTCTTGCCCGACGGGAGCTATTACTACTCCATCACCATCCCGGCGCTGATCGTCGCCACCTACGGAGGCGGGACCGGCCTGCCGACCCAGCGTGAGTGCCTGGAACTACTCGGCTGCTACGGGCCTGGCCGGGTGCGCAAGCTGGCCGAGATCGTCGCGGCCACCGTGCTGTGCGGCGAGGTCTCACTGGGCGCGGCCGTGGTCGCGGACGAGTGGGTCACGGCGCACGAGCGGCTCGGCCGGAACCGGCCCTAGGCGCGAAATAAGACAGGTAGCTCACAGAGCCTCGCAGCCCTTACAGTTACTCCTAGGTAACATCATCACCCGCGGCCAGCGTTGCGCGTGGGTGGGTTGCGGAGGCAGATGTGTCTGCTGTGGTTTTTGGTCCTGACCTGGCGATACGTCCCTCCCGCCCCCGGATCGGCCTGGTGCTCGGCGCCGGCGGCGTGCTCGGCGCGGCCTGGATGACCGGCGCGCTGGCTTGCTTGCAGGACCGGCTGCCGGGGGCCGCCGCCGACGTGGATCTCGTCGTCGGGACGAGCGCGGGCAGCGTGGTGGCCGCCGCCTTGCGCTGCCGCGCTTCTATCGAGGAGATGGTGGCATGGCAGTGCGGGGACGCGAGCGGAGTCTTGACCGAATCTGCCGTGCTCGCCGCGAAGGACGGCCCGCTGCCCCCGCTTCCGCACCTGCGCCTCGGTTCGCTGCCGCTGGCCCGCGCGGCCCTGCTGCGGCCGCATAAGGTCCCTCCGTGGGTGGGTGCGAGCGGCTGGCTGCCGCACGGCCGGGGCCAGCACGCGGCGCTCCGGTCGCTGGTCGGCGCGCTGCACTGGCGTCATCACCAGCAGCACTCAAGCCGCGGCGCGGCCGCGGCGCATTGGGTCGACGGCCACACGTGGGTGGCGGCCATGGACTATGACAGCGGGCGGCATGTGCTCTTCGGCCGCCAGGACGCCCCGCGCGCGTCGCTGCCCGACGCGGTGGTCGCGTCCTGCTCGATCCCGGGCTGGTACGCCCCGGCGGTCATCGGCGGCCGCCGCTACGTCGACGGCGGCATCCGGTCCTCCACCTCACTCAGCGCCCTGCGCGGCACGGACGTGCACGAGGTCTACGTCCTCGCGCCGATGGCCAGCACCGAGCCCGACCATCCGCTCCAACCGCACCTGCGGATCGAGCGACGGCTCAGGCAACTGCTCACCCACCTGCTGCTCCGCCAGGCGAAGGCGCTGAGCGCGGAGGGTAAGCGTGTCATCATCGTGACGCCGGGCCCGAGGGATCTCGCGGTCATGGGCGCCAACCTGATGGACCCCCGACGCAGGCAGGACGTGCTGGAAGTCTCGCTGCGCACCTCGGCCGACTCGCTGGCCATGCTCGATCGGGTCCGTCCGCGCGCGGCGTGATCACCCCCGGGTCGCCACCGCGGTCTACAGGCCCAGGTCGCCTAGTTCCCTGTACAAATCCGCGCGCGGATGGTCCGGGCTCGTGGGCACGGCCACGGTGCTCCCCGGCGGCCGGCCGCCGGAATTGCCGGAATCGGCGGGCGGCTTCGCCCCGGAAGGCCGCCGGGTCCGGAAGATCCAGCCTGCGGCGATTCCGCCGACCAGCCCGCCCAGGTGACCTATCCAGCTCACGCCGGGGGCCCCCGGGATCGCCACCGTCAGGATGTACGCATAGGACAGCCCCATGACGACAGCGGCGAGCGCGTCGATGAGGTTCCTGTCGATCAGCCCCCGGGACAGGACGTAGCCGAAGTAGCCGAAGATGAGGCCGCTGGCGCCCACCGTCAGCTCGTTGTGGCCCTGGAACAGCCACACCGCCAGACCGCTGGTGATCGCGACGAGGAGCGTCACGCCGAGGAACTTGGTGACGCCCCGGTAGGCGGCGAGCAGGCCGAAGACGAACAGCGGCCCGGAGTTCCCCTCGATGTGATCCCACGAGCGGTGCAGGAACGGAGCCGTGAAGATTTCCGGCAGGCGCCCGATGTTGCGCGGCAGGATCCCGTAGCTGAAGTCGAGCTGGTAGTGGTCGGCCCAGTTGGCGACCTGGAGAATCCAGATCAGCCCGATGAACCCGACCATCAGGAAGAAGGCCTTCCTGGCCTCGGCCACGTCGATCTCGGTGGTCCGGCGCGCCGGACCGCCCTTGCGCGCCCGGGGAACAGCCGTCCCGCCCGAACCGGATTGACTAGTCATGCTCACATTGTCTATCAGCTATGGCGCGATGCGGCCCGACGCGACGATCCCGGGACTTAGCCGGCCAGCCGGCCGCGGCAGGCGGGGGCGGCGGCGGGCCGGGCGCCAAGCGGGGAGGCTGGCGCCAAGTGGGGAAGGCTGGCAGGGACACCAGGGCAGGAACGTGCGCCCATTCGGCATCCTGGTCTTTTTGCGGAGCGAGGGCCCGCCTCGTTCCCGGCCGGCGACGGGTTCAGGTCGCTGCGCGCCTGGAGATGTCCTCGCTGAGCAGCTGCGCGCTGGTCCGGATCGCGGCCGGATCGAACCCGGCCGCGAGCGCGGCCAGGGCCGCGTCGAGATAGAAGGTCAGGTCGGCGTCGGCCCGGGCGGACCAGCGATCGTAGGCCGCGCGGCAGGCGGCCAGGGTCGCGCGGCCGACGGTGAGCGGGTAGAGCGAGTCGGCGGGCTGGCCGACGCGGGTCGCGGCGAAATCACTGATGGCCCGTTCCCACGCGTCATAGTGGATGGCGGCACTGGACTGCAGGGCGGGCACCGAACCGATCAGGTTCATCCGCATCCGCAGCTCGGGTACGTCGTGTGGCCCGTAGTGGTTGGCCGCGACCACCGCGCGGCGGATGGCGTTCATCATCGGCACCCCGGCGGGCACCTCGGCCAGCGCCGCGCGGATCACGTCTACCTCGTGGTCGAACTCGCTCCATAGGACGCTCGCCTTGGAGCTGAAGTAGCGGAAGAAGGTCCGCTTGCTGACTCCGGCTTCCGCCGCGATCTGCTCGATGGTGGTGTTGTCGAATCCCTGGTCGGTGAACAGGCGCAGGGCGATCAGTTCGAGCTCACGCCGGCTGGTGCCGGGCGGCCGGCCGCGCCGTGCGCTGGCCTCGGCCACTGCCTTGCCGGTCAACAACTGTGCTCCTAGGAAGAGTTCATTTGGCGGAGTCTTGCCTTATGTCACAAGGTGACGTTAACATGCGAAATATATTCGTCACTGCGTGACGGAAATAGTGCCGACGCCACCATTGTCCACGTCTGCGCAGCTAGGGAGAGTGTCATGAGCGAACGTACCGCGACTGCCGACATCACCGAGGTCACGGCCCAGGCGGAACCGCAGGCCCCTGAGCTGGCGGGCGCGGACCTGCTGGTGGAAGAGGTTTCCATCGACGGCATGTGCGGTGTCTACTGAGACCCAGGCCAGAGGCGCGCGGGCCGGGTTTGACCTCGACCGCCCCTGGCAGCTGCACCCGCAGGTGTCGGTCCGCCCGGAGCGCTTCGGGGCGCTGCTGTACCACTTCGGCACCCGGCGGCTGTCGTTCCTGAAGAGCCCCGCCCTGCTCACCGTGGTCAGCTCGCTCGGCGACGCGCCCACTGCGCGGGAGGCCTGCCGGCTGGCCGGCCTGACCGAGGCCGAACTGCCTGCCTACGCCGCCGCCCTGGAGACGCTGGCCAGCTCCCAGATGATCCGTGAGCGGGTAAGCTCGTGACCCAGCCCCTGGTGACCCGGGCCCCGCTGACCCGGCCCCCGGTGACGCTGCCGCTGGTGGAGCAGTTCGCCTGCGGGCTGGACGCGCCGATCTGCCTGACCTGGGAACTGACGTACGCCTGCAACTTGTCCTGCGTGCACTGCCTGTCCAGCTCCGGCCGCCGCGACCCGCGCGAGCTGACCACCGCCGAGTGCCGGGCGGTGATCGACGAGCTGGAGCGGATGCAGGTGTTCTACGTGAACATCGGCGGCGGCGAGCCCACGGTCCGGCCCGACTTCTGGGACCTGGTCGACTACGCCACCGCCCATCACGTCGGGGTGAAGTTCTCGACTAATGGCGTGCAGATCGACCCGGCGGCGGCTCGCCGCCTGGCCGCCAGCGACTACGTCGACGTGCAGATCTCGCTGGACGGCGCGACCGCCGAGGTCAATGACGCGGTACGCGGCCCGGGCTCCTACGCCACGGCGCTGCGGGCGATGCGCCACCTGGCCGAGGCCGGCTTCCGGGGCTTCAAGATCTCCGTGGTGGTGACCAGGCAGAACGTCAGCCAGCTCGATGATTTCAAGGCGATCGCCGACCGGTTCGGTGCGCAGCTGCGACTGACCCGGCTGCGACCGTCGGGCCGTGGCGCCGATGTCTGGGATGAGCTGCACCCGACGGCCGGCCAGCAGCGGCAGCTCTATGACTGGCTGGTGGCCCACGGTGAGCAGGTGCTGACCGGCGACTCTTTCTTCCACCTGGCGGGCTACGGAGAGGCGCTGCCCGGCCTCAACCTGTGCGGCGCGGGCCGGGTGGTCTGCCTGATCGACCCGATCGGCGACGTCTACGCGTGCCCGTTCGCCATCCACGACAGCTTTCTGGCCGGGAACGTCCGCGGTCCCGGGGGCTTTGCCGCGGTCTGGCGGGAATCCGAGCTCTTCGCCGACCTGCGCCGGCCGCAGACCGGCGGCGCGTGCCACTCCTGTTCGGCTTACGACTCCTGCCGCGGCGGGTGCATGGCGGCCAAGTTCTTCACCGGGCTGCCGCTCGACGGCCCCGACCCCGAGTGCGTCAAGGGCCATGGCGAGCGCGCGCTCTCGGCGGCCGCGGGCGCCTCCCCGCCGCGCCCGTCGGGTGACCACTCGCACCGGACCCATCCGGTGCCGGTGTCGATCGGCGTCCGGCCGCCAGCCGATCCCGGCCTGCCGCCGGCCAGTCGCGGCCTGCCGCCGGACCGTGCCTGCGATGAGAGCCCGCTGGCCGGCTTCAGCCCAGGCCCCGGCGGCTGAACGCGTCGCACTCAGGTGCAGACCCCGGCCATGCCGCGGGAGCGGTGGCGCCTCGCGGCGTGGCCGACCCAGGTGAGATAGCCACGCCTACCGTTGTGGCTGAAGTGAAAGGAGTGACGCAAGTGGCAGGGAAGCTTGAGGGCAAGGTGGCGTTCATTACCGGCGCGGCCCGCGGCCAGGGGCGATCGCACGCCATCCGGCTGGCTCAGGAGGACGCGGACATCATCGCGGTCGACCTGTGCGCGCAGATCGACAGCGTGGGATACCCCATGTCCACTCCTGACGACCTCGCCGAGACCGTCAAGGAGGTCGAGGCGCTCGACCGGCGGATCGTGGCCCGGCAGGCCGATGTGCGGGACGAGGCCGGCCTGCGCGCGGCGTTCGAGGCCGGGGTGGCCGAGCTCGGGCCGGTCGACATCGTGCTGGCGAACGCCGGCATCGCGCCGATGGCGCTGGGCACCGAGCCGTACGAGGCCTGGCAGGACGTGATCGACGTCAACCTGACCGGCGTGTTCAACACGGTGGAGATCGCGATCCCGTCGATGATCGAGCGCGGCCAGGGCGGCGCGATCGTCCTCACCAGCTCCACGGCCGGGATCAACGGGATCGGCGGCTCGGGTCGCGGCGGCCTGGGCTACACCGCCTCCAAGCACGGCGTGGTCGGCCTGATGCGCTCCTACGCGAACACCCTGGCCCCGCACCGCATCCGGGTGAACTCGGTGCACCCGACCGGGGTCAACACCCCCATGGTGGTCAACGACGTGATGCAGCAGTTCCTGGCCAGCGACCCCAGCCTGGCCAACGCGATGGCCAACGCGCTCCCGGTCGACATGGTCGAGCCGGTGGACATCTCCAACGCGATCCTCTGGCTGGTCTCCGACGACGCCCGGTACGTCACCGGCGTGACGCTGCCGGTCGACGCGGGCTTCACGAACAAGAAGTGACCTGAAGGAGCACACACAGCATGGCTGGACGAGTAGCAGGCAAGGTGGCCTTCATCACCGGAGCCGCGCGGGGGCAGGGCCGGTCGCACGCCATCCGGCTGGCCGAGGAGGGCGCCGACATCATCGCGGTCGACATCTGCCGCGACTACGGCACCGTGCCCTACCCGATGGCCACCCCAGACGACCTGGCCGAGACCGTCAAGACGGTCGAGGCCCTGGACCGGCGCATCGTGGCCACCCAGGCGGACGTGCGGGACTCCGGCGCGCTCAAGGCGGCCGTAGACGACGGCGTGGCCCAGCTCGGGCGGCTCGACATCGTCAGCGCCAACGCCGGCATCTGCACGGTGCAGCCCTGGGACGAGGTGACCCCGGCGGTCTGGCAGGACACCCTGGACACCAACCTGACCGGGGTCTGGAACACGATGGTGGTCAGCGTGCCGCACCTGATCGCGGCCGGCGGCGGCTCGATCATCTGCACCAGCTCGACGGCCGGCATCAAGGGGCTGCCCTACCTCGCCCCCTACGTGGCCGCCAAGCACGGCGTGGTCGGCATCGCCCGGACGATGGCCAACGAGCTGGCCAGCCACAAGATCCGGGTCAACACGGTGCACCCGACCGGGGTGGACACGCCGATGGGTACCGGGCTCGGCGGGCTGGAAGCGCTCATCGGCCGCGATCCCAACCTCGGACCGATCTACATGAACACCCTGCCGGTGGAGATCGTGGACCCCCGCGACATCAGCAACGCGGTCCTGTTCCTGGCCTCCGACGAGGCTCGCTACGTCACCGGCCTGGAGTTCACCGTCGACGCGGGCAACACGATCAGGTAACTCTGAATCAGGAAACGGAGGCATGAAAATGGCGGGACGAGTAGCGGGCAAGGTCGCCTTCATCACCGGCGCCGCCCGCGGCCAGGGACGGTCGCACGCCATCCGGCTGGCCGCCGAGGGTGCGGACATCATCGCCGTGGACCTGTGCGGCCAGGTGGGGACCGTGCCCTACCCGATGTCCACCCCCGAGGACCTGGCCGAGACCGTCAAGGAGGTCGAGGCGCTGGACCGGCGCATCGTGGCCACCCAGGCCGACGTGCGGGACTTCGGCGCGGTCAAGGCGGCCCTCGACGAGGGCGTGGCCCAGCTCGGGCGGCTCGACATCGTCAGCGCCAACGCCGGGATCTTCAGCTTCGGCACGCTAGCGGAGATGGACGAAACGACGTGGCAGGACATGATCGACGTCAACCTCACCGGCGTGTGGCACGCGGTCAAGGCGGCCATCCCGCACCTGCGCGCCGCCGGCGGCGGGTCGATCATCCTGACCAGCTCCACCGCGGGGCTGAAGGCGATCCCGAACACCGGGCACTACAACTCGGCCAAGCACGGCGTGGTGGGGTTGATGCGCACCCTGGCCCAGGAGCTGGCCCCGGACATGATCCGGGTCAACAGCGTGCACCCCACCGCGGTCGATACCGACATGATCCAGAATTCCGCGACCTACGAGCTGTTCGCGTCCGACCTGCCCGTTGCCGAGCGGACCAGGGACGCGCTGGCGCCCCGGTTCGGGATGCTGAACCTGCTGCCGATCCCGTGGGTCGAGGCGGTCGACATCTCCAACGCGGTGCTGTGGCTGGCCTCGGACGAGTCGCGGTACGTCACCGGGGTGACGCTGCCCATCGACGCCGGCCTGCTCATCAAATGACCGAACCGGACGGCAGCGTCAGCCTGGCGGCCACCTACGGCCGGGTGGCCGCGCACCTGGTCGGCCGCGAGCGCGAGCTCACGCTCGTGCTCGCGGCGGTGGCCGCGGGCCGCGACCTCATCCTGGAGGGGCCGCCGGGCACGAGCAAGAGCACCCTGCTGCGGGCCATCACGGCCGAGTGGGGTATCCCGCTGGTCTTCGTCGAGGGCAACGCCGACCTGACGCCGGCCAAGCTGATCGGCCACCACAATCCGGCCCGGGTCCTGCGCGAGGACTACAGCCCGGACAACTTCGTGGACGGGCCGCTGCTGCAGGCCATGCGCCGCGGCGGCTTCCTGTACATCGAGGAGTTCAACCGCGCGCCCGAGGACACGCTCAACACCCTGCTGACCGCGATGGCCGAGCGGCAGATCGCTGTGCCCACCGCCGGGACGGTAGCGGCGGCGCCCACCTTCCGGGTCATCGCGTCGATGAACCCGTATGACAATGTGGGCACCACCCGGCTATCCACCTCGGTGCACGACCGGATCTGCCGGCTGGCCATCGGCTACCAGGACGCGGCGGCCGAGCGCGGCATCGTGGCGCTGCGGGCACCATTGCCCGAACTCGCCCCGGCCCTGTATGACCGGCTGGTCAGCGACGCCGTGGCGGTGACCCGCGCGACCCGCGAGCACCCGGACATCCGGCAGGGCAGCAGCGTGCGCGGCGCCATCGACCTCACCCTGGTGGCCGGCCAGCTGTTCGGCCTGCGCGGCGTGACCAGCGAGCTGGCCGAGGGGTACCCGGAGACGGTGTGCGACGCCATGGTGGTCGCCCTGTCGGGCCGGATCTTCCTGGACGAGACGGTCGAGGCGACCCCGGAGGCTGTGCTGCGCCAGATCTGGGAAGACCAGTTCATCCTGGCCCCGGCCGCGGCGGCCCCTGGTTGAAGGACAGTGCAGGCCGACTCGCCCCTGCGGCGCCGGTCCAGCCGGGCTGGATTGTCCCTGCCGCTGCGCCGCCGCCCTAAGCAGCTCGACGCTCAACCGCAGCTGCTCGAGCCCGCACGAGGCGGAGCCGGAGGCCTGGTCCTAGGGACCCAGAACGGGCGCGCGGCCGCGGCGCCCCGGCCAGGTAGCGGCGGGCCGGCCACCACCGCCGAGCAGGGCACGCTGACCGGGGCCCTGGACGACGGAGCGCCCGCGGACCCGGAGACGGTCCGCCGGGCCCGCCAGATCGCCACCAGGCTGGCGATGCCAAGGCCACGCCGGGACATCACCGCCCGCCGCGGCATCGGCGAGCTGGCCAGCCTCCGCTACCGGGGCGGCTCGGACGACATCGACCTGGACCGGACGGTGGAGCAGCTGGTCGAGCACCCGCTGCCGGACGAAGACGACATCATCGTCCGCGAGCGGATCAGGACCCGGCGCAGCGTGCTACTGCTGGCGGACGTGTCCGGCTCGATGCGGGGCGAGCGGGTCCGCACCGCCGCCGCGACCGTCGGTGCCCTGGCCGCCGAACTGAGCCGCGACGACCTCGCGGTCGTGGCGTTCTGGTCCGACGCGGCGATCCTGAGCCGCCTCGGGCAGCACGTCCCGCCGCAGTCACTGCTCGATATGATGCTGCGCATTCCAGCTAAGGGTCTGACCAACATAGCCTTCCCGCTGCAAGTGGCCGCGCGCGAGCTGGCCAGGGTACCGGCCAGGGATGCCCGGGCCGTGCTGCTGTCCGACTGCGTGCACAACGTGGGGCCCGACCCGCGGCCGTTCGCGGCGCGGCTGCCGCGACTAGACGTTCTGCTTGACACTTCTGGTGAGCAGGATGCTGACCTGGCCCGCGACCTGGTCTGGCTCGGCCACGGGCGGCTGCGGCGGATAGATACTTACACCGACGTGGCGCCCGCCC
>Ga0187807_1000426_pt1 | contig 13287 bp, 11 predicted proteins | sample NC_wetland_sal_i_4_FD_132432 | JGI IMG/M metagenome (GOLD analysis project Ga0187807, IMG submission 132432) | Wetland sediment microbial communities from Neuse River Estuary, North Carolina, USA - ASW_2 | ecosystem: Environmental > Aquatic > Freshwater > Wetlands > Sediment | place: USA: North...
CGGAGCGGATCGGGCCGTACGTGGTACTCGGCCGCCTCGGCTCGGGGTCGATGGGCCAGGTGTACCTGGGGCGTTCGGCGGCGGGACGGCTGGTCGCGGTCAAGACGATCAGGGTCGAGCTGGCCGAGGAAGCCGGCTTCCGTACCCGGTTCGCGCAAGAAGTGGCGGCCGCGCGGAAGGTGAGCGGCGTGTTCACCGCCTCGGTCGTCGAGGCCGACCCGGAGGCCGACCTGCCCTGGCTGGCCACGGCGTACGTGCCGGCGCCCTCGCTGGCCCGGCTGGTGACGGCCTGCGGCCCGCTGCCGGTGACCACCGTGCGGTGGCTGGCCGCGGGGTGCGCGGAGGCGCTGGCGTCGATCCACGGGGCCGGCCTGGTGCACCGGGACCTGAAGCCGTCGAACGTCCTGGTCGCGCCCGACGGGCCGCGGGTGATCGACTTCGGCGTGGCCCGGGCGGCCGAGCGGATGGGGCGCACCACCTCGCGCGGAGCGGTCGGCACGCCCGCGTACATGGCGCCGGAGCAGGCCAGGGACACCCACGAGGCGTCGGTGGCGAGCGATGTGTACTCGCTCGGCGCGACGCTGCTGTTCGCGGCCACCGGGCACCCGCCCTACCAGGGGGCCACGGTCATGGACGTGCTGGCCCGGCTGGCCACCGAGGGACCCGACCTGTCCGGCCTGCCCGGTGAGCTGACCGAGCTCATCACCGGCTGCATGCACCGCGTGCCCCGGCAGCGCCCGACCTCCTCGGCGATGCTGGCCCAGCTCGGGGACTTCACCGAGGCCCAGGCCGGCCCGGACGAAGAGCACGCCTACCTGCCCGAGGCGGCCATGGCCATGATCGCCGAGTATCAGCGCAGCCCTCAGCTGGCCGCCTTCGGTCAGCTAGGGGATGGACTCGGCGAGGATCGCGGCGACGACGCCACCTCCGCCTCGTACACCGAACTTCCCGCCTCCTACAAGCCAGCCCCCCGGCGCAAGCCCGGGACCGGGTCGCCGGGTCCAGGCGAGCCCGGCTGGCGGCGCTGGCTCAGATCGCACATGGGCTGGGCCGGATGGGCCTCCGTCGGAGCGGCCCTGGTCGTGGTCGGCGTCATCCTTGGCGCCGCGCTCAGCAGTTCGAGCTCCTCGACTTCGACCGCCCAGAATCAGTCGTCCGGCGCGGGGCAGCAGCGCCCGCCGCGGCCGGTGGCGCCGAATACGGTGTGCGGCACGTCGGCCGCGAACACCCGCAGCCCGTTCCTGTGCATGCTGAACCAGAGCGAGGGGACCGCCGATGCCGCGTGGGTCGTCCAGGGTCGAGGCTTCGCTCCGGGGACCTCGGTCACGGTCTCGCTGACCTGGAATAGTCCGCCGCAGCTGGCGCCCAATCAGACGTTCGAGCACACGGCGCGGGTCAAGCCGACGGTCGCCCCGGACGGGACCGTGCGCCTGAACATCAACCGGCTCTTCCCCGACTCGTTGCGGCTGGGACAGTTCATCGTTGACGTGACCGGATCAGGCGGCAGTACGGCCTTCACGACGTTCATCGTGATACCGGCGGGAGCCTAACCCTGGGTCCACCACAGGTCTTCCTGGCGGGAGCGCCAGGCCGGGTCGTCCAGCCGGCTCAGGTCGCCGGAGGTGATGATGCCGTGCTCGATCAGGATCCGGACGGCCACCTCGTCCGAGAGCCGGACGTTGGCGGCGGCCAGCCCGCGGTCGGCGATCTTCCGCCGCAGCACCTTGATGTGCTCGGCCACGCGGGCCGCCAGCAGGTCGCGGTACTCCGGGTCGGCATCGAACCGTTCCAGCTCGTGGTAGGCGCCGGTGACCTCCAGCGCGTGGCGGGCGATCTCCGGCGTGCGCGGCAGCGGCCGGGTGGCGCTCGGATCGACCAGCCAGGGGCGGCACCAGATCAGCGCGACCAGGAAAAGCTTGGTCATCGGGTCCAGATAGAACGGCAGCAGCGTGCCAGCCCCGGCCAGTTCGGCGTCCTCCGTCTCGGCCTGACCGGATCCGTTGACTAGATTGACCGCATCGGTCCGCTCAACTTCGTCGGCTAGTTCTCTTCCCGCTAGCCCGGCTCCCGCCAGCACGGCTCCGTCCGTCCGCCTGACCCCGCGAGGCGCTGCTGCCTCCGCCGACTGAAGCGTGACCGTCACGACCAGGGACTGTCCTTCGTCGAGCATCGCGCGCGAGCCGACCAAGGCCGTTCCGGTGCGCACGAACCAGCCGTTGGCGGGCTCGCCGTCGTCTTCCATCCGCGGCAGCCGGACCTGGTATCCGTCGCCCTCGACGCACAGCGCGTGGGTGCGGCTGATGTTGGCGATCCAGGCGCCGGCCGCCAGGACGGTCACCACCCCGGCCCGCCGGGAAAGCCCCCGGCCGGCCGCGACGATCAGGTCCACGTCGGGGCCCCGGCCGAAGATCAGGCGGCCGCCCTCGGCGAGGAGCCTCTTCTGGCCCGACGGAGTGCTGACGTGGGTACTCAGTGGCATCGTGTCCTGCCTGCGATAAGCCCTGACGGAGCGTGATCTGGTTAGTCTAGGCCGGATTCCCTTTACTTGGCGGACCCGGTGTAACCCCGGACTCGGGGATACCTGTAGGGCGATAAATCCTGATTAGCTGCAAGTGGCAGGGTGCTGGGCTCGGCGGTAGGGCATCGCCCACTGTGGACGTGGGGGGCCAGTCCCGGAAGTCCGGCGATGCCGCGGTGTTGCCGCGTCAGAGCCTGGTGCCCTGCCCGGACAGCTGAGCCCGGACAGCTGAGCCCGAAAAGCTAGATCTTGCCGAACAGGCGGTCGCCCGCGTCACCGAGCCCGGGCACGATGTATCCCCGGTCGTTCAGCCGTTCGTCAACGGCGGCGGTGACCACCCGCACCGAGGGCTCGATGGTGCTGTCTCCGGCGAAGGCTTCCTCGACATGCCGCAGGCCCTCGGGCGCGGCGAGCAGGCAGATCGCGGTCACGGACGCGGCGCCGCGGTTGGTGAGCATGCTGATCACGGTGGCGAGCGTTCCGCCGGTGGCCAGCATCGGGTCGAGCACAAACGTGTCCCGTCCGGTCAGGTCGGCAGGCAGCCGGTCCGCGTAGGTCGATGCGACCAGCGACTCCTCATCTCGGCGCAGCCCGACGAAGCCGACGTCGGCCATCGGCAGCAGCCGGGTCATGCCGTCGAGCATGCCGATGCCGGCCCGCAGCACGGGCACGATGAGCGGCACCGGCCGGGCCAGCTTGACGCCGCGGGCGATGCCGACCGGCGTGGTGACGGACACGGGCTGTACTCGCATCTCACGGGTCGCCTCGTAGGCAAGCAACGTCACCAGTTCGGCCGTCAGGCTGCGGAAGGTCGCGGTGTCGCTCGCCGCGTCACGCAGGGCGGTGAGCTTGTGGGTGACCAGGGGATGGTCGATGACGAGCGTACGCATAGGAAGCTAGTGTGGCACCGTCTTTCCTAACGCGGCACCGTCATCCGCTCGATGACACGTTTCGCGTGACCATCGGTCGCCTGGATCTCGGTCAGCGGCACCACCGCGACCCGAGCCCTGGCCAGCGGGGCGGGGCGCGGCAGCCCCGTTGATCGAGGGGAGATTGATCATCGCCTCGGGCAGTGGGTCGATGTCGGCCCACAGCACCGGCCGGTAACTGTCGATCAGGCGAACGCGGAACCGGCCTGCGATGGACAGGTAGTGCTCCGAGCCTGGCCGCCGGGGATCGCGGCTTTCGAAGCCTTTGCCCCGCCGGGCCACGAAGTCGCCGAACAAGAACGTAAGGCGGTCGAGCACCTCATCGTCGCGCGGGACCGCGATCTCGAACTCTTCGACCATGACCGGCGCTCCCTGGACGGCCGCCGAAGTCAGCCCGTCGAGCAGGTAGGGGATGCCATCGAGTCGGTTGACGAAGGCCGCGAAGTCGATGGGCCAGCCCGTCATCCGCTCAGCCAGTGACTGCTTGGCTGCCTCCGCGATGGCCGTGTCGATATCGGCCCAGAGCGGGACGGTCTCGACGTGCAGGCGCAGCCCCATGGCGGCCAGGATGCGGTCGGCCATCGCGATGGTGACGGCGGGCCGCCGCCCGCGCTCGATCATGGAGACGCTAGCCGGGCTGACTCCCGCCCGCCGCGCGAGCTCGGCGACGCCAAGTTCCCGCTCAACACGCGCCTGCCTGATAAGCTCTCCAGCACGTTGTGTAGCCATGTTATCCATTTTTGTAGTTTCTCGTGTCGTCGCGCTCGCGTACAGCCCTCGTGCCCGAAAGGATCCTCGCGCTCGCAACGCCCTATTAGAGCGCCCGCCGTCCGTACCCTGGCCCCGCCCGCATGGCCCTTCGCACGCCCACATGGCCCTTCGCGCCGCCCGCATGGCCCTTCGCGCGCCCGTTAGGTCCCTATGGTCGCGATCCGGCGATTCCTGCCTGCGGACCCAGCCCGTCCCCTGTGAACCCTGGCCCCTCTCGCCGCAGCCGTCCCCGCGTCCCGCCCACCCGCGGGTGCTTACGCCCCGGGATTACCGTGCCCTCATGCCGCCGTTCCCCTAGCCGAAAAAGATTTCGTCTGGGGAAACGCCGTTAAGAAGGCCATGTGCTTCCCCGGGCGCGAGATAGCCCCGAGGATCGCCGGAGGGCGGGAGGGGAGCGGTCAGGCGTCCGGGCGGGCGCGGACCGACGCGCGGGAGCGGGCTAGGTCGAGCTCTATCCGGCGCGCGGTGGCGAGCAGCGGCTGCAGCAGTTCCTCCACGATGCTGTTCAGGGTCCGCCGGCCGGCGTGGGTGGAGACGTTGACGGCCGCGATGACCTGGCCGTCGGCGTCGCGGATCGGCGCCGCAATTGACCGCAGCCCCTCCTCGAGCTCTTGGTCGACCAGGGCCCAGCCCTGAGTCCGGATCTTCCGCAGCTCGCGCCGGAGCGCGGTCGCGCTGGTGATGGTGTGCCCGGTTAGGCCGCGCAAGCTGGCCGATTCCAGGTATTTGTCGAGACGTTCGTCGGGCTGTGCGGCCAGCAGCACCCGGCCCATCGAGGTCGCGTAGGCCGGGAACCTGGTCCCGACGCTGATCGTCACGGTCATGATCCGCTTGGTCGGAACGCGGGCGATGTAGATCACGTCGTCCCCGTCGAGCTCAGATACCGACGAGGACTCGTGTACCTGTTCCACCAGCTGCTCCAGGTGCGGCATGGCCACCTCGGGCAGGGTCAGGCTGGACAGGTAGGCGTAGCCGAGTTCGAGGATCTTGGGCCGCAGCGCGAACCTGCTCCCGTCGCTGCGCATGTAACCGAGCTGGACCAGCGTGCGCAGGAACCTGCGGGCGGCGGCCCGGCTCAGGCCGGTGCTCGCCGCCACCTCGCTCAGGGTCAGCTTCGGATGCTCCGCATCGAAGGCCCGGATCACGGACAGGCCGCGCTCAAGCGACTGGACGAAATCCCCGTCATGACCTTGGTCCTGGTTGTCAGTCAATGCGGGCCTCCTGGCTCGGTCGATGACATCATAGACCGGGCATCCTGCGTTCGCTTTATGAACTATCGTTCGTCTTACGTACAAGCGATGGTGCGGCTAACCTTGGAAGGCGATGACACTCAGCTCTCGTACCCAGGTCGGCATCGTCGGGGCCGGGCCCGCCGGCCTGCTGCTCTCCCACCTGCTAGCCCTGCGCGGCATCGACTCAATCGTGGTAGAGACTCGCAGCCGGGCCTACTGTGAGGCGCGGCAGCGAGCCGGTCTGCTCGAGGCCGGCACGGTCGAACTGCTCCGCGCCGTTGGCGTCGGCGGGCGGATGGACGCCGAGGGCCTCGAACACGGCGGGATCTACCTGCAGTTCGACGGTGAGCGGCACCACCTCGATTTCCGTGACCTGACCGGCGGCCGCTGGGTAACGATCTACGCCCAGACCGAGATCGTCAAGGACCTGATCCAGGCCAGGCTCTCGGCCGGGGCCGTGATCGAGTTCGAGGTCTCGGACACCGAGATCGGCGAGCTCGATACCGACCGGCCGGTGCTCCGGTACACCGATTCGTCAGGGGCCCGGCACGAGGTCACCTGCGACGTGATCGCCGGCTGCGACGGGTTCCATGGCATCTGCCGCGATTCGATGCCCCCCGGCCTGGTGACGGTGGCCGAACGCGGATACCCGTACTCCTGGCTTGGCATCCTGGCTACGGTGCCGCCGTCCACCGACGAGCTCATCTATGCCCGTCACGAGGATGGCTTCGCGCTGCACACCATGCGTACACCGCAGGTCAGCCGGCTGTACCTGCAGGTGCCGGCCGACGAGACGATCGAACGGTGGTCCGATGACAGGATCTGGGCCGAGCTGCGGCACCGGCTGGGCGTGCCGGGATGGGACCTGAAGGAAGGCCCGATCACGGAGAAGGCCATCTCGCCGATGCGCAGCTTCGTCGCCTCGCCCATGCGCTACCGGCGGCTGTTCCTAGCGGGTGACGCCGCGCACATCGTGCCGCCCACCGGGGCCAAGGGCCTCAACCTGGCCCTTGCCGACGTGACCGCCCTGGCCACGGCCCTGACGAGCCTGCTCAGGGACGGGCAGGCCGGGCTGATCGACGCGTACTCGGACACCTGCCTCAAACGGGTCTGGCGAGCCACCCATTTTTCCTGGTGGATGACGTCCATGCTGCACGTGGACCCGTACTCGGACCAGTTCGGGGCCGCACTGCAACTCGCCCAGCTGCGCTACGTCATCTCGTCCCGCGCGGCCGCCACCACGCTAGCCGAGAACTACACCGGCTATTTCCCCCTTACCTGGGTGACGTTACCCAAGGCCCAGGTGGTGGCGTGGGCGCAGGGCCCGGGCGAGCAGGGCGGACAGCGCGGCCGCGACTCCGGTCTCGGTCAGTGATAGCGGCGCGCTGAAGCTGCGTTCGTCGCCGAGCAGGTGGAGCGCCCACAGCCGGTGCCGCAGGGTATAAAGCTCGGTGCGCACGGCGCTGGCCAGCCCGTTACTGTGCTGGCTGAAGCTGGGCTGGCTGAAGCCGGGCTGGCTGAAGCCGGGCTGGCCGAGGCTGTGCTGGCCAGTGCCGGACCGTCCGGTACCGGACCGTCCGGTACCGGCTCCCGTCGCCCAGCCTTCCACGCCGTGGATATCGGTCAGCACCCTGGTCAGCTCGTCGTACCCGGTCGGCCCACTGGTCAAGATGACCAGCAGCGCAGCCTCGCGCACCGCGACGGAGAAGTCCGGCTGCGGGCCGTCGTCGGGGCCGATCAGCGCGGCCGTGCCAATATGCCACCTGGCGGCGGGGTCCGCCGTCATGAGCTTGCCCGTCTTGGTGAGCACCAGGGTGGTGCGGCTGCGACGGATGGCCCCCATCTCGGTCTGCGCCATGCCGCGCAGCGTATGCAGCGGGAACACGTCGAGTTCCTGGCGAAGTGTGCCGACGAGCTGATTGCGCCAGCCGAACGTGTCGACCGCCTCGGTGACCAGGGCGGGCGCGATGTAGTACCGGGCGGTGAGCCGCAGGCCCTCGTCGGCGTGACTGAGCAGCCAGCCCAGCGTGGGCAGCGGGTCGTCGGGGACCGCGGGCGGCTCGAGCAGCCGCGGGATCAGGCTGCGGGCCAGCCGTGACCGCTCACCCGGCCGACCGTGCGCCCAGGCGTCGATGCGTTCCGCGCTTATGCGGCTCAGCCAGGTGTCGTTGCCGGACGCGGCGCCGTCGGCGGGCGGCGACGCCGTTATCTCGGGACGGTCGGTCAGCCAGCGGTTGACGATGGCCACGCGCTTGGTGCGCCAGCCACGGGTGCCTACGCTCAGCTCGCCGGAGGCGAAGGCAAGTTCCAGGGCGGCCGCGCAGGCGTCGTAGGCGGCGCGCTCCTGTGATCCCATGACCGAACCCCAGGCGAGCAACTCGGTATCCGGTGGCGCCGCGTTCGACTCCTCGATCGCCTCGGTGTAGGCGGCGATCCCCTCTTCGTGCCCGTCCGCGTACGCGGTGATGATCTTCTCGGTACCCGGCGAGGAACACACCCCGGCGTACCGGTCGAGGCCCGCGAGCAGGAACAGGCGGCCGAGGGCCTTCGCCACGCCGACCCGGCCCGACGTTGACATCGGCCATTTCACCGGGAGCGCGTACCAGAGAAACTCCTGCAGGCGCAGCAGCGAGATCGTCTCCAGGCCCTCGTCGCCGGTCAGCCAGGCCAGGGCAGCCTTCGCGTCGCCGGCCGCTTCCGGGTCCTCCCGTGTCAGGGTCTCCAGCGCCTGGCTCTCTGTCATCATGCGGACAGTCTGCCGCAGGCCGATGCATGAGGCTAGTGCACGTTAGTTTGCACGGTCACGATCAGGTACAGCCCCGACCCGGTGCCGTGCGGCAATTGCGTCGGGCATCATAGTCGGGTGCCCGGAATATATGACGAGCCCGAGTTCTATGAGGCCGCATGTGCCTATCGTGACGTTCCTGCCGAAGTGAACGCACTGCTGCGGTGGTCCGGTAAGCACCGGGCACCGGATTCCAGCCTGCCGCGGTCGGTTCTCGAGCTCGCCGCGGGACCGGCGGAGCACGCTCGTAACCTGGCGCGCCGCGGGCTCGAGGCGACCGCGCTCGACCTCAGCCCGGCGATGTGCGCGCGGGCCCGCGAGCTGGCGGAGGCGGCCGGGATCCGGCTGACCGTGGTGCAGGCCGACATGCGGGACTTCAGTCTCCCCGGTCGTTTCGACCTCGCGGTCACGATGCTCAACTCGCTATGCCACCTGATGTCGCTCGACGACATGCTGCGCCATCTGGCCTCGGTGGGGCGTCACCTCGACCAAGGTGGCCTGTACATCATGGAGCTCGCGCATCCAGCGGACTTCTTCGCCGCCGAGCGCCGGACCAGCAGTGAATGGAGCACCGAAGTCGGCGGCGGCACGGTCAGCGTCCGCTGGGGCGCGCAAGACCAGATCGATCCGGTCACGCAGATCACCAGGGAGCACGTCAGCGTCACTTACCACAAGCGTGGCGGTCCGGTACGGACGGTCACCGATGTCGTGCCGAACCGGTTCTGGACCGCGACCGAGCTCACCGCCGCCGTCAGGCTGGTCGGCGGGTTCGACGTCGTGGCCCGCTACGGCGATTTCGACTCCGACTTGCCCGTCGACGCGGCCGACGCGTGGCGCATGATCCTCGTACTGCGCCGCACGTAGGCGGGCTCGGGCCCCGGCGTCTTCGTGGCCCTCCCGCCGACAGCCACGAGAACGCCTGTCAGCACGAGCGCCACACCGAGCAACTGGAGCACCGAGGGCCGCTCGTTCAGGATCAGGTAGCTGAGCGCGACCGACCCAGCGGGCTGGACCAGCAGCAGCGCGCCGATCATCGCCGCGGCCAGCTGCGGCATGGACACGGTGATCAGCAGCCAGCCGACGACCTGCGAGGTCAGGGCGAGCAGCGCCAGCCAGCCGAGCGTCGGCCACGCTGGCCCGAGATGGAAGTCGTGCAGGGCGAACCCGAGCACCGCGGACCCGACGGTCGCGCCGACCGTCGCCTCGAAGAGCGAGGCGGCCACGGCCGTGCGCGCGCCGGGGGACGAGGTGGCCTGGCGCAGCATCAGGATATAGATGGCGTACAAGATGGCGACGCCGACGCCGTACACCACGCCCCGGCCGGGATCGGTGCCGTAGGCATGCGTCCCGCCCACCTCGGCCAGCCCGCCCACCAGGGCCAGGCCTGCCAGCATGACCGGAGCTGCCAGCACCAGGGACCGGCTCGGGCGCTCGCCGAGGATCAGCCACGCCAGCAACGAGATGATGAGCACCTGGAGGTTGGTCACTACCGTGCCGAGCCCGGCGCCGATCGCGGTGATCGCGTGGCTCCACAAGATGAGGTCGGCGGCTAGGAACACTCCCGCGAGGCGGGCCAGCCAGCGGCTGCGAGACGGCATCGGCGGCGCTCCGCGCCTGCGCTCCAGCAGCGCCAGCGCGCCGAGTACCGGCAGGGCGAACGCGCACCGGCCGAGCGCGGTGATGCTGGCCGAGGTCGCGGCCAGCCGCATCAGCACGGCCGAGCTCGAGATGCAGACCGCGCCGGCCGTGGCCGCCGCCACCGGCGGCATCGTCTTGACCGGCACCGGCGCTCTCCCCCCTCTTGTCACGACTAAAGAGTGTCATGACCAAACCTCGATTATGGTAATGACACTAGTCAGCATCCCTGTCAGGAGTCAATGTGGTTTTTGCTCATGACACGACTGCCGCTCTGGTCCTCGCCGCCGATCTGGTCAACTCCGACGAGGTGGCCGACGTCGCGACCCTGGAGGCCTTCCTCGACAAGCACCTGGTCGAGCCGCGGCTGCGGGCCACGGCGGCCGACCTGGACGCGGTGCGGGCCCTGCGGCCCCGGCTGCGAGCCGTCTGGCAGGCCAAGGAGCCGGAGGGCCTCGCGAACCTGGTCAACGAGCTGCTCTGCGATTCAGGCGCCCGGCCTCGGCTGGTCGATCACGGCGGCGGCTGGGGCTGGCACCTGCACGTCACCGGCCACGACGCCGCGCTCCAGCACCGCATCGCCGCCCAGGCCGGCTTCGCCTTCGCTGACCTGGTCCGGCTGGGCGAGGCGGACCGGCTCCGCCGCTGCGAGGCGCCGGATTGCGAGGCGGTCTTCGTCGACCTGTCCAGGAACCGGTCCCGTCGCTACTGCGATACCGGCAACTGCGGTAACCGGCAGCACGTGGCGGCCTACCGTGAACGGCTCTACCGTGAACGGCTGGCCGGCCGGGAGGCCTGATCCCCGTCGGCCATGCCGTGCCTGAGGTAGCGGTCCAGGATGCCCTCCACTACCTGGGTGAGCGAGCTGCCCTCATCAGCCGCGGCCCGGTGCGCGGACGCGCGCAGCGTGTGGTCGATCTTGATGGTCAGGTGCGGCCGCAGGCCGGCTGCGCTGGCCACCCGCCGCTGCGGGAACGGCGGCGGCGGCTCGCAGTTCACCACGTGGTCGCGGAGCTCTGCTTCACGGAGCTGGGCCGGAGCCCGGCGACGGACGCGTGCCTGCACCGCCTGCCGGCTGATGCCGAGGGCTTCGGCGAGCGGGCGCAGCGGCCAGCCCGCCTCGTTCAGCGCGGCCAGCGTCGCGGACAGCAGCTCGCTGCGCCCGGAGGAACGGAGCTCGCGCAGGCGGGCCGCGATCCGCTCGGGCAGCACCAGCGTGCCAGTGGTCTCCGGGTCATCACGATGGCGCGCGTGCTGCACGTACTGGCGCAGCCCGTGCGTCACCACCTCGGACATCGTCCGGCCCTCGCGGGCCAGGCGGGCCCTGATCCGCTGCCTTTGCTCCTGGTCCAGCCGGAAGGTCAGCAGCCGCCTGGAGCCCTGCGAGTTCATCTCACCGCGGCCAGGGCCCGGTCAGAGACCGAGTCAGGCACCGGCCTGGGATCCATGGCGATCACGGTCTGCTCCGCCTCGATCAGGTCGAGATACCGGCGCGTCTCGGCGGCACGCCTGCGCCGGCTCCAGCCGAGCAGCCGGCCCATGATCGCGCTCACCTCGGCCGCCGCCCCGGCGCCCGAGTCGGCCGACTCGATGAACAGGCGCGTCCGCCGCATCAGCACGTCCTCCACGTGCAGGGCGTTCTCGTGGGTGACCGCGTACGCGACCTCCGCCCGCAGGTACGGGTGAGGTTCGGCGAGCGGGCGGGCCAGCCCGGCGTCGGCCCTGATCAGGTTGAGCACTTCTTCGGCGAGCGTCCCGTACCGGCCGAGCAGGTGCTCCACCGTCGCCCGGGTCACCCCGTAGTCCTCGGCCAGCCGCCCCGCGGCGGGCTGGACCGCGGCCAGCCCGTCGGCGCCGAGCAGCGGCACCTGGTCGGTGACGGACCCGGGCACCTCGCGGCCGAAGTCGGCCACGGCGGCGTCGACCACGTCCCGCGCCATCAGCCGGTAGGTGGTGAACTTGCCGCCCGCGATGCTGACCAGCCCGGGCACCGGCACGTCGACCACGTGTTCCCTGGACAGCTTGGTGGTGGGCTTGGATCCGTTGCCCTCGCGGGGATCCACCAGCGGCCGCAGGCCGGCGTAGACCGCGATCACGTCGGCTCGGGTCAGCGGCTGAGCCAGCACCCGGTTCGCGGCGGCCAGGATGTACTCGATGTCCTCTTCGGTCGCGGCCGGCTCGGCCCGGTCGCCGGACCAGTCGGTGTCGGTCGTGCCGACGATCCAGTGCTCCGCCCACGGGATGAAGAACAGAACGCTCTTCTCGGTCCGCAGGATCATCCCGGTGTTCGCGTCCACCGCCGCCCGCGGCACCACGATGTGCACGCCCTTGGACATCCGGACCCGGTAGCCGGCCTGGACCCCGGCCAGCTCGTGCACCAGATCAGTCCACACGCCGGCGCAGACCACCACGACCTCCGCCGTCACCGTGACCTCGCGCCCGGACTCCTCGTCGCGCACCCGGGCGCCGGTCACCCGCGTCCCGTCCGGGCCGCGAAGGAACCCGACCGCGCTGACCCGGGTGGCGACGACCGCGCTGTGCGCCGCCGCCGTGCGAGCTACGGTCAGCGTATGCCGCGCGTCGTCGACCTGGGCGTCGTAGTAGAGCATGGCGCCGGCGAGCCGGTCGGGGGACAGCGCCGGGGCGCGTTTCAGCGCGCCGCGCGCGGTCAGGTGCCGGTGAAGCGGCACCGGCCTACGGGTTCCCTCCATCGCGTCGTACAGGACCAGGCCCGCCCCGACGTAGGGGCGCTCGACCACCTTCTTGTACAGCGGGTACATGAAGGAAACCGGCTTGACCAGGTGCGGGGCGAGCTTGGACACGAGCAGGTCGCGTTCCCTCAGGGCCTCGTAGACGAGCTTGAAGTCGAACTGCTCCAGGTACCGCAGGCCGCCGTGGATGAGTTTGCTCGACCGGCTGGAGGTGCCCGAGGCCAGGTCGCGCGCCTCCACCAGGCCCACCCGCAGCCCACGGGACGCCGCGTCCAGGGCGGCCCCCGCGCCCGTGATGCCGCCGCCGATGACTAGCACGTCGAACCGTTCGGTCGCCAGTCGGCTGAGCATCGCGGCACGGTCGCGAGCGTCCAGAGCGCCGTTACTCGCCATCACATTCCCCCATGCTGGTGGGTTCTTCCCACCCCTAGAGTATGTACATCGTCAACCTGCCTGCAACGGTGACGTGGCAGGGTGATGAACTGTGGCTTAAAAAGGAGATACAGTGGCCGATTTTGTCGGGGCAATCGATCAGGGCACCACGAGCACGAGGTTCATGCTTTTCGATCATTCCGGTGCCGAAGTGGCCAGGCACCAGCTGGAGCACACGCAGATCATGCCCCGGCCCGGCTGGGTGGAGCACAACCCGATCGAGATCTGGGAACGCACCAGCGCCGTCATCATGACCGTGCTGAACGCCAAGAAC
>Ga0187807_1000427_pt1 | contig 13276 bp, 11 predicted proteins | sample NC_wetland_sal_i_4_FD_132432 | JGI IMG/M metagenome (GOLD analysis project Ga0187807, IMG submission 132432) | Wetland sediment microbial communities from Neuse River Estuary, North Carolina, USA - ASW_2 | ecosystem: Environmental > Aquatic > Freshwater > Wetlands > Sediment | place: USA: North...
CGCAGCCACTTGGCCTCACCCCTTAGGCCGGGGAGAGGTGTCCTGATCCGGAGCGTCTCTCGACGGTTGGGATCAGTGGCCTGTGTCCGTGAAGACGCCTCACCGAACGAGGTGTCTAATCTGACCAACCCAAGGATGCCTGCTCCGATTCCCGCGTGTCAACTCGAGTTCCCCAATATGAACTGGTGTCCCGCTGTAACGCGCGTCACACACCCAGGCCGTCGAGGACCTCAGCGTCCGGCAATTCGGCGAGCACCCGGCCGGGCAGCCACAGCTTGGAGCCCCTGATCCCGGACCCGATGACGATGCTGCCGAGCTTGGCCACCGCGGCGTCTACCAGCACCGGCCAGCCGGCGGGCAGGCCGATCGGCGTGATTCCGCCGTACTCCATGGCGGTCAGCGACGTGACCGTCTCCACCGCCCCGAACGACGCCTTCCGCGCCCCCAGGTGCCGCCGCACGAGCCCGTTCACGTCGGCGCGCGTGGTAGCGGCCACCATGCACGCGGCATAGCTGGTCTCGCCGCCGCGCTTAGCGGCGATCACGACGCAGTTCGCGGACTCCTCTGGGGGCACGCCGTACCGCTCGCAGAACGCGGCCGTGTCGGCAAGCGCCGGGTCGATCGCCGCGACCTGGATCTCGCCGGCGCCAGGCCAGGAGAGCAGCGCCGAGTAGACCGGCGGCGCGAGCAGTTCAGGCGCGGAAAGCGCGGGGTGAAAGGACAGCGGCAGGCTCACCCCGCCATCCAACCAGACGCGGCCAGGCGCGGCGGCCGCGCCGGGAACAAATGGGCACTATGATTAGTTCGCATCAAGCAACTAATGGTTTGAGTCCCCCGCCGTCAACAGGAGCGCTAGTGCCGCCCGCCTCATCCCAGCCCACCACCACCGTCGGCAGCCACTACAAGTGGATCGCCCTGTCCAACACCACGCTCGGCATGCTGATGGCGACGGTCAACTCGTCCATCATGCTGATCGCCCTGCCGGACATCTTCCGCGGCATCGGCATCAACCCGCTGCAGCCGGGCAACACCACGATCCTGCTGTGGATGATGATGGGGTTCCTGGTCGTCACCGGGGTGCTGGTGGTGAGCTTCGGACGCCTCGGCGACATGTTCGGCCGAGTCCGCATGTTCAACGCGGGCTTCGCGATCTTCGCCTTGTTCTCCATCTTGCTGTCTTTGACCTGGATGCACGGCTCGGCGGCCGGCTGGTACCTGATCGCGATGCGGATCATGCAGGGCGTCGGCGGCGCCATGCTGATGGCCAACTCCAGCGCCATCCTGACCGACGCGTTCCCGGCCAGCGAGCGCGGCCTCGCGCTCGGCCTCAACCAGGTCGCCGGCATCGCCGGCTCGTTCATCGGCCTCATCCTCGGCGGCGTGCTCGGCCCGATCAGCTGGCGTTACGTCTTCCTGGTCAGCGTGCCGTTCGGCGTCGGCGGCACGATCTGGTCCTACCTCAAGCTCAGGGAACTCGGCATCCGCATGCCGTCCAGGCTGGACTGGTGGGGCAACCTGACCTTCGCGGCCGGCCTGATCGCCGTCCTCGTCGGCATCACCTACGGCATCCAGCCGTACGGCGGCCACACGATGGGCTGGACCAGCCCGCTGGTGCTCGCCCTCATCGGCGGCGGCCTCGCCGTGCTCGCCCTGTTCTGCTTCATCGAGACCCGCGTCGCCGACCCCATGTTCCGGCTCGCGCTGTTCAGGATCCGCCCGTTCACCGCCGGCAACGTCGCGGCGCTGCTGTCCGGCCTGGGTCGCGGCGGCCTGATGTTCATCCTCATCATCTGGCTGCAGGGCATCTACCTGCCGATGCACGGCTACGACTTCACCGCCACCCCGCTGTGGGCGGGCATCGCGATGCTGCCGCTGACGATCGGCTTCCTGGCCGCCGGGCCGGTGTCCGGCTGGCTGTCGGACCGGTTCGGCGCCAGGCCGTTCGCCACCGGCGGCATGGTGATCGCGGCGCTGTCCTTCCTGCTGCTCGAGATGCTCCCCGTCAACTTCCAGTACTGGCAGTTCGCCGGGGTGCTGCTGCTCAACGGCATCGGGATGGGCCTGTTCGCCTCGCCGAACCGCGCCGGCATCATGAACAGCCTGCCCGCCGAGCGCCGCGGCGTGGGCGCCGGTATGAGCGCCACCTTCCAGAACTCCTCGATGGTGCTGTCCATCGGCATCTTCTTCTCGCTGATAATCCTCGGCCTGGCCGGGTCGCTGCCGTCCAGCCTGCTGCACGGGCTGACCGCGCATGGCGTGCCCGCCGCCGACGCCGCCCGGCTGTCGGCACTGCCGCCGACCGCGATCATGTTCGCCGCGCTGCTCGGGTACAACCCGATCCAGACGCTGCTCGGCCCGGTGCTCGCCAAGCTGCCGGCCAGCCACGCGGCCTACCTGACCGGGCACTCCTTCTTCCCGTCGCTGATTGCCAGCCCGTTCCAGCATGGCCTGGACGTCGCGTTCGACTTCGCGATCGTGGCCTGCCTGATCGCGGCCGTCGCCTCGCTGCTGCGCGGCAAGCGCTACGTGCACGAGGTGCACGGCGCCCCCGCCGCGGCCGGGACCGCGGTCAACGGTTCGCGCCGCACCCCGCAGCCGGTCCTGGCTTCGGTGAATCAGTCCGATTATCCCGAACGGCCGGTGCCGACTCTGCACGCCGCGACCCGCGACTCGTCGGCGCGATGACCCGCTATGCCGGTTATTTCCGGTACTTCACCCCATAGCCTGCATAGCCGGGTAGATACGTATTCAGCCAACTTGGGCGCGCCGCGCGGGACTGGCAAACTGCCAGTCCCGCACGGCACGCGCGCTGGTCACCGCTGTGACTGGCACACCGTGACGGCCGCGTTGTACTGCTCCACGCAGCCATCGGACCTGGTCACGACAAGCACCGGGGTGAGGTAGCCGGTGCCGAGCCGGACCCGCTCCTCCTCGGTGGGCATCCGCGAGACGACCCGGTCGCCCGGTCGCATCACGACGACCTGCAGAGTCGGTGTAGACGCGACAAACGTGCCCACACCTGGCCTGGTGGTGACCAGGCCGGCCCGGCGCAGCTCCTCGACCGCCATCGCGCCTGTGAGCCGGTTGACGCCCCACTCCTGCTTCATCTGGCTGCCGCTCGGGATCTGCGCGCCGACGGGCAACTCGCCGCTGATGATCCGGTCCCGGATAATGCGCGCGATCTGCAGGTACACCTTCTCGCCTGACTCGTAATCGATCTGCACGCGCGCAGCGTCGTTATCGGCCACTGCAGCCCCCGCGCATTTCCGTTGAGATTCGTGATGGGGTGGCTAGACAACTAGACAGGTCCCGAGTATCGTTGGCTCCGCGCTTGACGTAACCGGATTCCACCCATCCGACTACGCAGCGTGTATACGCGCTTTTCCCTTGGGAATTCGGGGGGGTTCTCCCGGGACAAAGCGCGGGCGTGCCCGGCCCCCGGCCTATGTCCCCCGTCAGGGGGCCGGGCACGTATGCCCAAGTGTCAATATCCCCAGGAAAGGGACCTGAAATGGGAGTGATATGGGGAGATGGGCTGGCACCGCACGAGTGTCCGACTAGAGGGATTGGGATCTGCTCGTGCCTGTTGTACTTCCTGCGTAGCCTGGGCAGCCGCCTGCACGCCCGGTTGATGCGCGCATGACCCCCCCGCTGTGGGACGCGCCGCGCGCCGCGTATCTGCTCACCGCCGCCGTGGCCGACAACGCCGGCGCCATCGTCGCCGGCGACGATATGATCGCCGAATGGGCCGGCCACGACGAGCGCGCGCAGCGGGATATCCTGGCAGCGCTCGGCGCCCAGACGCGGCTCGTCCTCAAAATGCTGCGCGATGAACTCGGCGTCGAAATTGAAATGGACTGGCGCAGCACGCCGCGCGCGGTGTGCTCCCAGGCGCTTGCCGCCGCGCGTGAACTCATTAAGCCCAAGCGCGGCGCCCGCGCCACACCGGAATGCGCGCCCTGCCGGGAGATCATCGCCAAGGCAATGTGCAGCTTGCAGATACAGGCCTATTTCCGTCTCGGGTTCACGCCGCTGATGATCGCCGCCATGTGCCGGCAATCGGCCAATGAGACCGCAATGTTTCCTCGCCATTGAGTAAATCGTTCCCAGTTCGGTGCTGCATGGCGCGCATTCGGCGCGCGAATCGTATATGCCGTGGTAGCCCGCGCGCGGGGACCCCGGCGAAAGCGTACCGTATACCGGGAGCGACGCGCGCATGCGCGTCGCTCCCGGCCCCTGACTGTTGCCTTCAAGACGGTCAAGTCGCATATCTGAGCCCCTTTCTATGCATGCGCGGGAATCGCGGCTGCTCAGCGGGGCCCCGAGGCCGCGGCGACAATGCGTTGATCATATGTTACAGCGTGCAATTGGATGTGCTGGTGACACCACTCATTCGCGGTGTCCAACTGGTTTTGCTGTAGCGTATAGGCCGCTTACTACCCGCCGAGCGCGTAATACGCCAACAAGTGGATATCACTTTGGCCGGCGCCCGTAACGACGCTACCCCGTCGGCAACGCCTTCGGCATGGACTACGGCCCGCGCGCCGCGGCAGTTCGCGGGGGGCCGCTCCAGCTTGCCCGCCTAGATGAGTACCAGCGTAAGTCGCTTATGTTGGTGCCCGGACGCCGCCGCCGGCGCGAAAAAGCCTTTATTTACCGGCGTTCTGAGTGGAATGCTGCTGGGGTGAACGGTCCGCGCATCGACGTCCGCCCCGCCACGGCCGACGACCGGGCGGCGATCCTCGAGCTCGGCCCCAGGCTGGCCGAAGGCGTCGCCGCCTGGCGAGACCAAACGGAAGCGCTCGCCGCTGGGGGCCGCTGGCTTGACGACTCACTGTCCGCCGCGCTGGCCGGGGACGGCATCGTCCTGGTGGCCGTCAACGGGGACGTGGTCGTCGGCGTGATCGGCGTCCGGCCCCGCAGGCACTTCACCGGCGAACTCGACGGCTACATCGGGGAACTCGTGGTGGCGACCCCCGCCGCCAGGTCCGGCATCGGCCGGTCGCTCGTCGCGGCCGCCGAGACGTGGGCTCGCGAGCAGGGGCTCGTCAACCTCACGCTGCATACCGGAGCGGCCAACAGGACCGCGCGGGCTTTCTACGCCGCGCTCGGCTTCGCCGAGGAAGAGGTACGCCTGACCTTGCCGGTCACCCGCGAGCGGGTGACGCCGAACGGATCTGGCGAAGCAACTCTCCGTTCGGACTAGTGGTCTTGTCCAGCAGCAATTCGAGCGCGTGCTGCGGGTCGAGGGCGGCGAGCGCCCGGCGCAGGCTGACCACCGCGGCGTGTTCGGACGGGTCCATGAGCAGGTCCTCGCGGCGGGTACCGGAAGGCACCGCGTCAATGGCCGGGAAGATGCGCTTTTCCGCGAGGTCGCGACGCAGCCGCAGCTCCATGTTCCCGGTGCCCTTGAACTCCTCGAACAGCACGTTGTCGAGCTGGGACCCGGTGTCGATCAGGGCGGTGGACAAGATCGTGAGCGAGCCGCCCTCTTCCAGGCAGCGCGCCGCGCCGAGGAACTGGCGCGGCGGCTGCAGCGCCGACGCAGCGACGCCGCCGCTGAGGGTGCGGCTGCTCGGGGGGCGGCCAGGTTGTAGGCCCGGCCGAGCCGGGTCAGCGAGTCGAGCAGCACGACCACGTCGCGGCCGAGTTCGGCCAGCCGCTTGGCTCGCTCGATGGCGAGTTCGGCGGCGCGGACGTGATCGTCGGGGGACTGGTCGAAGGTGGACGAGACGACCTCGCCGCGCACCGAGCGGCGCAGGTCGGTGACCTCCTCCGGGCGCTCGCCGACGAGCACCAGCATCAGGTGCACCTCGGGGTAGGCCGTGGCGATCGCGTGCGCGATCGTCTTGAGCACCATGGTCTTGCCTGCCTTGGGCGGCGCGACGATAAGGCCGCGCTGGCCCTTGCCGATAGGGGAGACCAGGTCGATGATCCGCGCGGTCGCGGACGTGTCGCCGTCTTCGAGCCGGAACCGCTGGTTCGGGTAGACGGGGGTGAGATCGTCGAAACGCGGGCGGCCGACGGCTTCGCCGGGCGGCATGCCGTTGATGCTGACGACTGCGACCACGGCGCGGCCGTCGCGGCCCCCGCCGTTCCCGGTGCCGTTCCCGTTTCCGTCGCCGTTGCCGTTGTCGTTGCCGTTGACGTTCGCGTTCCTCTTGCCGTTCGCGTGCCCGTTGCCGTTCCCGTGCCCGTTGCCGTTCGCGCTGGCGTTCCCGTTGCCGTTCGCGCTGGCGTTGCCGTTCGCGTGCCGGTTGCCGTTCGCGCTGGCGTTGCCGCTGCGCCGCGACGCGGCCGTGCCTTCGATAAGGTCGCCCTTGCGCAGCCCGTACTGCCGGACCAGCGCTTGCGTGAGCGGGATGTCGCCGGGCGAGCGACTGTACCCGGCGACTCGCAGGTAGCCCCGGTCGTCGCCGATGTCGGCGATCCCGCGTACCTGGACAAGGTTGTCACGCTGTTGTCGTTGTTCTTCTGTTGTTGCTGTCATTGGGTTTTCCTCTCCATGGAGGGTGAATTCGCGCAGCCTAAAGAAAGCTCCTGGCGGTGCATCGGTTATCGCGGCCGGAGAACGGCCGTCATCCGCGCGAGGCAGCCTTTGAGCTGCACTGATGCCTTGGTCGCAATGAATTGCCGCGAAAGTGAGATTCTTCGCATCCGGCGCTGTCAGCGCCTAGGGGGAATCGCCGGGCCACTCAGATGGGCACCAGGCCTTGTCGATCTACAATACCCCACAACACCGGGCCGCGCCAGTTTGATTCCCGCCGCGCTGACGTTCGTCACCGGACGCCTGTCAGCGAGTAACCTGACTTTTATCACTGCAGCGGGCGCGGCTCGGTCGGAGCGCTGTGAGCTGTTGGTTTGCTGGCGGAGTCGAGTAAATTTGCGCACTAGCCTTTGATGCCGCTGCGCGCGGCGCCGTACCGGCGTGAAAATTGGCGGTGGGACCCGCCCGTGACGTCGTTTTCCCCTTGGTCGCTGGCTGAGGCCGCGCACTAGCCTGACGCCGGGAGCCGGTTTCCCGAGGGGCTGTTCATTGTCGCTTTGAGCACGCGGGTCAGTTTCTTCCGCACGCCCCCGGTTCCCCGGGCGGTCCCGTCTCGCAGGCTAGCGCCGTCGGCGCTGGCCGTCCAGGAAGGAAACCGTCCGGAAGGAAGGCAGGGACGTTGGAAGAGGTGACCGACGAGCCGCTGTACCGGGACCGGCCAACCCCGGCATGAGATACCAGGATCTCGGCCCGGACTACTACGAGCAGCAGGCCGCCATCCGCCGCAAGATCGCCTACCACGTCCGCGAGATCGAAGCCCTCGGACTCGACGTCACCCTCACCCGCCCTGCACCCGAACCCGAACCCGACGAAACGGGAAGCACCCCCGCCGCCTGACCCATAACCACCGACCAGACCCTGACCGGCCGCGATGGCCAGGGTCCGGTACCGCGCGCCCAGCTGAGGTCCAATTTTCGGGTCAGGCTGGGGGCGGCTCGTAATCTCGTCAGGTTGGGTGCGTTCGCACCGTGACAACGTCGTCGGGGGCGACCGCGGTCCAGATTGTGTGGTCCTACCGGCAATGGTCGCGAAACATCGAGCACATCGGCTCGGCGCACGACGACTCCGATCTCGAGGCATTCACCCCTTCTCGCCGAGTCGGCTACGACGGTCACCGGCACGAGCCAGACGCGGCGGTCTAGGGGATATACCGTGGTGCTATGACGGCGAGCGAGGCCCCGGACGCCGGAGGTCACCGTTACGTGGTCGACGCCCGTGGCGCCTCCGGGGTGCTCGTCGGTGATCATGGCATTCAGATCAACTACCTCCCCAGTGACGGGGCAACCCGGCCAGCGACAGACCCAGCGGTACAACGGGCACTGATCACCCGCTACCTGGAGACACTGATCGCCTGGCTGGGGAGTGATCCCTGGCCGAGGGATCCTCGGTTCGGCGGTCTCGCGCTCACGCCGACGACGATCGAGCGCAAGCTCAGCGTGTCTGGTAGCGGCGGTATTCGCGACGCCGACGAGCTTGCCCGGCGGTGCCAGCGGCTGGTGATCCTGGGCGGGCCGGGGTCGGGCAAGACCTGGCTCGCCCGGCGGATCGCGCGGCGGTGCGCGGAGGGCGCGCTGGCCGGACTGGCAGCGGGGCAGGCGCTCGACGATGTCGAGCTGCCGCTGTACACCACCTGTTCGCGGCTGGCCGCCGCCGCTGGGGACGTCCGGGCGGCGGTCATATCGAGCGCGTTCTTCGACCTGGCGGACCTGGGCGGCTCCGAGGTCATTGCCGCGATCCAGGGTCTGTTCGCCGATCGGAACGCCGCCACCCTGCTCGTCCTCGACTCGCTGGACGAGGCGCATGCTCCGGACGAGCGTATCCGGCAGGCGGAAACGTTGCCCTGGCGGATCATCCTCACCAGCCGACGGACCGCCTGGAGGAATCAGCTCACGATCCCGCCTACGGACGAATCGCAGCAGCTCGGCGAGCTGCAGCCGCTGCGGTATCCGGTCGATGTCGAGGCCATCATCGGGCAGTGGTTCAGCGGTGAGCCGGGACGGGGCCAGCACCTGGCGGCCCAGATCGCCCGGCGCCCGAACCTGCAGCAGTCGGCTACCGTCCCGCTGATCCTCGCCCTGTACTGCATCCTGGGCGGGACCGAGCCGCTTCCGGCGTCCCGGCCCGAGCTGTACATCCGGGTGCTCAAGCGCATGCTCACCGGCCGCTGGCGCTGGGGCAGCGACGCCGACGCCGCGGTCGACGCGGACGCCTGCCTAACGGTGCTGCGGGCCTGGGCCTGGGAAGGCGCGAGCCGAAACGACCCGGTCTCCGGGGTCGGAGCGTGGTCCGATGACCTGGCTACCGGCCCGGCGGGCCTGACCGAGGCCGACGCCCTGGCGGTCGCCCACGTCGCCATGCCGACCGGCCCGGCCGACATCGACAGCGGGAAGACTTCCCGGCGCTTCGTGCACCGATCGGTCCGGGAACACCTGGTGGCCGAGCACATCGCTAGTCTTCCGGCCGAGGAGGCGGCCAGCATCCTGCTCCCTCACCTGTGGTTCGACTCCGACTGGGAGTACGCTGCCCCCGCCGCGATCTGCCTGCATCCCCAGCGGGACGAACTGCTCCGCTCCCTGCTTGGCCAGGCGGCCCGCACCGGGCGAATCCCGGCTGACCTTTCCCTCATCGACACCGGCTGGGAGGTCCGCCGGCTGCTGGCCCAAGTAGCGGGCGAGTCGGAGGAAGGCCAGTGGGCACCGGCGACCGCCGCGGTGATCGGCCGGGCCCGGGTCGAGCTGGCCCAGGCGGCGCATTTCCGCGACCTCGGCGCAAGCGCGAGCTGGACCGAGTCCAACCGCCAGATCTACGAGCTGCTGCTCGGCCCCCTGCGGGCGGCGGTGGTCCAACACAAGAGCATCCTGGGCGTGGAGCTGGCCCGCGCCTTGATGTTCCTCCCGCTGGCGGCGGCCGAACGGCTGCAAGTCCGGGAAGCGATCGCCGGGCTGATCAATCAAGGCCTCGGCAAGTATGAAGCCGCCGACTTGGTTACCGCCCTGATCGGTCTCGCCCCCGCTCGGGAAGAGCGCCAGCATGCCCGGGGCGCACTGCTCGACCGGCTGAGGCGAAGCACCTGGCAGGCTGAGGCGCTGGTGGACGGGGTGGTCCGGCTGGCGCCGACGCCCGAGGAACAGGCTGAGGCCCGAGCCGGGCTCCTGGGCGTGCTGGCCGGCCCGACTCTGCACGTCGCGGTCCTCGACGGGGTCATCCGGCTTTCACCAGCTGGGGAGGAGCAGCGGGCGGCCAGCATCGCGGCGCTGAAGCTGCTGGCCAAGGAATGGAGCGAGGGCCCGTTCGGCGAGCTGATGGACAAGCTGATCGGACTGGTCGAGCTTCCCGACGCGGCCGACAACCGGCCGGAGGTCTTCACCGCCCTGCTGCGGATGCTGCAGGCGCGCCGGACCAGGACTGAGTTCTGGCGTAGCCTGGTGGAAGCCCTGGCCCGGCTGGCCGCCACGCCACGCGAACGGCGGCGGGTTCGCGCACGGCTGCTGGAATTGCTCGCCCGCGACCGGGCCGGCGCAGAGAAGCTGACCCGCGGGCTGGTCCTGCTCGCACCCGAGCCGAGGGAACAGGGCGAAGTACGCGAACAGCTGCTCGGCCTGCTCGCAACCCAGACCGATAGCTGGGCCGCCGCCACGCTGGCCCGAGCCCTGGCGCAGCTGGCACCCACCGAACGGGAGCTCCGCTCGGCCGCCCGGCGGCTCATCGAGCTGCTGGCCGACTACGGCAGCCGGAGGGTCGACCATCTGCTGGACGGGCTCGCCGAACTGGCTCCCACGGCAGACGAACAGCGACTAGCTCGGACCGCGATGCTGCGCCGCATCGCCCATGAACAGGTACTGATCCCCTCGCACGTAGCCGACCAGATAGTCCGCTGGGCCACCATGCCGGACGACCAACGGGATGAGGTTCGCGGCGAGCTGCTGGTGCTGCTAGCCGTCGAGGACGACAGCCGGAAGGCCGAGGTCCTGGCGAGCGCGATCGCCCGGCTGACCCCAACGGCCGGGGAGCAACACGACGTGCGGGCACGGCTGCTCCACCTGCTCGGCCAGGAACTCAAGGGCGAGCGAGCCGCTGGCCTGGCCAGCATGCTTCCGCAGCTGGCTCCGACCGCGGAAGACCTGCAGGAGGCCCGGCAGGCGATCCTGGCGCCGATCCGCGGGCATTCGTGGGGCTCCCGGGATATAACGAGGGTCCTCATGACGCTGCAGCCGACGCTGGACGACCGGAGCCAGGCGCGCCGGGGGCTGATCGGACTCATGTGGGAGACCTACCGGGCCGACCCTGAATACGTCGCGAAGATCGTGGACCTGGTCCTTCAGCTTTCCCCGACGGCCGAGGACAAGCAGGACGCGGGCGAGCTGCTGGCCGGCGCGGTGGCCACCGAACAGAACGGCTACAAGGCGGCGCGGCTGGCCAAAGGACTGAACCAGCTCGATCCGCCGGAGGAACAGCGGGCACGCGCCCGCAACGGCCTGACCACGGTGCTGGCCGGCCAGGGATACGGGACCATGGACGGGCAGGTCATCTACGAGCTCATCCAGCTCGCCCCCACCGAGGCCGAGCGTGCCGACGCCCGCCCGAAACTGCTGGACCTGCTGGCGGGAGTGGCGAGCGGGACGATCACCAACCTGGGCAAGAGCCGCTACCTGGTGGACGGCATTTTGAACATGGCCATTACCGCTGAGGACAAGGAGCAGACCCGCGAGGCACTGGTCCGGTTGCTGCAGAAGCCAGGCAGGGGGGACGGAGCCGATTCTCAGGTCTGCCAGGCGATCGCGGACGGCATCGCCTACCTAGGTGCGTCCGCAAATGAACAGCGCGTCGCCCGCCGCTCCCTGCTGCGCTGGATACGCGAGGACAAGTACCCGAGAAGCGGCGACCTGAGTTCGCTGGTTGGAAGCGTGGTCCAGCTCAACCCAGTAATCGAGGACCTAGATGCGTGGCGGCCGCACAAGATCGCGCCACCCGAGGACATGCTGGCAGCGGTGCGCGGGAATTCCACGACCGATGGGTGGCTCACAGCACTCCCGTCGCTCGCCAAGCGCTTCCGGCCCCCCAAGGCCGGTGCCTTACCTGTGTCGCCGAAGCCGTCCGTGCCCTCATCAAGTAACCCAGTAGGTGCACACTAGCCTGATAAAAGTCAGGCCGCCGCGCTGACGTTCGTCACCGGACGCCTGTCAGCGAGTAATAGTGGATGTTGCAGTGCAGCCCGCCGCGCACCGACTCGAATCCGGCGTCAATCGCAGTGAGCCAGTACGAGGCGGACATCTCCGCGTGCGCCTCGGCCTCGCGGAAGAAGTCGTTGATGTGGAGTCCGTAGGCTGACGACCTCGGGTGCACGGCGTAGTAAATCAGCAGCCGCTGGTTAGGACGGCTTCATGTGGGATCTGGCCCCAATTTGGTGAAGCGGCCGGCTGCAGCTAGTGCCGTATCAGTGAAGGTTTGCCCTGTAGTCGGCGGCGCGCCGGCCGGGATCGGTGCGTAGGCGTGACCACGGCGGAGGCGAGCACGGCACTGGCGGCGGACCGCACGCCGGCCGGCATCATCGTCTTCGGCCTGGCCGCCCCGATAATCGACTCGCGGCGCCAGCGGGAACGCTGATGTAATCCCGCAATGCGCATCACCTCGGAAACCGTCGCTGGCGGCATCCGCGAACAGCTCTTCACTGCCGGGGACGTCCCCGGCGTGCTGTGGACGCCCGCCGAGGGTTCTGGTCCCCGTCCGCTGGTCTTGATCGGGCACGGCGGCGGCCAGCACAAGAAGGAACCCGGCGTTCTCTCCCGGGCCCTTCCCCTACGTCGCCTCCTGCGGCTTCACGGCCGCCGCGATCGACGCGCCGGGAACCGGCGACAGGCCCGGGCACCCGCAGATCCGGCGGCTCGTCGCGGTCATCCAGGAACGCCGGGCCGGCGGCGAGCCCGCCGGCCCGGCGTGGCCTGCCCTCAGCGAAACCGTGGCGTCACAGCTCATCCCCGACTGGCAGGCCACCCTGGACGCACTCCAGGAACTGGACTCCGTCGGCGACAGCCGGCCCGTCGGGTACTACGGCCTGTCCCAGGGCGGCGAGATGGGCATGCGCCTCGTCGCGGCCGAGCCCCGGATCACGGCCGCGGTCCTCGGCCTCATCGGAAGCGACTGGCTCACCGGCATCGCGGCGCGGATCACGATCCCGGTCGAGTTCGTGCTGCAGTGGGACGATGAAGGCCATCCGCGGGACTCCGTCATGAAGCTGTTCGACGCACTCGGCTCCGCCGAGAAGACCCTGCACGCCAACCCCGGCAGCCACCGGGCAGTCCCGTCCTTCGAAATCGACCGCTCGATCCGGTTCTTCGCCCGGCACCTGGGCAGCCCGGGCACCGCGAGCAGCTCCTGACACCACCGGAACCGGCGCCGGCTGATCTCCGGCCGCCCGGGCACGACCGGCCATGCCCGCCAGCCTGCCGTGGTCACGCCCGCGGCGCACCGATCCCGGCCGGCGCGCCACCGACTACAGGGCCAACGTTGACTGATACGGCACTAGCTCTGTGCGGTGAGCAGGACTCGTTTGCGGAGCAGTGGCAAGCCGGCGCGCCCGTACATCTGGCGCTTGATCATCTTGTGGTTGACGCGGCCCTCGACCGGGCCGGAGCTCCAGTTCATGGTCAGGCCGTTGGTGACGGCGTCGAGGTCCTGCTCCAGGCCCTTGGCGAAGGAGGAGATGCCGGGCAGGCCGGCCTCGCGGGCGGC
>Ga0187807_1000428_pt1 | contig 13272 bp, 14 predicted proteins | sample NC_wetland_sal_i_4_FD_132432 | JGI IMG/M metagenome (GOLD analysis project Ga0187807, IMG submission 132432) | Wetland sediment microbial communities from Neuse River Estuary, North Carolina, USA - ASW_2 | ecosystem: Environmental > Aquatic > Freshwater > Wetlands > Sediment | place: USA: North...
CTTGCCGAAATTCATCACGCGCGACCCGCCGCCCTGCATCTGGGTCAGCAGGAAGAAGAAGAAGAGCGCGATGATCAGGTACGGGATGAACGTCTCGAGGATGCTGAGCAGCGCGCTCGACCTGGGGAGCTGCACGGTGTAGCCGCCCGGCAGGCCCCCCGCGTCGGCCTCCTTCTGCAGCAGCTGCTGCAGCTGCTGGCCCTGGCCGGTGATGAAGTCGGCCTGGTACTGCTGGCCGTCCTTCGTCGTGATCTGGATCGTCTGGTTCTTGTCGGTGAGCACCGCCGAGCGCACCTGGCCGCGCTCGATGAGCTGCACGACCGTTGAGGTGTCCTTCGTCTGGTACGTGCTGCCGGAGTTGGCCCAGCCAAGCGTGATCGTGATGACCAGCACCGCAAGCAGCACCAGCAATAGCGGTCCGCGGAAAAAGCGCTTCACTTCCATTGCGAGCGACCCCCTCGGCTCGGGGCCGTTCCCTCCTGACCAGCCTCACGTCCCGCCGACCACCGGCGGCACTGCCATGCCTGCCCCGCACTCGCGACCACCCGTTCCGGCCGCGCACAACGCATAAGGAATACCTGACGGTACATCAACGCTACCCGGCTCGAGATGTGTTCCCTCCGTACACCTCAGGGGCGAGAGTACCGATGAATGGAAGGTTCCGGTAACGCTCGGCGTAGTCGAGGCCGTAGCCGACCACGAACTCGTCGGGCACGTCGAAACCGGTATAGGCGACCTCGACATCCATCTGCGCCGAGGAAGGCTTGCGCAGCATCGCGCACACCGCCACCGACGCTGGCTCCCGCGACCGCAGGTTGCCCACGAGCCAGGACAGCGTCAGCCCTGAGTCGATGATGTCTTCGACGATCAGCACGTGCCGGCCGCTGATGTCCGCGTCCAGGTCCTTGAGGATGCGTACGACACCCGAGGACTTCGTGCCCGACCCGTAGGACGAGACCGCCATCCAGTCCATCTCCACGGGCAGGTGCATGGCGCGGGCGAGATCCGCCATCACCATGACCGCCCCTTTGAGCACTCCCACCAGCAGTAGATCGCGGCCTGCGTAATCGGCGTCAATCTGCGCGGCCAGCTCAGCGGTCCGCTTACTGAGCTGCTCGGACGTGATCAGCACTTCCTTCAGCGCCGACCCCATGTCCGTAACCTCCATGTTCCCCTCCCTCACTCTCGTCACGGCCAGACTCGCTCGCGGCGCCGCTGCGGTCAACGATCTCCGCCGCGAATGTGAAGCACACCCGGCCGGCCCGGCGCGACGCCCGGACCCCGCCCGGCAGATCGATCCAGCGCTGCCCGCGCCAGTCGGTCACCAGTTCGCTCAGGCGCGCCACGTGTCCGGCGGACAGCGCGCCCGCCGGGCAGCCCGCCGCGACCGCCGCCGAGCGCAGCACCCGCGTGCGCACCGCGGCCGGCATCGCGGCCAAGGACGAGGCGGACAGCGGGGAGTCGCCAGGGAACCGTTCGGAAGAAATGTTCTCGAGGACCTCGGCGTCGGCGCGCAACTGATCGGCGGTGCGGGCCAGCGCCTCCGTGACCCCCGGTCCCAGAGCGGCCTCCAGGGCGGGCAGCGCGTCAAGGCGCACCCGGACCCGCGCGTACCGGCGGTCGGAATTGTGCGGATCGTCCCATGCCCGCAGGCCCTGCGCCTCGCACGCGGCGGCCGTGACCGGCCTGCGCAGTCCGAGCAGCGGCCGCAGGAACACGCCGCGGCGCGGCGGCATGCCGGCCAGCGACCTCGGCCCTGACCCGCGAGCCAGCCCGAGCAGCACGGTCTCCGCCTGATCGTCGAGCGTGTGGCCGAGCAGGACCGCGGCCGCTCCCGTCTCCCGCGCCATCCAGGTAAGCGCCTCGTACCGTGCCGCGCGCGCCGCCGCCTCCGGACCGCCGGCGGTCCCGACCGCGATGGTGGCCACCCGGACCGGGTCCAGGCCGAGCCCGGCGAGCACCGAGGCCACGCTCCGCGCTCGCGAGTCCGAGCCGTCTTGCAGCCCGTGGTCGACGGTGACAGCACCGGCCCGGAGCCCGGCACGCGGTGCCACGAACGCGAGCGCCGCGGCCAGGGCGAGCGAGTCCGCGCCTCCCGAGCATGCGGCGAGTACCAGGTCGCCAGGCGCGAGATCGGCAACGCACGCCCGCACCGCGCTGCGGACCGCCGCGACGGCTGGCGCGGGACCCACGTCAGCCGCCCGCCGCCCATGCCGGCGGCGTCCGGTCAGCCAACCCGGGCCAGCCACTCGGCGGGGCTGGACAGCTCGGCGCGGGTTGGCAGCGTCTCCGGTGATGTCCACACCTTGTTGAACCCGGCCATCCCGGCCTCGTCGACGACCGCGCGGACGAACCGCGACCCCTCCGCGTACTGCTTCATCTTGAGCTCGATGCCGAGGATCCGGCGCAGGATCTGCTCCACGCGGCCGGCCGAGCCGCGGCGGTGGTTGAACCGCTCCCTGATCTCGGCTACCGAAGGCACCACCTGCGGGCCTACCGCGTCCATCACGTAGTCGCCGTGTCCTTCGACGAGGGTCATCACGGCGGTGAGCTTGTCGAGCAGCTGACGCTGCGCCGGAGTCTGCATCGCCTCGACGAGCGACTCGCCGTCGCCGCCGCGCACCGCGCCGGCGACCGCCCCGGCCGCGGCCCGCAGTCGTTCCACGATCGCACCCGGGTCCAGGTCCGAGGCGAGCAGGAAGTCTGTCATCATGCCCTGCACGTAGCCGCGCAGCCAGGGCACCGACGTGAACTGCACCCGGTGCGTCTCCTCATGCAGGCACACCCAGCGGCGGAAATCGTGCGGGTCGACGCCGAGCTCGCGCTCGACCATGACAATGTTCGGCGCGACGAGGGTAAGCCGCCCTACGCCTGCCGCCGAGTCCTGCGCGGACGCCCCGTTGACGGACGTCCCGTTCGCCGACGGGTAGGTCGCCGGCACGCCGGAGACGCCCTCACCCGGCGGCAGGAACAGCTCGTACTGGCCGAGCACCCGCGCGGACAGGTAGGCGAGGATCAGCCCCGCCTGCACGCCGGTGATCCGGGAGCCCACCGCCCCGAGCACCGAGCCGGCGGCGGGGACGGCGTTGCCGCGCTCCGCGAGCTTTTCCGCCAGCGGCTCGAGCACGACCCGGAACCCGCCTATATTCGCCTTTATCCATCCTGGGCGGTCCACCACCGCGACCGGTCCGGCCGAACCCTGGCTGGTCAGTCCGGTGACCTCACGGACCGGCTGCTGGACGACGGCGGTAAGGCCGCGTAGCTCAGCCACCACGGCACGGGCATCGGCGAGACTTACCTCCGGCCCCTGCCGGGCGAACCGGACGCCGGTGGAGATCGCCAGGTCCCAGTCGATCATCTGTGCGCTGCTCACAGTCCTACCGTACGTGGTGATGATGTACTTGTCCCGCTGGCCTACCGGCAGCCGCATTCGGCGAGGTCGGCGGCCGCGGAGTCGATCGCCTGCGCGGCGGCCGGCAGCATGCCGGCGCCCGGCACCGCAGGCGCCATGATGGCGAATATCAGCAGCCTGCCGCTGTGGTCGTACACGAGCCCGGCGAGGGCGGCGACGGTGGCGAGGTTGCCGGTCTTGGCGCGCACTACCCCGCGCGCGGCTCCGCTGATCCCGCCGAACACGCTGTCACCCTTCGACAGGGTCCCGGTGAACCCGGCGATGGGCAGCCCGGTGATCGCGGACCGCAGCCTCGGCGTCGCGGCGGCGACCTCGAGTATCCGGACAAGCGTCTCCGGCGCGATGCCGTCCTCGGGAGACAGGCCGCTGCCGTCGACCAGGCTGATGGGCGTCGTCACGCCAAGCCGGCGAGCCTCGGTCATGACGGCGCCGGCCGCACCAGCGAAGGTCGCCGGCATCCCCATGGCGATCGCCAGGTGCCGGGCGAGGTTCTCGGCGATCACGTTGTTGCTCTCCTGGAGCATCTGCTCCGCGATCTGGTACAGCGGCGGTGAGCTCACACTCGCCAGCACCGCCGCGCTGGCCGGCGCCGTGGCCGGGGACGGCCCGCTGCTTATCGTGATCCCGTCCTGCCTGAGCAGGGTGGCGAAGGCCGCCGCGGTCAGGCCCGCCGGGTCGAGCGTCCGCGGCGTGAAGTTGACCGGGTCGTCGGAGTCCTCGAGCGCCCCGGTGGGCGTCAGCCGCCCCTGGTCGGCCTCCAGCGCCACGATAGGCGTCACGTTCCCGCTGCTCACGTCGCCGTATGTCCATCCGGGCGCCAGGTCCTGCCCGCCGTACAGCGAGGTGTCGTAGCCCAGTGACACGGATGTGCGTCGCTCCGCCTTGAGTGCCCGCGCGGTGGCGGCCGCCAGCGCAGACAGCGTGGCGGGGCGCGGATAGTCGGCGGCGGGGTACTGGTGCACGGCCAGGGTGGGATCACCGCCGCCGACCAGCACGATGCCGCCGGCGACCTGCCGCACGCGGGTCGTGAAGCGCGCGTAGGGCCCGAGCACCGCGAGCGCGGCGACCGCGGTGACCAACTTCGTGGTCGACGCCGGAGTGGCCAGCGCGCCGGCGTTGGCGGAGTAAAGCACCTGGCCCGTCGCCGCGTCCGCGACCTCGACCCCAAGCTGCGGCCCGACCTCGGCGGACGGCAGCGCGGTGGCGACAACGGAGGACAGCCCGATGGCGGTGGGCAGCTGCGCGGGCGGATCGACCGCCTTGCCGGCCCCGCCCGTCCCCGCGGGCACCGGCACCGGTGACAGCACCGTCCCGGCTCGTACCCAGGGCCGCGCGGCGGCGACCGGAATGTGCAGCGCCGCGAGCCTTGGCGGCAGCATGCGCGCCACACTCACCGCGGCGACCAGCGTGAAGACATTCAGGGTCGCGAGCGTGGCCAGGGCCGTGATCCGGGTACGGCGCACCTAACTCACCTCATCCGGGTTGCGGTGTGCATAGCTTAGGCCCACGCTCCCCCTCCGCGGACCCAGCGTCCGGCCACGCCGCCGCGACCGGCGACAATGGAGTAAACCAGCCGCTATCGCGTGGAGACAAGATGGAAGTGGAAGTAGTCATAGAGATCCCCAAGGGACAGCGGAACAAGTACGAGATGGACCACGCGACCGGCAGGATCCGGCTTGACCGCATGCTTTTCACCTCGACCAGGTACCCGGCCGACTACGGGTTCATCGAGGAGACCCTCGGCGGAGACGGTGACCCGCTTGACGCCCTCGTGCTGCTCGAGGAGCCGACATTTCCCGGTTGCCTGATCACCGCGCGTGTCATCGGCATGTTCAAGATGAGGGACGAGAAGGGACCCGACGAGAAGGTCCTCTGCGTGCCCGCGCATGACCCGCGGGCAGAGCACTTGCGGGACATCCATCACGTCCCCGAGTTCGACCGGCTGGAGATTCAGCATTTCTTCGAGGTCTACAAGGACCTCGAGCCAGGCAAGTCCGTCGAAGGCGCCCGCTGGGCCGACCGCGCGGCCGCGGAGGTGGAGGTCGAGGCCTCGCGGAAGCGTTACATCGAGGCCGAGGGGCTGTAGGGACCGGCGTCAGTTATCCCGAACGGACGGTTGCCCGGCTGTCCGGCGGACGCCTATCCCGCGACCGCGCGCTGCGGGCATCCGGCCTGTTCGCAGATCGCGTCCGCCCGGGCCTGAATGGCCGCGTGCGCCTCGCGAAGGGCGTCGCCCCCGAGCCATGCCAGTCCCTCGGAGAGCCGCACGGCGGCGTGCGCCGCCCCGGCCGCGTTCTCCCACCGCCCAGCGGTGGCGTGCAGCGTCATCGAGCGAACGGCGGCCGCCGCCCAGTCCCGCGCGGCAAGCTGGACGTAGCGCGGGGTCATGCCGAGCCAGCCCGGCCCGCACGCCGGGAGGCGCAGCCGGTCCAGGGCATGCCAGGCCAGTGCCAGGCCCGCGTCGATTTCGGCCAGCCCGTCCGCGTCCGAGCCGGTCTTGAGCAGGCACCGGCCCAGGTGGAACCGGGCCCGGGCCAGGCCGAGGTCGCGCTCCGCCGGGTCGGCCGCGGGTGCCCTGAGGTACATGAGGACGACCTCGCGCAGCAGTCCTATGGCGTCGCCGGTGCCGCCTGACGCGTCGGAGGCCAGCGCGACCCTGGTGAGCACGTCGATCCGCGGCACCTCGTAGCCGACCGGGTCGGCCTTGGCGAGTTCGGCGTAGTGCCCGGCCGACTCGGTGAGCAGCGCGATGGTGTGCGTGGTGGTCGTGGCGTACCGGGCGTAGCCGCACAGCGCCGCGGCAAGCTCCGCGCGGTGCCACCGCGGGTCGGGGGCGGCCGCGCACAGTTCCCTGCTTATCGACAGCGCCGTCGCCGAGTGTGTCGCGGCCTTGTCGTGATTGCCCTGCAGAGCCGCGCGGATCTCCTCGCTGAGATGGAAGTCGTACCGCCGCGCCAGGGTGCGAAGGCGCATCGCCCTGCGGTTCGGCGCCTTGCGCGCTGGCGGCTTCTGCCGGGCCATGAACATGCCGGGAACCTTTCAACGGTAACCGCGCCTATCGGCCCCTACAGTGATCGTCGCATAACACCGCGTAGCAGGCAATACACGCCGTGAAACTACTTGCTGAAGTTATTTCAGGAAATATCGGTGTTTATCGGCAGACTGTCAGGGTCCTGGGCCCGTACTTCTGTCACCGATGGCCTCGCGTACCCTCGAGGTGTGTCAACAGCCCCCGAGCAGGTGGCGGTCCGCCCGGCCCGGCCGGACGACGTGGCCGCTATCGCCGGCGTCTTCGCCCACTATGTGACCAGCAGCGTGGTGACCTTCGAGGAGACACCGCCGACCGCCGCGGACTGGGGGCACAAGCTCGCCGGCCTGCGGGAGCTCGCGCTGCCCTTCGCGGTCGCCGCGGCAGGGGACGAAGTCGTCGGGTACGCGTACGCGAGTCCCTGGCGGCCCAAGCCCGCGTACCGGCACACGGTTGAGGACTCCGTATACCTGGCGCCGGGCTGGACCGGGCGAGGGCTTGGCAGGCTGCTGCTGACCACGCTGCTCACCCAGTCCGCGGCGGCTGGCGCGCGGCAGATGATCGCGGTCATCGCCGACAGCGGGGAGGCCGCGTCCGCGGCGCTGCACCGAAGCTGCGGGTTCGCCGACGCGGGACGTCTGGTCGCGGTCGGGTTCAAGCATGGCAGGTGGGTCGACACGCTGCTTATGCAGCGGGAACTGACGCGAGCGTGAGGAAGGCCGCCGCCCGCTCGAAGGTCTCGCCCACCGTGTGGCCGGCGAGGCAGTCCTCATACGCCCAGTACCGGTTCATCTCCCAGACCTGCCCGCGCGGCGGCAGGGTATCCAGCGGCGGCTTCGGCATCGACTTCCATGTCCAGGCCGCGATCGGCGCGTCGCGTTCGCCATCCACGCCCGTCTCCGGCTGTATGAAGTCGGCGTGGTCGGCGTAGTAGCCCATCCGGTTCCGCACGAACCGCAGGCCCGCGAACGTTGCCTCGATCAGCCTGCGCCGCGCGCTCGGCAGTCCGCCGAGCGCGGTGTCGTACGCCTCCGGGTGATAGCGGACCAGCGTGGCATCGACGATCGTGACCCACCACACGGCCTCGCCGATGACGGCGAACGCCTGCGGCCGGTCGCTAGCCCTGCCCTTTCCCAGCCGTTCGATCGTCTCGCGCATCGCGATGATCGACCAGGCGAGCGCGCTCTCCTGGGTCTGCGGGTCATCGGTGTTCTCGGGCGTCAAGCGCGCGCCGACGCGCTTGTCCGGGTTCACGTGGTCCCGGTTCCAGGCAACCCGGCAGCGGGCGGAACAGAACCGGGCGTGCTCCCGCTTGGGCTCGAACAGCTTCCCGCAGCGCTCACATTTTCTGGTGTCCGCCACTACTCCATGTTACGCGTAACGCGCGCCGGAATCGCCGAGACACCCGAAACTGCGCCCCCGCAAAGCCTCGCCTACCGGATCGACCTGACATAAGGCGCAAAACCCCTCCGCATACCGGGCAAATCGGGCGCAGAAATGCCCAATCTGCGCCCGATGTGGGAAATGTCTTCGCCATAACGGCGCTCCCAGAGTCAGGTCCGTCCGGCCATAGCACGACAAAACGGCAGCAACTCGGGGCTTTCGGGTCCCTCTGCCGGGCGGGCCGGCGGGGGCGCCCGGTATGTGCGGTTTTGATCCGTGCCAAAGGGTGGCGGCTCAACTCTCGACGGACGCCCTCGGGCCTGTCGAAACCCCCAGTGAAACGGGGCTAGTTGCCCGCGCCGGCCTCCTGGCGCGGTCATACTTTGGTTGCCCGGCACCGAGCACGCCGCCGCATGATTCACACTTAGTAATGGCAAGGCACGCAGCAAGGAGGACCGGTGGATAGCACCGAAGGAGTGCTGAGACGGGCACCGCTGTTCGACGCACTCGACGAGGACGGCGCTCGCGCGCTCCGTCGCCAGATGGCCGAGGTGAAGCTTTCCCGCGGCGAGCATCTCTTCATGGAGGGCGACGACGGGGACGCGCTGTACGTGGTGCTCGAGGGCAAGATGAAGCTCACCCGGGCCGCCGCGGACGGCCGGGAGAACCTGCTGAGCGTGATCGGGCCGGGCGAGATGTTCGGCGAACTGTCGCTGTTCGACCCGCGGCCGCGGACCTCTTCCGCGAGCGCGGTGACCGACGCACTGCTCGCGTCGCTCAAGCACGAGGCGCTGATCCCGTGGCTGCGGGAACGCCCTGACGTGTCCATGCACATGCTCAAGGCACTGGCGCAGCGGCTACGCCGCGCCAACGACGTAATGGCCGACCTCGTCTTCACCGACGTCCCCGGTCGCGTCGCCAAGAACCTGCTCGACCTCGCCGATCGCTTCGGCCAGCAGGAAGCCGACGGGCTCCACGTGCACCACGACCTGACTCAGGAAGAACTCGCGCAGCTTGTCGGCGCGTCACGGGAGACGGTCAACAAGGCGCTGGCGGACTTCGCGGCCCGCGGCTGGCTGCAGATCTCCGCGCGCTCCGTGCTCATCCTCGACGCCGAGCGCCTGCGCAAGCGCGCCCGCTGAGCTACACGTTGTTCAGGTAGTCGAGCTGGGCGCGGACCGACCATTCGGCGGCCTCGCGCACCGCTGGATCCGTGTCCGCGTACACGGTGGCCACGATCTCGGCAGGGGTCCTGGCACCTGCCACGAGCGCCGCGCGCACCTGGTCAAGCCGCTCCTGGCGATGCGCGATGTAGTAGTCGAGGACTCCCGCCGGATCCGCGAGCAGCGGGCCGTGCCCGGGCAGCAGCACACGCAATCCGGCAGTCGCGGCGAGCGACCTGAGCTCATCGAGCGTGCGCAGGTAGTCGGCGAGCGCCCCGTCCTGGCCGATCACCGTCGTGCCGCGGCCCAGCACTGTGTCCCCGGTCAGCAGCGCGCTGTCCGCCTCGAGCAGCAGGCTCACCGAGTCGGCCGAATGGCCGGGGGTGCCCACCACCCGCAGTTCGCAGCCCGCGGCGGTAAGCACGTCCCCCGCGGCCAGGCCTGCACTGCCGAGCCGGTGCGCGGGGTCGAGCGCCATGACAGGCGCCCCGGTCATGGCGGCGAACCTAGCCGCGCCCGCCGAGTGATCGTGATGCCCGTGCGTGAGCACGATCAGCGCGACACGCCTGTCGCCGGCTCGCGCGGCGTCGAGCACCCGGCGCAGGTGCCCCTCGTCCTGCGGACCCGGGTCGACCACCAGGGCGGCCGTCGATCCGGGCTCGGCGATCACCCAGGTGTTGGTGCCGTCCAGGGTCATCGGTGACGGGTTTGGCGCGAGCACGCAGCGGGCGCGCTCGGTCCCCGAGCCGTCGATGCTCACAGCGGATAGCCGGTTTCGTCGGGGATGAGCAGCCAGGCCGCGCCGTCTTCGACCACGAGTCGCGGCTCGACTGGGACGATCGCGCGGCGGCTCGCGAGGATCTCGGCCACGCCACCGCAGGCGGCGAACTCGTGCAAGGTGGTCGCGGTCGGCGGCAGCAGCAGCATCTCGCCCGCCTTCGCGGCGCTGATCGCGGCCGCGGGCCGCAGCCACGCGATCCGGTCCGCCTCGGCATGCTCGCCAGCGGCGCGCTGTCCGGGTGGCAGGGCGGCGGCGAAGAAGAAGGTGTCGAAGCGCCGCTGCTCGGCTTCGGGTGTTATCCACCGCGCCCACGGCGTCAGCAGGTCGGCGCTAATGACAAGGTCTCGCCTGGAAAGGATCTCGGCGAACGCGATCCTGCCCGCGGCCAGCAGCGCCCGATCCGCCGACAGGGACGCCAGGGATGCCGCGTCGGGTTCGAAGGGCGAGCCGTCGGGCCGGCTCGCCAGGAGCACGCCCGACTCCTCGAACGTCTCGCGCACCGCGGCGCAGACGAGCGCGCGTGCCTGGTCTGGCGAGGCGCCGAGCCAGTCACCGAAAACTTCCGGGCCTGGTCCGGCCCAGCCGATCCGCGGGTCGCCGTCCGCCGTGTCCACCGATCCGCCGGGAAAGACGTAGGCACCGGGCGCGAAGGCCATCGACGCGGGCCGCCGCAGCATGAGCACCTCGACCCCGCCGGGCTCGCCGGGCGCCGGCCTGAGCAGCATGACAGTCGCCGCGTCCCTGGGCACGGCCGGGGCCAGCTGGCCGGCGGCGATCGCGGTTATCCGTTCCGACAGCCGTTCGCCGAACCAGTCGAGCCGAACTCTCACGCTGCTCCGCTGCCAGGCACGACCTCGACGGTCGGTGAGACCTCGACGATCATTTCGACCTCAACCGGGGCGTCGAGCGGAAGTACAGCCATCCCGACCGCGCTGCGCGCGTGCCGGCCGGCCTCGCCGAGCACCTCGATGAGGAACTCGCTTGCCCCGTTGACGACCTGCGCCTGTCCGGTGAACCCGGGCGCACTCGCGACGAACCCGGTCACCTTGACCACCCGCGCGATGGCGTCTAGACCGCCCGCGGCCCCGGCGGCGGCCGCGAGCGCGTTGAGCGCGCACACTTGAGCGAGGCGCGCGGCGTCCTCCGGGCTTACCGACTCACCCACCTTGCCTGTCGCCTGCAGCTTCCCGTCCACCATGGGCAGCTGGCCCGACGTGTAGACGTAGTTCCCGGTGCGGACGGCTGGCACGTACGCGGCCACCGGAGGGACCACCGGCGGCAGCGTCAGCCCCAGGGCCGCGATGCGCTCGGCCGCCGCGCTCACGACTTTTCCCGCTTCATGTAGGCGACGAGCTGCTCGGGGTTAGGGCCAGGCACCAGGGCGACCAGTTCCCAACCATCGTCGCCCCAGTTGTCCAGGATCTGCTTGGTGGCATGCACGAGCAGCGGCACCGTCACGTACTCCCATTTCTGCATGCGCAAACACTAGCGCTCCCGGCGTGGGGCGGGACGCCACGGTGCTCGCGGCCGGCGTCAGGAGTTATCCGGGCTCGCGGCCGCCTTCTTGGCGGTCGCCCCGTTGCCAGGGGCGAGCTCGGGCACGCTTTCCGCCGCTGACGCCACCTCGGGGACCGGCGGCACTTCCGCCTCGGTCAGCTCGGGAACTCCTGTGCGCGAGATCGCGGCCTCAGCGGCCGCCACCTCGGCGTCGCCAAGGTCCTCCGCCTCCACGTCCGCCAGCGACGTCGATCCGGTGGGTGCGGCCGGCCCGGGCGCCATCTTCTCGAAGAACCGCAGCAGCTCCACCGGCACCGGCATGACAAGCGTGCTGTTCTTCTCGCCCGCGACTTCCACGACGGTCTGCAGCAGCCGCAGCTGCAGTGCCGCCGGGTCCCTCGCCATCACCGCGGCCGCGGCGGCCAGCCTCTTGGACGCCTGGTACTCGCCGTCGGCGGTGATGATCCGGGCGCGGCGCTCCCGCTCCGCCTCGGCCTGCCGCGACATCGAGCGCTTCATGCCCTCGGGCAGCGACACGTCCTTGATCTCGACGCGCTCCACCCTGATCCCCCACGGCTCCTCAGTGGGCTCGTCGATGATGCGGCGCAGTTCCCTGTTCACCGACTCGCGCTCGGAGAGCAGCTGGTCCATCTCGGACTGGCCGATGATCGACCGCAGCGAGGTCTGCGCCTGCTGGGAGATCGCGAACATATAGTTCTGCACGTTGATGGTGGCCTTGATGGGGTCCACGACCCGGAAGTACACCACCGCATCCACCCGGACTGTCACGTTGTCCCTGGTGATGCCGTCCTGGGCGGGCACCGCCATGGCGACGATCTGCATGTTGACCTTCTGCAGCCGGTCGCTGATCGGGTTAATCCGGGCAAAACCCGGGCCGCGCACTTCGGGCAGCACCTTCCCCCAGCGGTAGACGATGCCCTTCTCGTACTGCTGGACAACCCGGAACGACCGCCCCGCGGCGATCAGCCCAGCTATTACCAGGATCACCACCAAGACAACGACCAAAGCCACCATCCGAGATCGCCTCCTTCTCGCGACGCAGGCGCTTAAACCCAGACTAGTCCGCAATGCCCCCGTCGGACATGCTGACACTTGGCCCGCAAGGCTTTTCGGGGCCACGGTTCGCGTCGTCAGCGCCATGAAACGCACGGGAAAGCACATATCGCTGGGCAGTCGGCCGGGTCCGTTCTGTATCAATGAAGCGCAAATCACACTCGCGGACAGCGTGGAAACCCGCCCGGACCAGCGCGGACCGGAATGTTCCGGTCAGCGGGCGGCGATAGCCTCGCTTAGAGTGCTGAAAACTGCAACGGCGCGGACGGACCAGACAACCAGAGGCACAGGGGTATGACCGCGAGGGACACGGACTGGGACGGCGTGCGACTGCACGTCGTGACGGGCAAGGGCGGCACCGGCAAGACGACGGTCGCCGCCGCTCTGGCGCTCGCCCTCGCGCATAGCGGCCGGAAAGTGCTGCTGATCGAGACCGAGGGGCGGCAGGGCATCGCCCGGCTCTTCGACTGCCCGCCGCTGCCATACGGGGAGCGGAAGATCGCCATCGGCCCCGGCGAAGCCGACGACGGCCGCGATCCCGGCGGGGACGTGTACGCGCTCGCGATCGACCCGGAAGGCGCGCTCCTTGACTACCTGCAGATGTTCTACAACATGCGCAGCGCGGGCAAGGCGCTGACCAGGCTGGGCCTGGTTGACTTCGCGACGACGATCGCGCCTGGCCTGTCCGACGTGCTGGTCACGGGCAAGGCCACCGAGGCGGCACGGCGCAGGTACCACGGCGGCCGTTTCGTGTACGACAGCGTGGTACTCGACGCCCCGCCGACCGGCCGGGTGGGCCGGTTCCTCAACGTGTCCGCGGAAGTCTCGGGCCTAGCCAAGGTCGGCCCTGTGCGGACCCACGCCGACACCGTGGCGCGAGTGATCAAGTCTCCGCAGACCGCGGTGCATTTCGTCTCGACCCTCGAGGAGATGC
>Ga0187807_1000429_pt1 | contig 13270 bp, 15 predicted proteins | sample NC_wetland_sal_i_4_FD_132432 | JGI IMG/M metagenome (GOLD analysis project Ga0187807, IMG submission 132432) | Wetland sediment microbial communities from Neuse River Estuary, North Carolina, USA - ASW_2 | ecosystem: Environmental > Aquatic > Freshwater > Wetlands > Sediment | place: USA: North...
CAGCCGCACATCCCCCCGCAAAGCACGTTACAGGTCCGCGACACACCGCAAACCCACGTTATTTCGGGACGCGTCCAATAAGTGCACAAACTCTTCGTGATCATGGAACACGAGGCGCGCGGCTGAGGCGCGCTACGGGGTCCCGCCAGCGCTTCCTGCCATCTCGGGCTCGGTCACCGCGATAGCGAAGCCGAAAGCCCGCATGATGTTCCCGCCGGCGGCGACCACGCGCGGCGTGCCCACCACAGGGGCGATCCCGATCATTACCCCCTGCACATCGGCCGAGGTGACGCCCACGTCCGCGGCGGGCTTGGCGTTGAGGAGGTAGGAGGCAGGCGGCGCCTCCATCGCGATCAGCGCGGCCAGCCGCGCGATCATAAGCTCCCGCGGGGACAGCGTATTGTGCTCCAGCGACGCGGTTATCATGTCGGCGAGCGTGTCAAGGACGGGTGTTTTCGCGGTTTCGTCCGCCACGGGAACCTCCCCGGTCTGCCGCTTGGTCGCGGCCTGGGCCTTACTGGTCGCATCAACAGTCCATCGCCGGTGAAGGCTGGCGCATCACCCGCGAGGGGTGGCCGGTTCGCGAACGCACGCGTGACGGCTGCTCCGCACAGTCACCACGCGTACGTTCCGAATAACAGTGGTTAGGCCACGGCGATGATATTTCATCTGTATCGTCCGATATTGTGAGCGGGGACGGGACATTTCGCCTTAGGGCGACGATCAACGCCTGGCTTGAGGACATCAGTTTCCGCACCGGCATGATCGCCAGTGCGCTCGTCCTTCTTGTTCTCGCGGCGGTCGGGGTGGTCGTGGCAGTGCTCGGCGGGAGCGGCCACGCGACCAGCGCGCTCGAAACGCGGGGCACCGCGAACTCCGCGGCGGCCGCGCCGGCCGTCACCCCGTCCGCGAGCGGGGCCGCACCCCCGGCGCCCAGTCCCACGGCGAAGGCCCGGTCCGCTCCAGCCGTTACGTCGCGATCCACGCCGGCTGGCGGGGCGCCGTCGTCAGCGCCCGGGGCTGTGCCTGCCGGGGCCGAGGCAGCGGGCGCGCCGGGCAGTGCGACGGCTGACCGGGCGCCGTTCGACGGCCGTCCGCCGGCCGCGGTTCCCGGGTCCGGGCGAGTGAGCTACGGGGAGGCCGGCCCCCGCGGCCCGGGGCACGGGCTGCCTCCCGGCTGGGGTTCCTACGAAGGCGGCTTCCGCTTCCGCGGTCCTTGGTGGTGACAGGAGGTTCGGGATAAAGAGATCTTTCCCGAACGTACGGTTGATGACTCCCCGTTCCCCATGGCTTCCCCGGCCGCCGGCACGATCAGCTCGAATGTCGAGCCGCTGCCGACGGTGCTCCGCACCTGGACAGCGCCGTTGTGGGCCTCGGCGATCGCCGCGACGACGGGCAGCCCGAGCCCGAACCCGCCGGACTCGCGGCTGCGGTACGGCGTCGCGCGGGAGAACCTGCCGAAGATCCGGTTCAGGTCCTCCGGCGGGATGCCGCAGCCGGAGTCCGTCACGGCCAGCACCGCGTGCCCATCCGCGATCCGCGCGCTGAGCTCGATGAGGTCGTCCGCCTCCGTGTGCGCGATCGCGTTCTCGAGCAGGGCGTCCATCGCCACCGCCAGCCGGTCGCGGTCGCCGAGCACGGTGACCTCGGCCACTTCCCCCAGCCGCCAGCGGCGCGGCGCGTACCCCCACCGGTCGAGCGCCTCCATGACCACCGTGTCGACCGCGACGGGCGCGAGGTGGAGGAAGCCGGGCATGCCCGCCGACGTCAGCAGCAGCAGCCGGCTCGCCAGCCGGCGCATCCGGCCGAGCTCGCCGATCACCACGCGGGCATCGTCGGCGACCACTTTGTCGGTGGCCGCCTGCTCGATCAGCTCCGCGTGGCCAAGCGCCACCGTGATCGGCGTGCCCAGCTCGTGCGAGGCGTCGAGCAGGAACATCCGCTGCTGTTCCAGCAGCCGCAGGTTCTCCTGGGTGACTCGCTGCAGCTGGTCGATCGCCGCCAGCCGCTCCTCGACCGCCGCCTGCCGGCGTCGCCCGTGCCAGACCATGACCAGGAACATCAGCGCGATCAGCGGGACCTCGGCCAGGTAGTCCGCGTCCTGCTGGCCGCGAATGACCTGGATGCCGATGATCCCGCCGGTCGCCAGCGTCACCACCGCCAGCGTCAGGATGGCGGGCTGGAGCCGCCACAGCCGGAACCCGTAGATCACGGTCAGGCTCACCCAGATGGCGAGGAACGGGACGGTTCCCCACTCCGGCTCGAGCCGCATCACCGCCAGGTTCACCGCGACGAACGCCACCCACACGATGTCCCAGCGCGCCGACCGCGCCCAGCGCAGCGTACGGCTCACCCCGGCCGGCAAGCCCTGCCGCCATCCCATATCCCGGCCTCCAGCCTGCTCACGGCGTGTCCTGCCGCGAACTCCCAGCTATCCCACCGTATGAGCCGGCCGGCTCCGGCACCAGCGACTTCCGGACACGACCGGCGCTTCTTCTGCCACCTTCCGGGCCGCGCCGGTCAGCCCGACGAGCCGTACTGGACCGGCACGCTGAGAGTCTGAGTCTCGCGCCACGCGCCGGCCGCGGTCAGCTGGAAGACGGTGAGCGTGCCGCTCGACGCGGCGAGCGCGTCGAGCCCTCCGGCCGGTCCGGCCGCCAGCACGGCGGTGCGGCTGGGCGGCGCGGGCAGCGCCCGCCAGGCGGCCCCGGGCCCCGCGACGGTCTCCGCTCGGCCTCCCGACAGCAGCACCCATACTCCCGTGGCACCGGGTCCGGCGCCCGAAGCGATGACCTGACCGTTGCCAGCCGGGAGCGGGGGTGACACCGTCCAGTGCGTGCCGTCTGTGGTCCACGCGGCGAGTAGGGTCGCCGCGCTTCCCGTTCCCGCCTCCAGCAGGGCCATGTTTCCGGCGACGGGCTGGCCCGTGGCCGCCCCGCTGGTCCCGGAACCGCGCTTCCCGGTGGCGGAGTTGCCGGCGGCGGTCACGCTGCTGGCGGAGAACTGGGTGAGCCGGACCACCTTGACCCGCTGAGCGGCCACGCCGCCCGGGAGCGCGGGCCCGGCGAGCCGCCAGCCGGCGCCGGCCCCGGCCGGAACGAAGATGCCGGCGACGCCGGGACGCGCACAGGAGGCCGCCACGAGCGGCGTGCCCGACGCGGTGAGCGAAACGGCGGTCAGCCCGGTCACCTGGCAGGCGCGGCCCGGCTGCGACGAGGCGATGGCTCCTGGCGCGGAGAGCCGCGTCCACGCCCCGGCGGGCGCGGTGGGCTGGCCGGCGGCGGTGCCCGAGCCGGCTACCGCAGCCTGGTCGATCGTGCCGTCCCCGAGCAGGGCGAGCATCCGGCCGCCGCCGGCGGCGAGCGCGCCGGGAGCGGCGGCGACGGAGGCGTCCACCAGCCCGGTGCCCCAGGTCTTGCCACCGTCGCCGGTAAGCGCGAGCGGAGAGAACGTCATGCCCTGGCTGGGCCGGACGGCGACGTCCAGTCCCTGGCCCGGGGCCACCGCGGCGACGAGGCCGCCGTTGTCGGCCACCCCGGGCGGGGTGACCAAGGTCCACTGGGTGCTCCCGGCGGGACGGGTGAACACTTGCCAGAAGTTGTTCTCGTCCGCCGCCGAGCCGCCCATCTCCACGATCGCCCAGGCCCGGCCGCCGGCCCCGGCGACCGAGGTGGCCAGCGGCGCGGTCACCGCCGCCGGCTGTGCCGGGGCGGCGGCCGGCGCGGCGGCTGATGAGCAGCCGGCCAGCAGGCAGCCGCCGATCGCGGTCGCCGCGACCGCCGCGACCGCCCACGGGCGGAGCCGCCGCGACGCCGGGCGGCGCGGCGGAGAACACCCCGCCATCAGCTCATCACCTGGAGCACCGAGCTGGCCAGCAGGCCAGCGAACGAGGACTTCGTGGCGGACGTCGCCGGGCCCGGGTCGTCGCTGATCTCCTGCCGGAGGTCCCCGGAGGCGCTGATCACGTAGGCAAGGTCGTTGTGCGCCGACATGGCGCCGGCCGGCAGGTTCTCCACCTGGATCCCGTAATGCTGCCAGACCTGCGCGAGCTGGCTCAGCGAACCGGTCAGGTACAGCCAGTTGGGCACCTGGTCCAGCCCTTCCTGCCGGGTGAACGCCGCGGTGAACTCCGTCGAGGTGTAAGTCGGGTTGGCGACCACCGCGACGAGTTCGGTGCCGCCGGCCTTCGCACCGAGCATCGCGTCGGCCGCGCGCATCTCCTGGGCGATGATCGGGCAGTCGGTCGTGCACACCGGGTCGAGGAACGTCAGCAGCACGACCTTGCCGCGCAGGCTGGACAGCGAGACCTGGCGGCCGTCCTGGCTGGTGAGCGTGAAGCCGGGAGCGGGCTCGTCCATCGGGGCTGACGCGCCGGCGATGGCCTGAGCGAGGATCGGGTCCGCGTTGCGGCTCGCCGAGGCGAAGGCCATGGGCGCCGCGCCGACCACGATCACAGCGGCCGCGCCGAGGACGGCGATCGACCAGCCGCTGAGCGCCGCGAAGCCCTGGCGTAGGGCGGCGAGCCGGGCCGGGAGCCGTGGCGGCGGCGAAGCGACGGGCTCTGCCGCCGGCTCGGCCTCGACGGCCGGGGAAGCGACAGGCTCCGCCGCCGGCTCGAGCGGGGCGGCAGCCTCGGGCTGGACGGCGGGCCCGGGCGCCGCGGTGACCTCGGGCGCGGCAGCGGCCTCGGGCTGCCGCGCCGGGGACAGCGCCAGGTAGCCGGCGGTGAACAGCAAGATCAGCGGGATCATGCTGTTCGGGTCGGTGCCGACGCCGCCGAGGAAGCCCAGGTCTTCCACAAGCACCCAGTCCGCGAGGCAGAAGACCGCCGCGGCGAGCACCGCGATCCGCGCCAGCCGGGCGTCGGAGCGCAGCGCGCTCACGCAGAACGCCGCGCCGAGTCCGGCGACCGCGATGACGACGAACAGGTTCACGGCGAAGCCGTGCGCGGCGGTAAAGTCGCCGAACGCGGAGACGATCGAGGAAAGCACGTGCGGCTGCGACGTGCCGGCCATCGACTGCACCATGCCGGCCAAAGTGCCCGGCTTGCCGCCCACGGTTCCCTGCCAGTAGCCGCGTCCCGGCCAGGCCTGGAGCAGCGCCATGCCAAGGAAGAAGACGCCCGTGCCCGCGAGGGTCAGCCGGCCGGTCCGCGGGGTGTCCCAGGCGCGGTCGGGCAGCGCGACGAGGGCCCCCGCCACCACGTAGATGAGGACCGCCCCCGGGGCGCCGAAAAGCACGGTCAGTCCCGGCGCGAAGATCCCGCCGAACGCCTCGCCGAACACCCAGACGATCAGCCCCCACGCCACGCTGGCCAGGCCACCAAGCCGGGACGGCCAGCCGCGCGCCCCGAAGATCAGCCACATGCCGATCCCGACCTGGATCCAGACCGCCGCCGCGCCCGCCTGGATCGGATGGTAGGTCCAGATGGTCCCGCCCCAGTTCACCAGGTGCTGCACCCAGGCCGGAGAACTCGACGCGGCGGGCTGGATGACCTCCTGGGGCATGCCGCCGGCCATCTGCGGCTGCGCCTGCAAGATCCCGTCGAACACCCACAGCACCCCGAAGCCGACGCGCAGCAGGCGGCGCGCCCGCGGCTCACGCCACAGCGGCGCCGGAGCCTGCGCCGCCGCGCCGTGACCGGAAGCCCAGGACCTGGCGGCGCCCCACGCCACGAGCAGGAGCACGAAGATCAGCGCGACGATCGCCCACTGGTGCACAAGCGCCGAGCGGAACGCCGCCACGATCGTCGGATCGGCGGGGTTCAGCCCCGAGTTCATGCCTGGCACTGCGCGGGCTCCTCCACATTCACGCCCTAGTAGTCCTATCGCACGGCCGGAAAGTTCCCGGCATTCGCGGCAATCCTTCGCCCGCGGTGAGCCCGAGTCAAGCCGGCCGCGGACCGCCGCGCGCGGGGCTCCGGAGCCGGCCTGTCCGGGTGCCGATAGTCTCGGCACAGGGACGCTATGGAGCGTGATCTGGGATGGAGGATAACATGCCGGCTAAGGGAAGCGCCGAATGGAAGGGTGGCCTGCAAACGGGCACCGGCACCTTCACCGCGGGAGACTCGATCGGCGGTGGGTACACCTTCAAGTCCCGCTTCGAAGACGGTCCCGGCTCGAACCCCGAGCAGCTGATCGCCGCCGCGCACGCGGCCTGCTTCTCGATGGCCCTGTCAGCCGCCCTCGAGCGGGCCGGCTCGCCCGCCGAGTCGGTGCAGACCGACGCCACGGTGACCTTGCGGCTCGTCGACGGAGCGCCGACTATCACCAAGATCGCCCTGGTCACGCGGGGCCGGGTGCCCGGCATCGACGAGGCCACGTTCGTCAAGCAGGCCGCGGCGGCCAAGGAGAACTGCCCGGTGAGCCGGGCGCTCGCGGGCGTCCCCGAGGTCACCCTTGAGGCGTCGCTCGCATGACCGCAGGCGCACTGACCGCGGACGGCCGCGCGGTGCGGCTCGCCGACGGGAAGCGTCGGCAGGGCGGAGAACGCGCAGATCTTCGACTTCACGCTGAGCGAGCAGGACATGGCCGGACTCGACGCGCTCGACCGGACCCACGGCACCGACCGCGCCCTCGAACGCGGCTGGTGGTGATGGTCAAGCGCTGATCGAGACGCTCGCCTCGGTGGTGCAGACGAGGAAGGTGAACGTCTCGATGAAGTAGAGCTGTACCTGGTCCGCGTCGTGCGACAGGTAGCCGATCGACAGGTCCTGGCCGATCCGGAACTCGTAGTCGCCGCCGCGCTGGGACAGCAGCACAGCGCCGTCGATCGCCGGGGCCCAGACGATGTCCCCGTCGATCACGCGGGCCAGGTGCTCGCGGATCGGGTAGCCGTGATCGGAGGTCTCGCTGACCGCGGTCCACGCGTCCGCGGACAGCAGCAGCGAGTACGGTCCGGCGACGCCGGCCAGCCGGAGCTCGCTCACCGCCTTGCTGACCACGTCGGGGTACTCCTTCACGTCGGCGGGCAGCGTCAGGCGGGGGTTGGACGACGCCGGCCTGACGCCGGTGATCTGGGCCGCCTCGTAGCCGTCGAAGATCGCCCGGTCCTCGGCGAAGGCGATCTTCTTAGCGGCGGCCTTGACCGGGTCCCAGTCCGCGTCCTGCGCACCCCTCCCGACGTCGTCGATCTGGGTGCGGTCCAGGGTGAACGGCACGGTCAGCTCCACCACCGGCACCCAGGCGCGCAGCACCGCGCCGATGCCGTCGTCCGGCGGCTCGATCGGGGTCCGGTGGCCGGTGCCGACGCCGGCGAGCGTGAGGCCGTCCGGGCCTGTGACGTCGACTACGCGACGGCCGGCGACGTGCCGCTTGAAGGTGCGCGTCGCCTCTTCTTCGATGCCGGCCCACGCGGCGTCCGAGATCGGGGCGAGTTCGCGGTGCAGGTTGTCCATCGCCGTGCCTTCCTATCCCTTGAGAGAGCCGATACCGAGTGAGCCGTCCCCCGCTGGCGCGGCCGGCGCCTCGGCGGCGGCGGAGGCGGAGGCTTGCGCCGCGGCCGGGGGGCCTGGCGGGTCGTCGAGGAAGTCCGCGGACGGCGCGAAGAACAGGCCGCCCGTGATCGCGGTCGAGAAGTCGAGGATGCGGTCGGTGTTGCCGGGCGGGTTGCCGAGGAACATGTTCTCCAGCATCTCCTCGGTGACCGACGGGGTGGCGGCGTAGGCGATGTAGTAGGTACCGAACTCCCCGGCGCCCACGTTGCCGAACGGCATGTTCGCCCGGATGATCTGCCGTTCCTCGCCGTCCGGGCCGGTGATCGTGTTCAGCGCCACGTGCGAGTTGGCCGGCTTGACGTCGTCGGGCATCTCGATGTCGTCCAGCTTGGAGCGGCCTATCACCCGCTCCTGTTCCTCGACGGACAGCGAGTTCCACGCCGGCATGTCGTGCAGGTACTTCTGCACGATCACGTAGCTGCCTGCCGCGAAGTCCGGGTCGGCCCCGGCGCTGACGATCGCCGCCCGGACTCCGGCCACCCCGCCGGGGGACTCGGTGCCGTCGACGAAGCCGATGAGGTCGCGCTCGTCGAAGTACCGGAAGCCCTGCACCTCGTCGCGCACCGTCGCCGCGCCGCTGAGCCGGGCCATGACCTGCTTGGCGAACTCGAAGCACAGGTCCATCCGGTTGGCCCTGATGTGAAACAGCAGGTCACCTGGGGTAGCGGGGGCATGGTGCCGGGGGCCGCGCAGCTCGCGGAACGGGTGCAGTTCGGCGGGGCGCGGCCCGGCGAACAGCCGGTCCCAGGCGTCGGAGCCGATCCCGACCACGGCTTGCAGCGTGCCCTCGGGGATGCGGAAGCCGACCGAGCGCTGCAGCGCGGAGATGTCCGGCAGCAGGTCCCTGACCGTGTCTTCGCCGCCCGGGTCCACGGTCACCACGAGGAAGATCGCGGCCGCGGTCAGCGGGCTGACGATCGGCTGTGACACGGGCGGCGGTTCTGGCGGTGGCGGCTCTGACACAGGCGTACTCCCCCTGGCCCCTCGGCCCATCAGTCGCGGACGGACTGCAGCCTAGCCGACGGGCAGCGGCGGGAGACGTTCAGGGGGCGCGTGGTGACCCGGCCGGGAGACGCCAGGCCAGGTCACCCGGTTCGGCGTCAGAAGCCGCCGAACTGGCTGACGACGCGGCGTGCCTGCGCGAAAAGCATGCCGACGTTCACCGACTTGCGGCAGACGGCGACCGCGACGATGTCCTGGCGGCTGTTCATCCGGATGAACAGGTGGGTGAGGTTATCGCTGTTGACCAGGACTTCCTGGAAGTAATGCTGGTTGCTGACGACGCCGCGCCGCTCCTTGAAGATGTCCTCGATCATGACCACGGTGCGCCCCTGGAACAGGTCGAGGGTCGCGCCGGCCAGCAGGTCGAGAACCTCGTTCGGGTGGGTGTCCACGGTCTCGTAAGCGAGCAGCATCCCCGTGGCCATGTCCACCAGGCCCGCGGCCACACAGTCGGGGGCCTCCGAGCGCAGCGTCTTGACCATGAGCGTCGCCTGGTCGGAGAAACCCTGTCCGTTCGCCTTTGGCGGCATCGTCATTCCCTCATCTCCTGAATTTAGCCCGAGGATCGCTTCTGTGATCGGCGGGTATCCCACTTTGCCAACGAAGCGAACCGTGTAATCGTAGCCTGATCCAATCGCATAGCGATAATAGATAGGCATCCGTTTATGTTGACGCATTTCGATGAACCGTCCCGGATCGCATTTCCCCGGGACGGGCCGCCCTGGCTCGATCTCGCCATCTCGGCGCAATCGCCGGGCAGGGCGAGGGCGTGGGCGCGGGCCGTGCTGGCCGCGTGGGGCCTTGGCCACCTGACCGACGATGCGGAGCTTGCCGTCTCCGAACTCGTGACGAACGCGGTCCAGGCGAGTTCCCGGGCCGGCGTCCGGGAGCCGGTACGGGTGTGCCTGGCGAGCATCGGGGCGCAACTGCTGATCCAGGTGCGGGATGGCTGCCTCGCCTTCCCCGTGCTGAGGCATCCGAACCTCACCGACGAGGCCGGGCGCGGCCTGATGATCGTCGATCTGATCGCCGCCGAGGCCGGCTGCCACCGGACCCCAGGAAAGCCAGGGAAAGTAGTCTGGTGCCTGATCACCGGCGATCGGGCTTCGCGGCCGTGAAGCGCTAAGATCGGTCAGATCCGCAACGGGGGCCAACAGGGCAGGGCCGGAGATCAATTTCCCCGCATTTCCGCTCGGTGGTGATCGCACTCGAACAGCCCGCGCGGTGCATGAGCGATTTTCACTGCCCTGGAGAAAGGATCTGTCGTGGCCGGGTCTGCCGTGGAAGCAATGCTCGGCCCGATGAAACGGATCGAGGGCTTCGTGCTCGCCTGCCTTGTCGACGCCGATAGCGGCATGGTCCTTGGCGCGGTGCGCGGCGACGAGAGCATAAGCGTGCCAACGGCGGCGGCGGGTGCCGCCGACGTCGCCGGCGTCCTGTCCCTGATGACGAGCAGGCTGGCGTTGCAAGGCGATCTTGAGGACGTGATCGTGACCCTGGGCAGTCATTACCATCTGATCCGCGTGCTTCCCGCGGAGCCCGCGGGGCAGCTGGTGCTGCTCGTGACCCTTAAGCGGCCGGCGGCCAACCTCGCGATGGCGCACCGCGAGGTGCGCGAATCAGCGTCGGCCGCGGCTGGCCGCTGGTTTCACGCCCGCCAGGGCAGTGACGCGTCCCGCGCCTGACGGACAGTGCTGTCATGCGCCTAGGCAGAGAGCCGCTCACCGCTCAGCTGACCAAGCTCGCGCTCGCCGGCCGCACCGGGGCACTGTGGCTTCCCGGAGACAACGGCGGGGCGATTCGCCTCTACCGCGGTGACGTCACCGGCGCCGAATCCCCGGGCACCCCGGACCTGGCCAGCAGGCTGGCGCGGTGGCCGGCCGGACCCGGCCACGCGAGCGGGCCGAGCGCGCTCGAGCGCGACTGGGTCGTCCGCGAGGCGATCGCCGACGCCGCGTTCGACCTGCTGGCGCACACACCGCGGGCCGGGCGGTTCACCGACGGCGGCGCGGCTGGCCCGGATGACGGCGGCGCCATGACCGTCGGGGAACTGCTCGCGGAAGTGAATCGCAGGCGCGAGATAACCCGGCAGCTATCCGCCTGTGTCACGGCCGACTCGGTGCTGGCGCGCGATCCCCGTTTCAGCGGCAGCGGCGTCCACATACCGGCGAGCCAGTGGGCCTTGCTCGTGCGGATGAACGGGCCGGTCACGCCGCGCCGGCTGGCCATGCAACGCGGCAGGAGCGTCTTCACGACCACGCTCGATGTGTTCCGGCTGATCAGCCTGGGCCTGGTCGCCGTCGACGGCGGTCAGCCGCCCGATGGGCAAGCCATCTCATTCATCGGGGCCACGGCAAGCTGAACGACAGGGAGCATTCATGACCCATCCGGGAGGGGCGCACTCGGCGGCGCGGGACCACGTGCTCGCGGAGCTTCGCGCGCTGCGCACGTCGATCACGGGAATCGACGGCAGCCTGGTCGCGACGAGTGACGGCCTGCTGATCGCCCACGACATCCCGGACCAGGAACCGGCACGGCTGGCCGCCCTCGTATCGACCACCCTCGGCCTGGCCAGGCAGTCCGTCAGGGAAACCGGCCGCGGCGAATTCCGCGAGGCGCTCGTCCGCGGCACGGCCGGTTACCTCATGGTGTACGCGGCCGGCAGCAATGCCGTCGTGGCGATCATCGGCGACTCCGGGGCGAACGTCGCCATGATGCAATACCAGGCGCGTGAGGCGATCGAGCGGATCACCGTGTACTCGGCGGATTTCGGCCGCTGGTCAGGCGCCGCCGGGCTGCCGGCGGACACCCGGGAGCATCGGTAGGACGGCACGAGGCTCACTTCCGTGCGTTCAGCCCATCCAGGATCTGCTGGAGCAGCCTGGTGTCCAGCCGCACCTGACCTGGCGGGGTCCCGGGCGCGGCCCGCCCGGTCTCCCGCACCCGGCGCGGCAGCGGGGCGGCGGCGGCCGACGGCGGCTGCTGCCGCTGCTGCCGCTGCTGCTGACGGTCACCGGGGTCAGCCGCCGCTTCGGGGATCGTGCACAGTCCGGCCCGGATGAGCCGGGTCACTCGCTCTATCGCGTCGTCCAGCGCTATGCCGCTTCGCCCGGCTACTTCCCTGACCGTGGCAAGCCCGTCGATCTCGCAGGCGAGCGCCCAGTCCGCGCCACTGAGGACCGCCGAGGGCCGGTTCAGGTCGCACAGCCGGGGCACGGCGAATTCGCTGGCGATCACGGCCTGACCATATCCGCCTGGTGAATCCGGGGCAATGAGCGGGGCGGGAGTCACGCCGGGCCCGTTCGGGATGATGGTCAGGCGGAGCCGCCGGTGGCGAGTCGCATGAGGTCGGTGTCGAGGTCGATGCCGGGCTCGACACCGCCGGCACTGCCGAACTCGTGCTGGTAACTGTCCCAGGACTCGTCCCTCACCTGCTGAGCGAAGCCGCTTTCCATCAGCAGCACGAGCTCGAGCGCGGCCCGGTCGATGCGCGTGGCCAGGGCCGTGTCGCTCCAGTCCTCGGGCGCGGCGAACAGCGACGTCGGCGCCGTCATGGTGCGCAGGAACGCGAACAGGGGGCGCATCGTCTCGTCCGCCACGAGGGCGTGCCTGGCCGTGCCCGCGGTCGCCGCGAGCAGCACGGGCCTGGCGATGAGCAGGTCGTTGTCGAGCACCTGGAAGAACGAGGTGAACAGCCCGCTCGGGCCGGCCTTGTAGACCGGGGCGGCGGCGATGATCCCGTCGGCCGCGGCGAGCGCGCCGATCGCCTGCCGCAGCCGCGGCGTGATCAGCTGCGAGGTCAGCGCGGTGGTGATGTCGGTGGCGATTTCGCGCAGGTCGATGACGCTGGTCGTCACCGTGTGCCCGTGCCGCGCCGCCAGCGCCGCCACGCGCTGCGCGGCGCGGTCGGCGAGCAGCCGGGTCGACGAGGGGTCGCTGGTGCCCGCGCTGACCACCGCGACTGTGAAGGTGCTCATCAAGATTCTCCTGAACGTACCGGGGCGACTGCCAGCTTCACGCAGATCTCTTCCAGCTGGCGCAGCTCGGCGTGGCTGAGTTTCGCGGTCATGACACCGGCGACGTCCCGCGCGTGCCGTCGCCCGATCCTGCGCTGCAGCGCCAGGCCCGCCGCGGTCAGCGAGAGGCGGACGCCGCGTCCGTCCGCCGGGTCCGCTTCGCGGCGGACCAGCCCGCGGTCCGCCAGCCTGTCCACCATCCGGGACAGGGCCGGCTGGCTGAGCAGCACGTGCCGGTTCAGCTCGGACAGCCGGATCGGCGCGGGGCACTTGGACAGCGTGTAGAGGACGTCGTATTCCCGCATGGCGAGGTCCTCCCAGACGTCGGTGGCGGCGAACGCCTTGATCAGCGACGCGTGGGCGGTGAGCAGCGCCTCCCACGCGTCGTTGGCGGGGTGCCTCGGGTCGGCCATGGCCCTCAGAGCTCCGGGTACTCGGCCTGGAACTCCGGCGCGCTGTCGGTGTAGGGGGACGAGCCGGTGACGTTGTCGCCGCGGTTCGCGTTCGGGCGCGGCTGGCGCGGCGGCTGGTCGCCGTACTTCGCCTTGACCAGCAGCTCGTGGGTCGGGGCCGGCGCCGTCTCCGGGTCCTGGCGAGCCGCGATCTCCTTGCGCAGCACCGGGATGACCTCCCCGCCGAGCAGCTCGAGCTGGTCGAGCACGGTCTTCAGCGGCAGGCCCGCGTGGTCCATGAGGAACAGCTGACGCTGGTAGTCGCCGAAGTGCTCGCGGAACGTCAGGGTCTTGTCGATGACCTC